>Ga0335075_10013828_pt1 | contig 12145 bp, 10 predicted proteins | sample Lox_Sample_24_FD_206723 | JGI IMG/M metagenome (GOLD analysis project Ga0335075, IMG submission 206723) | Soil microbial communities from Loxahatchee National Wildlife Refuge, Florida, United States - Lox_Sample_2.4 | ecosystem: Environmental > Terrestrial > Soil > Wetlands | place: USA... | reverse complement strand
CAGCGTCGGGAAGTTCACGCTGGCGTAGATGCCGTTGGAGCGCAGGTCCTTCACCCGCTCGTGCGGGTCGTAGCAGCCCGGGATCATGTCGGTGAACCTGGCGGGCTCCATGCCCCACTGCTCCCTGGGCTTGCCGGCCACGGCGTTCAGGCCCATCGTGAGCTGACGGTCGCCTTCGAACACCCAGTACTCGCGGCCCTCGTCGCGGACCACGTGCGGGGCGGTCTCCTTGAACTTCGCCGGGACCCGCTTGGACCAGACGTCCTCCGGCTCAATGATGTGGTCATCGACGCTGAACAGGCTGTACATGGCGCGCCCTCCGCCTCCACTAGGTGATATCAGTTACCTAATAGCACTCTATAGGCAGGCCCTACGGCTGGCTAGGGCCCACGGCGAGCACGTATTTCAACGACTAGTCGCCTCGTTTCCTGAAATCCCAGCTGGTAATCGTGTCCGGGGCCAGGCGAAGCCACGCGTGCCGACCGTCGTGGCGCATCACGTCGACACCAGCGTACTTGCGGGCGAACAGCCGTTCGGGTTCAGTCAGCCGCTCGTCTGGGGTGCCGGTGCGCGGCACCTCCCCGGCGACCTCGACCGTGCCGCGCAGTTCGGCGCCGCGCAACTCACCGTAGTCCTCCCCCGCGTCGACCAGCACCGCCACCCGCGGGTCGCGCTCCAGGTCCGCCCATCGCTGGCTGCGGACTACCGAGGTCAGCCACAGGGCCGTGCCGTCCCAGACATACCACAGCGCGGTCAGGTGCGGACCGCGCGAGCCCACGGTCGCGACTCGGCAGGTGCGCTGGCCGACCAGGAATTCGTCGAGTTCCGCCTTCGTCATGGCGATCTTCCGGCCGCGCCGCTGCCGTCCGGCCTCGACCGTCATGCCGGCTCCGATCGCGCGGTCGCGCGTTTTGCGTTCACCCGTGCCACACTACCGAGGATGATTCCCGACATGGCCCAGGAACTTGCCCAGCTGGCCGGGCGGCTTGAACTGGACGTGCGGCCTGACGGCAGGCCGGCCAACCCAGTGGTCGTGCTGCCGCTTGACCGCTGGCGGGACGCGCCGCCGGCGCTGATCGACCGCGCCGCCGGCCTCGTCGCCGGGGCGCTGCCGGTCACCGTGGGCGTGCTCACCGGACCGCCAGGCCGCAGCCTGCAGCCGCTGATCGCCGCCGCCACGCTGACGCTCGGGGAACCGGCGAGCGGCGACGGGGCACGCGCGCTCGTTCCGGTCGGCGACATTCCCGGGGCTCCCGGCCTGGATGGGGCGCTCGGCCGGCTGCGAACGGCTATCGACCGGTCGCCGCGGGCGGCGATCGCTTGCGGGCAGTTGCTGCGGCAGACAGCCGTGCTCGATGTGGCCGGCGGCCTGGCGGCCGAGGCGGCGGCGTACTCGCTGCTGCTCGGCGGCCCCGAATTCGCGCGCTGGCTCGCGGAGCGCGGCACTCCGCGGCGGCGGGAGCCGCTCGCCGAGCCGGTGCGGGTCAGCAGGGACGGCGGACGGCTGTCAATCGTCCTGAACGACCCCGCGCGGCGGAACGCGTTCAGCGCCCCGCTGCGCGAGGCACTGCTGGATGCCGTGCTTGTCGCCGAGGCCGACGAGACAGTCGAGTCCGTCGAGGTGGCCGGAGCGGGTCCGGCCTTCTGCAGCGGCGGCGATCTGGACGAGTTCGGTGCCGCGACCGACCTGGTGGCGGCCTACCTGGTCCGGCTGTCCCGGGCGCCATGGCGGGTCATCGACCGCATCGCGGCCAAGGTCACCGTCGACGCCCACGGCGCCTGCGTCGGCGCCGGCATCGAAATGGCGGCCTACGCGCACCGGCTCGTCGCTGCGCCGGATGCCTTCTTCGCGCTGCCCGAAGTGAGTATGGGCCTTGTCCCAGGCGCGGGCGGTTCGGTGAGCGTGCCGCGCCGGATCGGCAGGTGGCGCGCGGCGTGGCTAATGCTCACCGGCGACCGGTTCCCGGCCGCGACCGCGGAGCGCTGGGGGCTTGCAGACGAGGTAGCTCAGACCGGGCACCCAGCAGGAGGCGTCTTACGGGGCCGGCCAGCTTCAACGGGAACTGGGGAATCAAGCCGTCGCGGGGCGCCATCAACCTGCGCATCGCGGACCGTGCTGCGCGACACCGCTCATCGGTGCTGGTCATCCGGTCCCCCGGCGACGCCGCGGCCAGGCATGCGGTACCCGTCCGCCGTCCGCGGCCCCGTTACCCGCCGAATTGGCGGAATCATCGGCCTCGAGGCCGGGTTGACCCGCTCATGACGACGGTAGGCTTCATCGGAAGCGGCAAGTTCGGCAGCACAATCGCGCGACTCGCCGTCGCTGCCGGGCACCTGCTGCTGCGTTACATCCCGGACGCCATGCTCGTGAAGGCGTTCAACAACATCTTCTTCAAGCACCTGCTGTCACTCGCCCGCCCTGCGGGGGCGCCCGACCGCACGTACCTGCCGGTCGCCGGCGACTCCGCGCCCGCGAAGGCGGCGGTCACCCGAGTTCATCGACTCCATCGGGTACGGCGTGGTCGACGCGGGACCGCTGGCCGACAGCTGGCGGCAGGAGCCTGGCACGCCTGTATACGCGACCCCGTACGGGCCGTTCTCGGACGAGAGGGGCCACCCGGCCGGCGAGGATGCCATCCGCGCGGCGCTGGCCGCCGCCATACGGTAGCCGCGTGCTGGCGCGGCCCCGGCAGACCTCGGCGGGGAGGCGGATCGATCAGCGCATCGGCCGCTAGGCCGCCTCCTTCCCGGCCGCGGTGCGCACGGCGGTGTCAGGCGTCGCTGCCGTAGCGGCGTCCCTCGCGGTACGCGCGCGCCACCGCGTCGTGCCGGGCGAACTCGACGCCGAGTCCGCGGGCCTCCGCGATGAACCGCTCGAGCCCGAGCATGCGCTGCCCGCGGCCGATGACCTCGGGGTGGAGGGTTAGCGTGCAGACGCCGTCGGTTACGTAGCGGGTCATGTAGCGGACCTCGTCGATCCAGTTGTCGATCACGTGGCGCTCGCCGTGGCCGGGGACTCCTGCGTGACGAACGTGGGGCGGCGGACGAGCAGCGCGACGACGGCCACCACCGCCATGGCGATCGCGGCGTAGATCCACATCTCCTTGAAGACCGACGGGTCGGGGATGGGCGTGTGCGGGATGAACTTGGAGGTGAGGATCGCGGTGAACACCGCCGGGCCGAGGCCGCCGACCGCCGAGGTGATCACGGTGTTGGCCGAGGAGTACATCGCCGCCTCGCCCGGCGTCGCGTCGTGCAGGTACGCGGTGATGGCCGCGGTGTAGTCGAAGGCCCAGACGAAGCCCCAGATGAGGTCCCACACGATGAAGTGCCAGATGCCGTTGTGCGCGTAGGCGAGCACGAGGAAGTTGGCCGCGATGATGAGCGAGCTGACGACCATGACCGCGCGCGGCCCGAACCGGTTGACGACCGGATGGGCGATCATCCCGCCGATCATCAGCGCGAACGAGATCGCGCACAGCCCGAGCGACGCCTGCAGCACGCTCAGCCCGAGGCCGTAGCCGGTGGCGGTGGGCAGCTCGGTGTAGGTGGCCTGGGCGAGGTTGGTATAGATCGCGCCCGTGCCGAGAATCGCGACGACGAAGAACGAGGGCGCGGTTGCCCGGTTCGAGATCCTGATCACGTCGATCAGCGGATTGGCCTGCCTGGTCTCGTACGCGACGAAGATCGCGAGCACCACCAGGCCGCCGATGAGCGAACCGAGCGTGCTGCCGGCCGTCCAGCCCCACGAGTTGCCCTCGGTGATCGCGAGGACCACGAACACCAGGCCGAGGCAGACGCCGACCGCGCCGCCCCAGTCGATGGGCTCGGTCTGCCGGTGGCTGGAGTCGGGCAGGTAGAACCAGGCCACCGCGAGCGACAGCGCGGCCAGGATCGAGATCACCCAGAAGACGGTCCGCACGCCGCCGTTCGCCTGGATGATGAGCCCGCTCAGCAGGTACGCGACGGCGACGCCGACGCCGGATGCGGCGGTCAGGATGCCGATACCGCGGGTGACGCGCTTGGCGTCGGTCCCCCTGGCCCGCAGCAGCGCGTAGACCAGCGGCAGCGCGGCGCTCGCGCCGAGGACCGCGCGCCCGATGAGCAGCAGGACGAATCCGGACGCCAGCGCGCAGATGATGTTCCCCACCAGCCCAACGGCGAGGCTGGCCAGGATGAGCGGCCGCATGCCGAGCCGGTCGCCGAGCCTGGCGACCGTGGGCACGAAGCCCGCGGCGACGAGCCCGGCCACCGACAGCGTCCAGGCCGCCTCGCCCGGGCTCAGCGAGTAGGTCTTCTCAAGGTTGCCGACGAGCGGCACCAGGGACAGTCCCCAGGCGTCGGCGACGAGCAGGATGAGGCCGCCGAGCACGGCGATAGAAACCTCGATCGGCATGCCCGTGGCCTGCAGCCTCCGATCGACAGGGGAGATCTTCGCGGTTACGTCCGATGCAATCATGTGCACCACCCCTCGGAAAGCCCGGGAAGCAAACCTGCTCTTCTTCGAGGTTCAGATCGTGTCCCCGGTGAAAAACAGAATCACTTCTGGATCATCCCCTGTCAAGCCCGCATCTCCGGGACTTTAAGTGGGCTTTCCTGGCGTAGTACGCCACCACACCCGGCTTCAGAGAGAAGACGTTCTGATGATCAGCGCGGCGACGAGTCGGCGCGCGCCCGGTCCGCGTCGACCTGCTCGGGCCGCAGGTCGAGCAGGCGGCACGCGGCGAAGATCGCGAACCGGACCTCGCGCGGGGCGATCGATCCGACCATCCAGCCCTCGATGGCCGAGCCTGCCGCGCCGAGCACGACCCACAGCACCTGCCGCTGATGCTCGGACATCGGCTCCGCCACCTTGAGCACGATGTCCATCTGCAACCTGCCCGCACGCTCGCGCTCGGCCCGGAACGCCGGGTCGGACAGCCGCACGAGCCGCCGCACGACGCTGCCCATCGTCGGCACCCGCTGGTCGAACTCAAACGCCCGCAGCAGGTTGCGCGCCACCCGCTCGCTTACCGTCAGCCCGGCTCGCTGGCTCGGATGAGCGCGCGCCAGCAGCGACTCCAGGTGCTGGTGAACCACCGCGAACAGCAGGTGCTCCTTCGAAGGGAAGTACCGGTACAGCGTCGCCAGCGAGACCTCGGCCAGCGCCGGCATGTCGCTCATCTGCAGCGCGTCCTCGCCACCAGTCGTCACCAGCATGGTGGCCACCTCGATCATCCGCTGGTAGCGCGCGCGCTGCGCCTCGGTGACCGGCCGCGCCGGCGCGACGGTCACGGCGCCTTCCTCGGCGCGCGGCCCGGCGGTCCGGCCGCGCGGGCCACCCCGTCGGGAACCGGCTGAGGCGTTGACGGACCCCGTCGACTCTTGATAAACAGAATCCATTCTTCTTCTTTGCCTCGATATGCAGGTGGACTGAGGGAAGCTCAATGATAACTGAAGGACCTTGTCCAGGTGTCACATGGCTCTGAATCTCGACAGCGTCGGCAAGTCGGGCCCGCCCGCCGAGCACACCTGGACGTCGGGCGACGTGCTCCTCTACGCGCTCGGCGTGGGCGCCGGCCAGGCCGACGCGGCCAACGAACTCCAGTTCACGACCGAGAACTCCCAGGGCGTCGCGCTGCACGTGCTGCCCGGCTTCGCCAACATGCTCGGCTTCGGCGGCGGCATGAGCATGGTCGGCGACTTCGACCTGAGCGCCGTGCTGCACGGCGAGCAGGCGTTCGAGCTGCACCGGCCGCTGCCGGCCGAGGGCACCGCGCGCACCGTCGCGACGGTGGCCGGCATCTACGACAAGGGCAAGGCCGCCGTGGTGGTCCTCGAGTCGACCACGACCGACGCCACGACCGGCGAACCGCTCGCCACCGTCCGCAACGCCACCTTCATCCGCGGGGCCGGCGGCTTCGGCGGCGAGCGAGGCCCGGCCACCGCATGGACGGCACCCGAGCGCGCGCCTGACTTCTGCCGGTCCGCGACCATCCCGCCCGACCAGGCGCTGCTTTACCGCCTCACCGGCGACCGGAATCCGCTGCACTCGGACCCGGCCTTCGCCAGGAAGGCCGGCTTCGACCGGCCGATCCTGCACGGCATGTGCACCTACGGCTACACGGCCAGGATCCTGCTGCACGAGGCGTGCGACTCCCGGGTCGAGCGGTTCGCGGCGATGTCCGGCCGGTTCGCCAGCCCGGTCTACCCGGGCGACACGATCACCGTCGAGGGCTGGGCCGACGGGCCGACGGTGCTGTTCCGCACCCGGGTGGGCGGCAACGTCGTCATCGACCACGGCGTGCTGCGCCGCGGCCGCTGAATGACGTCACCGCGAAACACGAGCGTGGAGGGCTGACCAGTGGAGTTCGAGAACCTGACGGTCGAGACGGACGGGCCGGTCGCGACGATCACCCTGAACCGGCCGGACAAGCTCAACGCGCTGAGCGCCGGGCTCATGGCGGACTATGACGCCGCCCTGACGGCGCTGTCGCCCGGCGACAGGGTGCGCGTGATCCGGCTGCGCGGCGCGGGGCGCGCGTTCTGCTCGGGATACGACCTCGGCCGTTCCGGTGGCGCAGACGGCGGCAGTCACGGCGCGGCCACGGACGGCGCGGCCCGTCGCGGGGCCGACCGGGCGACCGATGACGGGACGCTGGCCGGGTACGGCGAGTCCTTCGCGCTCCTGGAACGGGAAGGCATGCGGCAGCAGGCCGAGCGCTGGCTGCGCATCTGGAACTACCGCAAGCCGGTTATCGCGCAGGTGCACGGCTACTGCCTGTCCGGCGGGCTCGACCTGCTCAGCACGACCGACCTGGCGTTCGCCGCCCGCGGCGCGCGGTTCGGCCACCCGGCGTCGCGTGCCGTGGGCATCCCGGTGCTGATGGGCATGCTGCCGCTCAAGATCGGCGCGGCCAGGACCAAGCGGATCCTGTTCACCGGCGACCTGATCGACGCCGACCGCGCGCTGGACTGGGGCCTGGTCGAGTGGGTCGTGGACCCGGAGGAACTCGACGACCGCGTCATGGAGTACTGCCAGCGCGCCGCGATTCTCCCGATGGACGCGCTCACCATCCACAAGCAGGCGGTGAATCGCTGGAGCGAGCTGATGGGGGCGCGCGTGGCGGCACTGGAGATGGTCGACATGGACGCGCTGTATCACACCACGCCGGCGTACTTCGAGTTCAACCGGCGCGTCGTCGAGTCGGGCCTACGGCAGGCGCTGGCCTGGCGAGACGACCCGTTCCGGGAGGCTCAGGAGCCGGAGTAAAGCCGCTCAAGGCCGATGAGCTGCATCGTCCTGCCATTATCGGCGGCCTCTGCCGCTAGCTCTGGCGTGAAGCCGGCCGCGCTGAAGAACAGCAGCACCGGGTGCGCGGTGGCTTCAAGGTGCCCCTGGGCACGGAGCAAGCCAACCGCTTCCCTCAGCCGGGCGAGGTGACCATAGCGCCCTCGCAACACCAGATCTACAAGTGAACTTTTTAAAGTCTATTTGTAAAAAATACCGGGTCGCTGGGATTGTTATCGCAGCGCCGTTGTGCACCGCTCGTTGAGGCTGCTGATCGCTCGCCGCAGCGCGGCTTCCCCCGGTCCGGCCTCGGCGATGAGCCTCGACGCCGACGGGATGACACGGCTTGAGGACTCCCCGAATCGCGCCGCCAGGTCTTCCGGGTTGCCGCCTTGCGGGCCGACTCCGGGAGCGAGGATGAAGCCGTTGGCGTGATCCGGCAAGTGAACCTTCACGGTTGCGCCGTAGACCAGCCCGAACGAGCCGTGGCTGCTGCCCCCGTTCCTGCGGCGGACCTCGTCAATCACGGTATCGGCGACGGTCTTCCCCGCGATGGACACGGAATCTTGCAGGTCGCCGCCTTCCCGGTTCGAGGTGCGAGCGAGCACGAACACGCCTGTTCCGCCGGCGGTCGCCGCTTCGAAGAACGGCTCGAGCGCCCCGACGCCCACGTAGGGCGTGACGGTCATCGCGTCGACGGCGATCGGGCTGTCGGGTAGCAGGTAGGCCCGGGCGTAGGCCCGGCTGGTAGAGCCGATGTCACCGCGCTTGGCGTCGAGGAGAACGAGCAATCCGGCGCCGCGGGCCATCCGGCACACGTTCTGGAGCACTAGTATTCCGTCCGGCCCGAGCCGCTCGAAAAAAGCGCTCTGCGGCTTGACGATCGCGACGGTGTCCCTGGCCGCGTCGACCATGGCGCTTGCGAAGGTCGCCGCCCCGTCGGCGGTGTCGGGCAATCCCCACGCGGCCAGCGACTCGCTCGATGGGTCGATGCCGACACACAGGTGCCCTCGACGGGAGATGGCGTCGTGCAGCCGCTCGCCGAAGGGCGCGCGCGGGGATCCCGGTGCGGGCGGGCAGGCGAACATCCGGTCCTGGTCGTCAAGCATCGTCGCGACTCCACCTCGAGGCTTCCGTGATACCGAGACTATTTTTCCAGACGATCATCCCGAACGGATGCCCGGTTTCCCCGCCCTGGCGCGGGTCATCCCCGGGTCACGGCCGCGCTTCGGTATGAACACCCACAGCACCGCGGCGGCCGCGAATCCGACCAGGCCGCTGACGGTGATGCCGGCGACCAGCCCGGCGGCGGCGGTGACACCGGAGAGAATCAATGGTCCGATGCCCTGCCCCGCATCGGAAAGCTCGCGCCACAGGCCGAGGAACGTCGGGCGCCCGATCTCCGGTGAGACGTCGGCCGACAGCGTCATGACGATGCCCGAGCCGATCCCGTTGCCGAAACCCATGATCATCGCGGTCAGGGTGAGCGTGACCGCGGCGTGGGTCAGCGGCATGACGAGGAACGAGGTACCGAGGACGGCCGCGCAGGGCACGGCGACCCAGCGGCGCCCGTAGAGGTCCATCACCGTGCCCGCGGGATAGAACGTCATGACGTCGACCAGCCCGGCGATGCCGTAGATGACCGAGTTCTCCGTGGGAGACAGGCCGATGTGCGCCGCCCAGAGCGGTATGACCACCTGCCGCGTCTGCCTGATGGCCGACAGCAGCACGACGCCCATGCCCAGGGTGAGGAAGGTACGCCAGTACCGGCTAAGGATGCCCCGCGTGGTCACCTGGGCCGCGGCCGCCCTCACCTGCTCGCTCTTTTCCAGGTCAGGCACCCGGTAGACGATGGCGACGGCGGCGGCCATGGCGGCCAGGCTGACGTAGTAGGCACCAGCCAGCCCCCATAGCTCCTCCGCGCCGGCGCCGAGGAAGGGACCGACGAACATCCCGATGCGGAGCACGCCGCCGAGCGTCGACAGCGCCCGGGCGCGCAGGTGCGGCGGCACCGTCTCGGTCAGGTACGACTGGCGGGCCAGGGTGTAGACGGAACTGGCGGCGCCAAGCAGCAGCACCCCGAGGCCGAAGACCACCAGCGAGACCGCGCCGTGCCCGAGGTTGACCAGGCAGAGGATCAGGCCGGCCACGGCGATGGCGGCGGCCACCAGCATCGACTTCCGCTCGCCGATCCGGGTGGCGAGGATGCCCGAGGGGATGTTGGTCACGATTGAGCCGATGCCGAGTAGCGCGTTGATGAGCGCGGCGACCGCGGTGCTGGCGCCCCTGTCGATCGAGCTCAGCGCGATGACCGGGATCATCGATCCCTCAGCGAGCCCGAACAGGGTCGCCGGCCCGAACGCGGCGACGGCCACCGAGCGAAGCCGGAACTCCTCGCCCGCGTCGGCCGCGCGTCCCGTCGGTTGAGGCCGTCCCCGCTTATGAGTCTTTGATCGGGTCCACCTCACCGCGGACAAGGCCAGCGGGGACCAAGGGCGCGCGCGGCCGAAACGGGCAGGCGGCAGGGGAACGAATCGGCATGAAAGGCAATCATCGCTGCCATTCTCCCGAACTCGGAGCGGGCTCAGCCGCCCGGGGTGATGATGCCGGACTCGTAGGCCAGGACCACCGCCTGGACCCGGTCGCCAGGCTCACCGACCGGGAACGGGCCGTTACCCCCATCGTGGTGGACTTGCCCACGCCGGTGCGCATCCTGCGCTGTCTGACCAGCGAAATCGGCCTTTATAAGCCGTTTCGCTGAGAGTCCCGCCTCGGGTCGGTCAGTGATCGTCGCCAGCGGCGGCGTGAACGGCGCCGAGCAGCAGATGGCTCCGCGGACCGCGGTGGACTGTCCCAGCAGACTTGGAGGCAATGAAGGTTTAGCGCTGCTGCGGTTAGCAGACGCGTCGCCCAGGTAACCCGCGAATACTTCTCCATAACGGTCCGCTGCTCCGCGTGGCAGTCCACGCGAAGCGCCCGCCTAACCGTGACGGGCCGGGCTCCGGATGAAGGCGACCGCGGCGAGGGCCGCGGCGCCGGTCACCGCGGCGACCACGAAGAAGGCGGCGTGGATGCCTTCGGCCAGGCCGTTGCCCGCCTGGCCGGCCGCGATCGATCCGAGCACGGCGGTGGCGAGCGCGCCGCCGATGTTCAGGCTGGTCTGCTGGATGCCGGTGGCGATCCCCGCCTGGGCGGCCGGTGCGGAGCCGACGACGGCCTGGGACCCGCCGGTCAGCGCCAGGCCGATCCCGGTGCCCAGCAGGGCAAGCCAGGGCCACAAGCCCGCCTCTCCCGATCCAGACCAGACCGATGCTGTGCCGAGCGCGCCGCCGCACGCCAGCAGCAGACCGCCGCACAGCAGGAACCGCAGCTGGATCCTGCGGGCGAGCATCCCCCCGCCGGGACCGGCAAGACCGGACAGGACGGTCAGCGGCAGCAGGCTGGCCCCGGCCGCGACCGGGCTGTCACCGTGCACCCGCTGCAGGTACAGGGTCAGGTAGAACAGCGTCCCGAACATGGAGAACCCGGCGGCGGCCACCACGCCGATCCCGGCGTCAAAGCCAGGGGCGCGGAACAACGGCAGCGGGACGAGCGGGGCCGCAGCCCGGGCCATGCGGACCGCCCACAGGGCCAGGACGACCGCCGCCGCGACCAGGAACCCGAGCGTGTAGGCGGACGCCCAGGCGTGGGTGCCGCTGTTGACCAGCGCCCACACCAGGCAGAACATAGCGCCCGCGAGGAGCGCCGCGCCAGGCAGGTCGATGCCTCCGGCCTGCGGGTTCCTGGTCTCGGGCATGAAGAATCGGGCGGCGAATCCCGCGACGGGGCCGATGACCACGTTGAGGAAGAAGATCGACCGCCAGCCCGCGCCCTGGACCAGCGCGCCGCCCACGATCGGCCCCGAGGCGATGGCTAGCGACGACACCCCCACGTACACGCCGACCGCCAGCTGGAACCGCGCTGCGTTGAATGTCGCGCGCAGCGTTGCGAGGGTCTGCGGCATCATCGCCGCGCCGGCCAGGCCCTGCGCGACCCGGAACCCGATCAGCATCGCCATCGACGCCGACAGCCCGCACCCCGCCGAAGTCAGCGCGAAGCAGACCGCGCCCCACGTGAACAGGCGCCGGCGGCCGAAGTGGTCGCCGAGCTTGCCGCCGGTCACTAGGCCGGTCGCGATGGCCAGCAGGAACACGCTCGTCACCCACTGCAGCCCCGACAGCGACCCGTGCAGGTCTCGGCCGATACTGGCGTTGGCCACCGACACAATGGAGGTGTCGAGCAGGATCATCATCAGCCCGAGCGCTACCGTGCCCAGGGTGAGCCACGGACGGGCCCCGGGACGGCGGTGCGGCGCCGTACGGGCGGGCGAGGGAGCCGGGAGCGCACCGGGACCTGGCGCGGGAGATGGTGACATGCCGTTCACGCTAAGAGCGGCACAATAGAGATGTCCAAGATATATATGCGCTATGAGTAAGAGCGAAAGCTTATGGAACTGCGTCAGCTGGAGTACTTCGTCGCGGTCGCCGAGGAAGGCCACTTCACCCGCGCCGCCGAGCGGGTGCTCATCGCCCAGCCCGCGATCAGCCAGCAGGTCCGCCGCCTGGAAGCCGAGCTCGGCGAGCGGCTGTTCGACCGGGACCGCCGCAACGTGCGGCTCACCGCGGCCGGCCAGGCGCTGCTGCCCGAGGCACGCGCCACCCTCGCGGCGGCCGAGCGGGCACGGGCAGCCGTCGGGTCCCTGTCTGGCTTGCTCGCCGGCCGGCTGACCGTCGGCGCGTTCGAGGGCACCCCCGAGCGCCTGCTCGCCCGCGCCCTCGGCCGGTTCCGCCGCGAGCACCCGGCCGTCGAGGTGCGCGTCAGGGAGGACTACGCAGC
>Ga0335075_10013827_pt1 | contig 12146 bp, 9 predicted proteins | sample Lox_Sample_24_FD_206723 | JGI IMG/M metagenome (GOLD analysis project Ga0335075, IMG submission 206723) | Soil microbial communities from Loxahatchee National Wildlife Refuge, Florida, United States - Lox_Sample_2.4 | ecosystem: Environmental > Terrestrial > Soil > Wetlands | place: USA: Florida... | reverse complement strand
AGTCGCATGACCGAGACCGACCGCGTGCCCGCGCCCGAAGGTCGTCAGCACAGCGCAGATGGCCAGGCCCGGCAGGCACAGTCCCCCAGCCAGCCCTCCGTGAACCCCTCCAGACAGCCGATCGGTCAGTCAGAAACAGCCGCCGCCGGAGAGATCGCCGATGCGGTCCTAGACCGGATCGGCGACAAGGTGGCCGATAGCCGCAGGGCCACCGAACCTCGCCCGCCACAGGCCGACATCGGCTCGGTCGAGCAGGCGATCGCCCTGCGTGAGCAGGCGCCCGAGATGTACGACTTGTGGCTCAAGATCGCCAAGGACAAGGCCGCAACTGCGAACTACGTGGAACGGGCGCCGTATGAGGTACCGGAGCGCCTGGCACAGTCCGGCCGGCCAAGGGCGCTCGGCGCCCTGGTCATCGTCCTGTCGTTCTGCGGTTACCTGGCCTGGCTCGGCGGTCCGGGGCCGTATATCGGCGGCCTGATCGCCATACTCGACCTAGTCGTAATGTTCGGCATGTTCTTCGGTCTACGGCCCGAGCGGCTGCCGGATCCGCAGGAGACCGAGCGACGCCCGCCGCTGCGGCGGAGGTTAGCCCTCGGCGCAGGTTCGCGGCCCGCCGCGGCAGCCGGCCAGCCAGGCCGTACGATCCTGAGCGAGGCCGGCGAGCGAGCCGGGCTATGGGTGCAAGCGCGGAGGTAACGGGTGCTCGATGGCCGGCTGCTTGTCGATGCGCATGTGCACGTAGCGAAACTGCCGACCCTGTCGGCTGATTGGCGGAACTGGGTCGCGACCTTCGGCGGCGGCATCCCGATCTCGGAGCTTTACGACAGCGACGGCGTGCCAGTGCCAGGAGCCCTGGACGAGTATTTCCGCACCGAGGGCGCGGACCACGTGCTGCTGTTTACCGAGCACAGCCCGAAATCGACCGGCATCCAGCCGATCGGGGACGTGCTGCCGCTTGTCGAGCAGAACCCGGCCCGCTTCCACCCGGTCGCCAACATCAACCCGCACCTGCACTACCCGGTGAAGGCCGAACTGACCCGCCAGGTCAGCCTCGGCGCCGTGGCCTGCAAGATCCATCCAGTCCACGGCGGATTCGAGCCCGCCGACCGCATGCTCTATCCCGCCTATGCGTTCTGCGAGGAACGGGGCCTTCCGGCGATAGTCCACTGCGGCACCTCGACGTTTGCGGGCTCGGTGAACGCCTTCGGCGAGCCCGCGCTCCTTGATCCGGTCTTCCGCGACTTCCCCGACCTGACGGTCGTGCTAGCCCACGGCGGCCGTGGCTGGTGGTATGACCAGGCGGCCTTCCTGGCCCTGATGCGGCCGAACATCTGGCTCGAAGTCTCCGGCCTGCCGCCAGCGCGGCTGCCCGATTACTACGGCGGGTCACTCGCCCGGCTGGCGGCGAAGATGGTGTTCGGCACCGACTGGCCGGGCGTGCCCGGCGTGCAGCGCAACGCACGCGCACTCGAGAAGGTGCTGCTGGACGCCGGAGCGACCGCGGATCACGTCGCGCAGGCTCTCGGGGGCAATGCTGTGCGTATCTTCCGGCTTACCGCGAACAGCGCGTACCCCGTTCCTCCTCCCGGATAATCGGGCTGCCTGACACCGTCACGCAAGCTGACCGCTCGGGTCCGGCCTACCTGCAGGGCTGCCGCCAAGCAAGCGATTGCTTGGGTCTAGCCGTTTGCTTGCCCGCACCCCTAGTGTTACGACAAAGATTCAGGACTCTTCCGGGAGAGTGTGCATGAAGACCAGGGCAGCAATCATGCGTGCGACGGGCCAGGACTGGGAGGTTACCGAGCTCGAGCTCGATCCACCGAAGGTTGGAGAGGTCCTGATCCGCTTCGTGGCGTCGGGCCTGTGCCACTCCGACGAGCACATCCGCACAGGGGATCTCACGCCGCGGTTCCCGATCGTGGGCGGACACGAGGGCGCCGGCGTGGTCGAGGAAGTCGGTCCCGGCGTGACCAGGCTCAAGGCTGGCGACCATGTCGTCTGCTCGTTCCTGCCGGTGTGCGGGCACTGCCGGTGGTGCTCGACCGGTCATTCGAATCTGTGCGACCTAGGCGCCACCATCCTGGACGGCGGCCTGCTGGACGGGACGTACCGGTTCCACACCGCTGACGGCGAGGACGTCGGCGGCATGTGCATGCTTGGCACATTCTCGGAGTACGCGACCGTATCCGAGCTGTCCGTGGTCAAGATCGACGACGACATGCCGCTGGACAAGGTCGCTTTGATCGGGTGCGGCGTGCCCACCGGATGGGGCTCGGCTGTGCACGCGGCCGCAGTCGAGCCGGGCGACACCATCGCGATCTACGGTATCGGCGGCATCGGCATCAACTCGGTACAGGGCGCGGCACTGGCCGGCGCGCGCAACGTCGTGGCCATCGACCCGGTCGCGATGAAGCGCGAGGTTGCCGAGCAACTCGGCGCGACGCACAGCTGCGCCACTGCCGGGGAGGCGGCGCTGCTGATCCACGAGCTGACCCGCGGCGTGATGGCCGACAAGGCGATCGTGACGACAGGCGTGGTCACCACGGAGGTCGTGACCGATGCCTTCAACACGATCCGCAAGGGCGGCACAGTGGTGGTCACCGGGCTCGGTGACCTGGTGTCAAATAACATCCAGGTCAACAGCTCGATGCTGACGCTGATGGAGAAGCGGATCCAGGGCAGCCTGTTCGGCTCTGGCGACCCGTTCCACGACATCCCGCTGATGGTGCAGCTCTACCGGTCCGGCGACCTCAAGCTCGACGAGCTCATCACGAGCACCTACCGGCTCGACGACATTAACCAGGGTTACCAGGACATGCTGGACGGCAAGAACATCAGGGGCCTCATCCTGCATGGCAGCTGAGTCGGCGACGGCTTCCGACCAGCGGGCCATCGCCCCGGCCAGGGCCGGGGCGAAGGCCTTGTCCGGTGTCTAATTCGGGGCCGATGACTGGCAGCACGCCGGTCATCGGCCTGCGCCGGGAGCGCGAGGTCCTTACCGTTGCGCTGCAGGCGGCCCGGCATGTCGTACTGGAAGGGCCGCCGGGCACCGGCAAGTCGACCCTGTTGCGGTCGATCGCTGGAGACCTCGGCCAGGCGGTTGTCTTCGTCGAGGGAAATGCCGAGCTGACGCCCGCCCGGCTGGTCGGGCAGTACGACCCGGCGCAGGTGCTCGCTGACGGTTACCTGCCGTCGAGCTTCGCCGACGGTCCGCTGCTGCAGGCCATGCGGTCAGGCGCGCTGCTGTACCTGGAGGAGTTCAACCGGGTCCCGGAGGAAACCCTCAACGTGCTCATCACGGTGCTGACCGAAGGTGAGATCGCCGTGCCGCGCCTCGGCCTGATCCGGGCGGATGAGGGATTCCGGCTGATTGCGGCGATGAATCCGTTCGACGCCATCGGCACTGCCAGGGTCAGCCAGGCGATCGCCGATCGGATCTGCCGGATCGTGCTGGACTATCAGGACGCTGCGGCCGAGCGCTCTATCGTCCGCGCCGTGACGGGGCGGCCGGACGCGGACGTTGTGCCGTTCGCCGTCGCCTTCGCCCGCGCAACCCGTTCACACCGCGACGTGCGGATGGGCGCATCGGTGCGCGGCGCCATCGACCTCGTGCTGCTGATCGACGGGCTGATCGGGCTGCGGGCTGAGGCGGCGATGTCCCGGTCGACCGCGAAGGACGCCGCGTACGCCGCGCTATCGGGCCGAATCCGGATGGCAGATGGCTGCGATCGTAGCCCTGAGTCGGTTCTGGACGAGATCCTCGCCGACCTATGGCCGCCGGACGCGCCCGAGCCAGCGCCGACTGACGAGGACGACACCGCTTCCGATGCCTTCGGGGACGGCCAGGGAAAAGCTGACGGCCCGCCATCCGAAGCGGGCCGGTCACCGAGGTCACGATCCAGCCTCCGGCGCGAGCGCACTCAGGGCCCAGCTCGCCGGTCAGTCAGCCGGGCCGACCTCGCCAGCAGGCACGCTGATTTCACTGACGTCTCGCCCGACACCGGCCTGCTGGACGCAGATGCACTGGCCGCGCTGCTAGCCGCTGATCCGGACGCAGCCGCGGCTCTGCTCGCCGATCTCAGCCAGGCGACCGATCCGTTGTTGCGCGCGTCTGCCCGGCAGCTCGCTGCCCGGATCTTCATCCGGCTCGGCACGGCTGGCCGACGGCCGTCCCGCGGTCCGCGCCGGATCAGGTCCGTGCTGCGCGGCGAGGGTGACGTCGACCTTGACCGGACGCTCGACCGGCTAAGCGGCGCCTGGCCACCGCGGCCCGAGGACCTCGTGACCCGGTCATGGCAAGCACACCGCCGCTCGGTCTGCCTGCTGGTGGACTCCAGCGGCTCGATGTCGGGGCTGTCGCTAGCAATGGCCGCCGTGGCGACGGCCAGCGTGCTTCTGGCAGCGGATGGCAGGCTCGACACCGGCGCACTGGCTTTCTCCGGAACCGTTACCGTACTGCAGCCACCCGGCTCTCGGCAGCCACCCGAGCAGATCGTCGGCCGATTGCTCGGCCTGCGCGGCCACGGAATGACTGACATCGCCGCGGCGCTGCGGACAGCAGCGGAACTGCTCTCGGCCCCCAGGTCCGCCTCGGCCGAGCGGTGCGTCATCCTGATGTCGGACTGCCTCAGTACCGCTGGCGGTGATCCGGCAACGGCGCTGGGCGGGATTGACCGGCTCGACGTGCTGTGCCCTGCGCCTGCTGCGACAGAACCGGACCCGGCGTCGATCGCAGCCGCCGAACGGATCGCCCGCCTGGGCGGCGGAATCAGCCAGCTGGTCCGCACGCTCGCGGAGATACCAGCCGCACTGACCCGGCTGTTGTCCGAGCGCTGACCTGTACCGCCAGCTCGCCGCTCGCCCGCGATGGGGGCGCTGTGGCAGGATTCTTCGCCATGGCCGGTGATGCAACCTCGGGCGGGGGCTTAGATGCCTGCGGCTCCACCGACCCGCGTTACGTGCGAGCCGCTGGACTGGGATTTCTCCTCGGCCGAGGTGCTGCGTCTGGTGCGGGCCGACGCGCATCCCGCAGCGCTGCTTGGCGCCTGGGCCGCAGGCAGCGACATTGTCTGCTCAGAGCCGACAGCCATCCGGTGCGAACCTGAGCTGCCCTGGGATGCCCTGGATGAAGCCTGGCCGCCGACGGCGCCCAGCGGCCCCGACCGCGCGGTCTTCGCGGGCGGCTGGATCGGCTACCTCGGGTTCGGCCTGACGCGCCACGTGCTCCCGGTGCCGCCTCCGCCGGGCGCCCCCCGGAAGCTGCCGGCCTGGTGGCTGGGCTACTACGACCATGTGTTGCGCCATGACCGGACATCCGGACGATGGTATTTCGAGGCGCTGCGAACGCCCGGCCGGGCAGATGCACTCGATGCGCGGCTCGCGGAACTATGCCGGCGCGCGGCAACTGCCCGACCCGACGCGCGTCCCTACGCCTGCGGGCCGTTCCGGCTGATCCCTGGCGCCGCTGCGCACCGATCGGCGGTCCGCCGCGCTGTCGACTACATCAGGGAAGGGGATATCTTCCAGGCCAACATCTGCCTCCGGCTGGAGGCGAGTTTCGACGGCGACCCGCTGGATGCGTTCTGTGCGGCGGTCACCAGGCTCGGCCCGCCGTACGCGGCCTATCTGCGCCCCTGCGCCGACAGCGCCGTGGTCAGCGTGTCTCCCGAGCTGTTCCTCCGGCGCGAGGGCAGCACAGTAGTGTCCCGGCCGATCAAGGGCACCGGTCCCCGGCAGGGCGGGGGCCAGGATGCCGCCGCAGAGCGAGTCAAGCTGGAAAGGTCAGCCAAGAACCGCGCTGAGAACGTGATGATCGTCGACCTGATGCGCAATGACCTCAGCCGCGTCTGCACACCGGGCAGCGTCGTCGTGCCGAGGCTAGCCACTCCCGAACCGCACCCAGGGGTCTGGCATCTGGTTTCTGACGTGCGCGGCGAGCTCTGCGCCGAGGCCGGCGACGGCCAGCTGATCAGGGCGGCCTTCCCGCCTGGATCGGTGACCGGGGCCCCTAAGGTTCGCGCCCTCGAGGTAATCCATGAGCTGGAAGTGACACCGCGGGAGGTCTATACCGGCGCGATCGGATACCGCAGCCCGCTCGCCGGCCTGGAGCTCAACGTTGCCATCCGCACCTTCGAGTTTCACGCGGGCCGAGTCTGGCTCGGTGCGGGCGGCGGCATCGTCGCGGCATCACGGCCCGGTGAGGAGTACCGGGAATGCCTGCTGAAGGCACGGCCGCTCATCGCCGCGCTCGGCGGCTGCCTGGCCAGTGGGTCAGCGGGCCGCACCCGCCAGATTGCCGGATCCGATCTGGCCCTGCTGCCGCGTCCGGCCGCGGGAGTGTTCACATCCCTCCGGGTGCGGTCGGGTGCCGGGCGAAACCTCGATGCGCACCTGGACCGGCTGGCGGATAGCGCGCGCCGGTTGTACGGCAAGGAACTGCCCGCGACCCTCGCCGCAGACCTGCACCGGTGCCTCGCAGCGCGGCCCACCGGACGGCTGCGGATCACGCTCCGGCCACGTGGTGGGCCGCTGCACGCCACGGTCGCCGTCGTTCAGCTCGACGACTCCGCCGAAGGCACCGAACTCGTCCCCGTGGTCGTTTCCGGGGGCATCGGAGCGCACAAATGGGCCGACCGCCGCCTCCTCGGCCGGCTCAGGCAGACCGCCGGCGTTAGCCACGAAGTGCAGATCCTCATCGAGGACAGCGACGGGACGGTGCTGGAGACCGACCGGGCCAACGTGTTCGCGGTCCGCGGGAGTGTGCTGAAGACGCCGCCTGCCGACGGACGCCTGCTGCCGGGCGTTGCCCGCGCTACGGTGTTGCAACTAGCCGCCGCGGGCGGCCTGGCCGTCGAAGCCGCTCCGCTCACCCGGCATGATCTCCTGACCGCGAGCGAGGTCTTTGTCACGAACTCCGTGCGCGGAGTGCTGCCGGTACGCTCGATCGCCGGCACTGCGCTACCTACAGCGCCTGGCCCGGTGACCAAGCGGATCGCGGCAGCGTTTGACCATTCCGGCAGCGGCACCGACGACGCCGTCAGCGGCTTGCTGGCGCGCGTTGACGAGATCGAATCAGCTGCGGATGCGCACACAGAGGCGCAGCGACACGCGATCACGCGCCGCTCGCCGGCCGGCGCAGCGCCGCTCGTGGTCGTCATCGACAACTATGACTCGTTCACCTTCAACCTGGTGCACTACCTGACCGTGGCAGGCTGCGCCGTCGAAGTCGTCCGCAACGACGAGGTCACCCCGGGCCAGGTCATGACGCTGAGCCCGGCCGGGCTAGTCATCTCGCCCGGTCCGTGCGCACCGCACGAAGCCGCGATCAGCATCGACATGGTGCGCGCCTGCGCCGCCAGCCCGGCGGCCGTTCCCGTGCTCGGCGTCTGCCTGGGGCACCAGGCCATCGCGGCGGCCTTCGGCGCCAGCATTATCCAGTCGCGTCCGGTCCACGGCCAGACCTCGATCATCCATCACGACGGCGGCGGCGTGCTGGCCGGCCTGCCGCGACGGTTCGCTGCCGTGCGCTACCACTCGCTCATCGTCGACGAGCAGACCGTGCCCTCTTGCCTGCACATCACCGCGCGAACGCGCGGCGGCATCCCAATGGGCCTTCGGCATACCGGCCTGCCGATCGAGGGCGTGCAGTTCCACCCCGAGTCAGTGCTCACCAGCTACGGCCACGAGATCATCGGCAATTTCGCTAGCGCTCTGCTAAGCGTTGGCTCGGCCGGGCGCCGATGACTACCGGCTCGCGCCAGCCGTCGAACTGGCCACTGGCAGGCGGGCTGGTCGCCGGCGTGATCGCCGATGCGCTTCTCGGCGACCCGGCCAGGCGACACCCCGTGGGCTTGTTCGGCCAGGCCGTGACCGGGCTGGAGCGGCGTGTCTATGCCGACAATCGGTGCCACGGGGCGGCTTTCACCGGCGCCAGCGTGCTGCTCGCGCTCGCCCCAGCGGCCGCGGCGCTTCGTTTGACGCGGCGCAACGCAGCTGGCCGCCTGGCCGTCGCAGCGACAGCTACCTGGGCGGTGACCGGCGCCCGGTCGCTGGCGATGGAGGCAGCACGAATCCAGCGCCTGCTGGCCGCCGGCGATCTGCCGGCCGCTCGGCAATTCCTGCCCCACCTGTGCGGGCGCGACCCGGCCGAGCTGGATTGGACCGGGATTGCCAGGGCGGTCGTGGAGTCCGTAGCTGAGAACACCAGTGACGCCATCGTCGCGCCACTGCTATGGGGTGCGCTTACCGGCCCCGCAGGCCTAACCGGCTACCGCGCCGTCAACACCATCGACGCGATGGTCGGGCACCACTCCCCGCGCTACGAGCGGTTCGGCTGGGCATCGGCGCGCCTGGACGACCTTGCCAACTGGGCGCCAGCTCAGGTCACCGCGCTACTCGCCGGCGTGTGCTCACCGGCGGTGGGCGGCAACCCGGTGGTCACCTGGCAGACCGCCAGGAGCTTTGGCCCAGCGCACCCGAGCCCGAACGCCGGCTGGTGCGAGGCAGCGTTCGCTGGCGCGCTCGGCGTGCAACTGGGCGGGACGCTCAGCTACGCCGGGCGCACGGAGCACAGGCCCATCCTCGGGGCGGGGCCGCCGCCGGGCCCGACCGACATCGCCCGCGCTATCCGCCTGAGCCGTGCCATCACGACAGTCATGACACCTCTTGCCGCGGCAGTGGCTCTCGCCGACTAGCTATAGCTGGGGAGGCGCCAGAAATCTGCCGTGAGCCCGAGCCGATCGAGGATTGCCTGATTTGTGTCTCGGGTATGCGGCCGCCAGTCTGGGGCCAGGCGATCGGCCCACCAGGCATGCGCCAGCTCGCTCAGCTTTTCCACGGTGATCGTCGCACCGGGCCCTCGACCAGCGAGCCACCGCTCGATGTGCTCTTCCGACCGGAAGAGATTCATGGTGCTTCAAGTGAAGACGATGTTGTCCCACCAGTGCGCTGCTGGAACGAGACAGTGGAAGAGCAGGCTTCGGTCGTCGGGAAGCTGATCCCGCACCTCAACGTGCAGCGCCTCGCCGCAGTCCGGGCACGATGTCTCGACCACGCCGTCCTCGTGCAGCGCTGCGCAGATGCCGAACGCGTCCCAGGCGCAGTTGCCGTACCACCACCGTCCGGCTGCTCGGACGCGGTACGCGGTACGGACAGCGGAGAACGGGTTAGCCATCCTGATCTCGCCGGTCACCTGGTCGAGAACGAGGGCATGTTCGGCGTGAAGGCGTTCCCAGCCGACCATGACTTCCGCGCGGCCAAGCCCGGCCGCAACCGCTATCTCGGCTGCCGCGGGCGCGCGGCCGAGTTCTACAAAGCGCGCGTACGTCAGGTTGCGGAGTTCGCGATCGTCTTCATTCATGCATACGACGCCTCACCAGGGGGGTGCGCCGTCGCGGTTCCTGACCGAGAACAGCGCCGTCAGCCGATCTTAATGATTCGCAGCGCCAGTCAGCGTGCGGGCGCCCACGGGAGCCGTGCAGCTCCCGAGGCCTGCGCCAGGAAGCTAAGGAAGCCGCCGGCCAGCCATAATCGTGGCTGGGCTGAGAACCGTAGACAGCGAAGTGGTCGTCGTCTTTCGGCGGCGGTGGGATGACGAGCGTGCAAGAATCCTCCCCACAGCTGCGCCGAAAGAATACTCAGCTGTGCGTTATCTCAGAACATGACCGGCGCGGGGCGCATCGTTCCCCGCTGGAATAGCAAGGACGAACCATGGCTGACCCTCCCGGCGGAATCGGGCAAGCAGGCAACAGTGAGCCGCTGCAGTCCGCGGATGATATCCCGCCGAGTTACCCGCAAACTGGCAGGTTCGCGGCGCCCGTCGACCGCGCTGAGGAGCCGCTGTTCCACGTCCGCCAGATCGCCACAGACGAGGAGAGGCTCATCGACCTGCGCCAGCAAGAGGTCGACGGAATAGTGGCGGCGCTCAACCAACGCACCCCAGCAAGATTGGCGGGCGTCGACACCGCCGCACTGAGGCAGGTTGACCCCGATTTCGACGACGAGGCCTTCCGCGCGATCGCCAGGGAGACCTTCTACAAGGTTCGCCAGGCGCGAAGCCTGCAGAATCCGCAGGAGTCGGCCGAACTGCTCAGCCCGCAGATGCAAAGCGAATTGCAGAATGCCATCTCTGGAGACGTGGCAGCCCATCGGCACCATCTGCTGCCGTTCCTGACGGTCAACGACGCGGTAATAGCTGGCGCGCAGGTTGTCGATGGCAAGGAAGAGATCGACGTGCAGTTTTCGATCTCCGCAGCAGAGGAAGATGCCGACGATCGCACCGGCCCGATTCTCGAGGGAGACGACACTGAGCGCTCCTGGGAAGAATCCTGGCGATTCACGCGCGACCCCCAGGTAGATACCACGGTCAGTGATGAGCGCCATGAAATATCGCTCATCGATACTGACGCGTGGCTGGTCGCTCACCGTGGCTGGCACGTCACACTGATCACCAGGCTGCCAGCCACATGAGCTGGTCATGACATCTCCGGGTGTCTTCGCTGATCTTCAATCGCTGCGCGCGTGCTGGCACCCGGTGGGCTTCTCGGCCGGCCTGGCCGATAGGCCGCTGCATGCTGACCTGCTCGGAGAGCCGCTGGTGTTGTGGCGCGCCTCGGCCGGCAACGTTCGGGCAATGTCGGATGTATGCGTGCACCGGGGCACGGCCTTGTCGCTGGGTACTGTCAGCGAGGACGAGATTGTGTGTCCCTACCACGGCTGGCGTTACGGCCCTGACGGCAAGTGCGTTGCTATCCCGCAGCTTGCTGATCCGGCACGGGTACCGGCCAAGGCGCGCGTCCCAACGTTTCGCGCGCAGGAACGCTACGGCCTCGTGTGGGTGGCCCTAGAGGAGCCTCGATGGCCTCTTCCGGAAGTTCCCGAGCTGGAGGACGACTGCTGGGCCGTTGTGAGCGCCGGCCCCTACAGCTGGCAGTGCGACGCGGCGCGACAGGTGGAAAACTTTACTGACTTCGGCCATTTCCCGTGGGTGCACCCCGGCCTGCTGGGCGACCCGGAGCGGCCAGTGGTGCCGCGTCACGAGGTACGAACCGAGGGCAACGTACTCCATTACACGATCGTGCGCCCCGAGGCGCCGAACTCAGATGACTTCCCCGTCTTCGCGAACGAGCAGGCAGGGCCACCGGAGCGGCGCAGCCGCTACGAGCTGCACCTGCCGTACACGATCGCGCTGCGGCTCGGCTGGGGCGGCGAGAATGGCATGGTTTACTTCTTCGCGTCGCAGCCGGTCGCGGCCGATCACTGCACTGGCTACGTGCTGATCGGCCGCAACTACAACCTCAGCCAGAGCGACCAGGTGATCCAGGATTTCGAGGACACGATCTTCGGCCAGGATCAAATTGTCGTTGAGTCCCAGCGGCCCGACCGGGTCCCCTTCGACCTTGCCGCCGAGCTGCATCTGAAATTCGACGCGGTTGCCGTCGCATACCGCAAGGCCATGCGAACGAGCGGACTGGCTAAGGATGCCCCGATCGGCATCGAGACTTGCGCCAGCAGCTGACACCCTTCAGGCGAACTGAGCGTTCAGGGCAGCAGGTCCAGTGCCGGCCAGAGCCATCCATGTAGAACGGCGCGGAGTTGTGCTCGTGCGTGATCTTCCAGGCGTCGTCGATCTTCCTAAGGCCGAGGGTGGAGCGGGTCCACATGTTCTGATGTTCGCCGTCACTGCGGGTGCCATGGATGTGCTCGAGACAGTGACAGAAGGCCACGTCGCCTCCGACGGTGATGCTCAGGTCGGCTAGGTCGACCGTGAGCTCGCCGTCCCAGGTACTCAGCCACCACTGGAGACCAGCAGGGTCGAGCACGGCGGAACCGCTCTCTCGCGACGGTGGCGCGAGGTCGAACTTGACGATCGACGTGTCATAGGCGACGACAAACTGGCTGGCGTTCTTGGCACGCAGGGCACCCAGCCTTGCCTGCAGCAGCGCCCCGATCTGCCGCTCGTCAGCCTGTGCCTGATCGGAGCTCATGCCATCCCCTGTGTGTCAGTCGTGTTTCCTTCTAGCTCGACGGCTAGGGCATCTAGCTGCGCGCGGATCCCGCTGGCACGCGAGGCGGGACTGTCGTGCCCGTCGAGGTAGGCACCCTGCTCGGTAACCACGAGCCGGGTACCGTTGCCGGCGGCTCGG
>Ga0335075_10013826_pt1 | contig 12146 bp, 13 predicted proteins | sample Lox_Sample_24_FD_206723 | JGI IMG/M metagenome (GOLD analysis project Ga0335075, IMG submission 206723) | Soil microbial communities from Loxahatchee National Wildlife Refuge, Florida, United States - Lox_Sample_2.4 | ecosystem: Environmental > Terrestrial > Soil > Wetlands | place: USA... | reverse complement strand
CGAATCCGCGGCGGCAGTCGAGCCCCAGGCCGACGGCCAGTCGGCGCCGGGCCAGGCCTCAGGCGAGCTAGCCCCGTCCGGCCGCTCCGGCGGCCGTCGCCGTCGCCGGCGATCCGGCGCTGGTGGCGCATCCGCAGCCCCGGAGACACCAGCCGCACCGGAAGCACCTCCTGTCGCCCTGCCGGAACCCCAGCAGGCCCAGGACGGCGCGGCCTGACGCCCGGCCGGACCGGCCCGGTTCGTGGATGCGCCGCGATCTGGTAACCTTAGCGGTCGGGAGTTGCCCGCTGTGCGGGCCCCTGGTGCAGGCCAGCCGCCGTGGTCATCACCGGCGCGCCGGGGCAGGCAAGGAAAGCGCAACGAAAGAGAGATCTCGGGTGTACGCGATTGTGCGCTGCGGCGGCAGGCAGGAGAAAGTCGCGCTTGACGATGTCGTCACGGTCGACAAGCTCCCTGGTTCCGCCGGGTCGAGCATCACACTGCCGGCCCTGCTGGTAGTCGACGGTGATCGGGTCATCAGCGACCCCGCCGAGGTGGGCCGCTACCAGGTTACGGCGGACATCGTCGGTGACGCGGCAGGCCCGAAGATCAACATGATCCACTACCGGAACAAGACCGGCTACCGGCGCCGCCTCGGCCACCGGCAGCACTACACCCAGGTGCGGATCACCGGCATCGGCACCGAGGCCAAACCGCAGAGCGCCAAGGCGCAGAGCGCCAAACCGCAGAGCGCGAAGGCGCCAAGCCAGGCCACGGCACAGCCCAAGGACGAGGCGTAGGAGGACTGAGATGGCACACAAGAAGGGCGCGTCATCCAGCCGCAACGGCCGTGACTCGAAGGCCAAGCGCCTCGGCGTCAAGCGTTTCGGCGGCCAGCTTGTCGGCGCGGGCGAGATCATCGTCCGCCAGCACGGCACGCATTTCCACCCCGGCGAGGGCGTCGGCCGCGGCGGCGACGACACGCTGTTCGCACTGGTCGGCGGGACCGTGGAGTTCGGCACGGTCCGCGGCCGCCGGGCCGTGAGCGTGGTCCCGGCCGAGCCTCCGGCGTAAGGCTCGCCGGGGTACGCAAAAGCACGACGACCAAAAGGCGGGCCGGGCAACCTGGCCCGCCTTTCCCATGCAACAACGAGAGAAGGACATGGTGGCGGAGTTCGCCGACCGGGTCACGCTGCAGGTGCAGGCGGGCAACGGCGGGAACGGCTGCGCCTCGATCCACCGGGAGAAGTTCAAGCCGCTCGGCGGACCCGACGGGGGCAACGGCGGTCGCGGCGGCGACGTGATCTTGGAGGTGGATGCGAGCTCGGCCACCCTGCTTGACTTCCACCGCCGTCCGGTACGCCGAGCCGGGAACGGCAGGCAGGGCGAGGGTTCCAACCGCACCGGCGCCGACGGCCCAGACCTGGTCATCCCCGTGCCGAACGGAACCGAGGTCAAGACCGCGGACGGCGAGGTGCTCGCCGACCTGCTCGGGGTCGGCACCAGGTTCGTGGCCGCGGCCGGCGGCCGGGGCGGGCTCGGCAACGCCGCGCTGGCCTCGCCACGGCGCAAGGCGCCAGGATTCGCGCTCAAGGGCGAGCCGGGGGAGCGACGCGACCTCATCCTCGAGCTGAAGACGATCGCCGATGTCGGGCTGGTCGGCTTCCCCAACGCCGGCAAGTCCTCGCTCATCGCGGCGATGTCGGCGGCTCGGCCGAAGATCGCCGATTACCCGTTCACCACCCTGATCCCGAACCTCGGCGTGGTGGAGGCCGGCGACGTCCAGTTCGTGGTCGCCGACGTGCCCGGGCTGATCCCGGGCGCCAGCCGGGGCAAGGGCCTCGGCCACGATTTCCTCCGCCACGTGGAGCGCTGTTCCATCCTGGTCCACGTGCTCGACTGCGCGAGCGAGGAACCTGGCCGCGGTCCCGCTGCCGACCTGGCCGCGATCGAGTACGAACTGGCCGCCTACGGCCAGGCGACCGGCGTGGACCTCGCCTCAAGGCCGCGCCTCGTGGCCCTGAACAAGGTCGACGTCCCCGCCGCCCGTGAGCGGGCGGACCAGGCGAAACCTCAGCTCGAAGCGAGCGGATACCAGGTATTCGAGATTTCCGCCGCCACCGGGGAGGGGCTGCGCCCGCTGGGCTTCGCGATGGCCGCGCTGGTCGCCGAGGACCGTGCCGCACGCCCGGCCGAGCAGCCCGCCGAGCGCGTCCGAGTCAAGGTCAAGGTGCGGCCGGCCGATGAGCCTGGCTTCGAGGTGGTCCGGATCGGTGAGGAAAGCTTCCTGGTCCGGGGCGAGAAGCCGCGACGCTGGGTCCTCCAGACCGACTTCGGCAACGACGAGGCGGTCGGCTACCTGGCCGACCGGCTGGCGCGGCTGGGGGTGGAAGAGGCGCTCGCCGAGGCGGGCGCGCAGCCGGGCGCGGAGGTTCTGATCGGCGAGCTGGACGACGCAGTGGTCTTCGACTGGGATCCGGCCGCCCCGATGAGCGGCGGATCCCGGCCGCGCTACGGCCCGCGCGGCACAGATCCAAGGTTCTCGCCGTGACCAGTGCCCGGTCGCCAGTGCGCCCGGACATCGCCACGGCCGACCGGGTAGTGGTCAAAGTCGGCTCCTCGTCGCTGACCACGGCGACCGGCGAGATCGCCGACGACAAGATCACGGCGCTGGCCGCCGCACTGGCCGCGCGCCACGCCGCCGGTCAGGTAGTGCTGGTCTCCTCGGGGGCGATCGCATCTGGCCTGGTCCCGCTCGGGCTGACCCGCCGCCCGAGCGACCTGGCCACCCAGCAGGCCGCGGCCAGCGTCGGCCAGGGCCTGCTCATCGCCAGGTATACCGCCGCCTTCTCCAGGCATGGCATCCGCACCGGCCAGATCCTGCTCAGCGCCGATGACCTGATGCGCCGCACCCACTACCGCAACGCCCAGCGCACCCTGGACCGGCTGCTCGAACTCGGCGTGCTGCCGGTGGTCAACGAGAACGACACCGTGGCCACGGACGAGATCAGGTTCGGCGACAACGACCGGCTGGCCGCCCTGGTTGCACATGTGACCCGGGCTCACGCCCTGGTCCTGCTCTCGGACGTGGACGGCCTGTACGACGGTGACCCGCGGCGCGGCGCCGCCCAGCGTATCGCCGAGGTGCGCGGCCGCGCCGACCTGGAGGGAATCCAGCTGGGCCGCGGAGTCAAAGCCGGGCAGGGAGGTCGGGGAGGCCAGGGGCGCCCGGAGGTCCAGGGCACGGGCATCGGCGGCATGGCGACGAAGGTGGAAGCGGCCATGATCGCCTCAGCGGCCGGCATCCCCACCGTGGTCGTCGACGCGGCCAGCGCGTCCGCAGCGCTGGCCGGCGACCCGGTCGGGACCTACTTCGCGGGCCACGGGCGTCGGCCCGCGACGAGGCTGTTGTGGCTCAGGCACGCCGCGGTCGCCCAAGGGAGCCTGCGCCTCGACAAGGGGGCGGTGGAAGCGGTCGTGGCCAGGCACGCCAGCCTGCTGCCTGCCGGCATCACCGGCGTCGAGGGCACCTTCGACGCAGGCGACCCGGTGAACCTGCGCGACGAGAACGACACGATCGTCGCGCGCGGCCTGGTGAACTACGACGCCACCGAGATCCCCGGCCTGATGGGCCGGTCCACCCGCTGGCTGGCCAGCAAGCTGGGCCCCGAGTACGAGCGCGAAGTCGTCCACCGCGACGACCTTGTTATCCTCTAACACCCCCGGTAAAAGTTGCGTATAACGCAACTGCCTGCCGCTTTACGCAACAATGATGGCCATCGAGCGCGCCCGTTATCAGCCAGGCCGCGCCGAGCGGGCGCAAGCGTTGACCCTGGCCCTGCTCGCCCCTGGATGGGAACCTCCGCCAAACGTCATGAACCCCGGGGTTCACTACGCAACAGCGTGATGAACCCCGGGGTTCACTACGCAACAGCCGCCCGGCGGCGCCCGGAGACCCGGCCGCAGCCCTAGTTGTCGTCGGAGCTGCCACCAGACGGCGGCCGGTTGGTGAGACGGTCGAACAGGCCGCCGCCGGCCCGCGCCGCGCCCTCTGCCACGCCGCGGAAGATGCCGACCAGCGGATCCTGGGACCGGGCCCACGAGTCCTGGTAGGACTTGGCCGCGTTCCTGATCTCCTCGCCCACCGAGGCGCTTGAGTCGGTGTCCCGGCGCGGGTAGTCGCCGCCGAGGATCCGCTCGTACTCGCCGTGCGTGGCCCAGTAGTCCAGCTCGGCGAACCTGACCACGGCGAACGGGTGGGTGTTCCCCCGCAGCTGCATGATCTTCAGGATGCTGTCGCGCAGATCGGGCACCGCGTCGTACTCGTGCGCCTGCTCGCGGAACGCGTCCGGGTTCAGCTCGGACAGCTGCGCGCCGCCGGCCAGCTTCATCAGCGCCCGCCTGGCCGCGTCCACGTCCTGCCCGGCGAGCAGCCCGGCCCGGTCACAGGACAGCTCCGACTTGCGGAACCACTCCTCCAGACCGAAGACGACGGCCTGGAGGCCAAGCCCGAGCGGCGTCCACAACGCCGCCCGCTGCGCCAGCTGGAGCAGGATCAGCAGCATGGTGCGGTAGACCGCGTGGCCGGACAGGATATGACCAAGCTCGTGCCCGACCACCCAGCGCAGCTCTTCCGGGTCGTACAGGTTGATCATGCCGGTGGTGATCACGATGAACGGCTTGTCCCGGCCGAGCGCCATCGCGTTCACGGTCGGGTCCTGGAACACGTACACCTCGGGCACGTCGGGCAGGTCCAGGATGTACGACCCGTCCCTGACCAGCTCGTGGACGTGCGGGAACTGCCTCTCGGAGGCTCGGACTGCGCTGGCCAGGAAGGTCAGCCGGAAGGCACGCTCGTTGAACAGGCCGAACAGCCTGCGCAGCAGCGTGTCGAAACCGCTCAGTTTGCGCAGGGCTACCAGCGCCGAACGGTCTGCGGGATGCTCATAGGCGCGGGATGAGATGCCGGTGAGCCGGACCCGCGCGCGATCTGGCACTGAAGTCATATCTCGAATCATAGCCCGATCGCGGACCGAATATCGCGGACCGAATGACGCAACCGTAAGCCGGTACCATACGTGGGATGAGGTGGCACTAGCGGTGCGGCGGGTCGGCGTCATGGGCGGCACCTTCGATCCCATTCACCACGGCCACTTGGTCGCCGCCAGCGAGGTCGCGCACATCTTCGCCTTGGACGAGGTCATCTTCGTCCCGACCGGCCAGCCCTACCAGAAGGACAACCGCAAGGTCGCGCCCGCCGAGGACCGCTACCTGATGACGGTGATCGCGACCGCGTCCAACCCCAGGTTCAGCGTCAGCCGGGTGGACATCGACCGGGCCGGGCCCACCTACACCATCGACACGCTGCGCGAATTGCATGCCGCCAACAGCCCGCAGGACGAGCTGTACTTCATCACCGGCGCGGACGCTCTGGCCGAGATCTTGACCTGGCACGACGCGGATGAACTATTCACTCTCGCGCATTTCGTAGGCTGTACCCGACCGGGGCACCGGCTGTCGGGGGCGGGCCTGCCCGACGGCAAGGTGAGCCTTGTGGAGATCCCGGCGCTGGCCATCTCGTCCACCGAGTGCCGCGCCCGGGTCGAGGCAGGCGAGCCGATCTGGTATCTGGTCCCGGACGGGGTAGTGCAGTACATCGCCAAGCGCAAGCTGTACGCCAAGGCATGACACGCCAGGGCATGACACGCCAGGGCACGACACGCCGAGGGCATGAGACTCTTGAAGAAAGACAACGAACCGACCGAGGGAGGCCGGCAAGCACTCGTGACTGCCACACCGAGGGCCGTCGAGCTTGTGGAGACCGCCGCGCTGGCGGCCGCGGACAAGCTGGCCGACGGAATAATCGCCTACGACGTGAGCGAACAGCTCGTGATCACCGACGCCTTCGTGCTCTGCTCAGCAACGAACGACCGGCAGGTCCGAGCCATCGTCGACGAGATCGAGCTCCGCATGCGCCAGGCCGGCGCGCAGCTGATCCGCCGCGAGGGTGAGCGAGAGGGCCGCTGGGTACTGCTCGATTACCTCGACGTCGTGGTACATGTGCAGCACGCGGAGGAACGCACCTACTACGCGCTGGAGCGGATCTGGAAGGACTGCCCGCAGATCCCGCTGCCCGAACTGGTCAGCGTCGGCCGGGATGGACGGCCGTCTAACCCGCCGGCGAATCCCGGATCCCGCTGGCAGCCTTCTGGCACGGAGGGCTCCCGTCCCCCGTCCCCCCTGGCCCCCCCGGCGAACCCAGGGAGGACCCGCTGAGCGACCGGGTCCGGCTGGTCCTGTGGCGGCACGGGCAGACGGTGTGGAACGCCGAGCGGCGGTTCCAGGGCCAGAGCGACATCCCGCTGGACGAGACCGGGCAGGCCCAGGCCGAACGGGCCGCGCGGTTGCTCGCCGCGCTGCGCCCCGACCTGATCGTCGCCTCCGATCTCAGCCGCGCGGTCGGCACCGCGGCGCCGCTGGCCCGCCTGACCGGGCTGGAGGTGACCCTCGACAAGGACCTGCGCGAGCGGCAGGGCGGCGCCTGGGAGGGCCTGACCGACGCCGAGATCCGTCAGCGGTTCCCCGAGGCGCACGCGACCTGGACCCCGCCGGACGGCGAGCCGGCCGCCGCGGTCGCCGATCGGGTCGCCGCCGCGCTGCAGCGCGCCGCAACCGCCCTCGCTGAACAGGCGACGGGCCCAGAAGGCCTGGCCGTGGTGGTCAGCCACGGCGCCGCGATCCGGATGGGCATGTCGCGGCTGCTCCGCCTGCCGGACGAACTGTTCGGCGTGCTCGGCCCGATATCGAACTGTTCCTGGTCGGTGCTCGGCGCCAGGTACGGCCGGTGGCGGCTGCTCGAGCACAACGCGGGCACCCTGCCCGAGCCGGTTCTCAGTGACGACCGTTAAGAGCATTTTATGCAGAACGGACCGTGGAACTCCGTCTCGATTACCTGGTACGGCCAGTCGGGGTTTCGTCTCGCGGCCGGTGACAGGCGGGTCCTGATCGACCCATTCCTGTCCGATCACGCCGACCGGCGCTTCCCGCCTCCCGTGTCGGCGGCGGAGTTCACCGACATCACGCTCGTGCTGTGCACGCATGAGCACGTGGACCACCTGGACCTGCCGTTCCTGCGCGAGTTCTGCACGGTCAACTCCGGTGCGCCGATCGTGGTGCCCGCCCCCGTCGTCGAGATCGCGGCCGGCGCCGGCCTGGACCGGGCCCGCCTGATTGGCGCGGCTCCCGGCCAAGAGCTGCGCGAGGCGGGGGTGACCGTGCACCCGGTGCCCGCACTGCACGGGATCGGTGGCGACCAGCCCGTGGCCTACGAGTTCGCCCCGGACGGCGGCCCGGCCCGGTTCCTCGGCTACGCGGTGGAGATCGGCGGGATCCGCTTCTACCACGCCGGCGACGGCCTGGTGTACCCGGAACTGCCCGCGGCCCTGTCCGCGCTGGCCCCCGACGTCTTGATGCTGCCCATCAACGGCCGCGACCACATGCGGGAAACGGCCGGCATCGTCGGCAACATGAACGAAACCGAGGCCGCCTGGCTGTGTAGCCAGGTCGGCGCGTCCTACGTCATCCCCATGCACTATGACGCCATCGAGGGCAACACCGGTGACCCCGGCCACTTCATGACCTTGGCCCACCAGTCTGGCGTCCCCGCCGCCATCCTGTTCCCGACCCGCGCCCACCCCGTCACCGTGACCCTGCCCTAGCCGGACGCCCCTAGCCGGACGCCCTAGCCGGACCCGCCGGGCACCCAGGGGCGCAGCCGGGGCCGCCACGCTGGCACCGCCCGCCGGTAGGCCTCGTACTCGGCGCCGAACCGGTCGGCTAGGGCGGGCTCCTCATACCAGCGGACGAATGCCGCCGCGCCCAGCCAGCCGGCCGCCCCGTACGCCAGCAGGCTCAGCCGACCGAACAGCAGCGCCTCCCCGAAGAAAATCAGCAGCGACCCAAGGTAGATCGGGTTGCGAACGTATCGGTGGAACCCGCTCACCACCAGGCGCTTGGTGGGTGCCAGCGGCAGCGGGGTCCCGCCCGCCCGGGCGAACTGCACGAACGCGCCCGCCACCGGGACGAGTCCCGCGCCGATCAGCAGGACACCCACCACCCGCGCCAGCAAAGGCCATGGGCGGTGGAACTCCCAGCCAGTGACGAGCCACGGGATCAGCACCGCGAAGGTTCCCGCCGCCACCGCAAAATATGCCGCGCTTCCGATCGCAGCCGCCGACCTGCGCATCCTGTGCTCCTGCCTCCGCTTTTAGTCTCCACCGCTATGAACCGGCGAGAGACAGAAAGCGTGACGCCCACGGCGCTGCCGCAGCCGAGTCGTGCTTGGCATACCGATCACTTGCTTGATATACTTAGCATTGAGGTTGAGAGGAGGCGATAAGAATGGCTACCGCCATCAGGAAGGATCTGGAGGAAGAGCTCCTGACCACCATCCGCAAGAGCGAGGACATCGCGCTCGACGCGCTGAAGCCCCTGGTCGAGGTCGTGCAGTTCGTGATCCCCACGATGCCCGCCGTGCGCGTGCCGTTCGCCGACCGGCTGCCGACGGCGCACGACGTCATGATCGACGGCTTCGAGTTCGCCGAGCACCTGTTGGCCACCCAGCGGAAGTTCACCGATGAGGTGTTCAAGGCAACGTCCCCGATGCTGCCCGTCAGGGTGCCGCCGAAGGCGCCCGCGGTCGCGAAGTGACGCCCTAGTGCGCGGACGCGCGAAGTTACGCCCGGAACGCGGCGTGCCGGGAGCGGCAGGTTCCCGACGCGGCCGCGTTCCGCTGTGTCAAGGGGGGAACCCCGTGCCATTACCGGTGGTTCCCACGATCACCGGGGCTGGCCGGGGCGTGCATCCTGCTGCCTATGGCATCTGGTTCTGACGCCGTGACCGGCGATGGTCAGCCGTCGCCGAGTTCACAGTCGGCAGAAACCCTGAGTGTGGCCGAAATCGTGATGACTATTCTCGAAGCGCGGAAGACAATGCCATGGGCGACCGCCGCGTCCGTTTCCCGCCAGACAGATCGTGACCTGGTCCGCGTACGCGTGACACTCCTGGAAAGCTCATCTCCGTCCTCCGGCGAGCGACCGGCCGAACACGGTGAAGTCGTCGCGACTTTCACCGTACGCCGGCTCGGCGAGGATCTGGCCAGGGCTTTCGGGCAGAAAGACGTGATCATCCTTAAATGAGCGGGGCCGGAGGGGAAGGCTTCCGGCGAGGGGGGGACGGCAGCACCCCCTCCGGCCCTTTGGTCTCAGCTCTCGGCGTCCGCTGAGCGCAGATAGGCGAGCACGGCCCGGACGCGATTGTTGTCGGTTTCCGCCTGATCGAGCCCCAGCTTGATGAAGATGCTCGTTACGTGGGCTTCTACCGTCCGCGGGCTCAGGAAAAGCTCCTGTGCGATACCCAGGTTGGACCGGCCCTCTGCCATCTGCCGCAGCACCGAGCGCTCGCGCTCGTTCAGCGTGTCAATCTTGCTCGGCCTCCGGCTCCTTTGGAGCAGGCGCCGGATTATGGTCGGATCGATTACCGTCTCGCCGCCGGAGATCCTGGCCAGGCTGTCCATCAGGGTGCCCGCGTCGGTCACGTTATCCTTCAGCAGGTAGCCGACACCCGTTTGCACGGTTTCCAGCAGCTGGCCGGCATAGCTTGTCTCCGCGTAGGTAGACAGCACCAGGATGCCGATGCCAGGGTAAAGACGGCGCAGCTCGGCCGCCGTGCTGATGCCCTCGTCGGTAAAGGTCGGTGGCATGCGGATGTCGAGGATGACCGCGTCCGGCAGGCTGGACGTATCGAGAACCGACAGCAGCTGCTCCCCGGAAGCCACGCTGACCGTGACCTCGGCACCAGATGCCTCGAGGAGCAATGCCAGGCTGCTACGGAACAACCCGGAATCTTCCGCGATCGCTAACCGCATGGGATTTTCACCTCGAGACGCGTGCCCTTACCTGGCGGGCTGACAATGGTGACCTCTCCGTAGAGAGCGTTAACACGATCCAGGATGTTACCGAGCCCATGACCTGTCGATTTAACACCGCCCACGCCATCGTCGGCAATCTGCATGTTTAGCTGTGCCTCATCTATGCCTACCGTAACGGTTGCGCTTCCCGCCTTGGCGTGCTTCACCACGTTGGTGAGCGCTTCGCAGGCCACGAAATAGGCGGTCGCTTCCACGGCGGCGGCGATCCTGGTGGCGGGAGCGATCACCCGGACCGGCAACGGCAGCCTCTCCGCGACGTCCTCCAGTGCTGCGGCCAGGCCCCGCTGCGATAGCACGGCCGGATGGATTCCGTGCGCCAGGTCCCGCAGCTCGGCCAGAACCTCCTTGAGCCCGTCACTCACCCCGGCCAGAGTCCCGTATGTCATCGCGTCGCTCGTGCGGGTCATCGCGACCGTTAGCTGAGCCGCCAGGCCCAGCAGGTGTTGTTGCACGCCATCGTGCAGGTCACGTTCGATGCGCCGCCGCTCGGCTAGCCCCGCCTCGACGATCCGTGCCCGGGACGCGCGGACTTGTTCCAGCTTCTCGCGGGCGGCCTGGGCCTGAAGCTGGGCGTTCTTCAACGCCAGTCCGCTCGTCTGGACAGCGGCGTCGAACAACCCCCGGTACCTGGTCAGAACCGGATCGGCGATGATTACCGCGATCGGAGAGCCTTCTTCGGTGCGTATGAACTCGACCAGGCGGTCCTGGGGCTGCTGCGCCGGCACGGGCACGGGAACGGGATGGTCGCGGCGGTGGTCCTGGCCGGCCGGCTGGTCGTCCGGGGCGGGCCCGGGATCGGACAGGTCCAGGATTTCCAGGGTCGGGTCATGAAGGGCGCTTCGCAGCGCGTAGCGGACCGCGCCGATGTCGGCCCCGCCAGAAATCTGGGCGGTGAGCCCCATTATGTTCCGAAGCAGCAGGGTGCGCTGGATTACCGCGACCAGGAAGGCCAGCGGCACGGTCATGTCCACCGCGCTTTCGACGACATAGACGCCGTTCGGGGTTCCGTTCAAACTTGACAGCATCTGTGTTACGGCCGACGCCCCCGCCGCGAGGGTGGCAGCCAGGCCAGCCATGATGACCGGAGTGATCACAATTCGGTCCAGTCCCGTGGTCCGGGTCAGCCGCAGCGCGAGCAGCGCGACAAACGCCACGGCGAGCAGTCCCTGGCCCGCGTTGACGACATAGTTGATGACGTCGTTGAGCCGCAGGTCCGGGATAAGGCTGGGCCACCATGACGAGGCTGGGGCACCGTCCCATTGAGGGATTGCGGTAACGGCGATCATCATGCGGCCGACCAGCATCCAGCTACCAAGGAGAACGAGGTAGCGCCGCTGGTAGCGCAGCAACGAGGAATTGGGGTAACGCAGTAGCGCCCACGCGCCGAAAAGCCGGTCCGCGCCACCGAATATGAGATCGTAAAAAGCCCAGGGCGGACCGCTCCAGGCATCGACGAAATCCAGCGAGCGGAGCACTCCGGCGATCATGAGCGTCCACGCCACGGTATGTTGCTCCGGTTCCCTGCGGAGCATCAGCCCGGTGAAGACGAAGAGCACGGAAGTGGTCAGGTTTACCGCGGCCAGAGCGGAGTCTTGGCTCCACAGCGGGCCCTGGACGATTACGCAGAAACCCCCGACGGCGGAGGTGATAGCGGCCGTCAGCCAGAAACGGTAGCCGCGCCACTGCTGTTTCGGCCCGCGGCGCCGCGCGGTGTCCGTGCGGTCCGGCGTGCCCTTGCCCCGGATACCAGGCCCGAGCGGCAGGACGAAGGAAGTGCGCATCCTGACCCGTTCCTCCGGGATAGGCACCGGCCGAAGGCCCTGGGAAAGCTCAACGCCAGAATAGCCAGGCCACGCTTGTCGTCAAGCGTACCCGGATCGTGACCGAAACTGCGCTCATTGTGACGCGGGGAAACCCTCACCGGCGCCTTCGGCTTTCCCGGCGACCCGGGCGGGAAACCTCGCCCGGACCCCGGTGATTCCCACGATGGCACCACGAATCAGCAATGGCAGATTACCTTCCTGGGGCCAGCACTGACCGGTCCGGCGGGTGCCCCATGCGTTGTGAGCCATTTCGTTCGAGGGGGATGAAATGGCTCACAACTTAATTCCGAACAGCGCCACAGCAGATCGCGCAGCCTCCCGCGCTCAGGACAGTGCGCGGTAGCCCTCGCGGCGGT
>Ga0335075_10013825_pt1 | contig 12147 bp, 17 predicted proteins | sample Lox_Sample_24_FD_206723 | JGI IMG/M metagenome (GOLD analysis project Ga0335075, IMG submission 206723) | Soil microbial communities from Loxahatchee National Wildlife Refuge, Florida, United States - Lox_Sample_2.4 | ecosystem: Environmental > Terrestrial > Soil > Wetlands | place: USA... | reverse complement strand
CAGCTGCTATTATAGGAAGTCCTGCTTCGCATCAGCATTATTTACCTGAGCTCCGTTGCCGCCTCAGTTTCGGAGTCCGAGACAAAGTCCATCTTTCCCGCCGGCTTCCGTTTCGTGCTCGTTACCCAGCCTTGGTTGACCGAGGGAGGCCTTTCCGATCTTTCCCCGGCTTATATCCTTTTCCCCGGAAGAGGTTCCGAATGAGCTAGGACTAAAAGGCTTTGAGATGTATAAGGCCTTGGACATGGAGCTGGGTCTGGTATCAGTCTCAAACATATTTTGAGGCAAACTGCATCAATTGTCAAAGTTTTGAGAATACCGGACCAAATTCACCACAACCATGGCTATCCAAACCGAAACACTGGCACTAGCCAAATGTCAGCTACCTTTGGACACACCTGAGGTCGGCAATGGCACGGAGCAGCTCATGTCTGATTTGAAGACCACTCATACTCTTCCGCTATGGGCTCAGATGGAAAAGCTGAACCCTCATGCTCCGAACCCTTCAACAGTACCTCATGTTTGGCGGTACAATGTGCTCCGTCCACATCTACTCCGCGCTGGCGATCTGATTTCAGAGAAGCAAGCAGAGCGAAGAGTCTTAATGCTGGTGAATCCGACTCGAGGTAGGTTCTGAGCAGTGATTCCCGTTCGATAGCGGCATGCCTTACTGTGTCACTACAGATGCGCCATATACAACCGATACTCTGTATGCTGGTCTTCAACTGGTAATGCCCAACGAGACTGCACCCGCACATCGACACATGGCTTTCGCGATGCGGTTTATCATTGAGGGCGAAGGAGGCTTCACAGCCGTCCACGGCCGACGGATCAAGATGCGTCGCGGCGACGTTATTCTGACACCAACCATGAACTGGCATGATCACGGAAAGGATGGCTCAGGGCCCATGATTTGGCTCGACGGGCTGGATCTCCCCAACTTTAGACATTTTCCCGTCCATTTTGTCGAACAGTACGAAAAGCCGAGGTATCCTGCAGAGGACGTGGACACATCTGTCAGTCCCATCGTATTTCCCTGGAGTCAGATGAAGGCCGATCTCGACAGTGCAGAACAGGACTGGGTCTCCAAGCCTTACCTCAAGGCTGATGGTCGCGAAGGTATGGCAATTTACCTCTGTGCACGATTCAACAATACCCATTGAGACTGACAATGCGATACAGTTAGCAAGGTCATCGGCGGGTCTGCTGAGCGCCTTCGCGCTGGAGCCTCATCACCACAAATCCGCGAGACATCTTCATGTGTCTATCATGTCGTTTCTGGGGCAGGCCACACGGTCATCGACGGCAAGAAATTCAATTGGAAGCAGAGCGACACATTTTGCATCCCGTCTTGGAAGTCCTACCAACACTTTGCGGAAGACTCAGAGGACCTGTACTTGTATCGGTTCGACGACAAGCCGATGCTGCGCGCGTTGGGATTCTACAGAAAGGATGGCGTCGACATAGAAACTCTTGTTTCCGACTAAGGATTTGGAAGACAATGTACAACAGGGTCAAGCTGATTGGCGTAAGCATTCCGAGCCTTCATGTAGAGCTAGATATGTGGCTATTAGACGATGATGTTCAGGAAAGAGAAAATGGCACAAATGCTTGAAGAAAGGCCCGGGGATGCGTATTTGTAATTGCCGCGGTCGTTGCATGGGACCTTGCTTCCTAGAAAGATGCATCCATTAGTAGTAGTAGTCATGAAGTTGTTACGATCCCAGGTCCTAATATCGAATGAGCATGAGGATGACTGTAGCAGAGGGCGCACGCTGCGTTGGAGGCTGTGGTAGCGCACCCGTGCCATGCAAGATGAAAGGCCAATGGACTGGAGTAGAAATACAGTGGCGAACTTGTGTCGTGAAAGGTAATTCACAAGGACTAGTAGAACATTGCCCAGATCTAAACTGGGGCGAGAGCTCGCGTTCAGGGAAATGTCCAGTCCATCTAGAGCACCCGCCGAAGCTAGGCCGGGAAGCTCCGGATACAACCCCCCTTTCCCCGAACAGCCATTCTTCCACAACACCTTTCATCTGGCTTTATCTTAGCAGTTGGTATACATGAAATACCCATGAACAATCACAGCAGCCGGCCCGCACCCCTGGGAGTCAATGGCGATAACGATGATGGGGACTCGGTCTTGCGGGCGAGCAACAAACGCCGCAGGGTTGCCATAGCCTGCAGTGCATGTCGTACCAGAAAATCACGTGTACGTCAAGAAAAATCAGGCTCAAGCAGTGACTATTTGCTGACTTTGAAGAGCTCAGTGTGATGGGGTACGCCCAAAATGTGGCTTGTGTACTGAGTTGGGATTCGACTGTGCTTATGTGCAATCATCCTCGTCGAACAACGTGATAGTTGGCAAGGAGTGAGCTCGCTAATCTACCTCGCTTCCAAAGAGCCCTTCTCTCACAAACCTGCTTTTAGCTATCTATTGTCAATAGAACGGCGAGTGGAGAGTGTTGAAGAGACTTTGCAGAGCCTTCAACGGCACATTACCGAACTGCCCAACCATGGCCCGGGGAAACGCTCTGACGCAACGCTACCTGGTCAATCTTCGAGCGTTGGAACTGGTCAATTGGAGTTGCAGGAAGTGGCCGAAACTGCCGACTCGGTGGATGCAATGGGAGCATTGGTATTTGCCAGTGAGGAAGAGTCAGGTTTTTTCGGTAGGCTCCCTAGCACGCGCATGACAAAAGCACGAGCGGTGTCCTGATCACGAACGAACATAGGCCCTTCTTCCAATATCGCATTTCTACGCCACGTCTCCGGCGCCGTGACGCATGCAATTGATGTCAATCCCTGGAGCCCGCTCGCGACCCAGGACTCAAGGCATCTCGCTGGTGGTTTCATGAATGTATCGAGACCACCGTCACCTATAGGGACAACGGGCAAAGACGAGGCATCCGGGAATCAAGTGAATCTTTTTGCCCTTCCCCACGATTCGCAGGTAATGGATCTCATCCGCCGATACTTCAATGACACAGGGTACCTATTTCCCTACATTCATGAGGAAAGCTTCTTTCGAACCTATATGGAATTTCGAGATAAAGCGCAGCCTAAGGTCCGCAGGACGTGGCTTGGCCTACTCAACATGGTACTGGCTATTGCTACAAATACCAAAGTTGACGGTGACCTCGATGCAGCGAGACGCTCCGAGGAGTCGAACATTTACTATCAACGGGCGCTTGGGCTGTGTCAGAAGCAAGTCATGCGAGGAACGAGCCTTGAAGTCGGTGAGCCTCTTCTTTCCAATCTCGACTTCCTTTCTGTCAAACAGCTAGAAATGATTACTGACGGAGAATTGGCGCTCTTAGTGCAATACCTTCTCCTAATGGGGCAATATCTGCAGGGAACGCAAAAGTCCGTTGAAGCATGGGCTGTGCATGGCCTCGCAGTGAAAGCGGCCTTCCAATTGGGACTTCATTCTAGCGAAGCCTCCAAAAGTTTCGCGCCTCTCGACCGCGAGATACGCAAGAGAACTTGGTTCGGGTGTGTTGTACTCGATAGGTACTTCTAAGGATGCTGCTAGGCGTTGGCCTCTTATTGGCTGATATTAATCCCATTTCACAGGACTCTCAGTATGACCTTTGGCCGACCAGCAGCCATACCGGATAGCTATGTGAAGCTGGAAATGCCTGTTGAGACTGAAGTCGATCCATTGTCTCCGCCGTCGGTGGAAGGAAGTAATCCCAGCAACATCTCATTCTTTGCCGCTACCATGTGAGTACCTTTCAATATCCCTGAATTCGCATATCTGAGATCGTCAGACGACTGTACAAAATCATGTTCCACGTCATCGAATGCTTGTATGGCCAGAATATCGGCTGCGATAAGCCTCTTGAGGTTGAAGAGATTGTTGGCCCACTCTTCAAAGGCGAACACAAACTCAGCGATTGGGAGCGCACACTGCCGGCAAATCTCAAGATTGTATCTTCACAACAAATAAACACATACTCTGTCGAGCACTCACTTCATGACGACGACTACGTCGAACTTAGGTTGAGAACAATACTGACACTACGTTACCGGAATCTTTGCATTCTTCTTCACAGGCCAATTCTTACCAAGTTTCTAGACTTGAGCAGCAATAAGAACGATTCCCACGAGCTCAGAACTTTACAAACTATCGGCTCCAATAGTATAACTATCTGCATTCAGTCATCAATCGAGGTAATTTCACTCGTCCATGCTGCTGTCCGGAAGACAGAGCATCGACGTCTACTCGGAGCTTGGTGGTTCTCCCTATACTACAGTAGGTTGCCATCGCTTATGTGTTTCGAGAGGAGGGGGATCCTAATCTCTTACAGCGTTCAATGCCGCTCTTGTCATCTTTGGGTGTCTGTTCCTCTCTCAGACGACCAACGATAGTATTCCAATTGACCTGATTCCAACGGAGGATGCAAAAGCTGCTTTGGGCAAAGCTGTTGATGCGCTGAAACTTCTTGATGGGAACAACCACCTAGTGGAAAGATGTCGACACTATTTGCAACAGCTTATCTCCATCTTGCAATCAAGCAGTAAGTTTTCCAATCAAGGTCCTTTTTTGGCCGCATTATGTTGCCACACTGACCTAATTTAGTGACGCGGCCCCACCATACCGTTATGCCAACGGAGAATCAAACTTATGCAAATACACAGCAACAGCTTGATGCTACGAATTTCGATTTCGTTGGAGATCCTGGCTGGTCCATGCAACCGGCCTTCGACATCAATTTGGGTGAATTCATGCTGGATAGTGAAATGCAGTTCCTCAACAACTACTTTCGGAAGGACGGGCTAGGCTCTGCCGCTCCCACGCTAGGGCTAGGATAAGAGACCTAGATTGTTACCGACACGGTTCATTGGATATCTTGAAGCGTACAACAATCTCGGCTGATCTCTACGACTACATACGCTCACGTCCGTTCCTGCAGCGTCGAGCCTACTCGTTTGAGGTAAAAGCAAACGACCAATAGCATAACCGAATTTGACCTAGAGAATCCATCGACGTGATGCTACCTTGCAATGCTCGACTACAGCCGTCTCCGGCTAACTCCACGAGAAAATTCCTAGTCAGGAGGACCTCTGACACGTGGGTTTTTGTCGACTCCGATGCCTGCGGTACAGTATATACCTGGATTAGACCTACTATCGGTGACCGTCACTGAGAAGGCGCGAGCAGACCCCGTTCACTTTTAATGAAGAGCTGCCTAAAATGTCTACCAGCAAGATCATATTGCGGTGGAATTCAGTTGAATTTGAGTCCAGACTCAGAGTTGGGAGAGCAAAGGTGTGGACAAGGATATTGGGGAGGAGGAAGAAATCGAAGACTTGAAGGAGGTCAAGCAGGCGGCATACAGCTAAGACTCAAAAGCGTTTGCTTGATTGTTGGTGTCTTCTTCGATCTCGATCATCACGATAGACTGAACTGCTTTGCCAATGGAAGTACTCCCATTCGTACGAGTGAACTAGGAGCTCATAGATTGCACTTAATTTTGTCCGCGGCTTCGAATGTCAAATCCGCAGTTATGGCCTGCCAAGACCGATATCGTCACAAACTTCTCCGCCGTCCGTGGTAGTTAATTGCTCCAGTGTTCGCTTTTCAAGGAAACAGATACGAAAAATGACTAGCCAGACCATCAAGACACCACCCAAGTGTACGGCGGACTTCTGCCTGATCCCCATTGGTACCCCGACTGCCTCTGTCTCGGCCCAGATAGCGGATGTGCAAAGACTAATGAAGACCTCTGGCCTCTCATACAGCATGCATTCCGCCGGCACCACAGTAGTGAGCTACTTACTTTCTCCCATCTCGTTACAACCTCACCCCATCATCCGTTTCTTATCCTGCGTTGGGCCTAATTTGCAATTAAAGCGCTTGTAGATGGGTGTCGTTAGTGGAACAGGGGTACTAGATGTACACTTTCTATGCGTTGGCACAATATGACCTTCTCCGTCTTTGACGACCACCACCACTCTCGCACTTGCTTATCCCAAACTCCCCTCTTCTCCCCAACATACTCAATGATCGCTAGCTCACGTCTTCCCCTTAGGAAGGATCATGGACCGACGTGATGACACTCATCGGCCAAGCGCACACAATGCTGCACGAGAAGGGGATCGTTAGGATCCAGACAGATATTCGGGTAGGGTCGAGGACTGACAAGGTGCAAACGATGCAGGACAAGGTGAGCGCGGTCGAGAGGCTCTTGGCCGCCGACCATCAGTATGGTGTTGCAGCACAAGGTGGGGATGAAGGGCTGGGGGCCGAGCATCACGCTGAAAAATTGAGCTGAGGGATTGAGGGTCGAAATGAGTGTGTGAAGATCGGGTCCAGAAAGGGAGGAAATGGTTGGCTGTAGCGGCATAGGGCTGCGTTACTGTACGGTAGCAGCCGTCACAAGCAATGCGATATGTTGGCAGATTGGGGGCTCTATCCTTTTGCGGAGAAGACATCAAAGGAGAAATTGTACGATCAAGGAAATGAACGATTGGGCAGTGCAAAAGACTGAAAGGACAGAATGTTATACTCGAACGTAAGCTTTCAGCGAACACCTTCCTCGATGGTTGTATTCAGAAGATTAGTTCCTAGTTTCTCTGCCCACGTATCCACAAATTTGGCGGCCTTGCCACAAACGCCGTCGCTATGCTTTAACATCCTAGCCTGTACCACACGCCGATTCCCATTCCCAACCGTCGCTATGCAATAAATCCGACTCAAAATCATATCATTCACTGGATAACTTGCCCACCGGAGAGATTAATTCCGCCCAAAGTCCAATCACCTGCAGCCCAAATCCAAGCCCCAAGCGCGGGATGCTGTCCTTGCTTGACAAGCTTGACGAGGTTGATCACACCCTGGAAGGCGCTAGTACTTCTGCTGGCTCCACTAGTCGCTGAGCTGCTGCTCTGTGGTGTCGTTCGGCCAACTGGATTGGTGACGCCGTTGAGATTGTCTACCGTGCTAATCGCAGGGCCTTGATCAAAGAAATCAACCAACAAGAAGTTTGGCACTTTGCCATAGGCAGCTTGACACTGTGTAGCTGCGAGTCCAAGAGCACCGGCTGCATTACCAGGTGAATTTGTGGTTCCGATAGCGCCAACATTGGGCACATCAACCCCAAACAGCTCAGAGCTGTCGAGGAAGTGATTCATGAGCGGCATCAAATTGGCGCTCAGAGCTGTTGAGATATCGCCTTTTACGCTTGATGGGCGGTCCGGTAGGCATGTGAAGTTCGAGGGAGATGTATTCGTGTATGGGTTCTCGAAGATGAACGTGAACTCGTTCATGAGATAGGAATTTGTCGAGTCAATCGCAGACTCGTCCAACGACGCAACAAATGTCAACAGGCGGGTACCATCGCTTATGAGTGTCTGCAGGGTAGGCCAACTTGCTGGAGCGGAGGAAATAGAAGGAGGTGTGTAAGAGTATTTTGTGATGCCGGACGTCGTGAACTCGCCAGCAAGTTCTGCAGGAGTAGCGTTATCGCTGTTGACCAGCAGTATTGAGACAACATCGTTCGGATTGTCGTCCATCCAAGTCTTTATCTCGGACAGCCAGGTGCTGAGGAGTCCGGCGTCTAGCAAATCGCAGCTGGTGTGACACAGATGCCACTGATCACTGGACTGGTGTACTTGTGCTGTGAGCAGGCGAACACCGGCGGAAAGCTGCACAGTTGAATTGAAGTATTGATTCCCTGACGCGCTGTCATCGGTTGAGGCATCCCGCAAGAACGGACTGTCGTGCGCCCCAAGCTGGGCTATAGAGGAGTAGGACTTGGAGCATAGGTCAGGCGAATTGTTGCATGCTGTGGCTTGTCGAGGGTGAAGGGTGGCAGCAGAGGTCAGCCCCAGGAAGGCTAACAGAAAGGCGAGTCCCAACATTGAATCTAGGCGGCGAGTGGGAGCGGTGTTGAGAAGCCGTCAAATGCAGCTAGAACGAAGAATGAAGAGGTGCAGGAGGGAACGAGGGACTGCAGCAAATGCAAAGACGGCACAATAAGAATGCAGAGTACTGATTACACAATATGAAAGGAGAAAAGAAGACTCAAGGAATGGACAAGGCTCGTACCAAAAGGATAATGAGTGGGTTGACAGAGTAATGCAGCCCATCTGCTCAGCCTCTTTGGACGCGAAAACGAAAGGGCATCGTAAGGCTTTGTGTGGGGCGATAAGACGGAATATCGGGGCGCGCAGGGGGCAATGCAAACTGTCTCGTTTTGGTTTCACCAGCGTGGCACATCCGGCGGGCCCTGCGATTGGGGGAACATCATAGGTAGAGTAAGAGCAATAAATTAGGTCCGGCGGCTGACGAAGCCTTTTTGCCGACCGGAGACAACTCGTCTTTATGGAGCTACACGAAGCAAATGGCATCCGCAATGGTTGACAAATGATGGAGAATGATGACAGTCCTCGATAACTCCGAAGCGGCACACATTCTTAGTACCTTGCTCAAAGTCGATTTGATGGTCTACGCCTACCACGGGATCTGACCGGCCTTGTCTCTTTTTGGTTGTTCGAATCTGAGGTTGAGCGAAGTTGAGAGTAAAGCCACGCCTTCGGAGGAGAGGTCCTGGTAGGACGTCATGAGGAATTCCCGCGAGTCTTCAATTGTGGGAGCATCGCGAAGATGGGCATGTAGAGCACGAGGTTGTTCAGGAACACTTTTTGCTTCCACGACGCATTCCTTCACATATCCTTTCGGCGGCCATGGACTAGAGCGAACGATGGGACGTATAACGTGCCTCCTACTAGTTTACGTGAGTTTTCCATCCCGGCGGATCCTGGCATATGCCCGTTCTTAAAGCCGCTCTACTTGGCCTTAGACGAGACCACTGTACGTTCTTGTTGTTCAATTCTAAAGCACGGATCGAACCATTTGATGTGGACGCCGACATACTCTTACAGTCGTATTTCGCGTAGTCGGCATGACCAGAGGCAAACGATTCTTTATATCCTCAAACCCTACGGCCACTTATGAACCTAGACTCTGGCGTGTAATTGGAGCAATATACCGTAATATGAATGGTTGAATCAAGGCACTCCTTGTGTAAGGTGATGCAATGGGGCCAGGTGTGCCACACATGGAACAACGTATATTGGAGAAATGGCTTTACCCTGATATCCCGAATCTTTTGTCATCTTAACAAAAAGCCAGTCGCGCACCCAACCCAACTCCTCATTCATGCTCTCGCTCCTCCATCTGCAAGGACAGGTTCTCTTCTTATGGAACATCTTTTGCAATTCCTTGTTGACGTCAAGTAATTCGGCCTGTACGGCGTCAGCTTCAAGAGAGGATTTAGATGAATAGCTTTCGATCCTCCAGGTTATCTTTCCTGTCTTGGCTGATACAGGGGAATAAGATGCGTCTCTCTAACATAGCTACCATACTCGGCATCGAATACTGTCCAACCACATTGTAAGTCATTCAGAGAACGTTGCTGACCAAAGCATACTGCATGGGAGGCGCTTAATCTCGAATGTATTCAGAAACGTGTAAGATGGTCTCCTGCAAGATCCCCCAATAAGTGTTCGTGCTCAGTTGTGACTCGTGTGGCAGATGGCAGTAAAGCTTTGCAAGGGACGCTTCCAACTTCCCCGAAAATTGCTTTGGAGGCTGTCGGCGTGATCTCCTGCACCCTGGCCAGAGACGTGGCAGTGTCTACAAGGTTCGCAAAGATCCTAAAGCGATTGTGGAGGTTTGAGCTGATAACTGCATCATGTGAACGTGGAATTGAAGATACAAAAAATATAGATTGTTACCTCAAATTGAAGGTCTAGAATCACGGCAGGCGACGTCATGTCCAGCCCACAATATCGAGGACTCGTTCAGTTCTTCTACGGCCCATGCTAAGTCGAACTTGTGCCAAACATCCATGGGACGGATGGCTAGTCTTCCACGAATTTTCGCAGAGAGATCTTACTAAGTCCATACAATACTGATAAGACACGATGTCAGTATGACAGGAGGTTAAGCAATTTGCAATGCTGCGGCATTGAAACAATGCAGGAAATGCGTGCGACTTTCATTTCTCATTGCAAGCCGACGAAACTTTCACGTGGCACGAGTCCTCAGCCTTCGATCGCTGTCTCGGGCTTGGCGACCTCGACACTTGCGAACAACAATCATAAATCCTGTCTGCGCGAACATTCCTACTCATTGATTTATTCCTTCTCAAGTCCGAGCACTCCTAGAACTCCAGGTCTTTTGCGTCCGGCCGCTGATCTACCTCAGGTTCTAGCATGGCGAGATGAGCTGAATCATAGATACCAAAGACCGTTATCACGCGACATGAACTCCGACTGCTCGGCGTCGCAAGTTACTCCTAGAAACTACAACCTACAGATGACGCGACCTTAATCGTGATCTAACCTGACCATGGCTTTCAACTTCAACTGGTCGCCGCTGACCGCGGACGCTGATTTCCTTATCCGCGCACAAGAGCTCCTTACGACTGCTCTAAACAAGTCGGCAACGCCAGCTATCATAGTTGATGATATAACTGTGACCGAGCTCAGTCTCGGGCAGACCGCGCCCGAGCTTGAGATCTTGGAGATTGGTGACCTAGGCGTCGACAGGTTTCGGGGGATCTTCAAAATGAGCTATACGGGCGACAGCTACCTTACTCTTGCAACACGCGTTCAAGCAAATCCGCTCAACACATATCTTTCTACAAGACCTTCCTTTGCATCTCCCCGGCCACTAGCAGCAGCGTGAGTTCGAAACGATGTGCTAGAGGCTACTCTTGCTAACGCATTTCCAGAACCGGCCTAACGATTCCTCTCCAAATCACACTCTCCGACATAAAACTGTCCGGCTTCATAGTCTTGGTCTTCTCGAGGCAGAAAGGCTTGACGTTAGTCTTTCGGAATGATCCTCTCGAATCGTTGAAAGTTTCGTCTACTTTCGACTCGATACCATTCGTGCGGGACCACCTGCAGAAAGAGATTGAAGGACAGCTAAGGATACTACTTATGGACGAGCTGCCAGCCATCATACACAGGCTCTCACTTCGTTTGTGGGTCCCCGAACAAGATGCGCGACAGCAGCAAGAGCCAACTGGCCTGGGAACATCACAGGAGGAACCGGCTGTTGACCCTCTGGCGAGCCCGCCTCAGGATGCAGTGGACTCGTCTGGTAATCCCCTAAATGCAGCGGAGATTGCTTCAATATCTCTGGATTCCGGTAGTGAAACTCTGTTCTCGAGAAAGAACCTGCTGCGCCTCGCAACCCTAACCGATTCGCATCGCACATTGTCCTTATTTACTCCGCCAATCCGGGATGTGGTCTTCCGCGCTTGGGCAGGGCCGACAGAGAGAGGAGAACTTACGGGATTGCACGCGCCGGGTATGTCCCCTGTGTTGTCAGGAAGTCAATCGTATTCTGGCGGCTTGAGCACAACCTATACATTCTCAGATGGCGGTGTGCATACACGGCCGACACTACAAAGCTTCGGATCAAGCACATCTGGCCTGAGCATGGGCGTAGGAAGACACTCAAAAGTCCATGGCGCTCGGAAACGAAAGAAGAGAGTAGTCAACTTACGTCACAAGCCGAACGGTGAAGGAATCGAATTGATTAGTGAAGACGGTTCGACCATTACCGATAGCGCTAGTGTCACGGAAAGCACTTCGAGCGCTCCCTCAGTCTTCTCTCCTGTTAGGCCAACATCATCAGGGAGCAGGTTGACGGATGAACCTGTCACGCCGCCAATGAGCCCCGAAGCTAGCGTTGGAACCGGAAAGAGCGTCGACCGGAACCGAGTCCACCTTTCAGACCCACCCTTTGAGCACCCAGATCCACGACCGTCCTCACATTTTGTGGCCTTTGATCATGACAGAGACGAGACAAGACACTTATCCTCGAGTTCGAGAAATACTGAAAGGACGCTCTGTTCCCGGAATCCAATACTCGAACGCTCCATCGAAGACCTGGATGCAACTCCACGAGCTTCGATATACCTATCCGAGCGAGATGCAACCGCTTTTTCCGAGACCAACACTGTGTCGGCAGCGCATAGTTCTGAGAAGGTTACATCTGATGCAGCAATGGCGTCCACTTCTGCGTCGAGGCCTCCCATACCTAATTTTCTACAGTTCATCAATGATCCCGCTAATGGCGGATCGATCGCCGAGCAAGCTTGGATGATGAAGATGGCTGGC
>Ga0335075_10013824_pt1 | contig 12147 bp, 9 predicted proteins | sample Lox_Sample_24_FD_206723 | JGI IMG/M metagenome (GOLD analysis project Ga0335075, IMG submission 206723) | Soil microbial communities from Loxahatchee National Wildlife Refuge, Florida, United States - Lox_Sample_2.4 | ecosystem: Environmental > Terrestrial > Soil > Wetlands | place: USA: Florida... | reverse complement strand
CAGCGCGACGGCAATCGCCCCTACTGCGGTGAGCCACGTCTTCATGGTCCTGCGATTGCCGGCGGCATCGTTGGACCTCCCCCAGTCAACAGCTCTCAGCATCCACTGCGGCTATTCCCATAGATCTCTGAGCTTCCCATGGAATCCCCAGCTATTACCAACCGCTCTCCAATTCTTCAGAGATAATTCCGAGCGAACCAGGCCCCCACCTGCGACAATGTGCACCGGGGGATTGCCCCATGAGGCCCCTCACGGGACTGCCGCGTAAGTCGTCAGTCCGGCCAGGAGCGGTCGTCGGGATCGACGCAGAGGCCGCCATCGAGACCAGGTGGAGGTCCACGGTCCGCAGTCGGGCGCACGTCAGCTACCGTCCGCCACCATGACCCGCGCATTGTCAGGAACAGTGGCTCTCGTTACTGGTGCGTCGAGCGGCATCGGAGAGGCGACTGCAACGTCGCTCGCCGCCGAGGGGGCCTCTGTTGTCTTGGTGGCGCGGAGACGCGAGAGGCTCGGAGCCCTCGCCGAACGGATCGGGGCAGCGGGAGGCCATGCCCTCGTCGTCGAGGCAGACGTCACCGACGAACCACAGGCCGAGGGCACGGTCAGAAGGACGGTGGGCGAGCTCGGCCGGCTGGACATCCTGGTCAACAACGCCGGCGTGATGCTCCTCGGCCCGATCCTCGGGGCACCGACCGAGGAATGGCGCCGAATGGTGAACATCAACCTGCTCGGCCTCCTCTATTGCACTCACGCCGCTCTTCCGCATCTGCTCGATGCTGCGGAAACCGGCTCGCGCGGGGTGGCCGACGTGGTGAACGTGAGCTCGGTGGCAGGGCGAGTCGCCCGCCTCGGGAGCGGCGTCTACAGCGCGACAAAATGGGGCGTGGTGGCGTTCAGCGAGTCGCTGCGTCAGGAGGTCACGGCCCGCCATGTCCGAGTCACGGTGATCGAGCCGGGTGCCACCATCACCGAGCTGGCCAACCATCTTCGGCCCGAGATCCTCGAGCAACAGGCCCAGAACTTCGGGGGCATTGAAATGCTCCACGCCGAGGACATCGCTGAGGCCATCACGTTTGCAGTGACGAGAGCTCCTCGAGTCGCCTTGAACGAGATGCTTGTGCGACCCACCGAACAGGTGCGCTGACGGGGTCGCGGCCGGTCGACAACCAGTCGTTCGACCAGGGAACGACCGTGGAACCTGTCATCTCTTCGGACCTGATCGAGGTCCTGGTCCAACCGGATCCCTGGGGCGTCTCCTTCCGAGGAACGGGACTAGACGTCGGGCCGTCCCCGCAACTCGAATTCCTGACCATCGCACGACACGTTCACCGACCCGGCCAGCGGAAGCACCAACATCTCGTCCGGCCCCGTGTGGAGCGATCGCACCTCGCCGTCGGCCAATTCGACGAACCTCAAGCTGGCATACGCCCAACCTGCCGACTCCGGTGAGACCACCACTCCGTCCTCTTCATCGAAGCTCGTCCCACGCGGAAGGTGGAAAGGATGGCTCACACGCCACACCAAGTGAGGTGGAAAAGGCCTACTTCTTCTCGAGAGCCTCGCGAACGCTAGAGAGGAAGTGAGCCTGCTCCTTGCTGCTGCTCACGCGCATCCGCTCGAAGTCGTCGGCGAGCCGGACGTCGACGAAGTAGTCGCCTGAGTCCTCGTGGAAGTGGAGGAACGCCCGGGACGATCGCGAGAACTGACCACGCTTGCGTTCTCGCAATTGTGGGAACAACCGCAGCTCGACCAGCAGGCCCTCCAGATGATCGAGGTCTTCTTCGGTGGCGTGCCGCATTCGGACCCTGTGGCTGAGCCGCTGGTTGATCAAGCGGCCGGCTGAATTAACCCGAGCTTCGCCGTCCGTTTCGCCACGACCTTACCGGACTGGGTACTCGATGGGATCGAGTCCTCGAGTGAAACCCTCGCCCGATGAGCCCCCCGATGGCAGACTGATGCTGCAGCGCACTGTCCCGCTTTCACCGCTACGCACGGCCGGACCGAATTGGACTGGCACTGAACGCTCGCAGGGGAGCTCGGAAAGGGGTGCCCACGATGGAAGGCATCGAGTGGAGGTCGCTGTTCGCCGAAGCACTCGGCACAGCACTTCTCGTGTTCTTCGCGGTGGGCACCGCGACGTTGACCTTCGGCTTCAAGGTGACGGGAGGAAGCAAGTCGGCAGGGGTGGTCGCGACGGCACTGGCCTTCGGGCTCGTGTTGATGGCCCTCGTCTACACGATCGGCCCCATCTCCGGCTCGCACGTAAACCCAGCGGTCACGATCGGGTTCTTGTTCTCGGGCCGAATCTCGCTCTCCGACGCCGTCGGCTACTGGATCGCCCAGTTCGCGGGAGCGATAGCCGGAGCGGCGGCACTCTTGGGTGTGTTCCACCTCGCCGCTCACTACAGCACGAAGACCGTGGGACTCGGCGCCGACGGCTACGGCGCTTCTTCGATGATCGGCGTCAAGGCCGGAGGCGCCTTCGTGGCCGAGGTTGTGCTCACGTTCCTGTTCGTTTTCGTGATCCTGTCGGTCACCAGGCGAGCGTCCAACGCGACCGTGGCGGGCCTCGTCATCGGGCTCACGCTCACGCTCGTGCACATAATCGGGATACCGATCGACGGCACCTCGGTGAACCCGGCTCGCAGCCTTGGACCGGCGATCTTCGTCGGGGGGTCCGCCCTCAGCCAGCTCTGGCTCTTCATCGTCGCTCCGTTGGTGGGAGGAATCCTCTCAGCAGGCGCGTTCCGGATCCTCTATCCGAAAGGCGAGGAAGAGGCCGAGATCGAGCCCGCCCCACAAGAGCAGGCCCGGTAACCAGACGACACGCCCGAACGAACCGAGCCGATTCAGACTTCGTCCAAACGATCGGCCGACATCGCGATCTCGGCCCAAACGATCTTTCCGCCTTCCAAGTCGTTGCGAACGCCCCAGGAGCGTGCCAAGCGGTCGACCATGACGAGCCCGCGTCCAGCGGTCCTGCTCGGTGGTGTTGAGAGAAGTCTCGGCAGCTGCGGACTCGCGTCCGTCACCTCTATCAGCACGGCGCCCGACATCTGATCGAGCGACACCCCGAAGCAACTTCCAGCGTGCCTCTGCGCGTTGGCGGCCAGCTCGCCCACCACGATCTCGATGTCGTCGGACGAGACACCCCACGACTCGACGACCGCCTTGGCGAAGTGGCGGGCCGCGCCGACATCATCCGCGCGAGGCTCGAAGACCCGTCGCGAGCTCATCGGTCTTCTCCTCCGGCACGAGACGGCGCCTCTCGCCGATTGGACGCCCCGATCCGTTCGGTGACTTGCAAGTCCATCCGCGCAACCACAGAGATCCGCAATGCCAAAAGAAAAACCAGTAGTCCGATCGACTCGATGACGGACGCGGCGAGGGATACCCGGTGCTGCACCGGGCAAACGTCGTCCTGCGAAGTTTTCGCTCGAGTTGCGATTCGTGGCCGGGGGGACCGGCCCACTGCTCAGGCGCCGGGGCGCTCCGAAAGGAGGCCGGCCGTCAGGTCACCGAGCCGACCGACTCTGTCGAGCACTTCGGGCGCCTCGAAGCGGAGCAGGTCCGGGTCTCGCTTCTTCGCGCAGGTGTCGACCTCCTTCCAGTCGACCGGGGTAGACACAGTCGGCTCCGGCCTGGCTCTGAGCGAGTACACGCAAACGGTGGTCTTCGCAGGATGGTTCTGGCTCCAGTCGATCAGGACCTTGCCCTTGCGAAGGTCCTTGCGCATGTTGGACACGGCCAGTTCGGGATGGTCCCTCTCCACTGACATCGCGATGGAATGGGCCCGTTCGCGCGCCTCGCCCGAATCGATGCCGCTCAGGGGGACATAGAGCTGAAGTCCCTTCGAGCCACTGGTCTTGGAGTAGACCGGGTCGTCGTCGAGCTGCGTGCGTATCCAGCGGGCGACCTCGCAACACTCGACGATCGACGTCCCGGGCCCCGGGTCGAGATCGAAGACCATCTGATCCGGTGACCTGCCGGGATCGCTCGTCTCGCTCACGCGCCAAAGCGGCACGTGGAACTCGATCGTCGCCAGGTTGGCCGCCCACATGAGCGCGGCACGATCGCCGATCACCACGTAGTCGATCGGCTCGTGCGTGCCCCTCGAGGAGGGTACTGCGACGGTGCCCACCCAGTCCGGAGTGTGAGACGGCGCGTGCTTCTCGAAGAAGGCCTGTCCCTGGACGCCGTCCGGAAAACGTTTCATGGTGAGGGGGCGGTCCCTCAGATAGGGCAACATCACCGACGAGATCTCGGCGTAGTAGTTGAGCATCTGACCCTTCGTGAAGCCGGTCTCGGGGTACAGGACCTTGTCCAGGTTGGAAAGGTTGATACGCCTTCCGTCGATCTCGGCCGCTACGCGCTCAGGACTCACGCACTACCTCGCTCGGATCCTTGTCGGGACGAAGACCACGCCACGAAGGGTGCCTGAGCCGGCCATCCGCGGTCCACTCACCGTATCTGACCTCGCCCACCAGCTGCGGCTTCACAAAGTGTGCCAACGCGGTCTCTGCGTGGCTCAGCTGTTCGACGAAGGGCGACGTTCCTACCGCGAGCGGAGCGAGCTTGTCCAAGAGCTCTTTGCGGGTCGCGTCGGTGAACCCGGTTCCCACCTTGCCCACGTACTCGAGACCACCTTCGGCGGGCACGCCGAGCAGCAGGGCGCCGAGGCTCCCTTCTCGCTCGCCCTTGCCGGCGGTCCAACCGCCGACGACCACCTCCTGGGCGAGGAAGGTCTTCACCTTCACCCAGTCCCCGTTGCGCTGGCCGGGCGCATAGGCAGAGCGGCGCCTCTTGGCGACGACGCCCTCCATGCCACGCTCGCGGGCTACCTGGAGGATCTCGGCTCCTTTGCCGTTGCGGAACGACGGGGTGGTGGCGAACGTGCCACCTGCGAGCGCGATGGACTCGAGCAGATCGCGTCGAGCGTCGTACGGATCCTTCAAGAGCACCCGCCCGTCGAAGTAGCAGAGGTCGAACGCCAGGAAGGTGGCTGGGACTTCCCTGGCCCTTCTGGCCACCACCGAAGCAGAGGTCAGTCCCAGGCGCTGTTGCAGCCGGCCGAAGCTCGGGCGCCCGTGCGGGTCGAATGCGACGATCTCTCCGTCGACCACTGCGCTGCGTGAGCCGAGGAACTCACCCAAGGGCCGCAGCTCGGGGAAGGACGAGGTGATGTCCTTGTCGTTGCGGCTCAGAGCCCTCACCCGTCCACCGTCCACGTAGAGCATTGCGCGCACGCCGTCCCACTTGAACTCGTACGCCCACCCGTTGTCCTCCTTCGGGAGCGACCCCGCCGCCGCGAGCATGGGCTTGACCCGCTCGGGCATGGGCTCGAACGTATCTGGAGCAGGATCCATTCGATGGATCATCCAGTTCTTGCCACCCGTGGCGAATAGGACGTAGCGGCCGCTCGCGCGTTCACCGTGCAGCTCGACGATCACCTCGCGTTCGGTCCACTTCTCGGTGTCGTAGGTGCCGTGGTCCCAGATGCCCACCTGACCACCTCCGTACTCGCCCTTCGGGATCTCTCCGGCGAAGCTCGCGTACTCCAGAGGGTGGTCTTCGGTATGGACTGCCAAGTGGTTGGTCGCCGGGGTCTCGGGCAGACCCTTAGGGAGCGCCCACGAAACGAGCACCCCGTCTCGCTCCAGGCGAAAGTCCCAGTGAAGGCTCCTCGCATGGTGTTCCTGGATCACGAAGACGGGCGGGGCTGGTTCTCGGGCTCTCTTTGTGCCGGCCCTGGCGGCCCCCATCGGCTCCTTGGTCTTCGCGGGGTCCCTCTTGGCCCGATAGGTGGTCAGGCGATCGGCCACAGGATCACTATTACCCGAGAAGGCGACGAGACGCGCCGGGCTCGTTGTGGACCCGTTTTGCAAACCCATCCATGTCATGCCTCGCGAGCTCGGGTAAGGAGAGCCGGGCTGTCACGGTGGGCCGGTAAGGTGCCGCTGGATCCCTTCTCCGATGCCGCTCTGACAGAAACTGTGCCCTCACTCGGTACGCCGGGACCTCCGGTCCGACGGTCCGCACCTTCGCGCCCCGTCTGGCCGCCCGAACACCCAGGTCGGCCCGAACACCCCGGTCGACCCGAACACCCGGAACGAATTGTGGATACAACGCCGGGCGCAGGTCTGTCGGTCAACCCCGCAGGAGGGAGGGTCGATGATCGTGGTGTCAGGTGCGCGGGACCAACCTCACCGGTCGGAGGATGCCTCGATGTGGGCGGGATCGTTTCGTACATCGCGAGGAGAATCGCAACCGTGCTCGACGCCGTGACACCCGGTCGCAGCGAGGCGCAGCCCGCCGGGACCGACGGTGCCGCTGGGCTCGAGGGGACAGAGGGCCGGGTCCGGCCGGTGATCGAGGACGTCCAACCCGTGGTCGACGACGGGCGCTTCCCAGCCAAACGGGAGCTTGGGGACGAGGTCGTGGTCGAGGCCGACGTGTTCGCGGACGGGCACGACGAGACGGCGTGCGAGCTGCGCTGGCGGCACGAAGATGCCCCGGGGTGGCAATCGGTGACGATGTCGGCCCTGGATAACGACCGCTGGCGCTCATCGTTCGTCGTGAGCGAGCTGGGGACGTACCTGTTCTGCATCCAGGCGGCGGTGGACAGGTTCGCCACATGGCGACGCGACCTCGCAAGGAGGATCGAGGCGGACCAAAACGTTGCGGTCGAGCTCCTCGTGGGAGCGGGGCTGCTCGAGCACATCGCCGCCCGTGCGCACAGGTCCGACCGCCGGTTGCTGGCAGATACCGCCGATCGGCTCCGCTCGAGCTCGCCTGCGACGGCGGCAGGGACAGCGGCCATCGTCGAGCTGCTCGGCGCTCCGGACCTGGTGGCGGCGGCGTCGCGGTACCCGGATCCGGAGACCACGGTCTGCTCGTCGGACTTCAGCGTCACGGTCGACCGCTCTCGGGCACGCTTCGGGTCCTGGTACGAGATGTTCCCGCGTTCGGCATCGCCTCTGGCCGGGCAGCACGGGACACTGCTCGACGCGGCTTCGAGACTTCCCTACGTCTCCAGCCTCGGGTTCGACGTGCTCTACCTACCGCCCATCCACCCGATCGGAGTCACCAACCGCAAAGGCCGCGACGGGGCCCCGAGCAAATCCCGAGACGACCCCGGCAGCCCTTGGGCGATCGGATCCGCGGCGGGGGGTCACACCGCGGTCCACCCGGACCTGGGAACCGTCGCGGACGTCGCTCGGCTGGTCGAGGCCGCCGGGGAGCTCGGGATGGAGGTGGCTCTGGACCTGGCGCTGCAGTGCTCCCCGGACCATCCCTGGGTCGCAGAGCACCCCGACTGGTTCCGGTCTCTTCCAGACGGGACCATCCGGTACGCAGAGAATCCGCCAAAGCGCTACGAGGACATATACCCGATCGACTTCGACACGGCAGACTGGCAGTCGCTGTGGGAAGAGATCGAGCGCGTGGTGCGCTTTTGGATCTCCCACGGGATCAAGATCTTCCGGGTCGACAACCCCCACACCAAGCCCCTGCGCTTCTGGGAATGGCTCATCAGTTCGGTCAGATCGGACCACACCGACGTGATCTTCCTGTCGGAGGCCTTCACGCGGCCGAAGCTCATGCACAGGCTGGCGAAGCTCGGGTTCACGCAGTCCTACACCTACTTCACGTGGCGCACGTCCAAGTGGGAGCTCGAGTCCTACCTGCGCGAGCTTCACACCCCGCCCGTGTCGGATTTCCTCCGGCCCAACCTCTGGCCGAACACGCCCGACATATTGACCGAGCAGCTCCAGACCGGCGGTCGCGCGACCTTCATGTCGAGGCTGGTTCTCGCCGCCACGCTCGCCTCGAGCTACGGCATCTACGGACCCGCTTACGAGCTGCAGGAGAGCCGCCCTCGATCCTCCGGCTCAGAGGAGTACCTGCATTCCGAGAAGTACGAGCTCCGTCATTGGGACATCGACGATCCCAAGAGCCTTTCTCCGTTCATAACCACGGTCAACCAGGCGAGGCGCGACAATCCGGCTCTTCAGCACGATCGCAACCTCGAGTTCCACGGAGTCGACAACGAACAGCTGGTCGTCTACAGCCGGCGATGGACGGGGGCGCATTCCGACAGGACCCGCACCCGACCCGAGGCGAACACCGTGCTCGTCGTGGTCAACCTGGACCCGCTGTACACACAGAGCGGATGGGTGGACCTCGATCTGACCCAGCTGGGATTGGACGAATCGGCGCCGTACACCGTCTGTGACGCCTTTACCGGCTCGCGTTACGAGTGGCGCGGAAGCCGCAACTACGTCTCGCTCGATCCGAGCATCGTTCCCGCCCACATATTCCGCGTGGAGCCGCCCGGTCAAGGGGGGGAACCCCAGACGAAGGACCCCCGGAACACGGACCCCCGGAGCAAGGACCCTGCGCGATGAGCTTCGACCTGACTACCAGCCGCGCGCGGCAAACACGGCCGCACGGCGCAGGGGCGCGTCGACCCGCCGGCGTGATGTCCCGCTCGGTACCGATCGGGGAGGACCCCGAGCACTGGTACAAGGACGCGGTCATCTACGAGCTGCACATACGTGCGTTCCAGGACTCGGACGGAGACGGGATAGGCGACATACCGGGGCTCGTATCGAGGCTCGACTACCTGCAGGACCTGGGCGTGACTGCTCTGTGGCTGCTGCCGTTCTACCCCTCGCCCCTTCGCGACGACGGCTATGACATCTCCGACTACCGGGGCATCCACCCCCCGTACGGGACGTTGCGCGATTTCCGGACGCTTCTGCGCGAGACGCACAGGCGCGGCATGCGCGTCATAACCGAGCTCGTACTGGCACACACCTCCGACGAGCACCCCTGGTTCCAGCGCGCGAGGCGCGCACCGAAAGGATCGGTGCACCGGGACTACTACCTGTGGAGCGACGATCCCGACAAATTCGCCGATGCAAGGGTGATCTTCAAGGACTTCGAGAGCTCGAACTGGGCTTACGACCCGCTGGCGCGTTCGTACTTCTGGCACCGCTTCTACTCACATCAGCCGAGTCTCAACTACGACAACCCTGCAGTGCGCCAGGAGATAGTCGACGTGGTCGACTTCTGGCTCGGTGCCGGGGTCGACGGGCTACGTCTCGACGCGGTTCCCTACCTGTACGCCAGGGACGGGACGACGTGCGAGAACCTGCCCGAGACGTTCGACTTCCTCCACGAGCTCCGGGCGCACGTGGACGCTCGCTTCAGAGGTCGGCTGCTGCTGGCCGAGGCCAATCAGTGGCCGGAGGACGCGGTGCGCTACCTCGGCGACGGCGACAAGTGCCAGATGGCGTTCCACTTCCCCCTCATGCCGCGCATGTTCATGGCCGCGCGCCAAGAGGACCGGTTCCCCATCGTGGACATCCTGGCCGAAACGCCGGGATTGCCCGAGGACTGCCAGTGGGCGCTCTTCTTGAGGAACCACGACGAGCTCACGCTGGAGATGGTCACCGACGAGGAACGCGACTACATGTACCGCGTATACGCGCAGGATCCTCAGGCGCGCATCAACGTCGGCATCCGCAGAAGGCTGGCTCCTCTGCTCGGGAACAATCGGCCGCTCATCGAGATGATGAACGGACTTCTGTTCAGCCTGCCCGGCACCCCGATCATCTACTACGGGGACGAGATCGGGATGGGCGACAACATCTACCTCGGTGACCGAAACGCCGTCAGGACGCCGATGCAGTGGGGGAGCGACATGAACGCGGGCTTCTCGCGGGCGAATCCCCAGAAGCTGTTCCTTCCCGTGATCATCGACCCCGGCTACCACTCGCAAGGTGTGAACGTCGAAGCCCAGCAGGAGAACCCGAGCTCGCTGCTCTGGTGGATGAAGCGGCTCATATCGCAGCGCAAGCGCTACCGGGCCTTTGCCCGGGGGACGATCGAGCTCCTCTTCCCCGAGAACCGCAAGGTCCTCGCGTTCCTGCGGTCCTACGAGGACGAGAGGATCCTCGTCGTCGTGAACCTGTCCCGGTTCGCCCAGGCGGTCGAGCTGGATCTCTCCGAGTTCAGAGGCGCGAGACCGGTCGAGCTGTTCGGCGGGACCGTCTTTCCCCAACTGGGAGATCTCCCGTACTTCATAACCCTCGGCCCGCACGGCTTCTACTGGTTCTCGCTCGAAAACGACGAAAGGCCCGCGGAGCTGCGACCGAAGCTGCGGGCGCCCGACACCTGGGACTCGGTCTTCGGGGGCCGGCCGCTCATGGACCTGGAGGACATGTTGGACTCGTACCTCGCAGAGAGGCGCTGGTTCAGCGGGAAGTCGTCCGCCATCCGGTCGGTCGAGCTGTTCGAGGCGGTGGCCGTCCACGGCAGCACTCCGTCCCGGAGGACCTCCGAGCCACCCGTCGGGGTTCTCGCGTTCATGGGAGTCGAGCTCGAGGACGGCACGACCTCCACATACGTCCTTCCGCTCGCCTTCGCCTCGGGCACCCGCGCGGAGGAGATGTCGAAGTGGAGACCCGACGCAGTCGTATGCGACCTTCACGTCGGCCGGGGCGAGGACTCGGAGCCCACCGACGGGGTCCTGTTCGACGCCGTGTGGGAACCCTCGTTCGCCGGCGCGCTGCTCGACGCCGTCGTCCGCCGCCGTCAGCTCCGCGGCCACGGTGGGCGACTGGTCGGCATTCCCGCTCCTTCGATGAAGAGGCTGGCGGACTCGCTCGACGACTCTGCGCCGACCCCGATGGCGGTGGAGCAGAGCAACACCTCCATCTGCTTCGACGGCCACCTCATCGCCAAGGTCCTGAGACGAGTCGAGCCAGGGACATACCCGGGGGTGGAGGTGACGCGCTTTCTGAGCGAGCGCGCGCGTTTCGAGTCGAGTCCTCTGGCCGGCGGCCACCTCGAGTACCGCCCGGACGGCACGGGATCGCAACCGTACTGCGTGATGACCGTCGAGGAATTGGTCGCCAACGAAGGAGACGGATGGGGTTACGTGGTGGACACGCTCGCCCACGGGCTCGAAGAGATAGTCGCGGCGATCGACAGGGCGGAGCTCCCGACAGAGGTCGAGTCCCTCCAGATAACTCCGGGATTCCTGCTCGAGGACCTCATCGCCGCGGCAGGCGAGTGGAGCGAGGCGGCCGCCATGCTCATAGGTCCCCACGTCGAGTGGTCAGGGCTCCTCGGCCGTCGGACTCGCGAGATGCACCTGGCTCTCGCATCTGCCCCCGACGACCCCGCTTTCGCCCCCGAGACGTTCACCGCCATCGACCGCCAGGCGATGATGCACGCGGCCCGCCTGACGGCCAAGCGCTCCTTCCGAGCCGCCAGACCGTACTCCTCGAGCTCGGCGGTCGTGCGACAGGTCATAGAGCGCAGCGGCGAAGTGCTCCAACGTCTTCAGGTCCTCGCCAGGACCCAGATACGGGTCTCGAAGATGAGGTGCCACGGCGACTACCACCTGGGCCAGGTCCTGTGGACGGGGAAGGACTTCGTCATCACCGACTTCGAGGGTGAGCCGAGCCACTCGCTCAACCAGCGGCGCAGGAAGCGTCCGGCCCTGGTGGACATAGCCGGCATGCTGCGGTCGTTCCGTTACGCATCCCGCGCGGCTGCCCTGCAGCTCGAGCGCAGCCTCGTCGCCATCGAGAGGGGAAAGCTCGAGCCGTGGCTGTCGCTGTGGTACCGCGGTGTCGCAGGCAGGTTCCTGTCCTCGTACTCCGAAGGCTTGCCGGAAGGATCGGTGCTCCCGCGCGACCCGGCAGAAACACAGGTCCTGTTGGAGTTCCTGTTGTTCGACAAGGCTCTCTACGAGCTCGGCTACGAAGCCAACAGCCGCCCCGACTGGATCGACATTCCCGGTCGCGGGATCCTCGAGCTTCTGAGAAAGCCCACGTGAGCGTCGCCGCGAGAGGGTCCGACACTCTGAACCGCTCTCCGACGCAGCCCACCAGGTCTTCCCGCGCCCTGCACGACCTCGCCCGGGAGCACGGAGTCCAGATCGGCTACAGACGATTCGACGGTCGGAACATTCGCTCCGGCGACGACGCTCTCGTCTCCGTCCTTCGGGCGCTCGGCTGTGACATACAGGCCGTCACCGACGCGCCTGGTGCGCTCGCGAGCGCGAGACGGGAACGCTCGCGAAGAGCTCTTGCGCCGGTGATCGTGCAGCGATCCGGACGAAGGTGCACGACG
>Ga0335075_10013822_pt1 | contig 12147 bp, 11 predicted proteins | sample Lox_Sample_24_FD_206723 | JGI IMG/M metagenome (GOLD analysis project Ga0335075, IMG submission 206723) | Soil microbial communities from Loxahatchee National Wildlife Refuge, Florida, United States - Lox_Sample_2.4 | ecosystem: Environmental > Terrestrial > Soil > Wetlands | place: USA... | reverse complement strand
CATGCGAACGCCGGCGCGCAATTCGAGCCGTAAGTAATCAATGATCTCCTGCGTGATCTCCTCACCGGGTGATATCACTGGTATACCCGGCGGGTACGGGGTGATAACCTCCGCACAAATACTACCCGCGCTAGCGCGAAAATCGGTGAACTCCGTCGAGGAGAGAAACGCGTCGCGCGGATTCATGCGGACGGGAGGCTGTTTGGGCAGGTTGTACGTTCCGGTCTTCATGCGCCGTTCCAGCACACCCGAGGGCGAGAAGACGTCGATCGGCCGATCCTCCCGTGCAAGTTCTCTGACACCGTAGACGAGACGATCGGCCGACTCCTGAGTCGTCCCGATGGTGAAGAGCGCGAGGCAGTTGAAAAGATCGGCGAGTTCCAGCTGCACGTTGTAACGCCGCCGGAGAATCTCTTCGGCTTCGTACCCGGTGTAACCGAGGTCTTTGACGGTAATGGTGATCTTGGTCGGATCGAGATCGAAAACGCCGGGCCTTCCCTCGATCTCACCGCCGAAGCAGTATATCCCCGGAATCGCGTTCAGCTGGCGTCGCGTATCGTTCGCGAGCTCGATCGTGCGTGAGAGCAAGGCCGCACCTTCGGTCGCCATCTGCTTGCGCGCGACGTCCAGCGAGGCGACGAGCACCAGGTTGGGTGAAGTAGAGAGGAACAATTTCACGACCGCCTTGAGCCGGTCGAGTTTGATACGCATCCCTTGCTGGTGCAGCATCGCCGTCTGCGAGAGGCTCGCGAGCATCTTGTGCGTGGAATTGATGGCGAGATCGGCACCTGCGGAGATGGCGTCGAGCGGAAGCGCCGGATGGAAGCGAAAATGCGGGCCCCACGCTTCGTCGACGAGCAGCGGGACGTCGCGTTCGTGCGCGATCGCCGCAATCGCCTCGAGGTCGGCGGCAACGCCATAGTACGTCGGGCTCACGAGATAGACGGCGCGCAGATCGGGATGAGCGTCGAGCGTTGCGCGCACGGTCGCGGGCGTCACCGTGTGATCCATGTGCAGCGTTTCGTCGACTTCCGGCTGCATCCAGATCGGATGAGCGCCGCTCATGATGAGGCCGCCCATTGCACTCTTGTGCGCATTGCGCGGGAGCGCGATCTTCTCGCCCGGGTTCACCGCGGTCATCATCATGATCTGGTTGCCGCTGGTTGACCCGTTGATCAAGAAGAAGGAGTTGTCGGCGCCGTACGCCTCGGCGGCGAGCGCCTGCGCCTCGGCGATCGCCTCGGTCGGCTGCAGCAGGTCGTCGAGGCCGCGCTGCTGCGTCAGATCGATTGAGAGAACGTTATCGCCCAAGAACTCGCGCAGCGCCCGGTCCATCCCGCGGCCCTGCATGTGGCCCGGCGTGTGAAATGGGATGACGCCTGAATCCACATAGTCGCGCAGGGCGTCGAAGTAGGGCGTCCGGGCCTGATCCACGAGCCGCCAATTCCGCGTCGGTCGCCGAACTCCGTGTGGCTGCTACGGCTCTTCGACCTTCTCTTCGATGGAGACGTTGTAGAGGAACAAAAATTTGTGCCACTCGCCCGGAAGGGTGTTGCGTTTGACCCGAATCCACGGGATGTATTTGGGCGTGCGGGGCTTGCGGCGCATCGCCATGTTCGCGTGCTCGGGCGTACGGTTGTTCTTGCGGTTATTGCACCGCATGCAGGCGCAGACGAGATTCTCCCAGGTGGAGGGACCGCCCTTACTGCGCGGGATCACGTGGTCGACGGTCATGAGCCGCTCGCCGCGCAAACCGCAATACTGACACGTGTAGTCGTCGCGCAGGAGGATGTTTTTCTTGGTGAGCGCGACTTTTTGGCTCGGCCGGCGGATGTAGTAGAGCATGCGGATGATCGAAGGCATCCGCATCTCGAACGTCGGCGAAACCAGCAGCCGCTCGCGGCCGTGTACCACCTCGGCTTTGCCCGAGAAGATCAGTTTCACCGCGCGCTGGAAGCTCGTGATATTCAGCGCTTCATAGGTGAAATTTAAAACGAGGACGTCGGTCACCCTCATCCTCGCTTTCGTACAAACGTCATTCGCAGTTCGGTCAGCATCCTCGCAAGGGCTGACCGCTCCTCGCTGGGTAACCTCGCTTGAATCCGTTCGAATGTCTGCCCCGCAACGTCGATTGCAACTTCGGCAGACGCAAAATCGGGTTCCGCCCCCTCCGGCTGCGGCTCGAGGTAGGCGTGAGCCACGATGGCAAGCTGCGCCACCACGTCGCTCAGGACGACATGTACCGGCGGCACCTGGGACTGCGCTTGCGGTGGCATCGTCGCGGTGAAGGTACGCCGCACCCCGCGCGCTTCCCCGCAAACCTACGGAGAATTCGGCGGGATCATTCCGATGAAGTACTCGTGGAGGCGCGCGTCGTGGGTCAACTCGGGATGGAACGAGGTTGCAATCACGTTGCGCTCGCGCACGAAGACGCCGTGGCCGTCGTAGCTCGCGAGCACATCGACGCCCGGACCGGCGCGCTCGATCCATGGCGCTCGGATGAAGATCGCCGGAAACGGTTGCTCGCCGAGTGCGGGGACCGTTAGCGGCACCTCGGCGGAGGCGATCTGCCGGCCGAAGGCATTGCGCCGCACGGTGATATCGATGAGATCGAGCGTCCGCTGCTCCAAGCCCGCGACGTCGTGCGCGGCGACGATCATCCCCATGCACGTCCCCCACACCGGCATCCCCCTGCGCGCACGCTCCGCGATCGGCGTGCTCAAGCTGAAACGCTCCAGCAAGCGAATGACGGTCGTCGACTCACCCCCCGGAATGATGAGTGCATCGACCGACGCGAGATCGTTGCGACCTTTCACGGGAAGTGCCGTGCAGCCGCAACGTTCGAGCGTCGTAAGGTGTTCGACGACGTCACCCTGCAGCGCAAGCACGCCGACGGTGTGCCGCGATGCCATGCCTACGGTACCTTCTTAGTTGCCGCGGCTCGCGAGCAACTCGTCCGGCGAAATTTGACGAAGATCGAGCCCCGTCATCGCCTCGGAGCCCGCGATCAATTTGTGGGCTTCGACGACGGCGGCGGGATCGTCCCAATGGGTGGTCGCGTCGACGATCGCACGCGCAAACGCGGCCGGGTTTTTGGATTTGAAGATACCGCTGCCGACGAAGATCCCTTGCGCGCCAAGCGACATCATCAACGCGGCGTCGGCCGGCGTCGAGACCCCGCCTGCGCAGAAGAGCACGACCGGGAGGCTGCCGAGGCGCGCGACCTCACGGACGAGATCGTACGAAGCTCCGAGATCGCGCGCGCGTGCGACCAACTCTTCCTCGGGCGCGTGAGCAAGCTCGGCGATGCCGTCGCGGATCGCGCGCATGTGGCGAACCGCCTCGACGATATTTCCACTCCCCGCTTCGCCCTTGCTGCGGATCATCGCGGCCCCCTCGGTGATACGCCGTAGCGCCTCACCGAGATCGCGCGCGCCGCAGACGAACGGCACTTGGTAGTCGTGCTTGTTCAAGTGGTACTTGTCGTCGGCGGGGGTGAGCACTTCGGATTCGTCGATGAAGTCGATGCCGAGCTGTTCGAGGCAACGGGCCTCGCCGATGTGCCCGATGCGCACCTTCGCCATGACCGGGATCGTCACGGCATCCATGATGCGCTCGACCAGCCCGAGGTCGCTCATGCGCGCAACGCCGCCGGCGGCGCGGATGTCGGCGGGAATGCGCTCGAGCGCCATTACGGCGACCGCTCCCGCCTCTTGGGCGATAACCGCGTGTTCGGGGGTGACCACGTCCATGATGACGCCACCCTTGAGCATCTGTGCTAAGCCGCGCTTGACCGTCAGGGTGCCGGTCTTCTTCTCCGTCGAACCGTTCATGGTGTCTCCATCGTACCAGGGCTGGTAAATAGAGACACCAAGAACGGTCGGCGGGGATTCAGAGCGGCGCCGTCGCTAGTACGTCCCGCTCTTGGAGGTCACCCCATTGCAGATGTACTCCCCCTTGGTCGGCGCCGCGGTGAAGAGCGGCCCCGGCGCAGGTACGGGCAGATTACTTGGTGGGTTGATGACGACCGTACTGGTGCCGTTGGGGGTAAGGCTATCTTCACAGTTCACCACGGCGTTGGCATTGTCGGCGGCCGAGCCCCCGACCCACAGATCGAACCAGACGCCGTAGCATCCGTTACTGCCGCCGCCAAATGACGGTCCCGACGGCAGACACTCGTCTTCCAGCACGAAATACTTCTGCAAGAAGTTCACGTAAATTCGCGTGCCGATGGGGACGAGGGTCTGATCGGTCGGCTCGGTCGCAAAGCTGGTCGGGTCGCAGAACGTCCCGCTCCCGCTCGCGACGTCATGAACCGTTGGATACGACGAGGCGGGATAGGCGATTTGGTTCGAGGGCGGCGAGTTGTCCGGCCAGCCATAGAACGTGATCGTCGCCGTGGCGTCCTTCGTCGGCCCGGTCACCGAAGGCGGGGTGCAGCTCACCGAGACCCCCGTCGACGTTGCCGTCGCGGTTGCGGTGGCCGTCGGGGAGACGGTCGGTACGCTGGTCGGCGCCTTCGTCGGCGTCTTCACCGGGGACGGGGTCGCGGTCGGCGACGCACTGACCGTCGGTGTGGCGCTGGGCGAAGGCGAGCCACAACTCGCCGGCGGCGTCAAATTGTGATGATTGTACCAATGGCACGTGTGATCGGGAAGAAGCGGAGCCCCCGCAGGTGATTGAGTAGTAACTCCGCCGTCTTGGCCGCCCCCGCAAGCGGCGATTGCAAAGACGATAAGACAACAAAGGATAGCTCGAGAGATCGATTTCATTACGCCCCCCTAGTAAGACTCACTCCAAGTCGTCATGAGACCCGAGATCAGGACAGCAAAAAGCTGGGCCTCGCACCCGATCTGTCCGTGCGGTTCGGTTACCACACAGTCCAGCCTCTCATCGAATTCTTAGAAAAGCACCACCCGACTTAGGACAGATGGCCTAAGGAGTGGGCGAATCGGCCGGTGGTTCGGTATCGGTCTCGCCCGGCGCGTGGGTCGCGATAGGGAGCGGCAGCGGCGGCGAGGTGTAGCCCGCCGGCGACGGCGTCGGAGGGACCGAAATCGTACCCGCAGCCGTCCCCTGCTGCTGCGGCGGCGCCGGTCGCGGCGTCACCGGGGGAATCGGGGTGACGCGCGGGTCCGGAAAGGCGGGGTCCGTCGCGACGCTGATGACCTGGATCTTCTTCCACCCTAGGGCGCTTTGGATATCCTTGACCTCGACGACCGGGGTGACCAGAGGGGTGGGAGCGACCTCCGTGCGTGCGGCGACTTGTCCCAAAACCCGGTCACCCATGGTATTTCCAATATAAATCGCCACCAGCAGTACCGAGGCCGCTAGAATGAGGACGAACGAGAGATCGGCCCGTGGCCCCACTTACGAGACGCCGCCTGCGACGGTCAAGAGGCGTGCGGCGCCCAAGTCCGGCGTCGCCGGCGTCGCTTCGCGGATCGTCGGTTGGCCGCCCAACGTCACTTCGAGGAGTTCGCCCGCAGCAACACGCCGGTGGATCATCGCACCGCGAAACTCGAGCGAGACCATGCGCTCGGCGTCATCGAGGTTGCACAAGAAAGCGCGAATCGCGCCATTCTCCTCTTCGAAGACGATGGCGGCGACTTCGATGGGCGACGTCGTCGCTTCGTCGCTCACGTCGGTACCCGCGTAGACGCAGCGATACGGCTCTTCCGCCGAAGCCTCGCGCATATCGCCGAAGATCAGTTTGCGCACCGTGTCGATCACGTAGGTGCAACGTCCGGCGCCCCAGCGCACGCGCACGCCCGCGGTCCACCGCCAGCCGTTGGGAACGATGGGCGAAAGGTGCGGACGGCCGCTGGTGCGATAGCCGTCGAGCCCGCAGACGGTTTCTGCAACGGCCCACAAGTATTTCGCTCCCGTCCACGGCGACATGTACATCCCGCGATTGGTCAACGAACCGCCGTCGAACCACTCGGCGAATTGTCCGGGCACCGTATTGCGCGCCGCTCCTTCTTCCATCGCAGCGTAAATCGCCACCAGCCACCGGGCCGCCTCCTCGCGGAAGCCGTTTCGCGCCAGCGCAACGGCAAACCACAGCGTGAGATCGGGCCAGACGCCGCCCAGCAAACCAAAACCGTGCGAAGGGAAGTACCAGGAGTCGGCGGTCGAGATCGTGCGCAAACCAACTGCCGTCGTGAAGTCCTCCTCGCTCAGACGGCGCAAGATCGCTTTGCGCTCAGCCGGGCCGCAGACATCGAAGAGGACCGGGAAGACCTCGTCAGCGGTAAAGTTGTCTTGAAAATTCCCCTCCTGGTCGTAGTTCAAGACGAACCCGCCCGTGTCGTTGTTGAAGAGACGCTGCATCATCCGCTCGCGCAGCGACGAAGCCTCGTCGGCATAGAGCTTCCAGTGTGCGGTGTCGCCGGCGACGGCGCAGAGCATGGCGGCTGCTTCCAACGCAAAGACCGCTTCGGCGTTGATCTCGGTCACCGCACCGTCGAGGGTGTAGTACGGGATGATGTTGCGCCACGAGGAGATCCCGTACATGTCGACGCCTTTGGCTTTGCAGAAGATCAGCCCGTTGCCATCGCGCTGCGTCAGCAGATAGTCGGTGATCTTGATGATGAGCGGCAAGATGCTGCGCACCCACGCGTCGTCGAGGGTTGCGTTGTAGTGGTGCAGGATCGCGATCAGATGCAGCGGCGTGTCGTCGTTGATGTTGAGATCGTACGACGTCCGGAAGCCATTGACGCCCCGCACGTATTCGACCACCTGACCCGAGTCTTCGACGAACCGATTGAAGACTTCGATGGCGTCGCGGCTGAACTGGGGCAAGAAATAGTCGAAGCCGTGGACGAACCACGACGTGTCGCGCGAGACCAGGATGTCGGAGGGCGGCGAGTTGGTCGAGCCCCAGCCTTGCGGATATTCCTTGATGATTCGCAACATGTTGCACTTCGCCCAGACGACGCCGCGGCTCACCACCGGCGACGGCGTCATGAAGCGCGCGTCCGAGAGCATCGTGGCATAGTAGCGCTGCGTCTCGTGCAAGGCGCGATCGTCGCTGAGGAGATCGTCGAAGGTGCGCCGTGCCTCCGTCTCACCACGCCGGTCGAAGACGACCGCGAGACGAAGGTTCTCCCGTGCGCCCGGCGCGACGTTGATCCGGTATTCGAAGGCGCCGAAGATGCGCCGGCTCGCGGCCTCGGCGAGCGCCGGCGTCACTTCGGCTAAGCTCTCGTCGGCGCGCAGCGAACCGCGCTTCATCGCTTGCAGCAAGACTTGCTCGCGCAGGGCGATCGAGATCCCATACGGCTCGCGAGACGAACCCCACCAACGTGCCGCCTGCGTCTGGCGATTGATCGCGCGAATATGCGGAGCGGCTACCGCCGCATGCACTTCGGTCTCAGGCTCACCGTAGAAGCGCTGACCGATGAGCAGCGCCCACGGGAAGACGGCGACTTCGACCGGAGCGCGTCCGGCATTGTACAGCGTGACGTCGACGACGAAGGCGACGGCGCGGTCGTGCTTGGGCCCATGCGGCACGAAGAAGCACTCGGTGACGTGCACGCGATCGTCGAGGGCGAATTCGGAGATTTGCGCATACGGCAGAAACGTGAAGTTCCGCGTGATCTGGTAGGGGAAGAGCGTCTTCTTGCTGTCGCGCAGCCGGTAGGCGATCTGGTGTGCGCCGAAGATGATCTGGTCGGTGTCGGCGTCCCACAGGCCGCGGATACCTCCCTTGGGCGTGCAGGAACAGTACGTCTTGTAGTTCCCGAGCGTCAACCCAAACGGCGTCTCCGCCTCTGAGAGCACGTAGGCGCAGAACTCGTTGTGCTGAGCGTCGTAGCTTGCGAACATCGGCCCCGGACGCTTCGCGTCACCGGGACCCGATCTCATTCTCTCCGGGTCACTCGGCAGGGGAGTTTGGTCGCCCGGCACGGATTCCACGTGCGATGCCTACCCTTTTTGCCCCGGCGAAAATCAATATCACGCTGGAGATTTTGGCGCGCCGCCCCGACGGCTACCACGAGATTCGCAGCCTCCTGGCACCGGTGGGCATCTTCGACCGGATCGAGCTCGAAGCGGCGGCGCAGACACGCGTGGAGACGAACGTCCCCGGGCTCGAGGATGACAACCTCGTCACCCGCGCGCTACGGACAGCCGGCGTAGCGGCGTCTTGGCACGTCCGGCTGGAGAAGCACATTCCGATCGGCGGCGGCCTGGGTGGCGGCTCCAGTGACGCGGCGAGCATCTTGCTCGCGACGCGCAACGGTGAGCTGGGTACGGTCCGGTCGCATGATTGGGTAACGATGGCCCGGTCGCTCGGCTCGGACGTCCCCTTCTTTCTTACGCAGACTGCGGCAGTCATCGAAGGTACCGGCGAGCGGGTGACGCCGGCCGCGCGTCTGCCGGCGTGGTGGGTCGTCGTCGTGCGGCCGACGGTCGCCGTCGCCACCGCTGACGCCTACGCGCGCCTCGCGGCCTCGCGCCCCGCTGGGCCTCCCAACCGGCCACGCGCGGCCAGCGCGACCGTGCTCGCGCTCCAAGCGCTCGAAGCAGGCGACTTCGTCGCGCTGCAGCGACAGCTGCTCAACGACTTCCACGACCTCATTCTCGACGCGTACCCCGTCATTGCAAAAGCGCATGCCGCGATGGTCGCCGCGGGCACAGCGCGCGCATTGCTCTCGGGCTCCGGCTCGTGTCTGTTCGCTCTCTTCGAGACAGAAGAAGCTGCGCGCACGCTGGCCGGCAGACTCGTCCCCGACGAGACGATTGCGCAGATATTCGTGGCGCCCTTGACGGCGCATACATCCGCCAGGTGCAGTCGATGACGCTCACCTGCGTCGTGCTCGCGGGCGGCCCGCGCGACGCCGTCGCCGAACTCGACGCCGAGGCGCCCAACAAGGCGTTCGTTCCAATCGCAGGGCGCGCGCTCGTCGCCCGTACGATCGAAGCGTTGCGCGCATCGCCTTCAATTGGACGAATCGTCGTAGTTGCGCCCGAAGACGCGCGCGCGCATCCGGCGCTTGCCGAAGCGGACGAACGGCGCCCCGACGGAACGCGTATCACCGACAGCTTGCGCTCCGGGCTGGCGGGACTGCCGCGCGACGAGCTCGTTGTCGTCGCGGCGTCGGACTTGCCGATACTCACCCCTGCCGCGGTTGAAGAGTTCACCCACCTCGCGCAGGCGGCGCACGCGGACGCCGTTTATTCGTGCGTGGAGCAGCGCACGCATCTGCTGCGTTTTCCGCACGTCCCGCACACGTGGGCGCACTTACGCGACGGGACGTACTGCGGCGGCGGACTCGTGGCGTTGCGCCCACGCGTCTTGCCGTCGCTCGAACAGTTCCTCGAACGCCTCGGCCACGCGCGCAAAAATCCGCTCGCACTCGCCTCGATCTTCGGCTGGGATATTCTCGCGCGCTACGCGGTGCGCCGTCTCACGATCGCCGAGGCCGAACAACGCGCCTCCTCCCTGCTCGCAGCGCCGGCGCGCGCTGCGGTCTGCACACACGCAGAGATCGCCGTCAACGTCGATCGCATTAGCGATGTCTGGTTGGCTGACCGACTCGTCGAACGCGACGAGGCTCATCGAGACCGCTCGTAACGCAAGCGACAATGGAGTTGCCCGCGCCTTGGGAAAGAGACCGCAAGATGCGGCTTGCGGCTTACGGCGTTCTCGCCATCGTGCTCCTCGTCGTTGCCCTCTGCAAGCGCGTCGGCACGGGCTCGGTCACCGAGCGGCGCTTCGCAATGGTCCCGCCTTGGCAGCCTGCGCCGCTCGAGGGAGGTGACACGGCTCGTTTTCGCGCGGCGCACCGGTGCTTTTTGCGCGCGGTCGCCAAGACGCAACCGGAGCTCATCTTCATTGGCGACTCGATCACCGCGGGTTGGCTCTCGGAGGGCCGCCGCGTTTGGAGACGGCTCTTTGAAAGCCGGCGCCCAATCAATCTCGGTATCCCCGGAGATACGACCCAAGGCGTCCTGTGGCGCATTGCCAACGGGGAGCTCGACGGTACCGAGCCTCGCGCCATCGTGCTCCTCATTGGAACCAACAACATCCCGCAACCGTCGGCACCGGCTGAGATCGCACGAGGCATCGTCGCCTGCGTAGACGCCATTCGTGCAAAGCAGCCGGCGTGCAACGTCGTCCTGCTCGGCGTCCTTCCGCGTGGGCTGGAACGCGCGGATCCGGGACGCGCCGCGGCGGCGGCAATCAACGCGAGGCTCGCGCAGACTGCGTTCGGGCCGAGCGTATCCTATCTCGATATGAGTCAGCTTTTCGTGCAGCCCAGCGGAGAACTCAGCAAAGGCTTGTATCGCGACGGACTTCATCTAACCGCCGCAGGCTACGCGGCTTGCGCCCCCGTCATCGATGCGAGGTTGCGTGAGTTGGGAGTGTGACCTTACCTCCAGCGCTGGAAGAGCTGCGCGTCGATACCGAATTGGTCGAGCACTTTTCCCACCGTGTGCTTCACGATCTCGTCCACGCTCGCCGGGCGAGCGTACATCCCCGGGATCGGCGGGAGGATCACGGCGCCGATTTCGGCGAGTTGCGTGAGCGTGCGCAAGTGCCCGAGGTGCAGCGGCGTCTCGCGCACGACCAAGACGAGCCGGCGGCGTTCTTTGAGGCAGACGTCGGCTGCGCGCACGAGCAGATTCGAACTGAACGAGTGCGCAATTGCAGAGGCGCTCTTCATCGAACACGGGATCACGATCATCCCGTCGGTGAGAAACGAGCCGCTGGAGATTGCCGCGCCGAGATCGTCGTCGGCGTAGGTGATGTCGGCGAGACGCCGGAGATCGTCGGCGCTGTGGTCGGTCTCCAGCTCGATCGTGCGCGGGGCTTGCGCCGAGAGGACGAGGTGCACCTCGACATCGGGCACCGTGCGCAGCGCACGCAGTGCGGTGAGCGCATAGACGCTCCCACTGGCGCCCGTGACGCCGACGACGATCCTTCGCATGCGGCTCCCTTTTCCCGGTCAGGACGCACGGCCTCCCAAAGCGAATCAAGGCCGGAGATGAACCGCAGGCTGATCGATTTCGTCTGTACGGCGGCGCGTTACGCTGCAAGCCCCGACGACGCCACGGCAGCGCGCCTGCTCGACATGCCGTATTCGGGCGTTCCGCGCGCCGACGGACGGGCGGTCGTCGTCGCGGCAGCGGGTCGCGCGGTGCCTGAGGCACTCGGGCGAAACCTCGTTCCGCTTGCACGCGAATCGGCGCTGGCGGCGCAACGCTTTGCGCGCGGTCTGGAGACCCTCGCCTCCTCGTACCGTGCCCAAGGGATCTCCGCTGCCGACTTCGCACGCAGCGTGATTGCCGCATTTGATCTGAGCGAGCGATTCGACGAGCAAGAACGCGCGACCCAAGACGCAATCGAAGCGCGCGCGGCAGAGATCGAAGCGGCGTGGGAGGCCGCAACGCTCGTGCGCACCCTCGAGCAGCTCGCAGACGAGGCTGCACCCGCGACGGCGCGTGCGGAGATCGTCCCCCTACGCAGACGCGAGCCGGAGGCTCCCCTTCCGGTGCCGCGCCGGCGCACGCATTTCAGCGCGTCGTCGCTGGGGATGTTCGCCGAGTGCGAGCGGCGCTGGTACTACCGGTATGTCTGCGCCGCGGTGGAAGACAAGGGCTCCTCCGCGTCATTTTACGGCACCGCTTTTCACTGGGCTCTCGAGCAATTTCACGTCGAGGCGCCGCGCGCGGGTAGCGCAACCGAAGCGGAGCTCGAACGGCGGCTCGCCGGTTGGATCAACACCGCCTTCGAACGCTTCCGTATCGGCTTCGAGACCAACGTCGAGTACGAACTGCAACGCCGGCGCGCGCAGCGGACCGCCGTCCGGTATTTGCGCTGGTTCGTCGAACGTTCGCGCACGCAGCCGTTCACGGTCATCGGTACCGAAGCCGAGGCGGCGCTCGAACTCGAAGGCTATCGCTTCATTGGATACATCGATCGGCTCGATCGCGAAGACGCCACCGGAAACGTTACCGTCGTCGACTACAAGACCGGGGCCATCGCGGCGAGCGCGCGCGAGCACCGCGAGAAGATCGCACAGCTCATCGACTTTCAGTTGCCCTTCTACTATTGGGTGCGTACGGCGCAGGGCGACCGGGTGACGCGCCTGGTGCTGCTGCCGCTCAAGGACGCCTCCCTGGATGTCCGGCCAATCG
>Ga0335075_10013821_pt1 | contig 12147 bp, 9 predicted proteins | sample Lox_Sample_24_FD_206723 | JGI IMG/M metagenome (GOLD analysis project Ga0335075, IMG submission 206723) | Soil microbial communities from Loxahatchee National Wildlife Refuge, Florida, United States - Lox_Sample_2.4 | ecosystem: Environmental > Terrestrial > Soil > Wetlands | place: USA: Florida... | reverse complement strand
CGTGCCCGTCGGCGGGCAGCTGCGCCGCAGGTGGGTACTACAAGAACGACCGCAGGCAACGGCGAGCGTTCGTGGTGAGCCAGAAGAACGGCCGCTGGCATGCGGCCCGGAGCGTGCCGGTACCGGTCGCCGGCATCGGTGGTGACGGGTTCGGCTCGCTGTCCTGCTGGTCGGCGGGTAACTGCGCGGCCGGCGGGGGATTTTCCGCCAAAGGCCGGGTCGACGCATGGGTGGTGACCGAGCGGAACGGCGTCTGGGGCAAGTGGCGGCAGGTGCCCGGCCTGGCGGCGCTGAACACCGGCCATTCGTCCTTCGTCAACTCGGTGTCGTGCACACGGCGCGGCTACTGCGCCCTGGGCGGGTTCTACCAGCTGCCAGCCACCGGCCCAGATAGTCCTGCGTATGACTCTCCGTTCGTGGCGAGCGGGAGGAACGGCCGCTGGCGCGCCGCGGTGGCATGGCCCGCTTCGCCGGCACTGAACGGCGACCTCGGACCGGACGAGGGCGATATCGTCGCGGTGTCGTGTCCGTCGCCGCGCAACTGCACCGCGGCCGGGCCCGGCGGTCAGACGTCGTTCGTGGTGAGCCAGAAGAACGGCGTCTGGGGCACGCCCAGGGCACAGGCCGGCGCCTCGTCGCTGTCATGCCCGTCGGCGGGCAACTGCGGCGCGGGCGGCGGCAACTTGGTGGCCGGCGAGAGGAACGGCCGCTGGGCCAAGGCGGAACAGGTGCCCGGCCTGGCGGCGCTGAAGACCGGCGGGAATGCCCAGGTCGTTTCGGTGTCGTGCCCGTCGGCAGGCCACTGCACCGCAGCCGGGACCTACAAGGCCAGCGACAGTGCGATTTTCATGGCGTTCGTTACCGGGCCAAAGTGACGCTGCCCGGGCAAACAAGCGGTAGCCAGTCTCGGCGCGAACTAACTACGTTGCGTGACGTCGTCACGTCAGCAACCTGGGCGCGTCCTCAGGAGTCCCGCTGTCTTTCGAACCGTTCCAGGAGCTCGCGTATCTCCGGACTGAGCTTACGCTGAAAAAGATCAAGCTTGCTAATGCCGTGATCCTGCAGCCACTGGATGTCCAGACTGACCTGATCCCCGCGGATTGACAACAAGCCCTCTGTTACCAGGAAATCGTGTAGCTCGTTCGCGCCCGCAAGGGCTCCGCCTCCGTAGCGGTACAGTACGTCAACGCTACTGCCAATTGTCCAGCCAGTCAGTCCATGTTGGCGCCAATCCCGATGGCGGAATTCGCCGAACCGAGTGACGGTTCGACAGAAGTAAACAAAGGATTGCATTAGCTGAGACTCATTAATATCAACCTCTGGACGTTGCACCGCGTACTGGACCCACGGGTACCTAATATTCTCCCAGAATACTCCGAAGCTCCCTTCTCCATGAATCGCAATGGAGAGGTCACTAGGGGGCGAATTATCTAAATATCCAGCGGAAGCAACAATTCTAACAGTCGAATAAGGTGACGCTTGTACCCGAAAGAAAGACGCCGGCACCTCTAGCAACGAACACTCAATCTGAGCATCGGGTCCAACGGTGAATGAGCCGCCCTTCATGCCAAAGCGCAATGGCATACTGCCAACAATACGAGCGTTGGTCAGCCTTCTCCACAATTGGATACCTCTGCTGGGTTCCGTTATCAGAAGAACTAGGCCGGTGTCCATACTCTTTCCGCCCAAGACCACAAGACCAGTGTCGCCGTCCTCGCCATCGCCAATCGACAAAAGTGGTCGGTCTTCCACAGCATATTCTGCTACAAGCGACTCGTAGACAAGCCCGACGTCACTAGCAGCGCAATCCGGAATACCGGTCGTTGCAGTGGTGAAGGCAATGTAGAACCGGCCAAACATCGGTGTAGGGAGGTAGGTATCGTCCTGCATGGCCTGCCGGACGTAGTCGCCAAGGACGGGATGGTCCCGTGCGAGTATCCAGGCATAAGTGTAATCACGCAGCACCACGTTGACAAAGGTTGATGAAGGCCCGACAAACGGATGATTAGGGACAGCATTGACGAGGAGCAGACGATATATCTCCAGTGCCGTGTCGGAAAATCCAACCGGCAGCGCCGCTGTCGGTGGCATCCTTGCCATTCTGCTAAGTATCTGAATAAGCTGATCCTCAGGCGTGTACAGCCCGTCCCAGTCAGCGGCTTCATTCCCGGGCATTGATTCTTGTGCCTGCTTAACGAATTTGCCCTGTTCCCGCACGAGGAGATCCCGCACTATCTGCCGCAGCAAATCCCAATGCGAGCTCACACTCAGCGCCGGCTCGCGAAGAATCGACAAGCACTCGGTGATCACCTTGTTATAGAAGTTCTCGCCGCGAGAGTGCGATAGCGTGCCGTCGGGAGAAAGGTAATTGCTCAGTGACTCGAGCACCGGAGCGTAACCGAGGAACTCTCGGACGCGATCGCTCTGCCAATTTACTTCGGTAGGGCTCAGCTCATCCCAGCTCCAGGAGCCCGCATCCGAGACAAGGCTGCGCTCTAGAACCTTCAGCAACAGTGCCCTAGCCCGCTCATAGACGACGCGGTGCCGTTGGTGCAGGCCGACAGTGCCGGACCTGGCTGCATCCTCGTCGAGGCGGGCATCGATAAAATTCAAAGCACTCGACTCGTCGAAGGTCTCTAGTACGAGCCTGGCGCTGCGCACGTCGGTACCGAGGAACATAGAAACGTACTCAATAGTTTCGGACCGGCCGAAAACCACTACAGTGGGGAGCCGCCTGGGAGCAACAACCAACTGCTTCAGGTCGCTCAGAAATGCGTCAAAGGCCGGCCCGGCGGCCCGGAGCTCTGCCTCATCGACTGCGTCGATGACTAGCAGGCCCTCACCACTCATCAGTTGAGCGATGATGCGTCCCAGCGTGTTGGTCCCGAACGTCTGCGCAATCCTGCCATACAGGGTGCCATGGCCAACGTGGATCTCGGATAGGTCCCAGTACAGGCCCCGAGTGACGTGCGCGAGGTGTCGCGCCAGCATCGACTTCCCCACCGCGGCTCGGGCCTCGACTAGCACAATCGAAGTGCCGGGCGCTATTGGTTGTACTTCTCGTAGCTGTGGGGGGATAAAGAGCGGACTCGCCACGGGCTCACAGCGCAGCTCCGTATCACGCTCCGCCGCCAGGAGGTCTCTCGCGTGTGGAAGGGCGGGAACCAGATGGTCAAGCCGAATAGATTCAGCCATGAGGAATTTCCGTTGCCAATATGGCCGAGTCTAGAGTTGTGAAGCGAAGAACGTTGCCCGCAACGGGCCCGATAAGCTGAAGTGAATCAGCCTCAGCGGATTCGATTTCGAACTCGCGCTCGGTGTCGCCTAGCAAGTCTGCATAAGTGCCATAGTCCAAGGTGAATAGGCTGTACCTCGAACCAGCATTCTCGGGGCTGGAGAGCCCCCGGCGGATCAGATGAAGTACTCGTAGTTCGTAAAGTGATTGTATCTTTTCGCTCGATGACACCTCATGTCCTAGAAGAAAGTAGCGGCCCTGATTTCGACCGAGTACTGCGACGATGATGTTTCGCAACACTCGAGCTTCGACTTGATCGAGGTTAGGCGCTTTGTCAGTCTCAAACCAGGTTCGGGCAGAATCGCGGACTGAGCCAGAGTCTATTGCCCCTGCCCTCCGGCTAAGGGCGTTAAAGAAGCATGCGGTGAAGATACCAAGAAAGTCCCTTACGATCCCTTCGCCTGCTCGGACTAGTTCGGCGAAAGCGCTCGGATCAGAGAACAACCGGGCGACGAGATTCTCGTTGTCGGCGACCTTGTAACGTTCATATAGGTAGTCATTCGGCGTTTCGGCGAGAAGGTGGCGATATAGGAGCTCAGAAAAATGTGCGACCACGCTGCTGGGGGCTCGATCATAGATATAGTAATCATCAAGGTCCAGGCTGGCTTGAATGTCACTACCTAACTCGAAGCCAATACGTTGGCGCTGCGGCGTTACAAACGAGAAGTGGGACCGATTTTGCACTGCGGCAATCTTGACAGTGAGCTGCGGCACTGGCAGCAGGCTCCGCTTGATGAAATCTGCTACATATGGCTGCGCGTCTGGGGGTATGGCGCTCCACTCGTCCAGAAGTATCCATAGTCGGCGAATTCCCATAGCCGATATGGCTCGCCCTAGAACTTCTGCCACCTCTGCGAATACTAGAATGTCTTCTACTGTCTCTGTATATCGGTTGCTCACTTTAGCCGACGCGGCATTCTTTTCGCTTAATCCGAGGTTCATACCGACTGCGTGCGGGCCTAAGGAGAGTCCAGCGCGGTTTTCTTCTGACTCGGATGTCCGCAGCTCTGAAGTGATCTCGCGTTCCGTTACGGTCCTAGCAAACCGCCTTAGGACGTCAGCCAGCTTACTTATCTGCTCGAAGCCGGCTCCGCTTGTGCGTCTCCGCGGATCAGTAGCCACGTCGAGCAACTGGTACTGGATGGCAGACAGAAGATCGCGATAAAGGCTGATGCACCGAAGGGACAGCGGGCGACCTTGATCCGTGATCAAGTCGGTAGAACCGAGAGTGCGCAAGTCAAGATAGATTGCCAGGTCACTCGCTTCGCGACCTACGGTTGCGGCTAACACGCGCAGGAGGTGGGACTTGCCCGTGCCCTTACGACCGTAGATGATCTGCCCATTCGGAGTTCCCGCTTGCGGAAGGATGCCCGTGTCAACGAATGTTCGCTCCAAAACCCCAACTTCGGGTTGTTGCTCGGACCTCATTATTATTCCGCTGCAGGCTTTGATAATGACCGCGTCCTGGATGATTTCTTCGCTTAGCATTGGGCTACCTGCGCTTGGGCGGCCAGCACGGGAGACAACGAGACCCTTGGTCTCGAGCAGATCTCTGAATGGCTTTGCGAAAAACGGTTCACAGCAGGGAATCTAGGTCATCTGGCCTGAAGTACGCAAGGTGTCGGCTGGGAGGCCGGGTGGGCGACGCGGTGGTGATGACTGCGGCGCAGGCTCGCATTGTTGCCCTGGCGGCGCAGCGATTCGGGCGGCGATCATCGCGAGGCCCAGGGGTATGCCAATCGGCGGATTCATGACACCGCTGGAGCACTGCTGACGTCCCAGATCGCTCCGGTATCGTCCCCGCTCAGGTGAGCGATCAGCGCTGCGGCGGACTGCTCTGGCGTGATCAGGGTGCCCTGAGCGAAGTTCTGGTTGAACCTTTCGTGCGCTGCGGTTCCGATGCGTTCGGGGTCCTGCCGCCGGATCCAGGCCTGCATCGCGGTGTCCACACCGCCGGGGCGGTAGGCGTTGACTGTCACGCCGGTGCCGGCCAGCTCCGCGGCCAGGTTGACAGAGTGTGCCTCAAGCGCTGCCTTGGTCGTGGCGTAGGCGTTGAAGCGCACCATCGAAGCGGGCCGCCCCGCGATCGCACTCGACACGTTGACGATCCGTCCCCAGCCGGCCTCCAGCATGCCCGGCAAGACAGCGGAGGTGAGCGCCGCCGGCGCGACGACGTTCAGCTCGAAGGCCCGTCGCAGCTCCGCGGGCGAGATCGCCGCGGTGGGACCGAGCGGTTCGACAGTCGCGGCGTTGTTGATCAGGATGTCGACCCGGGCGGTTTCGAGCGCGGTCGCGACGGCCCGATCGCGCTGGCGCTCGTCGCCAAGGTCAGCCGGAATGATCCCGAACCGGTCAGCCGAATCCCCCCGGCCGATCAGCGTCGCCTGAGTCTGAGCCAGCTCATCTTCGGAGCGGGCAATCAGGATCAGCCTTGCGCCAACTGCGCCCAGGCCGAGTGCGACAGCGCGGCCGATGCCGCGTCCCGCGCCGGTGATCAGCGCCGTCTTGTCACTGAAATCAGTTGTCACCCACGGTCTCCTTCATCACTCGCAAGGCGGCAACGCTGCGCAGCCGCCACAGTCTGTACGAAAGCGCGAGCGAGCCGGCGTCCCTTGGTTCAGACCGGCTCAGACCGGCGGGGCTCCGGCTCGCCGGGTCGTGGTGCGTTAGCGGCAATCGCTGGGCAGTGTCTTACCGTTTCGTGCCGCAGAGGCCGAAGAGCGCAACCCAAGCGCGGAGAACTCGCGGACGGAGTGCCGATCTAGGGGGTAAGAACAACCGGCAGCAATCCGCTAAAGGAGTGACCACGCCGTGGGCGCGGGTGGGCCGCATCGCACCGGATATGCCCAGTAGAACCGGATATGACCAGTAGAGGAGTGTCGTACATGCCGCTGCTAACCCCCGGAACCCCGTTCCCTGTCCTGAAGCTGACCCCGCCCGGGGAGCCGGCGCTGACGCTGCCGGAAGCGTTCGCCGGTGACTTCGGTGTCGTGTTGTTCTTCCGCGGGGCCTGGTGCCCCTACTGCAATGCCCAGCTGCGGGCTTTTCAGCGGGCCACCGAGAATCTCGCGGAGGCGGGGGTCAGGGTCGCCGCGCTTTCGGTCGATGACGAGCCCACCACCGCCGAGCTCATCGCCAAGCACGGGCTGACGTTCCCGGTCGGGCACAGCGCCGACGCCGCGGCAATCGCAGACCTGACCGGCGCATTCGTCAACCCCGAGCCGGTCTACCTGCAGTCCACCGGGTTCGTCCTCGACCCGGCCGGAAAGGTCGTGGTCAGCGTCTACTCCAGTGGCGCCATCGGCCGGCTTGTCCCCGAAGACGTCATCGGCCTGGTCCGCTACCTGCGACAGCACGCGTCGGCCTGACCGTGGCCGCCGCAACCACTGGCCGGCAGGCCGACATCAGCTTCTACTTCGACCCCGTGTGCCCGTTCGCCTGGATCACCAGCCAGTGGATCCGCAAGGTCGCAGCCCAGCGCGACTACGCCGTCGACTGGCGGTTCATCTCCCTGCGGCTGATCAACGCCGAAGTCGACTACGGCAGCCACTTCCCGGCCGGCTACGAAGCCGGGCACACCTCCGGCCTGCGGTTGCTGCGCGTCGCGGCACGCGCGCGCGCTGAGCACGGGCCCGGCGTTGTCGGTCCGCTATATGAGGCGTTCAGCAGCGAGATCTTCGACTCGCCGCGGGCCGCGGAGCTGACACCGCAGGTGCGGGGCAGCCGCGAGTTCGCCGAGCCGCTGCTTGCGAAAGCGGGCCTGCCAACCGGGCTGGCTGAGGCTCTCGACGAGACTGGCTGGGACGCCGAACTGCAGGCCGAGACCGGTCATGCCCTGTCCCTGACCGGCCGGGACGTCGGCACCCCGATCATCCAGTTCCAGCCCCCGGATGGCATCGCGTTCTTCGGCCCGGTCATCAGCCGCCTGCCGGACGACGACGACGCCGTCCGCCTCTGGGACCACGTGGTTGGCCTGGCCGCATTCCCCGGCTTCGCCGAACTCAAGCGCAGCCTGCGCGAGCGCCCGCAGCTTCGTAGTTTCGGCGTCGACGCCGGACAAGTCGGAGCCGAAGAAGACTGGCAGGGCGGCAGCAGACGCTCCTGATTCCGCATCATCCAGGGGAACGCGCACGTGCCGCCTCGCGGCGGGCATCACCCGGCTCGGCCGCCAAGGGAACCCAGGCCGTAAGTAAGACCTGCCAGCGAGCCGACGCTAACGGGCGAGGGCGCTACCAGGGCGCCGTCGTGTCTGCCAGCTACAGATGGAAGGAAGCCGGGGAATGACCAGCCCGTCGACAATCGCAGACCGCGTCGCCGAGATGCACGCCGCCGCGCCCTCTGGTGGGGAAACCACGCCGTTCCGGCGGGAACAGGCCATGCTGGCGGCGAGCGGCTTGCCGCCAGGCGTGGCAGCTGCCGGGACGATCGTGCCCGACGCCGCACTGCTCGACCCCTACGGAGCGGCGACCACTCTGCACACCGCGACCGGCAACCGCACGGCAGTAGTGGTGTTCTACCGGGGTGCATGGTGCCCGTACTGCAACATCACCCTGGCGACTTACCAGGCGCACCTGCTTCCGGAACTGGCCGAGCGCGGCGTCCAGCTGATCGCTATCAGCCCTCAGAAACCAGACGGATCACTCACCATGCAGCAAAAGCACGACCTCGCCTTCACCGTGCTCTCGGACCCCGGCAACGTCGTCGCCCGGCACCTGGGCATCCTCACCCAGCCCTCTGACGAGGCCCGCGCCGCGCAGCTTCAGCTCGGACTCGACCTGACCACCGTCAACGCCGACGGCACCGCGACGTTGCCGATGCCGGCCACGATCATCATCACTGGCGACCACGTTGTCCGCTGGATTGATGTCCACCCCGACTACAGCAGCCGCACCGAACCCTGGCAGATCCTCCAATCCCTCGATCAGGCTGGGCTATGAGCTGACCCGTGAACTCGCCAGGAGCTGTGCGGGCAAGACACGGCCGGCAGCGGGTCCCGATCAAACCCGAGCGGCGCTCGCTGAGCTCCTGGCCGGCTGGGCGATGCGAACGGCGCCGATCATGACGGGCGGCGTTCCCGTCTGATCTGGCCTCTCCGGCCTGGCGGCGTTCCCGTCTGATCTGGCCTCTCCGGCCTGGCGCCCTCAGATCACTCTGGCCGCGATCTGCTTGGCGGTCGCCTGGATTGCGGGGCCGAGCTGGGAGACCAGGTCGCTGATCGCGACTGGTGACCACGGGATGGCGACGTTGACGGCGGCGATGACCTCGCCGGTGCGCGAGCGTACGGGTGCGGCGATCGACCGCAGCGCGCTCTCAAGTTCCTCGTCGTTGGTGGCGATGCCGGTGCGGCGTACCCGCTCAAGCTCGGCGAGCAGGGAGCCCTTGTCGGTGAGGGTGCGCGGTCCGCGCTGGACCAGGTCTGTGCGGTCCAGCACCCGGTCAAGGTCGTGGCGCGGCAGGAAGGCGAGCAGGGCCTTGCCGGTCGCGCTGCAGTAGGCGGGCAGCCGCGAGCCCACGTGCAGGGTGAACTCGAGGTGGTGGTAGCGGCCCGGCCGGCCACGGACCCGGTCGATAAGAATGACGTCGGTGTCGTCGCGGATGGCCAGGTTGGATGTCTGCCCGGTGGTCTCGGTGAGCTGACGCAGGTGCGGTCCGGCGATCTCGCGCAGTTCCAGCGACCCCAGCATCGAGAAGCCCAGATCGAGCACGCGCGGGCCGAGCCGGTACTTGCGCGTCTCGCTGTCCTGCTCCAGGTACCGCAAAGACGCGAGCGTGGCGACGTAGCGGTGGGTCGTGCTGCGGGTCAGGCCGAGCTGGCGGGCTAGCTCGCTGATGCCGAGCGCCGGGCGGTCCGGGCTGAATGCCGACAGGACCGCCAGCCCGCGCTCAAGCGACTGGGAGAAACCAAGGCCGTGATTTACATCCTCCATGTTCCGGATATTAGAACGTTGTCTTGACATGTGAACAGCTAGTTATGAGTCTCGACCTAACGTTTTTCGTCTCGAAGCAGAAAGGCCGAAGATGAGCCGGCGAGAACGACGGCGTGGACACCGGCGCCTGAAGGTTCTGGTGCTGATTGCGAGCCCGGCAGTCGCCTTAGCGCTGACGGTCGGCGTGCCGGCGGCCAGTGCCGCCGCCCACACACATGCGAAGGTCGCACGGATACCGGTGGTGCCGTGCGCCGAGCTGACCGGGATGTACCTGCCAGGCTTGCCGGGCTCCGACACCGCAACGGTGACGGCGACTGAGGTCACCGGCAGCGGCTGCCAGGTCGGCATCGAGATCACCGACACCTCGGACCCGCGCGGCGGCCAGCCGGGCAACATCGGAATCGACGTGACCCTGCCCGATACCTGGAACGGCAACTACATGGCCGAGGGCAACGGCGTGTACTGCAGCCCGGCAGCCTTCGTGACCACCGCGGACGACCAGTGGCTGGCTGCCGGGTACGCGATCTCGCAGGACGACTGCGGCCACACCGGCTCTGCGAACGCGCTCATCTCACCGTGGGTGACGAACTCGAGCCCGCCGCCAGCGCTCAACTACAACCGGATCGATGATTTCGGCTACCTGGCCCAGCACCTGATGGCCGTCGAGTCCAAATACGTCATCGACCAGTACTACGGCGTCGGCGCGCACTACTCGTTCTGGAACGGCTGCTCGACCGGCGGGCGCCAGGGCCTGATGGAGGCGCAGCGTTACCCGAAGGACTTCAACGGCATCCTGGCCGGCGCGCCAGCCATCAACTGGCCCCAGTTCATGGTCGCGCAGCTCTGGCCGCAGCTGGTCATGGAGTGGAACAACGACTACCTGTCCACCTGCACCGAAGACCTGGTCAACACGACGCTGCAGGAGCGCTGCCCGGATCAGGACGGCCAGATAGACGGCGTATTCGACCCGCGTAACTGCGATGTGCTCGGCATCCTGGATAGCCTGATCGGCACCGTAACGCCGTGCGGCACGTTCACCGCCAAGGACGCTCTGGTGGTGCAGGAGATCTGGCAAGGGCCACGCGAATCCGGCTCTCAATCCGACCTGCTGCACGGAAAGCCGGTCTGGTTCGGGCTCGAACCAGGCGCAAGCCTGGACGGTTTCGAGGCCGCACCAGGGGTTCCTATAACCTTCCCGCCAGGCCTGCCCGGGTACCCGGCCGGTACCACGGGATTCGGCATGGCAGTCACCTACCAGCTGCCCGACGGACAGCTCAGCGGCGCGCCGTTCACCCCGAGCGAGGACTGGCTCGAAAAATGGGTCACACAAGACCCGAACTTCGTCTACACCGACCTGACATACAAGGACTACTTCCGCGACTTCATCAAGTCAGGACAGCTGTTCAACGACGCGCTCGCCACCGACAACCCCGACCTGCAACCGTTCAAGGCAGCCGGCGGGAAGCTAATCATGTGGCAAGGACTCGCTGACCAGCTCATCTTCACCGGAGACAGCATCAACTACTACAACCAGGTGCTCGCCGCCAACGGCGGCATCCACAACACCGAGCAGTTCATGCGGTACTACCTGGCCCCCGGGGTCGGCCACTGCGGCACACCCGGACCGGGCAGCATCGCGCCCACCAACCCGATGCAGCAAGTCATCGACTGGGTGGAGCACGGCCAGGCACCCGGCGTCCTGAACGCCAGCGGCACGATCAACGGCCAGGCCGTCACCCGGCCGCTATGCCCCTACCCCGACCCCGACGCCGTCTACACCGGCGGTGACCCGACGCAGGCCGCCAGCTACACCTGCCGGCAAACCGAACAGTTCACCAACCCGCTCAACCTGGGCAGAGCCAGCAAGGCCTAGCCCCACCACCGCATGACGGCGCTAGCCACGCCCTGGGCGTGGCTAGCGCCGCTGGCTTTCCGCGGCCGAGGCGCTGTCCCGCGACGGTCCGGTGGCGGCTATCGGCGATGATGCGTTCTAACAGTTACCTGATCCAGCCAGCCGGGAGCCAGTCATGCCCGTCACCGACGGACGCCCGCATCGGTACCCCTTCGTGCCCTATCGGCCGGCCCGGTATCCGGAAGCCGAGATGATCCGCCGCGGCCGGGAGTTCCGCGACTTCCTGGACAGCCGCCGCAGCGTGCGGTTCTTCAGCGGGCAGCCGGTCCCGCGCGAGTGCATCGACCTGGCAATCGAGTGCGCCAACACCGCGCCGTCCGGCGCGCATTTCCAGCCCTGGAAGTTTGCGCTGATCGGCGACCCGCAGGTCAGGCACCGGATCCGGATGGCTGCCGAGCAGGAAGAGCGGCAGAACTACGAAGGCGGGCGGCTGCCTCCGGCGTGGCGCGCGGCCCTGGAAATGCTGGAGACCACATCGGACAAGAGTTACCTGGACGTAGTGCCGTGGATCGTGGTCTGCTTCGCTGAGAAGTCCACCGTCATGCCGGACGGCAGCAGGCGGAAGAACTACTACGTCAGTGAGAGCGTGGGCATCGCATGCGGTTTCTTCATCGCCGCGCTGCACCGGATGGGGCTCAGCACACTCCCCCACACCCCCAACCCGATGGGATTCCTTACCGACATCTGCCGGCGCCCGCCGACCGAGAGGCCCTACATCTTGTTCCCGGTCGGCTACCCCGCCGCGGACGCGGAGGTGCCCGACCTGCAGCGCAAGACCCTGCCCGAGGTGACCGTCGAGATCCCGGCGCCTGGGCAGTGACTGACCGCCAGCGCGACCCAGGGTTATCAGCGCCGCTTTTTACGCCTGGGCGGCTGCCGGGTACTGTCACCTTGTGCGGTCGGTTACCGCGGCGCCTCAGTTGTTTCGCGCGCGGGATGCCCACGGGGGTGTGCGCGGCAATGTCGTGCTGTCCTCCAAGTTGCATCCGCCGGCCGGGCGTCCTGGCTCGGTA
>Ga0335075_10013820_pt1 | contig 12147 bp, 16 predicted proteins | sample Lox_Sample_24_FD_206723 | JGI IMG/M metagenome (GOLD analysis project Ga0335075, IMG submission 206723) | Soil microbial communities from Loxahatchee National Wildlife Refuge, Florida, United States - Lox_Sample_2.4 | ecosystem: Environmental > Terrestrial > Soil > Wetlands | place: USA... | reverse complement strand
GCGGGCTGATCAACGAGTACCAGCACACCGCGTAACGACCCAGGTCAGACCCTACGGCCGAATTTCAGAGGTACTACAGGCGGCGCAGCACCAGCAACGCCACGCCCTTGGGCAGGTCAGAGCGAGCCAGCACCACCAGCAGGCCGAACAAGCACCTCACCAACCGGCAGAGCAGCGACAGCACCACCCCGAGATGGTGCCAGCCACGCTACGATCCCGCAGCAAAACCCCAGATCACACCACGAGACCGAGTTTCCGAGCGGGACAGGATCCCACCGCTGCCGTTGGATTAGAGTGGGACAGGGACTGGTACGACGGCGACCACGGATTCGAGTCCGTTGAAGTCTGCGGGGTTGGTGGTGAACAGGGGGAGCCTGTTCGCGGCCGCGATGCTCGCGATCATGAGGTCCGCTACGCGCCCGCGGGGCTTGCGGCCCATGCTGATCACCTCGGCGGCGATAATCCCGTATTGCCGAGCTGCCTCGATATCGAAGGGTAGCGGGCTGAAGGTTGCCTCCGCTCGCTGCACGCGCATCACCCGGCGGGCACGCTCGACGGCATCGACGGCTGAGTGCACCCCTGCCGACAGTTCAGCGAGGCTGACCGTGCTGATGACCAGTTCGGAGGGCAATTGGCCGACCGGCAGCCGCTCCAGGAAGATCAGGATGTTCGTGTCGCCGAGCCCGCGCAGGTACCGGCCCGTCACTCGCCGTCCTCAGGTTCCTGGTGGCGGCTGTAGGCGTCGAAATGCGCTTCGGTGTTGGCGTAGCGGTCCTGCTCGGCGCGGAATTCCGCCGCATTCATCGGAGGCAGGTCGCTGAACAACGCCATGAGTTCGGTCACCGGGACCGCCTGGCGGCGCAGTGGGGTCGGCTGGAGAACATAGGCGTCGATGGCAGCCTGCGCTACTTGCTGCATGGACCTGTGCTCGGCCTCGGCCTTGCGCCGGAGGGCCTCGGTCTGCTCGTCACTGAGTCGGAGGGTCATGGCCATGAACAAATGATACCGCATGGTATCAGTCGCCTAGCCTGTGCCTGTGGGCACTCTCGGAGGAAGCCATCCGGATTCGGTAGTTCGCGTATGTAAGACAAGTGTCTTACGCTTGAACCGTGGCTGACACGATCACGTTTCGTACCGATGAAGAAACCCAGCACGCCCTCGATGTCCTGATGCGTGACGGGATCTCGCAGTCGGCGGCGATCCGGCAGGCGGTGCTCCAGGCCGCGGAGCGGCGAGAGCGTGCCGCGCAACTACGGCGCGCCGTCCTCCGGATGGACCTCGGTGAGCCGGACGGCGTCAACGTCGCCGCAGAACTGGCAAGGGAGCGCGGTGACGAGCGCTGATGATCTACCTCGACTCCGCTGCCGTCGTCAAGCTCGTTCACTCTGAACCCGAATCGCAGGCGCTACGGGACTGGCTGGATGAGCGTGCCGAGACTACTTGGGTGAGTTCGGTCCTTGTCGAGATCGAATCATTCCGCGCCCTGGCCCGGCACGCGCCGCAGGCGGTAGTCAGGCTTCATCCCGTGCTTGACCAGATCGACCTGATCGACTTCAGCCCCCGGGTGCGCATCCTCGCCCAGACCGTCCAGCCCGTGACCGTCCGCTCTCTGGACACGATCCATCTCGGGACCGCCCTGGCGGTCCGGCCGGACCTCACCTCGTTCGTCACCTACGACAAGCGGCTGCTCGCCGCCGCCGCCGCCTCCGGGTTGCGCGTCGATTCCCCGGCCTGACCGCCGCGACGGCACAGCCCGATTGTGGGCGTGCCGGGGCCTGACTGAGCCTGGATCCACCGGCAGAATCCCGTGCCGAAAATCTCATCCGCCAAGGTGGGAGCGTATATGGTTTCGGCGGAGGCCGGATGAGCTGGTTTCTCCCCGGCGGTCTTGTCAGCTGGGGGCATGATGATCGGCTGTGTTGCTGCGACTCGCCTACCTGGCTGTGACGAACGTGTTCGCGTTGCTGCGGCTACTTCCGGTGAGTGACCGGGATAAGGACATGGAGATCCTGGTGCTGCGCCACCAGATCGCGGTGCTGGAGCGGCAGCTGGGTAAGACCCGGCCGCGGTTCTGCCCTGGCGATAGGGCGTTCCTGGCCGCCCTGCTGCACCGGCTCTCATCGGAGGTGCTCGGCCGGTTCCGGCCGCTGGTCCGGCCGGACACGGTGCTGCACTGGCACTGGGACCTGCTGGCGCGCCGCCACGCTGCCAGATCCCGCCCGAAGCGCCCGGGCCGCCCAGGCCGCGAAGAATCTCGTCATGGACCTTGAGGATGCCGGGAGCCAGGCGCGTTTCTTGATCCGGGACCGCGACGGCAAGTTCGCCGGCCTGTTTGACGCCGTGCTCACGGACGCCGGGATTGAGATTGAGACTGTGCTCAGCGGAGTTCAGATGCCCGCATGAATTCGATCATGGAACGCTGGGTGCAGACATGCCGGCACGAGCTCCTGGACCGCACACTCATCTGGAACCAGCGCCATCTCCCGCACGCGCTCCGGGAGTTCGAGCACTTCTACAACGAGCACCGGCCCCACCGGACTCTCCGGGCGGCCGCACCCTTGCGCCCGCTACCCGAACCGGTTGCCGACCCTGAGCGGATCGCGCAGCTGGATGTCCGCAGACGGGACCGGCTCGGCGGCATCCTTCACGAGTACCGGCATGCTGCCTGACCAGCACGGATGAATAATCGGCACCCCACAACGTCAGGTGATGATGCATCACAGGGCTGCAAGGCTGGACACTCCCAGCGGACCCGCAGTCAGCTGATGGGATTGGCGTCGGGATCGATCCGGTAGGCGAGTTCGGTTAGCCGGTTACGGCTCGCCTTAGGGCCTGCGCTCGGTCCGTTCGCTCCCAGGTGAAGTCCGCTAGCTCGCGGCCGAAGTGGCCGTAGGTGGCGGTCTGGGTGTAGATCGGGCGGAGCAGGTCCAGGTCGCGGATGATCGCGGCCGGGCGCAGGTCGAAGACCTCGCTGAGCGCCAGCTGGATGCGCTCGACCGGCGCGGTCTCCGTGCCGAAAGTCTCCAGGAAAAGGCCCACGGGGTCGGCCACGCCGATCGCATACGCGACCTGGACCTCGGCCCGGCGGGCCAGGCCGGCGGCCACGATGTTCTTGGCCACCCAGCGCATGGCGTATGCGGCGGAGCGGTCCACCTTGGACGGGTCCTTGCCGGAGAACGCGCCGCCGCCGTGCCGGGCCATCCCACCATAGGTGTCGATGATGATTTTCCGGCCAGTCAGCCCGGCGTCGCCCATCGGGCCGCCGATCTCGAACCGCCCGGTCGGGTTGACGAACAGCCGGTAGTCGTTGGTGGCCAGGGTGATGCCGCTTTCCGCGAGCGCATCGAGTTCTGGCTTGACGACGAACTCCCTGACGTCGGGCGCCAGCAGCGTGTCCAGGTCGATATCGCTCGCGTGCTGCGCGGAGACCACGACGGTGTCAAGGCGAATGGCGTCGTTGTTGTCGTACTCGATGGTGACCTGGGTCTTGCCGTCCGGGCGGAGGTACGGGACGGTCCCGTTCTTCCGCACCTCCGACAGCCGGCGGGCGAGGCGGTGCGCCAGCCAGATCGGCAGCGGCATCAACTCCCGAGTGTCGTCGCAGGCATAGCCGAACATCATCCCCTGGTCACCTGCGCCCTGCCGGTCCAGCTCGTCAGCGACGCTGTCCCGGTCTAGGCCCCGGCTGATGTCGGCGGACTGCCCGCCGATGGAGACCGAGACGCCACAGGAAGCGCCGTCGAAGCCCTTCCTCGAGGAGTCGTAGCCGATCTCCAGGATCTTCTCCCTGACCAGTTGGGCAATTGGGGCGTAGGCGCTGGTGCTCACCTCGCCCGCGATGTGCACTAGGCCGGTGGTGATCAGCGTTTCCACCGCGACGCGTGAGGCCGGATCATCTTTGAGCAGGGCGTCCAGGATGGTGTCGCTGATCTGGTCAGCGATCTTGTCTGGGTGCCCCTCGGTAACGGATTCTGAGGTGAACAGGCGGCGCATTCGCAGCAGACCTCCGAGTCAGGTAGCGACGTCAGGTAGCGCCGCTAGGCAGAGTTCGTTTCATTGCATGAGCTGTGGCAGGTCATCCGTTCAAGCGGGCCTGACGATGCGGAAGACCGGGTGCCGTGGCGCCTCGGCTATCAGTGCCTTGTCTGAGCTGTCTGGCGTCACGTCGAAGTACGGCCCGACGACCAGCTTGAGCTGCTTGAGATACGCCCGCAGGACCGGCGCCGCCTCTTCCGGCGTCGCTTCGACGAGACCGACCCGCTCGGCCCTGCTGCCCCGCTTGACTTCGGCCTCGCCCGACGCCCGGACGTTGTGCACCCAGCCGACCTGGCCATACGGCGCGACCAGCCACCGCGAGCCCTGATACTGGATCAGGTTGACGGGGTTGCTCCGCAGCACCCCGGTCTTGCGGCCGCGGGTGAGCAGCAGGTGCATGCCGGCGGGCCCGACGCCCAGCCTGATCATCAGTCCAGACATCGTGTTGCCGAATTGCGTGAAGGCGTTCGTCTGGTAGGTCTTGGCCATCTGGCCGTCCTCCGTATGCTGGTGGTGGCTGGCAGGACCACAGGCCGGACGTGCTACCACTGCGGCCAGGGTCGCGCTCGGTTCACGTACGTTAGCATGCTAACAGTTAGCAAGCTAACAATGCGATCGGGGCCTGCCAGGCCCCGCGAACGCCAGCCGGGGACCATACCTCAGCCTGTCATCGCCCGAGTCAGTCATCGCTGAGCCTGAACCAGAGTTCCAGCTCTGCCACCGATGGCGACATATCCAAGCGAGGGACATTCGGCTCGTCGACGTACCGCGGACGGGCAGGCCGCCGCTCCAGTTGCCGCTCCAGCCGCCGCTGTTCCTTGAGTCGCCGTCGTTCGTCAAGCATGTGGCAGAAAACCTCCGGAGCGTAGGGGCCGCCGGCCGCCATCGCGCTTAGCAGGAGGAACCGGCCAAACCCCGCGAGCAGGCGACGCCCTCGACCGCCCGGCAGGCTGCCCGGTCGGCCGCGGACACCGTTCGCCGCGCCCATGAGGCGCGCCTTGCTAGTTCTCATTCCGGTATGACCACCCGGTGCGCCGCCACGGGGTCACGCACCACGCTGGCGGAGTCATTGGCCGGCACCAGGTAGCTCATCCCGGCGGGCGCGTCTTCGGCCAGCCAGCGGGACATGGCCTTGAGTTCGGGAATCCCGGGGAACATGAAGCGGCGCGACGCTTCTTGTATGCCTATGCCGCGCAGCAGTCCTGGGGACTCCGCGATGTTCCGCATGAGGATGCTCGCGGCATGGTCGGCGGCGAGGGTGCCGTGGTCTACGCGCTCGCAGACATCGACCATGCAGTCGAACACCGCCTTGTACGAAGGCTGGTCGGGCATGAAAAGGCCGGGATAAGGAACGTTTTCCATCTCTTTGAAAATCGCGTCGTCGCCGCTCTTGCGGAAACGGTCGATAAACCGGTCGAGACGGAGATTTATCGGCACCTCGGCCGCCGCCCACACCCGGTAGACCGCGTTCCACAGGGCGTAATCAGAGAATCCGATGAACGAGCAGTTGACCATCTCGTCGTTGTATCGGATGAGTCCCTTTTGCAGGGTATCGATGTAGGTGAACCGGTCGGCGCTGAAGTCGTCTTCGCGCAGCGCGTCGAGCAGCCGCCAGGCGAAGGCGTTGATTATCTCCGTGGTATTGGTGAGGCCCCTGGAGAACAGCGGGTCGATGAACCCGGCCGCATGGGACATCAGGCACCAGCGATGGCCGACCGTCTGGCTGGAGGTGAACTGAAGGCGGTCGGACGAGACCCACGGCCGTACCGTTACCGCGTCGGCGAATACCCGCTCCACCGCGGGGAACCGCGAAGCGTGGTAGCGGAACTCTTCCTCGGGAGTCATGTCATCGGGCTTGGGGTACATGCGCTCGTCGAAGGTGAGCCCGACGCTGACCAGAGGGTTGTTGGAGCGCGGCTCGTTGTTGAACGGGATGGACCAGAACCAGCCCCGCTCGAACATGTGGTGCATCGTGCCCTCCACCCAGCGGATGGGCGGCAGGTCCTCGGCCCGCATGGAGATGCACTCGTCGGTCGGCTTCACGCCGATCATGTGCGTGAACAGCGACCGGGAATGGTGCTTGAGCGCCTCGGGCGGCTCGCGGAGGCCAAGTTGATCGGCCACCGGGGAGCGGAAGCCGCTGGCATCGACCAGGTAGCGCCCGGTGAACCGCTCGCCGGAGTTAGCGGTCACCGCCACGAAGTCATCCTCGAGCTCCAGTCGCGCGATGCGGAACGCCTGGATGGGGGTGCAGCCGTACCGGATCGCGGTGTGGAACAAGAACGCGTCGGTGTCCTGCCGGAAGAGGTGCGACGTCTGCAGCGCCTTAGACGGCGGGCTGAACTGATTGACTTCCAGCGGGTCCGGCTCCGCTCCCTCCTTATGGAGCATGAAGCCGAAGTGCTTCTTGACGCCCGACGTGGGGCCGATCCGCGCGAGGCAGTCCTCGTACGAGGTCAGGTACTCGAGCTCGGGCACCCCGTAGCGCTCGGCTAGCTGCCTGAAGCCCTTGAGCGTATAGAGCGTGGTCGACTCGCCCACCGCGAACTTGGGGTGCACGCCGCCGTCGACAAGCAGCACGTCGGTTCCGTGCCGTGCCAGGATCGCGCCGAGCACCGTGCCGGCCATACCCGCGCCGACGATTATCACATCGAAGTCCGGCTTTACACCGGCCGCTGACGACATTCATGCCTCCCGGACAGCTGATTTGCGGATGTGGCCGCCATTGTTTGGTGACACGTGCTCGCGTGCCGCCGCGTTATCTTTCGTAAGCTGCGAGATGACCGCGCCCGTGTCGAAGCAATTCCAGTCCTGCACAACTTTGCCGTCGCGGATTAGCCAGATAACTATGCCGGATACGCGGATGGACCGCCCGGTCGCGGGCACGCCTCGGTAGTTCCCCGTATGCTTCGCCATTGTCGTGTAGTGCGTGACCGCGTAGGGGCCTGCGGTGAGCAGCAGGTCAAGCTCGACGCCTATTTCGGAGAAAGCGCTGTGCACGGCGGTGACGCTCCGCTGCGGTCCCGCCGGTCCCACCGTCTCGCCGTTAAGGATGAAGTCGGTCGCGAAAACTTCGCCGGCGACCGAAATGTCACCCTGGGCCCAGCCCTTGGTGAACCATTTTTCGGCGAGTGCCCGGTGCGCCGCCTCGTCGGCGGCGCCCGCGGGTTCCTGTAGGTGAGTCATCTCTTGGTCGCCCTTTCTGGCCGGAACAGGAACCGGCTAGCGCTTCGTTGCCGTGACCGCGACGAAGACGCCGAGGAGCAGGAAGCGCCCCTCCGCATCGCGTTGCGTGAGCTCCGTGCCCCACGCCTGCGCCTCGTCCGCGGTGATGATCCCCTGCGCGGCGGCGGTGGCGGCGGCCCGGCCAATCCAGGTGAGCGCGTCGGCAGCGCGCAGTGACGTGAGGGCGACCGGATACGGTACGACGGACACGTCGGCCGCGCCGACCGCCCTCAGCAGGCCTGGGAACTGCCGTGCGACCCAAGGATTCGGCACGTAGTCGCTCCACCAGCCGAAGATCCGCCGGGTGAGGCGACGGTCGGTCATGTCAAGCGCCCACATGCCGTGGTCGGGGTCGCAGACGAGCAGTCGGCCGCCAGGCTTCAGGACGCGGAGCATTTCGCTAAGCGCACGCGACGGGTCGGGGACGTGCTCGATGACCCGCTCCGAGCGCACGGCGTCGAAGGTCCCGTCGGCGAATGGCAGCTCGCCCGCGTTGCCCTGGTGGAACTCCACGGGCAAGCCAGGTGAAGTCGCGCGCGCCTGCGCGATCAGCTGTTCGCTTGAGTCGATGCCGACGACACGGCCCGCCGGGCCGACCTTGGCCGCCAGCGCGAGGACATCCGCCCCGGTACCGCAGCCGACATCAAGGATCGCGTCGTCCGCGGACACGTTCAGCAGCATGTCGAGTTCCCGCTTGACCGCCGCGAGTTCCGCGGCCGCCCCATTCAGGAATTCCCGGGCGTCCTCGGCGACCCGCCATACGTCAGCGGGCCTGACCTGCGTTGCGCCACCCGTCTCCGTGCCCGCGTTGAAGGTCGGAATCATAAACTCTCCTGCAGAATTCAGAACAGCGGTCGCCCGGCGTTCTATACGCCCAGAATAATCTGTCGCCAACTTGCCTCCATGTTACGATCAGGAAATAAAGGCTGAGCAAAATGTAACTGGCGGGGCTGCCTTGCCGTCATGTTCGTTTCGAGGACTCAGCGTTCACCGGTTGCGGCCGAGATCGCGCAGTGACACGCGCAATACCGTGCACTATGCTTGAAAGGGTCCAGCGGAATGCGTTCCTCACACGGAGGCCGAAATAGTGTTAGAACGCGTTAAGCATCATCGCACGACCAAGCGGCGGACGAATGTTACGCATATGCCACCTGAGTCAAAATCCGTGCTGATAGTTTGTGACAGAATTTTCGAGGCAATCGGTCTCGCCAGCCTGCTGACTGAGGCAGGTGGTTTCACCGTCCTCGAGCCGGCCACCGATCTGACCACGGCCGAGCGAATGACCGTGGCCCACCAGCCGGACATCGCCGTGGTCCTCAACCACAGCCAGGCACCGTCCGTCCAGCGGGTCCTGGAATCCTCAACCGGCCCCACGCCCTCCATTGTGATAGTGGCGGAACCTGGCAGCGGCTGCGGCGTGGAGTCCACCCATAGCCTGCTGCTCATACCGCCAGACCCCGATGTCCTCATCCCCGCGCTGCGGATGATGAGCGCCGGCTACCTGGTGTTCAGGACGCAGGATGGCGGCACCGGCGCTGAGCCGATGAACAAGACGCTGCACACGCTCGCGCGTCGCCTCACCTGGCGTGAATTCGAGGTATTCAGCCTGGTCGCGCGAGGCTGCACGAACACAGAAATCGGCAACCTACTCGGGATAACCGAGCGCACCGTCAAGGGTCACGTGTCCAGAATCCTGGAGAAGCTCGCCCTTTCCGGCCGGACCGACATGGTCGTCAAGGCGTACGCTCCCACTGCGCCGGGCAGTCCGGCCGTCAGCCGCACGGAATTAGCCGGCCTCCACCTCGCACAGCACGGCCCCTTGATTGACAGTCGCGCCTTTCGTCACCGTGACGCGCCGGACCACTCCGGCCCGGTGCGCGGCGACGGGTTGCTCCATCTTCATCGCCTCGATGACGAACAGCACGTCCCCGGCCTGCACGACGTCGCCTTCTGACACCGCCACCTTGACGATCGTCCCGGTCAGCGGGCTACCCAGGGCTGGGTCGTCGGCTGCGGCCAGGCCGCGGCCCCTGTTCCCCCGCTGCTTCCCCTGAGGCATCTTTCCCTGAGACATCAGAACGGGGGCCTGGTGCCCGTTGTAGGTCTCACTGAGCACTCGGGGCAGCGCGACCACCACCCGTCGGCCGTCGACTTCCACGGCGAAGGAGTGGCGGTCCGCGGTGGCCGACGGCGAGGCGGCCGACCCGGCCCATGGCTCAAGCTGGCCACGGAAATCGCTTTCGAGCCATCGGGTGTGCACCGCGAACCTGGCCGCGTCAGTGGCCGTGAACTCGGGGCAGGCCACGAGCATACGGTGCAGTTCGAGGGTGGTCGGCAGGCCGTCGACCTCGCATTCGGCCAGCGCACGGCGGGCCCTGGCGAGCGCCTGCTGCCGGTCGGCGCCGGTCACCACGATCTTCGCGAGCAGCGAGTCGAAGGCGCCGTCGACGACGGTGCCTTCCTCCACGCCCGCGTCCACCCGGACGCCAGGACCGGCGGGCATCCGCCAGCGGGTGACGGTGCCAGGTGCGGGCAGGTAGTTCCGGCCCGGGTCCTCGCCGTTGATGCGGAACTCGAAACTGTGGCCACGGGCGGGGACCGGATCGGTCCAGCCGAGCGGCTCGCCTGCCGCGATGCGGAATTGCTCAAGCACCAGATCGACCCCGGTGACCTCCTCGGTGACCGGGTGTTCCACCTGGAGCCTGGTGTTGACCTCGAGGAAGGAGATCAGCCCGTCTGGTGCGAGCAGGAACTCGCAGGTGCCCGCCCCCACGTAGCCGGCCTCGGCCAGGATCGCCTTGGAGGTGGCGATCAGCGTCTCTCGCTGGCTGTCCGACAAGAACGGCGCGGGCGCCTCTTCGACCAGCTTCTGATACCGGCGCTGCAGCGTGCAGTCGCGAGTCGAGACCACCGCGACGTTGCCGTGCGCGTCCGCCAGGCACTGCGTCTCGACGTGCCGCGCCCGGTCGAGGTAGCGCTCCACGAAGCAGTCGCCTGACCCGAACGCGGAAACCGCCTCCCGCGCCGCCGACTCTAGCAATTCGGCGATCTCGCCGAACTCCCGCACTACTTTCAACCCGCGGCCCCCGCCCCCGTGCGCCGCCTTGATCGCCAGGGGCAGCCCGTGCCGGCGCGCGAACGCCTCCACTTCCGCCACCCCGGCGACCGGCTGACTTGTCCCAGGGGCAAGCGGCGCGCCCACCCGGCGCGCGACGTCGCGGGCGGCGACCTTGTCGCCGAGCAGCCGGATCGCCTCCGGCGGCGGCCCTATCCAGGTGAGCCCGGCCTCGATCACCGCGCGGGCGAAGTCGTGGTTCTCCGACAGGAAGCCGTATCCGGGGTGGATCGCGTCGGCCTTGGCGCGGCTCGCGATCTCCAGCACGCGCCCCGGATCGAGGTACGTGCCGGCCGCGGTCGTCCCGCCCAGCCCGTACGCCTCGTCCGCGAGGCGGACGAACGCGGCGTCCCTGTCCTGGTCCGCATACACCGCGACGCTGCGCAGCCCGGCGTCGCGGCAGGCTCGTATCACCCGCACGGCTATCTCGCCCCTGTTGGCGACAAGCACCTTGTCCATGGGTTTCCTCAGCTGTGCAGCAGGATTAGGCCGGCGATCGCCGTGGCGAAGCCCGCGAGCGCGATCGCCGTACGATGCCGATTGGAGCGCGCCCAGCGGACGCGGGCTCGTGACCACTCTTGCGGCAGGCTGGTGGCGTCCCACTTGTCCATCTGCCGGTTAATGCGCACGTTAGACAGCTCGGAGACGAGCGCCACGCCGACGATCCCTGCCTCGGCGATGCCGAAGCACACCTGGGCCACCGGACCTCGGCCAAGGATGACAAGCGCCAGCCCCGCGACAAGCGCTACCTTGTTGGCCGTCGGCATCAGCGGATCGAATCGCGGATCGAGCAAGCGGTGCGCCTCGACGTACCGGTCGCCTGGCAAGCGGGCGAGCATCGGCACAACCGCGATCTCCACGGCGACAAGCACCCCGGCCAGGGTTCCGCTGAGGAGCATGAACAGCGCGGCGAGCGCGTAGACGGCAGTCCCGGGCATCCGAAACCGGCTCCTTTGCGTCAGAACTCGGCGTTCATCATGAGGCGATAGGTGCCCCGCTTGGCGAACCTCCCGAAGAAGGCGCGCATGAACAGGTCGCGTGCTCCGCACGCGGCGCCGCCGCGCAACTTGCCGAGTTCGCCAATGCGATACGCGTTACGGACCATGGCGTCCACCCGTGGGCGGCGGGCGGCTTCGTAGCGGGAGATCACCGCGCCGATGTCCGGCTCGGTGGCGAGGAGCCGGGAAAGCAGCACGCCGTCTTCGATGGCCTGCCCCGCGCCCTGGCTCAGGTTCAGCGTCATCGGGTGAGCGGCGTCGCCGGCCAGCACGACCCGGCCGTACCCCCAGGCACGTTCGCGTTCCGGCGGGCGGTCGGCGATGTCGATCGCCAGGATCGCCTCTTCCGTCGTCGCCTCGATGATCTGCGGGATCGGCTGCGGCCACGCGCGGTACATCGCCAGCATGATGTCGCGCCGGGTGTTGCGCAGCATGTCGAACCCGGAGCTCGTCTGGTCCGACGTGATCGCGTCCCAGTAGACCTCCCGGTCGTTCAGCCGGCAGTACAGGAACCGGAGCCCGTCGCGTCCCCACAAGTTGAAGAAGGTGCCCGCGGGAACGATGTCCTCGCCAGGCAGTGCGGTGATCGCCTGCCAGGCGGTGTACCCCGCGTAGCGCGGCGGCAGATCGTGACCGTGCCTGAGCGCGGCCCTGACCGTGGAGCGCATGCCGTCCGCGCCGATGAGCACATCGGCACGTTCCGTACCGCCGTCGGCCAGCCGCACGGTCACGCCGGCCTCGTCTTGCTCGAAGCCAACGCACTGGGCGCCCATG
>Ga0335075_10013819_pt1 | contig 12147 bp, 13 predicted proteins | sample Lox_Sample_24_FD_206723 | JGI IMG/M metagenome (GOLD analysis project Ga0335075, IMG submission 206723) | Soil microbial communities from Loxahatchee National Wildlife Refuge, Florida, United States - Lox_Sample_2.4 | ecosystem: Environmental > Terrestrial > Soil > Wetlands | place: USA... | reverse complement strand
GGCGGCTACGCCAACCTGCTGGGGCCGGATGATCGCCAACAGGCGGCAGGGGCTTATGGCGGCAACGCCGCCCGGCTCCGGGTGCTCAAGCGCCGCTTCGATCCGGATGGGGTCTTCGCGTCCGCCGCCCCGCTGCCCCAGGGGTAAACCTGTCCGGTTACGTTTAGCAGTGAAACGGTCGGCGACCAGCGACGCCCAGAGTCCCGACATTATAGCCGACAGTCAAATGTAAATTCTACCGCACTCTCGGAGGTTTAGCCATGGCCAGGATCGCGTATTGCTGCTGCGGCTCGCTGCGCGCCCAGGCGACCGGCGAGCCGGCGCTTGTGGGCGCGTGTCATTGCATGGAGTGCCAACGCCGTACTGGCTCGCCTTTTGGCGTCAGCACCTATTTCCCGAAGAAGCAGGTGCGCACCGAGGGGCCGAACAAGGTCTACGTGCGCGGCAGCGACTCGGGGCGAAAGATCGAACTCCATTTCTGCCCCGACTGTGGTTCCACGGTTTTCTGGTACGCGGAGTTTGTCCCGGAGCTCGTCGGCATAGCCTTTGGCGCGTTCGCCGACCCGTCGATGCCGTGGCCCACGGTATCCGTGTGGGAGACGACGCGGCATCCGTGGCTGACTTTCGGTCACGAACTCGATCACTTTGAACTCCAGGTCGAGCTGATCGAGAGCCCTGTCACAGCGAGTCGCTGAGTGCCCGCAGATTCACAGCCGCAAACTACTGCCTTCTTACTCCCTAACTGGAGGATAGCCAGATGACAACGCTTCTCGACAAGCAAAGGTTCGCGACCAGCAAGGTCCAGAGTCCCGGCGAGGCCACATTGGATCAGGCGCTTTCGCGCATTGCTGCGCTCGCGCCGATGGTCGCGCGGCTCACCTCCGACATTGAGCAAGGTCGGCGACTGCCAGCGGAGCTCGTGGCTGCTCTCAAGTCGGCGCGGATTTACAGCATGCTCGTACCCCGGCGTTACGGCGGCCTTGAACTTGACGCGCCCAGCGCCTTTCGGGCGGTCTCGGCCTTGGCCAAGCTCGATGGGTCGGTGGGTTGGAACGCTATGATTGGCCACATGGGGGCCCTGATGCCGTTCCTGGTGAGCCAGACCCTGGCCGAGCAAATCTACCAGGACGGAAAGGATCACGTCATGGCCGGTTCGGGTCAGCCGGTTGGCACGGCCGAGCGCGTTCCCGGAGGATGGCGGGTTAGTGGCGCATGGCAGTTTGCCAGCGGGTGCCAGAACGCCGAGTGGATTGCGGGCACTTGTGTGATGATGGAGGGCGGTTCTCCGATCGACTCCCCGAACGGACCCGGCCCGATGATCCGCACCTGTCTCATGCCGGCCGAACATTGGGAGATCCCGGACACCTGGTACACGTTCGGCCTCAAGGGCACCGGCAGCCAGCATGTCTCGTTGACGGATGTGTTTGTTCCCGACGAAAACTTCTTCGAGTTTCCGTTCGGAGCTTCATTCGCTCCCGATCCGATCTTCGGCAAGTTCTTCGAGGTCCTTGTGTTGGCGCATGCCGCCGTCGCCGTGGGGATCGCCGAGGGTGCCATCGCGGATCTCGTTGAGCTGGCCGGGACCGGCGTCAAACAATTGTTCATGACCACCTCGCTGGTGGAGACCGAGCGCTTCAGGGAGGGCTTGGCACGGCTTGATGCCGAGCTGATGGCGGCGCGCGCGCTGCTTGAGGCGCAGGTCGCCGGCGTTTGGCAAAACCCTGAGCGATCAGCGGCGAAGGACTCGACCCGCGTGGCGGAACAACAGCAAGCGGCGGTCTGGATCACCTCGGCCTGTGTTCGCGTCGCCGAAGGCTGCTTTGAACTCGCCGGAAGCGGGGCCGTGTACGAAAGCTCGTCGCTGCAACGAAGGGTGCGGGATCTTCGCGCCGCGGCCCAGCACGCGACGGTCCATCCGCGCCACTACGCAACGGCGGGGGCCGCCATGCTCGCACGCCTATCGTGAGCGCATGCGTTGTGATGGCCGATGGAATGTATCGCACGTGTAGCCATGGAGGGCACTCAGATGATCCACCACGTATCGATCCCGGCGCGTGAGCCGCAGCACGTTGCCGCGGTTCTGGCCGAACTGATGAACGGCAAATGTTTTCCGTTCGGCCCGCTCGAAGGCGCCTTCATGGCGGTAAGCGGCGATGCGAACGGGACGATGATCGAGGTTTACCCGGAGCGCACGACTCTCGACATACCGGACCGTGACGATCAGGTCGTTTTTGGTGAAAATCCGGCGCCGCCGCGAAGTTGGCCGTTCCACGTATTGCTGTCGGTGCCGCATGAGTCGGCAGAGGTCGAGCGGATCGGCGCCCGCGAGGGCTGGCGCGCCAAGACGTTCGGCCGCGGTAGGCAGGGTCAGAAGCCGTTTTTTCACGTCATCGAGTTCTGGCTTGAAAACCGGCTGATGATCGAGGTCGCGACACCGGCGATGGCGCGGGAATACCTGGACTTCCTGAAGGACGCCCAGACCACGGTGACGAGCGACGGCGAGTCTCCGCGCCTGATGCAAGCGACCCATTTGAAACAGCCGGCAAAGCGGCCGGAAAACTGACCCTCGGGCGAACCCGATCCCACGTCGTCATGGTCGGCGCTTATGTTGGTCATTCTCTGCCGGTTCGCGCCGAGGTGCCACAACGGGCACGAGATGGCCGGCACAAAGCCGGCCATGACGATTCAGTTGAGAGAAACCACGATGAACGCACCGATTGTATTAGAGCCGCTCGCCGACGCGGAGCGCATGCCACTCGACCAGATCGACGTGAGCGATCCCAAGCTGTACCAGAACCACGTCTGGCAGCCCTACTTCGCGCGCCTCCGGCGGGAGGAGCCGGTGCACTGGCGCGAGAACGGCATGTACGGCTCGTTCTGGTCAATTACCAAGCACCAGGATATCATGGATGTCGAAATTCGGCATCAGGAATTTTCCTCCGAGACGGCGCTCGGTGGAATCATGGTCAACGACCGGCCAATGGAATACCGGCGGCCGAGCTTCATCTCGACGGATCCGCCGAAGCATACCGATCAGCGGCGTGTCGTGGCGCCCACATTTGCGCCGACAAACATGCAGAAGATGGCGATCGGAATCCGCAAACGCGTGCGCTGCATCCTTGACGGCCTGCCGCGCAACGAGGTGTTCGACTGGGTGGATCTGGTCGCCATCGAAGTCACGACCCAGATGCTTGCCACCCTGTTCGACTTCCCCCTCGAGGAGCGCCGCAAGCTCACGTTCTGGTCGGATGTCGCGGTAATGGATGTGAATGCCGGTGGCATCGTCGATTCCGAGGAGAAGCGTCTGGAGACCCTGACCGAATGCCTGGAGACAATGACCGGACTTTGGCGGGAGCGTGAGAAGCTGCCGCCGCGCCCGGACCTGATCTCGATGATGGCGCATGGCGAGGGCACGCACGACCTGTTGGATCGGCCGATGGAGTTCCTGGGCAACCTTATACTGCTGATCGTCGGCGGTAACGACACCACGCGGAACTCCATCTCCGGCGGGTTGTGGGCTCTCCATAACTATCCTGATCAGTGGAAAAAGCTGCGGGAGAGTCCACAGTTGATCCCGAGCTTCGCGCAGGAGGCGATCCGCTGGCAGTCCCCGATCATTCACATGCGTCGCACTGCTCTGTGCGACGCCGAGATCGGCGGCAAGCACGTCCGCAAGGGTGACAAGGTCGTGATGTGGTACGTCTCCGGCAACCGCGACGAGACTGCGATCCCGGATGCCGACCGGTTCATCATCGACCGCGACAAGCCGCGCCAGCATCTGGCATTCGGCTACGGCATCCACCGCTGCGTGGGCGCGCGGCTGGCGGAGTTGCAACTTTCGATCCTATGGGAGGAGATTTTGGCGCGCGACCTTAAGATCGAGGTGATGGGCGAGCCGAAGCGGGTTTATTCCAACTTTATCGGCGGGATCAGCACGTTGCCGGTGCGGATCGCCGCGTAGCGGATGGAACGAGATCATAAGAGGGGTCTCAGCCCCCTTCACGGGCTTCCGACGATGCACCCGGCCGTCGAGAGCTCGTTCTTCAGCACAATGATTCCGTAAGCTTTCATCTCTGCCGGAGGGTATGCCGATGCATCAACGTCTCATGAGCATCGTCGCGAGGACTGTTCTTGGCGCGCTGTCCGTCTTTATGCTCGCGCCAGGGCCGCAGGCCAAGGCAGCGCTGCTGAGCCCGGAGCCGGCCTACAACGCTCGGGTCCTGCGGCTGCAATACGCGGCCCAGCCGGACGAACGCTCTCAGATGATCGTGACGGCCATTTCGCCCGTCGGTGGACCGCATGTCGACGTTTATGCCGCCGATCAGACGGGCGCCCCCTTCCGGCAGATCGGGACCATTTCCGATCCGCAATTCGCGACCGGCCTCTGCTGCGGCACGCTTTACGAACTTCCGCGCCATGTCGGCGCTCTGCCGCAAGGGACGCTGCTCTGGGCGGCCTCCGTGGGTCAGAAACCCGAATACCGGCCTATGGCGATCAAGATCTATGGCAGCGAGGATGAGGGTCGCACCTGGCGTTATCTCAGTGAGATCAGGAGCCCGAACAAGGGCGGCCTTTGGGAGCCGGAATTCACCCTCGGCCGCGATGGCGCGCTGATCATGTTCTTCTCGGATGAGACCGATCAGGCGCAGTATTCACAGACGACCAAGAAGGTCAGAACTTACGACGCGGTGAATTGGCGCGACATAGGCTATGTGGTCGTGAGCGACATCCGGGGCGACCGCCCCGGCATGCCGGTCGTCCGGCTGCTTTCAGATGGGCAGTATATGATGACCTATGAATTGGGCGGACCGGCACAATTCATCGTCTATTACCGGCTGTCGGATGACGGCTGGAACTGGGGGAATCCGGCCGATGTCGGCGCGGAAATCCGTTTGCCGAACGGGGCTTTCCCGGCGCATACGCCGCGCTTCACCGTCATGCCCGATGGCGCGATCCTGCTTGCGGCACAGTTGATCGAAACGCCGCGACTCACGCTGGGGGCGCGAAATGGTCGTGTCCTGTTGGTGAACCGTGCCGGCAATCCTGCGACGCCTTGGCGGACCATCCCTGCCCCTGTGCCCGTGCCGGGTGCGTGCAGCGAAACCTGCCGCGAGTATCAGTGGTGTCCCAACTACTCCTCCGCGCTTCTCCCCTCCGAGAGCGACAGGCAAGTGGTGGAATTCGCCTCGAGCTGGACTGGCAGCGCATGCATGACGTCGTACGCCTGGGCGCCGTGGCCCTCTGCGGGACAGGGCAGCGCGAATTAGCCGCGTGGATCCCGGCCCGCCACGCGTGACGAGATCGCCACAGGCCAATTACCAGTGACGGGAGATCTACGATGGGTACGGTGCAGAAGGTTGCCGTTATCACGGGTGTGGCGCGGGGAATCGGCGCGGCACTAGTAAAAGCATACCGCAATCGCAGTTACCAGGTGGTCGCCACGGCCCGATCGATACAGTCTTCCGCTGACGATGGCATCATTACGGTGCCTGGCGACATCGGCGACCGGAATACGGCCAAGCGTGTCATCGCAGAGGCGGGGATCGGCTTGGGCGCATCGATACGCTTATCAACAACGCCGGCATTTTCATCGCTAAACCGTTTACTCAAGTACACCGATGCCGACTACGCTGGCATTCTGGGCGTCAATCTCGCCGGATTCCTCCACATGACGCAGCTCGCCATCGCTGTGATGGAGAGACAGGGTAGCGGCCATGTCGTACAGATCACAACGAGCCTCGTCCACCGCGCTAATTCGGCGGTGCCTTCTGTGCTCACGTCACTGACGAAAGGCGGCCTGGGTGCCGCGACCAGATCGCTCGCCATCGAATACGCAAAGAGGGGTATTCGTGTGAACGCTATCTCACCAGGCGCCATCAGGACATCGACGCATGCCACGGCGGCTTTTGCACAACTGGATGCTATGCATCCCGTTGGCCATATGGGTGAGATTTCTGACATTGTGGACGCGATTCCCTATCTTGAATCGGCCAGCTTCGTGACGGGCGAAATCCTTCACGTCGATGGCGGCCAAAGTGCGGGAGGAGCCCGGCGTCTGACCAAATGGGAGAAACACCATGCCGATCGATTTCACGCTGACGCCGGAACAGCAGCGTCTGCGCGCCGACGCACGCGGCTTCGCCGGCGATGTGCTGTCGAAGGTGGGGGCCGTCACACAGGACCTGCCAACACCGCTCGCTCGCTTCGCCGCCACCCGGCAGTTCTACGAACAGGCCGTCGCGGCGGGTTTTCTGCGCCGCCTGATCCCGGCACCTCTCGGCGGCCAGGGCACAGGGGTTGTGGACATGGCCGTACTGGCCGAAGAATTCCACGCTGTTGATGTCAACGTCTCGTTGACTCTGTTCGGTACCATCCTGGGCCTGTTCCCGGTATTGCTGGGCGGAACGCCGCAGCAAGCGGAACGCATCTTTGCCCCGTTTACGGCGGGGCAGGGCACCCCGCTCGCCGCCTTCGCCTTCAGCGAACCTGGCGGCAGCGCCAATTTCGCCGCACCGACACCGGCCGAGGGCGTGCGCACCCAGGCAAAGCTGGAAGGCGATCACTGGGTAATTTCCGGCGCAAAGAAGTGGGTTTCCAGTGGCACCGGCTGGGACGGGAGAGGGGCCGACCTGCTGACGGTGGTCTGTCGCACCGATCTCGATGCACCACCTGAAAGCGGGATCTCGGTTATCGCCGTCCATGGCCCGGCGGAGGGCATCGTACTGGAGCGGGCGATCGATTCCGTCGGCCATCGCGCGCATCTGCAGCCGCAGTTCCGGCTGAACGACGTACGCACGCCGGCCGACCACCTGATCGGGCGACGCGGCGGGGGTAAGGCACTTGTCGAGGCCTGCTTTACCGGCACCGCACCAATCGTCGGCGTCTTCGCCGTCGGGCTGATGCGTGCGGCCTTCGACTGGGCGCTGAATTTCGCCAAGACAGAGAAGCGTGGCGGCGCGGCACCGATCATCGGCCATCAGGCGGTCGGCTACGCCCTCGCCGACGCGAAGATGGCGATCGAGGCGGTTCGTTCGCTCAGCCTGCGGGCCGCGCACGCCTTCGACATACAGGCGCCCGGCGCACTGGAATTGGCGCTGCATGCGAAGGTGTTCGGGTCGGAGACAGCGGTACGCGTGATCACGGATCTTATGCGCGTCGTTGGTATCGACAGCTACGATCGCATGTTGCCGCTCGGCGGCCTGCTTGCCGACGCGCTCGTGCTGCCGCTGTTCGATGGCGGGAACATGGGCGTTCGGCGACGGCAACTGCACGAGCTGATGCAAATGCCGGAGTACAACCCGCTTGCAGCGTCTGGCGACTGAGGTAATCAGGATCGAGCGTTGAAGACACAGTTATCGGGTGGACCGCCCGTAGCGACTTCTGATCAGTGAACGACATGGCCACGGAGATGCCTCAGCTTGTCCGGATTGCGCATGACATAAATTGCGGCGATCTTGCCATCCTCGATCTGTAGTGCGGTGGTTTGCACGGTGTCGTCCTGCTCGATCGTGACGAATCCCGGCAACCCGTTGATGAGGCAGCAGCGCACCATCCGCGACATGTTCCTGGCAAAGATATGCGCCAGCGCAGCATGGAACCGCATGACCTGATCGAACCCGGCCACCGGTCGCGTCGCCGCCGGCATCTTGCCGCCGCCATCGGCATAGAGGGTGACATCCGTCGCAAGGAGCGATCGCAACTGCTGCATATCGCCGTTCCGGGAAGCCGCGAAGAAGGCAGCCGCGATCTGCAAGCCGTGTTCCTTCGGCATGTGAAAGCGGGGGCGCGCGGCGCGGACATGGCTTCGGGCGCGACTGGCGAGCTGCCGGCATGTTGGCGGTTCACGACCGATCGTTTCGGCGATCTCCTCGAAGCTGACACCGAACACGTCGTGCAGCAGAAAGGCGGCGCGTTCCAACGGCGACAGTCGCTCCAGCGCGATCATCAGCGGCAGCGTGATGTCGTCGAGGTCATCCTCCGCCGCCTCGACGACCGGTTCCGGCAGCCAGGGCCCGATATAGGTCTCGCGCCGGTGTCGGGCGGATTTCAGGTGGTCGAGGCAAAGGCGCGTCACGACGCGCCGAAGATACGCGTCCGGCTCGCGCACCGCGCCGCGATCGACATCGAGCCAGCGCAGAAACGCCTCCTGGACCACGTCCTCCGCGTCCGCGACCGATCCCAGCATCCGGTAGGCGATGCGGACCAATCGCGGACGCAGCGGATCGAAGATGGCGGCGGCGTCCGGGCCGGACATTGCCGTCGTCAAGCGGCGTGGCGCTCGTGGACGGGATGGACCGCACGGAAGCCGACTTGAACCCGGTTCCAACCGTTGATCGCCACGATCACCAGGGTGAGCATCACCTGCTCCTGCTCGGAGAACTGCGCGCGCAGCGCTTTATAAGCATCATCGGGCGCATGCGTCTCCGGCAGCGATGTCAGGGCTTCGGTCCAGGCAAGCGCGGCGCGTTCCCGCTGGCTGTAAAGCGCTGATTCACGCCAGGCATCGAGCAGGTAAAGCCGCTCCTCCGTCTCGCCATGTTTCCGGGCATCCGTGGTGTGCATGTGAAGGCAACAGGCGCAGCCGTTGATTTGCGAGGCGCGGACCTTCACCAGTTCCATCAGGCTGTCCTCGAGGCCGCTGCGGGCGCCGCTCTCCAGGATGCTTTTCCCAAAATCGACCAATGCCTGCATCGCGGCAGGCGCGGCGGCAAATGGGTTCAGTCTCGGTGTCATGATCGTCTCCTTTGGTCAGGGCCGTTCCAAAGGACGTGACGAGACAGACCGGCGCTGTGTGACATGCGGCGAACACGTCATGGCCAGCGTTGTGCGCGTTGTGCCGGCCATGACGTGAGCTTGTTGGCACGGCCGGCAGGCTCTACGACGGGGTCGGCTCGTCCGGAGCGACCCGTCATGACCTATCTCGTCGCCGCCGACCTTCCAACCGCGCCCGCCGGCGAGCGGTTCCGCGCGTTGCTCGCCCGTCCCGGCATCCTGGAATTGCCGGGCGCGCATAACGGCATGGCAGCCCTGCAGGCGAAGGCGGCCGGGTTCCAGGCGCTGTATCTCTCTGGCGCGGCGATGAGCGCGCAGATGGGCCTGCCCGATCTCGGCGTGATCACCGTCGATGAGGTGTGCTTCTTCATCCGCCAGATCGCCCGCGCCTCGGCGCTGCCGGTGCTGGTCGATGGCGACACCGGCTACGGCGAGGCGCTCAACGTCATGCACATGGTGCGCTGCTTCGAGGACTCGGGCGCCGCCGCCGTGCATATCGAAGACCAGGTGCTACCCAAGAAATGCGGCCACCTGAACGACAAGAAATTGGCCGACCCACAGGACATGGCGGCGAAGATCGCCGCCGCGGTGCGTGCCCGCCGGCACCTGTTCGTCATCGCCCGCACGGATGCCGCGGCGAGCGAAGGGATGGATGGCGCGGTGGCGCGTGCCCGGCTGTACCTGCAGGCCGGCGCCGACGCGATCTTCCCCGAGGCGTTGACCAGCGCCGAGATGTTCCGCGCCTTCGCCGAACGGGTGAAGGCACCGCTGCTCGCCAACATGACGGAGTTCGGCCGCACGCCGTTCTTCACCGCCGGCGAGTTCGAGCAGATGGGCTACAAAATGGTGATCTGGCCGGTGAGCTCGCTGCGCGTAGCGAACAAGGCGCAGGCCGAGCTCTATTCTGCGCTTCGCCGGCACGGCAGCACGGAAAGCATGATCGACCGGATGCAGACGCGCGCCGAGCTCTATGACATGATTGGGTATCATGCATACGAGGCACTGGATGCCTCGATCGTGCAGACCGTCGTGCCGCGCGGCATGCCCCAGCGCCAGCCTTGATCCACCTCGCCGGCAATAAGGGAACCCCGCCCCGCATGAACCGCCGCACCCTGCTCGCGCTGTTGACGCTGGCGCCGGCCGCCGCGCTCGCCCAGTCGGACGAGCCCACCGGGCCGCAGCCCGAGCTGCCGAAGCAGCAGCTCGTGATCGTGACCAAAGATGGACAGCGGCACGTGTTCAATGTCGAAGTCGCCTCCACGCCCAGGCAGCAGGAAACCGGGGAAATGTTCCGCAAGAGTGTGCCGCCGGATGGCGGGATGCTGTTCGGCTGGGGCTCGCCGCGCCAGTCGGAGATGTGGATGAAGAACACGCTGGTGCCACTGGACATGGTGTTCATCGCCGCCGACGGAACGATCGATTCGATCGCCGAGAATACGGTTCCGCGGAGCCTGCGCGTCATCGCCAGCCATGGTCCGGTGCTGGCGACGCTGGAGCTGGCCGGCGGCACCACCGCCCGGCTCGGCATCACGGTGGGCGACAAGGTGGTGGCGCCGATGTTCCACCACATGGGGTGATCGTGCTAGGGGGCACGCTGAGCGGGGCGTGGCGCAGCCTGGTCAGCGCGCGTGTTTTGGGTACACGAGGCCGCCGGTTCGAATCCGGCCGCCCCGACCATAGGTGTGACTGAACGGAACAGGATCGGCCATGCGGGCCCGTATCTACCAACCGCCGAAGAACGCGATGCAATCGGGGCGTGCCGGCACCCACCACTGGGTACTGGAGTTCGAGCCGGCCGCGCCGCGCCGCGCCGATCCGCTGATGGGATGGATCGGCAGCGCGGATACCCAGGCACAGGTGCGGCTGTTTTTCGAGAACCGCGAGGAGGCGGTCGCCTACGCCGAGAAACAGGGCATCGCCTACGATCTGGAGTTGCCGCACGAGCGGCGGGTCAAGCCGAAGCTCTACGCCGACAATTTCCGCTACGGCCGGCGAGAGATGTGGACGCATTAGGTTGTCGGCGGGGTTACCCTGCGGCCCTGGTTCGCGCCCTTAGCTCAGTTGGATAGAGCAACAGCCTTCTAAGCTGTGGGTCGCTGGTTCGAGTCCAGCAGGGCGCGCCATACTGACGCCGCTCCGCCAGCGGAGCGCACGGGCGAGCGCGCCTCGGAGGGGCTGGGCGCGCTCGTTCCCGACATGAGAAAAGGGGCGCCCTGGCGGAGCGAGCTGCTTTACGCATGGCACGCGGAACCACACAGCGCCCCAGCCGTCTCAGGACTTCTTTAGCGACATATGGAAAGCACACCGATCGCTGCCGATGTCGGCCTCCAGACTCGCCCCGACAATCTTACCCGTGATTGTGACCGTTCCTTGCCTGTGACGGCCCAAATCGTACATAGTCGAGCTGTTGAAGGTTCCGTCGCCGGCGACATCAACGTTGAGATCGGCCTCCACCCAGCGGCGTCTGAAATGATTGTTCCGAACGACGATCACCAAGTCATTGTGAGCGGTGCACAACGCGGTGTTGTTCCCGCGCACCATTGTCTCGCTGCCTCTGTATGTTCCATCGAACGGGCCAGCCGCACTCGCCATTCCAGCCAGGGCAAGGATGACAGCGAGCGGTGCGGCGAAGTGTAGGCCGGTTTTTCTGCTCAGCATGGTTGATCCCTTCATTATCCCCGGGAGGTGGAAACCCCCGCAATGATAGCACCATTCATTGCATGCCTGGTATAGAAAAAGGGCCGCCCCTGCGAAGCCGCCCCATGCCTGCCCGGCGGCAGGTTCAGGTTGCCTTCCCTCCTGGCTTCGGGCGCTTCTGCTTTGGGGATCAGGCGGCACGAAGGCGATCGCCTCCAGCGTGCGTTGCCGCACAACTCGCAGCGCCCCCTCCAGCAATTCAAGGGAGGCGAGGAGGGACACCCTTTCTCCGATCCTTCGGGACGTATTGGTCAGCACAGCGGGGCGGCTATGGGCGCTGAATCACCACGGCGTTCATGTCCCGTCTCCGCCTGCTTCCGAGCGGCGACAGCCATACCGATCATCAGCCTGACCGCTACTTCGTTCTCTCTCCTGAGGCGCTCATTGGGAAGCTGAAGGTCGTGGTTCCTAAACTGCCCCGGTCGCCGCTTCCAGCTCACCAACGTCGTCGAGGCGGATGCCGACCTCTGCGGCCCGCCCACCGCTGGGCGGGGGCACCGGAGCACGCTTGCGACTTGCGTTCCCGGTCCAGTCTGCCGCAGAAATCTCCGGTGAATCGTCCGTACCTCCGCGCTCCCTGCGCCGCCGCCGTGACCGCCCCCGGCTTCGCCGGAGTCGGAAACAGTCGATCCCAGGAGGCCGCCCCACCGTCATGCGACCAGGCAAGCTGATCACCCG
>Ga0335075_10013818_pt1 | contig 12148 bp, 13 predicted proteins | sample Lox_Sample_24_FD_206723 | JGI IMG/M metagenome (GOLD analysis project Ga0335075, IMG submission 206723) | Soil microbial communities from Loxahatchee National Wildlife Refuge, Florida, United States - Lox_Sample_2.4 | ecosystem: Environmental > Terrestrial > Soil > Wetlands | place: USA... | reverse complement strand
AGACGTCCGACCTGATCGCGGCCGTCGACGTCGCGCTGAATTATCCCGGCGAGTGCGATCCGGCTCTGCTGGCAGTCCAAGTTCACGCCTTGTTGCGGCTCGGATTGGAGCGCGGGCATCGGGAAGCGGTCGCGAAGGCAGCCGACGCAGTCGAGGTCTTGCCCTGGACGGACGACCTTCGCGGCGAGCATTTTCTGTGCGTTAGGGCCTTGGCTTGGGACGCGTTCCTGCGGGGCGACGCGGTCCAGGCGCAGTGGATGCTCAAGGACTCCAAAGCTCTCGCCGTCAGCGACGCCTGGAAGGTGATGGCGCACCTCGACCGCGCGTACATCGCCCGCATGAACGGCAACGAGTACTGGGCCGCCGAGGACCTGGCGGCGGCGCACGCGATCGCGCGCGACGTGGAGTGGGGATCGACGGCGGGCGAAGAGCGCCAAGCGCTGGTAATGCTTGCGGTACTCTACTCTCCGACCGACATGGCGCGGGCGCAGGAGTACGTGTCGCTCTACGTTCAGCTCGGACGCGAAAACCTCAATCCGATGCTGCAGGCGGCGCACGACCAGCGTTCGGTCGCATTCGAGCAGTACGCCCTCGGACGCGTCCAGCAAGTCCTGGGCAACGAGGAGCTGGCCGCCGCGTCGTTCCGGCGCGCGTACGACATTTTCGATGCGGCGCGCTACCATTTTAGGGCCGCGCTCTGCGCGCTGGGGCTGTACGAATCGAGCTCCGAAGCCGATTGGCGCCAAAAGGCGCGCGAGCACGCCGACCATTTCCCGAACAGCGCCTTGTGCGCGACGCTCGCGCACAAGACCGCCGCCACCGACGACGAGCGCTTCCGCGATCTCACGCCGATGCAGCGCCAAGTCGTACTGGCGTTGTGCGAAGGCCTGGATTTGGCGCAAATGTCGCAGCGGTTTAGCCGCAGTGCCTTCACCCTTGCGAAACACGTGGAAACGATCTACGGGCACTTCGGGGTCAAGAACCGGCACGGACTGCGCGCGGCCATGGGGCGGAGGCAGCTCGTGTGAGGCTGACGCTCGAGCTCGCCCTTTGCCTGCTCGCGATATCGGCGATTGGGCTGACGTGGTTTCTCATCGTGCGCGCCGACCGCAAGCGCTCGTTCGACGAACGGCGTTACGCCCTGATGGAGACGTTACCCGACGCGCTCTTCATCGTGGACGATCGCTGGCGCTTCACCCATCTCAACGAAAGTGCCGAGGTGCTCTTCGGGCAAAGCGCCTACGAGCTGGTCGGCAAGCGCATCGACAAACTCTTCGACCCGCTGGCGTCGGAGATCTTTCCCGAAATGGTGCGGGCGCGGTCGGCCGAGTCGCCGATCGAGTTCGTGCAGACGTTTTCGTCGACCGGCCGCGCGCTGGCGATTCGCGTCCAGCCGTCGAGCGCCGAAACGCTGGTCTACATGCGCGACGTCACCGAGCGGCGGCTCACGGAGCAGCGGCTGCGCGAAGGCGAACGCCGTCTGCGCCTGCTGCTCCAGCAGGTCCCGGCGATGGTCTGGACGGCCGATCTGGACATGCGATTATCGTCCGCATCGGGGTCGACCCTCGACGACTACGCGCTGAGCGAGCAAGAGATCATCGGCAAGCGCGTCGACGAGGTGTTCGCTTCGCCCGAGCGCAGCGAGAGCATGACCGACACGATCAAACGCGTTTTTCACGGCGAATCGCTTCGTTACGAAACGCATCATAACGATCGCTGGCTCCGTCACGAGATCGAGCCGCTGCGCGATACCGACAATTCGATCGTCGGCGTGATCGGCGCCGCGCTGGACATCACCGACGTCAAGGCAACCTCGAAGGCGTTCGAGCGTCAGGCCCGCGTCGACGTTCTGACGGCGCTGCCGAACCGGCTGGCGCTGGAAGAGCAGCTCGACGCGATGCTCGACGCGGCGCGGCGCGAGCGGCGCCGCATGGCGGTCATGTTCGTCGATCTCGATCGCTTCAAAATTATCAACGATTCGTTGGGCCATCGTGCCGGTGACGAGGTGTTGCGCGGCATTTCGGGACGATTGGAGGCGCTGCTGCGCGGCCGGGCACGCGTCTTCCGAACCGGCGGCGATGAGTTCGTGATCCTGACCGACGGCGACGTTACGCCGGACGGCGTCGCGACCATGGCCGAAGAGATCTTGGCGGCGTTCGAAGCGCCGATCCACTTCGAGGGTCGCGAGCTGGTCGTCAGCGCCAGCATCGGCGCGAGTCTTTATCCGGACAATGCGATCGAGCCGGGCGAGCTGGTCAAGCAGGCCGATTCGGCGATGTACCGAGCCAAGGACGCCGGCCGTCAGAACGCCAAGTTCTATAGCGGAGCCATGCACGCGCGCATTTTGGAGCGCATGAGCTTGGAGCTGGATCTGCGTCACGCCCTCGCGCGCGAGGAGTTCGAACTTCACTACCAGCCGATCGTGGAGGTAGCGGGCGAGAAGACGATCGGCGCCGAGGCGTTGCTGCGCTGGAAGCATCCCGCGGTCGGCGAGGTTTTCCCCGACCGGTTCGTCGGCATCGCCGAGGAGATCGGCGCGATCGTCGAGATCACGGCGTGGGTGCTCGACGAAGCCTGCGCGTTTGCGTCCGCGGTTCGCGCGATGGGGCTTCGGGAGTTCCGGATCGCCGTCAACCTGTCGGCTCGGGATTTGTGCGAGCCGGACGTCGGTGCGCGCATCGCCGCCGCGCTCGAACGCGCCCGGCTACCGGCTAGCGCGCTCGACCTGGAGATCACCGAACGCATCACCCTCAACGATGCCGCCGTCAAGGCGCTGATCCGCCTGCAGTCGGCCGGCCTGCGCATCGTGGTCGACGACTTCGGCATCGGCTACAGCTCGCTCGATTACATCAAGCGTCTACCCGTGGGCGCCGTCAAAATCGACCGCTCTTTCGTCGCCGACGTGGCCCACAGCCCGCACGACCAAGCCATCGTCAAGGCGATTACGACCCTGGCGCACGGCCTCAAGCTGGGCGTGGTCGCCGAAGGCATCGAGACGGCGGCCCAGCGAGACTTCATGCTGTCGGCCGGCGTTGGCACGGCGCAAGGCTACTTCTTCGGGCGCCCGGTTGCGCGCGCTCAGTTCCTGAACGCGGTCGAAGCGCTGCCCGAGTGCGCCGAACAGAGCCGCGCCGCGCGCGTGGTTCCGCTATTTCGCCAAGTTGGCTCTTAGAGAAAGCGCGGCGCGTTACGAGCGCCGCATTTTGTAGCCGACCCCGTACACCGTGAGAACGTACTCCGGCTTCGCGGGGTCGGACTCGACCTTCTTGCGGAGGTTGTTGATGTGCCGGTCGAGCGTACGTTCGAAGATGGCGCCTCCGTCGTCCAGTACGTCGAGTAAATGCGAACGGGTGAAAACTTCCCCTGGATTCTCGGCAAGGACGCTGAGGATGCGGAACTCGGTGGCGGTGAGGTGCGCGGGCCTGCCGCCGACGTGCACTTCGTGGTACTCGTGATCGATCTCCAGCTCGCCGATGCGGCTCTTGCGAACGGGACGGCCCGCGACGGCTTCGGCCTTTTCTTCAACTCGCCGGAAGAGCGCGCGAACTCGTGCGACCACCTCGCGTGCCGAAAACGGCTTGGTCACGTAATCGTCGGCTCCCAGCTCGAGTCCGATGATCCGGTCGGTTTCGTCGCCGCGGGCAGTCAGCATGATATCCGGTACTCGGGGTCCTTCCTTGGACGCCAAGCGGAGAACGTCCAGGCCGCTGCCGTCGGGCAGCGTGATGTCCAGGATCATCATGTCCGGCCGGCGCCGTTCGACGGCCGCCAGCGCTTCGGTCGCGGTACCGGCCGACATGACGTCGTAGCCTTCGCGTTCGAGGTAGGCCTGAAGCACCTCGATGATCTGCGGCTCGTCGTCGACGATAAGCACCGATTTCCCCGTCACCTCTTACCAAGTTCGCATCCCCGCAGCCGAGAATCCTGGATTGCGCAGCAGCTCCCCGAGCGGCCCGGCATAGGCGACCACCGCCAGCACCAAGGCAACCGCGCCCCAGCGGAAGATATGCTGCAGAAATGCGGGGGTGGTATCGGCGGGATCGGCCGGCTCGGCGAAACCGACCTCCATCGGCTCGGTCTTTTCGTTATGCAGCAACGTACCCACCGCGACCAGCGCGAACGCTAAGATGCTCAGGAACAGGATGAAGCCGCCGGCCGCCGCGAGCATCATGTAGGGGTGCCAGGCCGCCGCGGTCGCGGCTCCGTAGTATCCGACGTCGGCGGTCCGGCGCGGAGCGCCCAGCAGCCCGGCATAGTGCATCGAGATCGACATTACGAGCATTCCGACGAACCATAGCCGCGTTTGCCAAAGTGCCAGCTTGGGGTTCCAGAGGGCGCGTCCGGTCAGCCGCGGGATCATCCAGTAGGCCGCTCCCAGGAACGTCAAAGCGGTCGGGCCGCCGACGGTGACGTGGAAGTGTCCGACGACCCAGATCGTGTTGTGTACCAGCGTGTCCATCGAATACGAAGCGTTGATGAGTCCGCCGAAGCCACCGAGGATGAAGAGCAGCATGCCGTAGGCTGCGCCGCTGAAAGCGGGGTCGTTCCACGGCAGCGCGCGCACCGTGGCGATGAATCCGCGCTTTCCGTTTTTGATCGCGAAGAGCTCGAACGACGCGAAGATCGCGAACGCCGTCAAGAACGACGGAATCGCGACGCCGTAGGTCAGTATCGTGTGCATCATCTTCCAAACCGGAGATATCCCCGGCTCGGTGAATTCGTGGTGGATGCCGACCGGCGTGGAGAGCAGGATCAGCATTACGAAAGTCAGACGCGTCAGGCCGTCGCTGAAGACCTTTCCTCCGTAGCGCGTAGGGATGATGTTATACCAAATGATGTACGCGCCCATGATCCAAAAATAGACCAGCGGGTGCCCGAAGTACCAAAAGAAGATGCGCGTGAGCAGGACGTTGATGCCGGAAGTCCAGCCGAACGCCCAAGGGATCAGCAGGCACATCTCGGCTACGACGCCGAGCGTTGCGACGATCCACATGACGAAAGTGGCGGCCGCCGTGAAGACCACCAGCGGAACGGGTTTTCCGGGGTTGTTGCGCCGGTAATAGACGACATTTTCGAAGACGTCGAAGGCGACCACCCAGGTGCCGAGAATGAGAATCGTCGCTCCGAGATAGAAGTACGGACTGGCTTTGAGCGGCGCGTAGAACGTATAGAGCACGGTCGCGTTGCCGGCCAGAACCTCGAGGGCAGCCATGGCGGTGCCGGCCAGCATCATCCACCAGCCCACCCATGCAACGACCAGTTTGCGCTCGCGCGGTATCGCACGGAACGTCACGAACTCCGAGAGTCCGGTGATGAAAAAGGTCGTGAAGACGATCGCCATGAGGATCCCGTGCATCGTCAAGATGCGATAGTAGTCGAACCATGGCGGAGCCGTCACCGCGCTCGCGCGTGCGAAGCCTTGGAACGCGCCGAAGACGGCGCCGAGGGCGATCGCCGCGGTTGCGGTATACACGTGTGCGATAGTTACGCGGTTCTCGGCGCGCAGCTGTGCGTCAGCGACTGCCATGCTCAACGTACCTCGATCTTTCCGAACATGTTTTGGTGGCCGATGCCGCAATACTCGTGGCAAATCAGCAGATAGGTACCGGGACGTGCGAACTTGTGCTCGGCCAGATTGACCCAGCCGGGAACGGCCATCATGTTGACGTCGGTGTGCGTGATGAAGAATCCGTGCACGACGTCCGGGCTAGTGACGTAAAATCTCACCGTGCTGCCGGCAGGGACCGTTATGCTGGAGGGGTTGAACGAAAAGACCTGCGCGACGTAGTACGCGTCGTACGTTTTGTCGGAGTCCTTATGCAGTCCGGGCTTGTCGAACGGCGGCGTCTCCGCGACTTTGGCGGGGTCGATCTGCTGCATGCCGCTGGGCGGGTTGATGTTGTCCGCGAAGGCGGCGACGCCGAGCAATACCAGAAACGCGATCAACATGCCGACGCCGAACGTCATCCACCAGCGCTCGTATTTGTGGATGTGCATCTACCACCGGTCCTTGAGCAGCAGGAACATGCCCAGCCATCCGAGTGCGAACGCGACGCCCATGACGAAAACGAACCGAAGCGTACCGGTGAGCGGGGCCTCGCCGGCACCGTGCTCCTCGTGACTCTGACTCATCGAGCCCTCCTATCGGCTCGATGCTAGCTCAGGCCGGTGAAAGGCTAAGGAACGCGCGAGGCGCCGCGTTCACCAGTTCTTCCCAATTGGTGCGGCGTCAGGCGCGGTCGAAAAGCCGGTAGCGGACGTACGCGGCCTCGCGCTTGTCGATGCGCGCGCGACATGCGACGGCCACGTCTTCGACCAGATTGCGCAGCGCCTTGTGCGCGATGCCGCGCAGCAGCGTCGCGTCGACAATTCTTCCCGCACCCAACATCGGCACGTCGTAGCTGCCCGCAATCCACAGGCTCGAGCCGGCCGGTCCGGTGGCGTCGATGCCCAGCGCGCCGCTGAAAACGGGAAATGACTCGGGGTGGCGCGCCGCGCGAATCGTTACGGGAATTTGCTGCACGCCGGGTTCGCCGGGTTGAATCTCGAGCGCGATCGGAATGGCGACGTACCCGACGTCCGGAAGCCCCGCGTCGCCCAGATCGACGTGCAGCGCGAAGCCCTCCCACGCTCCTACTTGCCCCTGGATCTCGTGCAGCAGCTCGCCGAGCGCTCCGAAGGCGAGCGCGGGCGGAGCGTTGAGCTGGTGCTCGATGCGCACCTCGGCCACGGCTTTAGGACCCGCCGCCGGACGGTCCGGAGTGCTTTGCGCGCTCGGCCGCAGCGTAGCTCGACTCCATTACGGAAGCGATCTCGTCGAGCAGCGTTCGCGCCGTTGCCGAGGCGATTTTCGAGCCGACGGCCAGGTCGAAGGCCGCGCCGACGATGCCGCCCGGCGGACGATAGTCGCCGCGCAGCTCCAGCACGGAACTGTGGTAGTCTTCGTCGGCCCGGACGGTGAGCGTGCCGTCGAAGTCGGGGTACGGCCCTCCGCCTTCGGGCGTCCAGTGGACCTTCCAGGGCTGATCGAAGTGCATCGGATCGTCTGCCGTCGCGATCGTAACGAGCACGTTCTTGGTCACGGCAGCGCCGGCCAACGGGGCGTGGAGCGTCAGAACGTTGGGCGTTTTCGAACCGGCGCGGTTGCCCAAATCGACGGCGAGATGCTCGCGGGCGATGTGGTACGGACAGGCGACGACCCGCCGCTCTTGGAGTTCTGACATTCACCTCTCCCGTCTCTCACGAGGGCCTGTTCCCGCGAAGTCCCGCCAGCAGTCCCTGGGCGCGATGCAGCGCGTCGCAGACGTTTCGCAGACGCGCCGGAGTTACGGCGACGGCTCCGTCGATCATACCCTCCAAGTTCGCCAGCGCAACCGTGACGGCATTCGCGAGGTCGTGGCGCATCGTCGCCAAGGCGTCGCTTCGACCTCGTTCCCGCGAGGACATCCGCTCGAAAAACGCGCGCAGATCCTCGCCTGGAAAACCCTCGACGCCGTCGATCGCGCCGCGAGCCCCGTCCCAGTCCTGCTCCGCCGCCAAGCGGAGGGCTTTGGCGACTCGCTCCTCTGTCATACTTGCCAACGGCACCTTCATGGACAGCAGCAACACACCTGCACTATGGGGAGCATACGGTGGCAGCAAGAAGAACCGGCGAATTTCCGAAGAACCTTGCGCCAGCATGACCACCGCCGATCAGTTCGTGTTGCTGGAATCTGCCCCGGACGCCATGGTCGTCGTGGGGCCCGACGGCAGAATCGTGATGGCCAACAAGCAGACCGAGAGCATGTTCGGCTATCGCGCCCAAGAGCTCGTCGGCCGGAGCATCGAAGCGCTCGTACCAGAGCGCTTACGCGGCAAGCACGTCGGCCATCGCGGGGATTTCTTTCACGACCCGCGCACGCGGCCGATGGGCGCGGGATTGGAACTTTACGGACTGCGCAAAGACGCGTCGGAGTTTCCGGTCGAGATCAGCTTGAGCCCCTTCAACGTGAACGGCGAGCCCTATGCCATCAGCGCGATTCGCGACATTTCCGAGCGGAAACGGTTCGAGCGCGCGCTGCAGGACAAGAACCTCGAGTTGGAGAGCGCCAGCCAGGCCAAAGATCGATTCCTGGCATCCATGAGCCACGAGCTTCGCACGCCGCTCAACGCCATCATCGGCTTTACCGGAACCCTCCTGATGAAGCTGCCGGGGCCGCTCACCGGCGATCAGGAGCAGCAGCTGCGTATCATCCAGTCGAGCTCGCGCCACCTGTTATCGCTGATCAACGACATTCTGGATCTCGCTAAGATCGAATCGGGTCACGTCGAGATCTTCTTGGAGCCGGTCGAGGTCAACGCGGTCGTCGGCGACGTTCTCGATTCGCTGCGATCGATGGCGAGGGAGAAGCGTCTGGAAATTAACGCGACGCTCGCGCAGGAAGATCCGATCGCTCACACCGACCGCCGCGCGCTCAACCAGATTCTGCTCAATCTCGTCAACAACGCGATCAAGTATACGGATCGCGGATCGATCGCCGTGGTCGTGCAGTCGCGCGACGATGCGATCGCGTTTCAGGTGATCGACACGGGCGTCGGGATCAAGCCCGAAGACAGCGTGCGATTGTTCCAAGCGTTCGAGCAGCTGGATCCGTCCAGCACGCGTCGCGTCGAAGGCGCCGGTCTCGGTCTGTACATCAGCTACAAGCTGGCGAAGCTGCTCGGCGGCACGCTGTCGTTCGAAAGCGAGTACGGAAAGGGGAGCACGTTCGTCCTGAAACTGCCGCAGAGGAGCTGACCGTGGCAGCCCGGATTCTGGTGGTCGACGACAACGCCCCCAATCGCGAACTCGCACTGTACGTGCTCGGGGCGTTCGGTTACCAAGCCGAAGGAGCCGTCGACGGTCTTGCCGGTTTGGAGGCCGCGACCACCGGCCGGTTCGATTTGATCCTGCTCGACATTCTGATGCCTGGCATCGACGGCTACGAGTTCGCGCGGCGCTTTCGCGTGCGGGACGAGTTTCGCGAGGTGCCGGTCGTCGCCGTGACCGCGCTCGCGATGGCCGGCGATCGCGAGCGCATCTTGGAATCGGGGATGAACGGCTACATCGCCAAGCCGATCGAACCGCGCACGTTCATCCAGGCCGTAGAGGAATATCTGCCGGAATCCAAGCGCGCGAGCGTCACGCGGGAGAAGGGCTCGCCGCCGGATCCGGTCCCGGCCGAGCCGGACGGCCCGGTCGTGCTGGTCGTCGACGACGTCCTCGACAACCTGGCCTTCATCCGGGCGGCGCTGTCGCCGTCCGGCTATCGCGTCATCGATGCGAGCAGCGTGGACGAAGCGATCGCGCTCGTGGAGCGAGTCGCGCCGGCGCTGGTGATCTGCGATCTCCACATGCCGCGGCGCGACGGTTTCGACATGCTGCGAAGCATTCGTGCGCGCGCCGACGTCCCGTTCGTCTTCATTTCGTCGACGGGCTGGGAGCGGTCCGACCGGCAGCGGGGCATGGATGCCGGCGTCACGACGTTTTTAGAGCGTCCGATCGGGCCGAAAGCGCTCATAGAGCAGGTTCGCAAAGCGATTGGGGAACGTGGCAACGATTCTGATCGTCGATGACGAACCGCTCAACCGGCTGTTGCTGACCACGATCCTCAAGCACGGCGGCTACGAAACCGTCGAGGCAGCCGACGCGGACTCCGGCCTCGCGCAGCTCGAACGGCACCGCGCGGATTTGGCCGTCGTCGATCTTTCGCTGCCGGGGACGAGCGGAACGGAGTTGATTCGCCGCATCCGCCGGACGCGCGATGCGGCCGAGCTCCCGCTCCTGCTCTACACGGCCAGCGAAATCGACCCGGCAACGCGGGACTTCATGGATGCGTACGGCGTGGCGGGTGCGATTCCGAAGCCGTGCGACCCCGAGGTCGTCGAAGCGGCGATCGAAGCGGCACTCCGCCGCCCGTAGCGCTCGCAAGTTCTCGACCCCTTCACGGCATTTTCGCAAGCAGCGACTATGATCGGGGCATGACGAAGCTACGCGAACGCTTGCCCCTTCCGGCCTACGAAAAGCCGTGGAAGTATCTGAACCGCGCGATTTGCCACATCTCCTCCGACCAGGGGCCCGACGTCGTGCGTTTGAAGCTGCCGCTGCTCGGCGCCGAGGGCCCGGCCTTGGAAAAGGACGTTACGCTCGCCTATCAAGCTAGTCCCGGAGACGCCGAGGACTCGCCGTGGGCGTTGAACTGGAAGCCCGTAGGGGGCGGTCCGTATCCGCACTTCCGCGGTCACCTGAGCATCGAGGGAACGGACGGCCAAAGTGCGCCCGCGCTCGTACTGGACGGGGCCTACGTGCCGCCGCTCGGAGCGGCGGGCGCCGCGTTCGACGCGGTCGTGGGCGCTCGGATTGCCTCGGCGACGGCTCGCGAGTTCTTGCGATCCATCGCGGGCAAGATGGAACGCGAACGCGCCCGGGACGAATCGTGACGGCGCCTTTTGCGGATCGCCGTGCTGCCGGGCGCGCTCTCGCCGAAGCACTGAAAGGATACCGCGGCCGCAGCGACGTCGTCGTGCTGGCGCTTCCGCGCGGAGGCGTTCCGGTCGCGTACGAAGTCGCACGCGCACTGCATGCGCCTTTGGACGTCTTCACGGTTCGCAAGCTCGGCGTTCCGGGACATCGCGAGCTCGCGATGGGGGCGGTCGCGACGGGTGGGTCGGTGGTGCTCGACCGCGACTTGATCCAGCGACTGCAGGTGCCGGCAGACGAGCTCGAAGCCGTGATCGACGACGAATCGCGCGAACTGCTTCGGCGTGAAGCGGCGTATCGCGATCACCGCCGGCGTCCGTCGCTCGGCGGGACCGTCGCAATCGTCGTGGACGACGGCCTGGCAACGGGGGCGTCGATGCAAGCGGCGATCGAGGCGTTGCGCACGCGGCATCCCGCGCGAATCGTCGCGGCCGCGCCGGTGGGAGCGGGGGCGACGTGCGAGCGCCTGCGGAGCATCGCCGACCAGGTCGTATGCCCGCTGCAGCCGGAGCCGTTTTTCGCGGTCGGTATGTATTACGAAGATTTCGGGCAAACGACGGACGACGAAGTGCGCGCGCTGCTGAATCAGGCCGAACGGGAGCGACGGACGTGGCAGGTCGCCTAGTAATTCCTCTGACGGGCGGCGAGCACGATCTCGACCCGTTGCTGGAGATGGTCGGGGACGCCCCATTCGTTTTTTTGGGCGAGGCGACGCACGGGACGCACGAGTTCTACCGGACGCGCGCCGAAATCACCAAGCGCCTGATCGCCGAGCGAGGCTTTTCTGCGGTTTGCGTGGAGGGCGACTGGCCCGATGCCTATCGGATCAATCGCTACGTGCGCGGTGCGGGCGACGACGCCGAAGCGATCGACTCGCTTACGGGATTTAGGCGCTTTCCGACGTGGATGTGGCGCAACGCCGACGTGCTCGATTTTATCGGCTGGCTGCGCGAGTACAACGACGGGGTTACCGGACACCGGCACAAAGCCGGCTTCTACGGGCTGGATCTGTATAGCATGTACGCGTCGATCGATGCGGTCCTTCGCTATCTCGACGACATCGATCCCGACGCGGCGCGGCGCGCGCGCCTCCGCTACGACTGCCTTACCCCCTACGAAGCGTCGACCGAGTCCTACGCGTACGCGCTGTTTTCGGGTGAGGCCTCGTGCAAGCAAGACGTGCTCGATCAGTTGCTCGAAATCCAGCGCAACGCTGCGGCCTACGCGCGCGTCGACGGCCGGGTCGCAGAAGACGAGTACTTTTACGCCGAGCAGAACGCGCGGGTCGTCGCGAGTGCCGAACGCTACTACCGGACGATGCTGGATCACCGCGTATCGTCGTGGAATCTTCGCGACGAGCACATGGCCGACACGCTCGACCGTCTGGTGCGCCACTTAGCCCGCAGCATCGGGCCGTGCAAGGCCGTCGTCTGGGCGCACAATTCGCACGTCGGAGACGCGCGCGCGACCTCGATGGGAAGTCGCGGCGAAACGAATATCGGTGCGCTGGCGCGCGAACGCTACGGGGACGGCGTCGTGCTGGTCGGATTCACGACCTTCGAGGGTACCGTGACCGCCGCTTCGGAGTGGCACGAGCCCGAAGAACGTAAACGCGTACGGCCGGCGCGGCCGGACAGCTACGAGTCGCTC
>Ga0335075_10013817_pt1 | contig 12149 bp, 7 predicted proteins | sample Lox_Sample_24_FD_206723 | JGI IMG/M metagenome (GOLD analysis project Ga0335075, IMG submission 206723) | Soil microbial communities from Loxahatchee National Wildlife Refuge, Florida, United States - Lox_Sample_2.4 | ecosystem: Environmental > Terrestrial > Soil > Wetlands | place: USA: Florida... | reverse complement strand
GCTGGGCAAGAAGCGCTGGCGGGCCGCGGTCTTCGACGTGGTCGAGCGGCTGCGCGTGGCCTTCGAAGTCGACTATGTCGTGCTCGGCGGCGGCAACGTCGCGAAGCTCAAGAAACTGCCGCCGGGGGCGCGCGCGGGCGACAACACCAATGCGTTCCGGGGTGGCTTCCGGCTCTGGAACGAGGAACCCTGGGCCTCGAACCTCGAGACGGCCGCCATGCCCGCGCGCGCCCGCAGCACCCGCAACAAGTCACGAAACCTCTGAAGGAATGCCCATGATGACTCGACCCCTGGTCGCCCTGTTCGCGCTGGCCGCCTCCGCCGCACCGCTGCTGGCGTCGGCCGACTCCCAATGGAACGAGGGCAAGAACTACTTCCTCATCACGCCGGCCCTGCACACCTCCGTGCCGCCCGGCAAGGTCGAAGTGACCGAGGTGTTCTCCTACGGCTGTCCGCACTGCTCCGAGTTCCGGCCGGTGATCAAGCAGCTCAAGGCGAGCCTGCCGCCCAACGCAGTGTTCACCATGGTGCCCGCCTCCTTCAATCCGGGCGAGGACTGGCCGATGTTCCAGCGCGCCTACGTCACGGCGCAGGACCTCGGCATTGCCGACAAGGCGAACGACGGCATTTTCGATGCCGTCTGGAAAACCGGCGAGCTCGGCGTGGTGGATCTGCAGACCAATCGCCTGAAGAACCCGCAGCCGACCATCCAGGATGCCGCCAGGGTCTATAACAAGCTCACGGGCGTGCCGGTGGACAAGTTCCTGTCGGTGGCCCAGTCCTTCGGCGTGGAGGTGAAGATGAAGGCCGACGATGCCTACCTGATCCACGGCCAGATCGACTCGACGCCGACCATCGTCGTCAACGGCAAATACCGGCTCACGACCGAATCCGCCGGTGGCGCCAACCAGGTGGTGCAGCTGGTGAAGTTCCTGGTCGCCCAGGAGTCGCACTGACGGCAGTGCCGCGCGCACCGCTGCTGACCGCCGCGAGCCTGAGGCAGCTGCTGCAGGCGCGCGACAGCGGTGCGGCCAGCTGCCACTGTTCGCTCGACCTGGGACTGACCGTCGATGCCGTGGCGCTGGATGCCGACGGCTTCGGTCTCGGCGGTCACACCTATCCCTGGCCGGGGGCCCTCAAGGAACGCACCGTCTACTTCTGGACGGGTGCGGACTTTGCGCCGGCGTCGGCCTATCTCGGTTCACTGATCAAACTGGTGCCGACCCCGTGGGGACCGCCGACGTTCGAAATCGACGGCATCAAGATGCTGCCGACGGCGAGCGTGTCGCCCTTCGAGGATGCCCGGCGCAAGGTCGGGCTGGTCGGGGTGCGCGGACGGCGCGTGCTCGATACCTGCGGCGGGCTGGGGTACTTCGCGGCCTGGTGCCTGCGGCTGGGCGCCGCGCAGGTGCTCTCGTGCGAGAAGAATCCCCAGGTGCTGTGGCTGCGCGGACTCAACCCCTGGTCACCGCAGCCCGACGCGGTGCTCGAGGTGCGCAATACCGCCATCGAAACCCACTTGCGCACCCTGCCCGCCGGCGCGTTCGATGTGGTGCTGCACGATCCGCCGCGCATCGGCATCGCAGGAGAGCTCTATTCGCGGGAGTTCTATGAGGATCTGCACCGGGTCCTGCGCCCGCACGGCACGCTGTTCCACTACACGGGAACTCCCAACCGGCTCACCACCGGCCGGGACGTTCCGCGTGAGGTGTTGCGCCGGCTGCAGCAGTCAGGCTTTCAGGGGCGGCGCGCGCTCGATGGCATCCTCGCGCGCTCAGTACTCGAACCGGTACGATAGACCGATACTGCTGCCCGGATCGTTGTCCGGGGTCGTGCCCTGCACCGTGGCCGTGCCCGTGCCCAGGCGCGTCTGCAGCTTCAGTTTGTTGGTCAGGTCCACGTCCACCTGCAGCTGCGTGGCGCCGGTGGTGTTCTGCTTCAGGTCGACGAAAATCCGGCTCGTGACGTAACGGCCGGCTTCGATGGTGGCGCCGGTGTTCTGGGTACTGCCCGGAACACCCGTGTCATTGCTGCCCACCGAGAGCCGGTCCAGGCCCAGGTGTTTCTGCAGTTCCGCCAGGGGATTGAGGCCGTTGCCGCCCACGCCCGTGAGCGTCACCAGCGCAGCGCCCAGCTGCGCGGCCTGCAGCGCCGTCAGCTGACCGGCACTCTCGCCGAACAGCAGTCGCGCCAGGATTTCATCCTGGGGCAGCTGCGGGACGCTGGTGAGTTCGAACTGCGGAGCGTCGGCCACCCCGGTGATGCGCAGCGTGACGGTGGTGTCGAGCGCGGTCGCCTGCGCCGTGAAATCCAGGGTGGGATCGATCTTGCCGGTCACGTCAGATCCCGCGAAGCTGACGCGGCCGGAGGTGAAGTTGAGCCGGCTGCCGGCGAGCGTGAACAGACCGCGCTGCAGTTCGAAGCCGCCATCGACGCTCGGGGCGCGGGCCGTGCCGCCGATCTGGACGCGGCCGCCCAGTTCCGCATCGAGGCCCCGGCCCTTCACCAGGATCTGGCGCGGGGCGCTGATCGTCACCTTGAGGTTGAAGACCGGTCCGCTGTTGGTCGGCACGACGACCTGCTGCCCGGGCCGGCGTACATCCAGCACCGCCACGTTCGGCGGGAAACTGTTCGGGATTTCCACCGTGGCGCGGCTGATGTCGATCCGGCCCGCGAGGTTCAGTTCATGCATCAGCGTGCCCTGCAGGGTGAGATCGGCATTCACCGTGCCGGAAACGATGCTGCTGGAGAACGGCTGGGCGTCGCGCGCGGTGAACTTCAGGTCCACCGGCCAGCCGCCCTGCAGGACGCCGAGCGTGCCCGAGGCGGACACCATGCCCGTGGCGGCATGGGCCGTGAGCTGCGTGATCCGCAATTCATTCTCGGTGCCCTCGAGGGTGCCCTCGATCTCGGTGAGGTCCACGCCGTGCCGGTAGTCGTGCACCGATCCCTTGTGCAGCCGCACGGCGCCCTTCACCGTCGGTGCGTTCAGCGTACCGGCCACCTGCGCATTCACGTCGACCGTGCCCGCGATGCGCCGGCCGCTGCTTTCCAGCAGCGGATTCAACCGCGCAAGGTCCACCACGCCGGCCGCCGTCACCCCGATCGGACCCGTCCAGGGGACCGAGCCCTCCACGGACATGTGGGAGCTCTCGCCGGCCGAGGAACGCACCGCGATGCGGGCGCCCTCCGCCGTGAGGTCCACGTGCGCCGACAACTGCGCCGGCGGCAGGCTGGCCGCATCCCCGGCAGCGCGCAGGTTCGTGCCCGTCAGATGCACCTGGCCCTGCGGATGCCCGGGCGATCCCGACAGCTGCACCGTGCCCTTGAGAGAGCCGGAATCGAGGTACCCGGGCAGGATGGCGTTGATCAGCCCCGGGGTCCCATCCGCCAGTTCCGCCTTGAACTGCAGCTGCGGCAGCACCGTGCCGTCGGCCGTCAGCGTGGCATCGGCGAGGCTTGCGCGCAGCCCGCTCACGGTGAGGCCATGCGCGAAATCCACCTGGGCCGGCTGCTGCAGTTTCAGGTCCACGCCATGGATGAGACCGGTCAGCGCGGTCAGCTGCAGGGCGCTGCGTTCGGCATCCAGGACACCCTGGGCCGCGAGGTGGGCCGGGGCACCGAGCACGGGGGACTGCGCCGCCAGCGACAGCTGCAGGGCGTGCAGCGGACCCGCACCCTTCAGGTTGGCGCTGAGCCTGAGGGCACCGATGGCGAGGTCCTCGGTATTCACCTGGACCGTCGTCTGACCCCGTCGCTCGCCGCCGACGCTGCCGTCCGCGGGCACCAGGTGCAGCTCGCCCTGCAGGCCACCGCCCAGATGCTGGCCGAGCAGCGCGTTGAGATCGGCAAGGTTGGCGAACGACCACTTGAGCTCGCCATGCGACTGGTCCAGGTCCTGCGTCGTGAGGGTGAGGTCCCCCTGCGCGTGCAGGCTCTGCCAGTCGGCGTGCGGCAGGGACACGTGCAGGTCCTCGCCCGGATGCATCTGCACGTCCGCCTGCAGCGTCAGGGGCTGGCTGCCCAGCATGCCGTGCACCTGCACCTGCGCTTCAGGGGCATGCGGCAGGTTGGAAAGAGCGAACGTCGCCGCGAGCATCCCTGCGGCGGAACTGCGCACGGCGACGGTTGCCTGCGCATTGCCGCCGACGCGCAGCGCCGCCAGCGTGCCGGTGGCGTCCGCGCTCACCGCGGCCTGGCCCGACAGCGCGGGCAGCACCATCGACAGATCGGCCAGGGCCGCCCTGGCCTTCGCGCTGACGCTCCAGGCGTTGCCGGCGCGCTTCGGGGCCGCCATGCGGCCGGAGAGGACGAGACTCAGGGCCTTGTCGGCAATGGTCGACGAATCCAGCCGGATGTCCCCCGGCGCATAGCTGCCGCGGACGTCGGCCGTCTGCGGCCCCCGGAACCAGGGATGCAGGCCTGCGAGCGTGGAGTCGAGAGTGCCCGACGCCGTGAGATGCCACTGCAGCCGCGTACCCTCGCGTTGCGCAGTCGCATGCGCCCGCAGCGCTCCGGTGAGTCCCGCCGGCATGTTCGGCAGCAGTTTTGCGACATCCGCGACGGCAAGCTGCGCATCGGCCGAAGGCGGACCTGCCATCTGACCCCGGGCCTGCAGGGTGAAATCCGGATGGGTGACCTGCAGATCGAACGGTCGGGTGCCCAGCTCGAAGCGGACGGATCCCTGGGCGGTGAGCGGCGGCCCGTCCAGCAAGCCTGCCGGGACACCGGGTGCGGCGATGCCCTCGGCCCGCGCCCGGGCATTGAGGCTGCCCCCGCGGGCCTCGAGCGAGGCCTCGAGCACGCCGATGCGGATGTTCTGCGGCAGCACCAGGGCAAGGGTCTGCACCTCGCCGTTCGCGGTGACATCGGCCAGTGCGCCGTGCCAGTCCCCCCGCACATGCAGCTTGGCCCACGACAGGTCCGGGCGCGGCGCCATCGCCGGCGCGTCCGCGGCATATTCGAGGTCGGCGGCATGACGCATCAGATCGACGGCGCCGGTTGCGGTCGCATGCAGATCGCCCAGCTGCGCCTGCAGCGCGATGTGCTCGGCCTGTCGCGGCCCGCTGAGACTGCCGGACACCTCGATGGCGCCGATGGCGGCCACCCCCATCAGGCCGGCCAGCGGCCCATGGGGGGGCTCCCGCAGATGGAACGCCCCGTCCATGCGCCTGCGATCGAAATCCAGCTGCAGCGAGTAGGTCCCCGGCGCATCCAGCCGCGTCGCCGCGAACGCCAGCGTCATGTCATCGATGCTGCGCAGATGCACGCTCGCATGCAGGTTCAGGGTCGCCGGCGCCGCCGCCAGCGCGGCCCCGAGATGCACGATGTCGACCGCGGCCTCCCGGCCATCGATGTCCGGAATGCGCGGCCGCTTGTGGGTGGTATGGCCCGACGCGACCGGCAGGCGCGACCAGTCGACGCGGTCGGCGTGGGCGGTGTCGATCGAGACCCGGCCCTCGAGCAGCGCCCAGGGATGCCACACTGCCCGGATGTTCCAGGCCTGCAGCCACACCCCGTGGGTATCCGCCAGCTGCAGTTCGCGCAGGGTGGGCCGGTAGGGAAACTCTCCCCCCAGGCCGATCAGGCGCACGTCGTTGCGGGTCAGGTAGGCCACCAGCGACTCGATGTGCCGGCGTCCGAAATCGGTATTGCCGACCGTCATCAGCGCGCCCCACATGAGCACCAGCAGCACGAGCGGCACTGCGGCGATGATGAGTGCGATGCGCAAGCGGCGGATCATCAGAAGGATTGTCCCAGTCCGATGTAGATCTCGAATCGATCATCCGTCGTAGAGCGGTGCAGGGGCAAGGCGAAATCCACCCGCAGGGGGCCGATGGGGGTGTAGTAGCGCACGCCGGCACCCAGGCCGACGGCGTACTGGCCGCTGAATGGCGTCGCCGTCTGGCCGATGCGGCCGGCGTCGGCGAATACCGCGAATCCCCAGCTGCGCCCCACGCGCTGCCGCAATTCCATGCCGACCGCGTCGACCGCCACGCCACCCACCGGAGTCTGCTCGGAGAAGTCCGCACCGATGAGCGGGCCGGCGACGTCGGGGGCGAGATGGGTGATGTCGGAAAACTGCGGTCCGACGGACTGGTATCGGTAGCCACGCACCGTCTCGCTGCCACCGGCATAAAAGCGCTGGTCCGGCGGCAGGTCGATGACGCTGGCGCCCTGCGCGTAACCATAGAGACCGCGCACGGCGATCACCGTGCGCCCCGGAGCCGTCAGCGACAGGTCGTGCAGGTCGAGGTACGCCGAGGCGCGCAGCTGCGTGATGATGTAGGTCGCATCGGGCGGCCCCAGCGACAGGGTCGGCGACACCGTCAGCGCGGCGCGGATGCCGTGGGTGGGGTCCGTGAGCAGCGAGGTGAGGTCGGTGGAGTCGTAGCGCAGGCTCAGCGGGATGGCGAACAGCGTGTAGTAAAAGGTGGTCTTGTTGTTGTAGCAGGGCGGCCCGGCCATCGCTGCGGAAGCCGCGGGACAATTGGCGAGGGGGACGAGCTGCTCCTGGGGCTGGAAGATGGTGTCGTCCTTGACCGTGAATCCGACGCTGGCACTCCAGATCCGGGAGAGCGTGCGCGAGAAGGTCACTCCCGCCGTCTCGGCGGTCTGATCGTAGGTCAGCAGCGACTGCTTGAGGGCATCGAGCGTGAATTGCAGGGTCTGCGCCGGCGCGCCGAACTCCGGCAGGGTCAGCATCGCATTGGTGTCGTACCCCAGGCCATTGGTGGCGCTGCCGTTGAGGTTGATGATCGAGGCCGACAGGTCCAGTTTCTCGGCATGTCCGAACACGTTCAGATCGGACCACTTGACCGTGCCGCTGCCGCCGAGGTCGCTCGAGTAGGCGCCGCCGATCTCCATCGGATGCAGCTTGCGTTCGGTGACCCTGAAGGTCACGGGCACCTCGCCGTTGGCATCCGCCGAGGCGCCCAGTCTGACATCGACGGTGCCGAAGACTCCCATTGCCAGCAGGTTCCTGCGCGCCTTGTCCAGCGCCTGGGCGCTGTACTGGTCACCCTGATGCAGCTGCAGCCGCGACAGCACCGCCGACAGCTGCGTGCGCCTCAGTCCCGTGACGCTGATGGCGCCGATACGCAGGATCGCCCCCGTCTCGACATGGAAGCTCACGTCCAGCTGCTGGGTGTCGGGCAGCTCGTAGGCGATCGGGGTATCGACCTTGGCGAAGGCATAACCCAGGTCCTGCAGCGCCGTAAGCAGGCGGGTCCTGGCGTTCAGAACGTCCGCGGCCACCGCCGGTTGACCGGTATGCAGGTCGAGCTTGCCCTGCAGGGCCTGCGGCAGGTCCCCCTCGACCGTGATCCTGCCCAGGTGATACAGCGGTCCCGGGACGTACGAGACCACGACATCGGCATCCTTGCCCTTGGGCAGCGCTGCGACCTTGTCCCCCAGATCGGCGCTGGACAGCGGCAGGCCATCGATGGTGGCCGACACCGCGCTTTGGTAGTACCCGAAGCTTTCGAGGACCGTCTTCAGCCGGACCGTGTCGCCCCGGGCACGCAGGATCAGTCCGACCGGACTCACGGGCGCCGATTTGCGCAGGCTGACGAGGTCCGAGCTCGCCGAGAGGGTGGCTTCGACCTCCTTGCTGACCGGCCCCTGCAGCTTCACCTTGTAGGTCTGCGGATCGGCGGCCCAGGCCCCCAGGGCCAGCCACAGGCCGACGAGCGCGGCGCCACCGACCGTGGCACGCCGCGGCAGATCGGAAAAAACGTGGCTCAGGCGAGCGCCTTGATGGCCGCCTGAATGCCTGCCGAGTCGAGTCCCTGGAACCCCATCTGCTGCCACAGGCCACCACAACCTTCCCGATGGACGCCGATATGGTGGTAACGTCCCTTGAAGCCGGCGGATAACAGCAGGCTGCCGAAGCGGCTGCCCAGTCCGGTGCGCACGTTCCAGCCCTCGGCGACCAGCACGAAGGGCGCGGCGGCGAGCCGGCTCATCATGCCCTGGTCCACCACGTTCAGGACGGCCTTGTTGATCAGGCCCACCTTGACGCCCTGCTCCTGCAGCGTGATCACGGCATCGAGTGCGCGGTAGACGGTTTCGCCCATGGCCACCACATAGCCGCCGCCCGCGGGCGCCTCGCGCACCACGGTGTCGGCCTCGGGGTCGAAGGGTTTGCCGGCGTACAGCGGCTGACCCTTGGCGTCGAGGATGTCCGGAACCGGCGCGCGGGTGCTGAACACGAACCTCAGGCCCGGATCATTGAAGATGCGTTTCACGCAGGCGGCGAACTGGTGCTGGTCGGCCGGAAAGTACAGCCGCGTGGTGTCGCGCCCGTGCAGCGGGTCCAGCCCGCCGTCCGCCAGCATGCTGTTGATGCCGAAATGGCAGGTGTTGTCCGCCATGTCGTCCACGCCGCTGTGGCTGAAATGGGCCAGGACGTTCGAGAAGTTCAGGCGCGCCATGGTCACTTCGCTCATGACCATTTCCAGGAAGGCGCTGAACGTTGCGTAGATGCCCTGCTTGCCGGGGGACGAGCCGAAGCCGGCGGCCGCGGAGTAGTTGCCGCGCTCCATGATGCCGCCGCGGACGAATACTTCCGGGTGCTGCTTGCGGATGTGGTGCAGGCCGCAGGAGCCCTCCAGATCGTTGTCGAACACCCGCACCCGGGCGATCCGCTCCTCGGGCGACATGCCGTCGAGGATGCCGTTGATGATCTTGCCGAAATCGTCGCGGTTCTTGCCGACGCCGCTGGAACCCTTGAAGGTCAGGGGCGACTTGTCCGCGACGGCGGACCTGATCATGGCGATGGCGGCCTCGTAGCCGCCGCGCTGCTCCAGGTATTTGACGGCCACGTCCGTCTTCAGCACCTCGTGCGCATGGGCGCTGCCCTCGGCGCCGGCAATACCGGCGGCCATCGGCCGTTTGATGATCAGGGCATGCGGACGGGTATCGCTGAAGGCGCGGCACAGATCCACATGCAGCGCATCCAGATCCTCTCCCATGGTGGTTTCGGCGGTCAGTCCATAGCCATTGAGGGTGCGCGACAGGTCGTAGCCGGGCAGGTACTCCTGCGGGTGCCCGGCGATCGTGACGTTGTTGTCGTCCACCAGCACCTTGATGTTCAGCTGCTGGGCGACGGCGAGCCGCGCGGCCTCGGCGTCGTCGCCTTCCATCTGCGCGCCGTCCGATCCCAGCAGCACCACGGCCTTGCCGGGATTGGCCATCGCGACGCCGTTGCAGAAGGCCCAGATATGCCCCAGGCGGCCGGAGGCGAACTCCACCCCCGGGGTCAGACCCTTTTCCGGATGGCCCGGAAGTCCGGCGTCGAACTCACGGTAGTGCAGCAGCCGTTCGGCGGGCATGGCGCCGTTGAGAACCGACAGCAGGTACTGGGTCGCCACGCGATGGCCGGCCTCGTCGTAGAACACGGGCACGATGGGGGCACCGTGGGCGATGAAGGCGCGGATGATCATGAGTTCGGGAACGGTGTCATAGGCCCCCCCGGTATGGCCGGACAGGCCGCGGGCGCCGGCCAGGGCGGTAAAGAAGACGATCGCGTCGCGGGCGAGCTGGATGTTGTGGCGCAGGGCCTCACGCTGGTCGTCTGTCAGGGTCGTGACAGCCGGATCGAGCTTCAGGGGCAGAAGTTTGCCAAGGTCGATGGGAAAGGTTTCGCTGGTCATGATGCTGCTTCGCCTCCTGTTTGCGCGGCCTTAGGATACCTTACGGGGGGTCGGCACCGACGCCAGAAGAAGCTTAAGGAATCTCCATGCAAGCGATGAAACTGGGAGCCAGCGGCGGCCTCGAGCGCCTGAAGCTCGTGGAGCTGCCGGATCCGCCCGCCCCGGCCGCGGGAGAAATCCAGGTGCGGCTCCATGGCAGCTCTCTCAACTACCACGACTACGCGGTGGTGCGCTTCGATGCACCCCATACCCTGGACCGCATTCCGATGGCCGATGGCGCCGGCGTGGTCGAAGCGGTGGGCGAGGACGTCACCGAGTTCGCGGTCGGCGACAGCGTCGTCTCCACGTTCTTTCCCCAGTGGCCGTCGGGCCGGCCGGTGAACGGGGACTTCACGACCGTCCCCGGTGATGGCGTGGACGGCTATGCCCGCGAGCGGGTCGTGCGCCCGGCAGCCTACTTCACCCAGGCTCCCGCGGGCTGGTCGGCCGCCGAAAGCGCCACGTTGACCACGGCCGGAGTCACGGCCTGGCGGGCCCTGGTCGGCGACGGCGGGCTCAAGGCGGGCGACACGGTGCTGGTGCTGGGCACCGGTGGCGTCGCCATCATCGGCCTGCAGCTGGCCAAGGCCATGGGCGCCTCGGTCATCGTCACCTCCTCCTCCGATGAGAAACTCGAGCGCGCGCGGGCCCTGGGCGCCGATCACGCCATCAACTACAAAGCCACACCGGAATGGGGTGCCGAAGCCTTGCGGCTGACGGGCGGCCGCGGAGTGGATCAGGTGCTGGACCTGGGGGGGCCCCGGACCCTGCCCCAGTCCATCGCGGCCTGCCGGCTGGGGGGCCAGATCTCCCTCATCGGCACCCTGACGGGATTCGCCGGACAGGTGCCGACCGCGGCCATGATGCGCCGTCAGATCAGGCTCCAGGGTCTGATCGTCGGCAGCCGCGCCCAGCAGCAGGACCTGGTCCGGGCACTCGACGCGACGGCCATCAGGCCCGTCATCGACCGCAGGTTTGCCCTCGCGGACCTGGCCGAAGCCTTCCGGTACGAGGAATCAAACCGTCACTTCGGCAAGATCTGCCTGGAATTCTGATCCGGCAGCGGCGCGCCCCGGGGCCAGAGCAGCCACAGGCTGGCCTGTGCGCGCAGGCTCCCCGCGAGGCCTGCGGCGGCATCGCCTGAGCCACAGAAGAAATCGGCCCGCGGTGCCCCGCTGATGGCGCCGCCGGTGTCCTGGGCGAGCACCAGCCGCTGCAGCGCCGGATCAGCGGCGGCCAGATACACGGGGGTACCGAGCGGGATGAAAGCCGGGTCCACCGCAATCGAGCGGCCGGCCGTGAGCGCAATGCCCTGCGCGCCCCGCGGGCCCAGGTTCGGATCCCCCAGCGGCAGCTCCTGGAAGAAGACGACGCTGGGGTTGGCATCGAGCACCTCGGCCAGCCGCTGCGGATGATCGGCGAGCCAGGCCCGGATCGCGGGCAGGGTCGCCGCACCCAGGCTCAGCTCGCCCTGGCTCACCAGATAGCGGCCGATGGAGCGATAGGGCTGGCCGTTCTGATCCGCATAGGCAAGCCGGATGACCGTGCCATCCTCGAGCCGTATGCGACCGGACCCCTGCACTTCCAGCAGGAAGGCATCCAGCGCGCTGTCCAGCCAGACGATTTCATGGCCGCGCAGCGCAGGGTCCGAGGCGAGCTGCGCCCGGGTGTAGTACGGCACGACGGTCCTGCCGACCAGCCGGCCGCGGACCCGTTTGCCCTTGAGCTCCGGGATGACGGCGCCCAGATCCACCGTCAGCAGATCATCGGGCGGGGAATACAACGGGGCATCGAAACCCGGCAGATGCGTGCGCGACCCCTGCAGCTGCGGCTCGAAATAGCCGGTGAGCAGCCCCGTCGTTTCCGGCGCCGCAGCGCTCGTCCCGGTGCGCTCGATCAGGAACGGCTGCAGGTTCGCTTCGAGGAAGGACCGTATCGACGCATCGGTCGGTGCGTTGAGCGCGAGGGCCGCCGCACAGAAGGTCCGCCAGTCCGGGAGGCTCTGCACCCGGCAACTGGACAGCAACGCCGGCCAGGCCTGCCCCAGCGCATCGCCGTTCCAGCCGGGCAGATCCGCATAGCGCGCGGCGACGTAGGTGACGTGGGGCGTGACCGGGCGCGGCCGCGGCGTCTGACAGGCACCGAGCACCGCCAGCAGCGCCACCAGCGCCAGCCGGCCTTTCACCGCGCCGTGGCCTTGTGCGTGGCGAGGTATCGGGCGAAGGACGGCTTGGTGGCGGTGAGGATCGCCAACGTATCGCGCCGGTCCGCATCGCTCATGAAGGCGTAGGTGTCGCTGCGGTCGCGACCCTGCAGCACATCCGCGAATCTCCCGTAGACATAGTCGCGCGCGTAGTCCGGCAAGCCATCGAACGAGGCCGTGTAGACCAGATAGCTCAGCGGATAGCGCAACAGCCGGGTCTTCAGATCCAGCTCGCGCAGCGACCGCCCCGG
>Ga0335075_10013816_pt1 | contig 12150 bp, 5 predicted proteins | sample Lox_Sample_24_FD_206723 | JGI IMG/M metagenome (GOLD analysis project Ga0335075, IMG submission 206723) | Soil microbial communities from Loxahatchee National Wildlife Refuge, Florida, United States - Lox_Sample_2.4 | ecosystem: Environmental > Terrestrial > Soil > Wetlands | place: USA: Florida... | reverse complement strand
TACAAGTGCATCGGCTCAGATAGCTGGCGCAAACTAGGCGGTCCGGTTTGCGATAACCGCCAATTCGTGCGGCAGGAACTTCTTGATCGGATCGTCTGGGACGAGGTGATCCGGCTGTTGGAAGACCCCACGCTGATACGGCAGGAACTGGGTCGCCGCTTGGAAGCAGCTCGCTCGGCCGATCCGACCAAAAAACGGGAGCAGAGTTTGCAGAGAGAATTGACGCAAGTGGGCAAAGGCATCGAAAGGCTGCTCAACGCTTATCAGGAAGGACTCCTATCGATCGAACAGTTGCGCGACCGCATGCCACTGCTGCGCCAGCGCGAACGCGCGATCCGCACTGAGATTCAAGCCATTGTCGATCAGACCGCTGACCGGGCCGCATTCCTGCGCCTCGCCGAGACCTTGACATCCTTTCTTGCCCGCCTGCGCAATGCGGCTGATACGCTGAGTGTCACCGAACGCCAACGCATCGTGCGTCTTGTGGTCAAAGAAGTCCTGATAGGAGAAAACACCATCGTCATTCGCCACAGCATCCCCATCCCGTCGAGTCCGCCACACAACGATGGCACCCAGCCGCAGGACCAACCAAATTACCTTTTGTGTAAGGGGCGATGTTTCACCACTGATCGCTAACGCGTACCTTCATTACGTCTTCGATCTGTAGGCTGAAGTCTGGCGCAGGAAAGTGGCCAAGGGCGACGTGGTTATCGTCGTTATGCCGACGATCTTGTGGTGGGCTTTCAGCACCGAACAGACGCCCAGCGTTTCTGGAGAGCGTTTCGGGAGCAGTTGGCAAAGTTCGGCTTGGAACTACATTCTGACAAGACACGACTGATCGAGTTCGGGCGCTTCGCGGCCCGAGATCGGAAGCAGCGGGGAGAGGGAAAGCCAGAAACCTTCACGTTGCTGGGCTTCACCCACTACTGTGGGCAGCGCAGCAGCGACGGACAATTTATCGTATGGCGGATCACGGCGAAGAAGCGGATGGTTCCTACCGTGCTTCCAGTCGATTGACTCCCTTAGCGCCTCTCAACGGTTGACTGTTCCATGAATTGCTCCAACCCTTTCATGGCGTACATCACCATCTTGCTCATGCGTGTGACCGACAACCCACACGGCTCTCCTTTGCTCCGCCAGCCTCTATGCGTGAAGGCACTGACGCCGAGAAACGCCCCGGTGCTATCTTTAGGGACGGGGGAATAGTCCCCATGAGCACCGACACTTTGATTTCAGAAATCGACGCCGAGATTGCTCGGCTCCAACAGGCCCACGCCTTGCTGGCTGGCTTGGCTAAAGCTGCTAGAGAAACACCCGCGCCAGAAACAAAGGTCGCAAAGCGGAGGAAACTGAGCGCAGCGGCTCGGGAACGCATCGCGCGGCGCCAAGCTGTCAAAGACGGGCTGCAAACGGCCATTCATGGCGTTTAGCGCCACGCATCATGTAAAGAAGGGTGCCGGTAAGAACAATCAGGAAAGCGAAAAAGAGCTCGCGCTCGAAGGCTGGACGAGCGAAGAGGATGTAGAGAAAGCCGGCGATGGCGACAAGCGGGGGAAGAGGGCAGAGCCAGACGCGGAATGGTCGCTCCATCTCGGGCTTGGTGTGACGCAGGACGATAAGGCCAATCTGCTGCAGCAGGAACTGCAGCAGGATGCGGATGACGACCAGGGCGGCGAGCAGGTCGACAAGTTGGAAGAGGCAGAAGAGCGTGGAGACAGCACCGAGGACCAGCAGCGAGATGTTAGGAAATCGGTGGCGGGGGTGAACGCGGGCAAAGGCGCGAAAATAGTTGCCATCGAGAGCCGCGGCGTAAGGAACACGTGAGTAGGACAGCAGGAGCGCGTAGACCGAAGCGAACGCAGTCCACACCACCAGCAGCGCAATGATGCGCCCAGCCATACTCCCGTATACAGTCTGCATGAAAACCGCGACCACAGAGAGTCGCGCATTGACGCCGGCCGCGCCAACCATCCACTGCCAGGGAAGCACGCCGAGCACGCTGATGTTCATCGATAGATAGAGTACGGCGACGAGCGCAACCGACCAGAGAATGGCGCGCGGAATTGTGTAACCCGGCTTGCGGACCTCGGCGCCGAGGAAGCAGATGTTATAAGCGCCCCAGTAGTCATAGGTCGCAATTAGCGTGGCTGTGCCCAGACCCTCGACGAATCCCAATGTAGGTGCGAAGGCGTGTGGCGGGAATTCGAACGCCTGGTGCGCATTGAAGTGGGTAAGGCCGGTGACGATGACCGTGCCGAGAGTGCCCAGAACGCCGAGCCAGAGAATCGCAGAGAGCCGCCCAATGGCCTGGATGTTGCGGTAGAGAAGCACGACCGCTGTAAGACAGCAGAACATGGCAAGGATCGTGGCCGGCCCAAACAGGATGGCGAGATGGAAGGTTCCGACGGGAAGCTGGTAGCTGAAGTATGTTTGGCGCAAGACGGGAAACAGAAATCCGGCATATTGAGCCAGTCCGACGCATCCTGACGCAAAGGAGAGCGGCGCGCTGAAAGTGAGTTGCCAAATAAATAAAAAGGAAAGATAGCGACCCAGACGCTCCGGACCGTAGATCGTCTTGAGGTAGAAATAGGAACTGCCCGCTTCGGGCATGGCGGCGCCAAGCTCAGCCCAGACGAGGCCGTCGCAAGCGGCTAGAATTGCACCCAGAATCCAACCAAGAATGGCCTGCGGACCGTGCATGGCCACGACGATGAGCGGCAGGGTAATGAACGGGCCCACGCCAATCATATTGATCATGTTCAACGAGATGCCCTGCAGCAGGCCGATGCCGCGAACCAGTTCTGGTTGCGCGGTAGATTTTGCAGCGCCGGAATGAGTCACGGATTCACGCATCTGCAGGGGCGCTTCCGAGAGGATGAATGCAGACGAAAGTTCAGCGGAACAAGGTGGCACGCTGAGCGTGTGTGCCGGCGCCTTGGGCAACCGCGGATTACATCCATTCGCTTTTCAAGTCTTGCAGTCGTTTGGGATAGGCATCGAGGCGCGATTGCTTTTCAGCGAGCCAGGCGCGATCAGCGGCCAGTTGCTGTTGCATTGCGTCGATCTCGTGCCGAACTGTGGCCGGAGCAGGGCCGCCAGGGATACTTCGGATCTGCACAAAGTAGTCCGCGTCCAGGGCTTCGAGCCAGGCGTCTGTGGGGGTTTGCAGACTCCTGCCCAGGATGGATGGCGCGAGGTCGTTCAGTAGCGCGATCATGTGCGCCGGCTCGTCGTCCTTGCCGGCTTTCTTCACCATGGCGGAAACGAGCTGGTGGGCCTCGCGGAAGCTGATTTGCTCGCGGCGCACGAGCGTATCGGCCAGCTCCGTAACGGTGAGAAAGTCGTGGTTGGCGCGTAATCGCAGCTTCGGCTTGTCCACATCGCAGTGCTGGATCACTGCGGCCACCAGATTGACGGCGCGATCGGCGTCGTGAAACATGCTGAAAACCAGTGGCTGCAAGTCGTCTTCAGCATCGACCATATCGGCGAATGGCGTGTTGTGCACCGAATTGAGCACGGCCTGCGCCTGGCCGAGCGCCTTGCTGGCCAGAATGCGAGCGTGTTCGAACGAGACCGGATTGCGTTTTTGCGGCATGATACTGCTGATCTGCACGTAGCCATCCTGCACGCGCAGAAACCCAACCTCTCTGGTACACCAACGCAACAGGTCCTGAACGAATCGCCCCAGGCTTACCATGCAGATAGCCACCGCCGAAGCGGACTGCGTGAGGTAATCGACAGACGCGATGCAGCCGTAGGAATTACGCTGCAGCCCTTCAAAGCCGAGTAGCTCCGCGGTGTAGCCGCGGTCGATGGGAAAGCCGGTGGTGGTAATGGCGCAGGCGCCCAGCGGGCTCCGATTGACGACAGCGAAAGCTGCCTGCAGACGCTCTGTGTCGCGTGCCATGAACTCGGCCGCGGCCAGCAGATAATGGGCAAGCGTGGTGGGCTGCGCGGGCTGCGTGTGCGTGTAAGCCGGCATCACGGTGTCGACGTTGACCGCGGCCATACCCAGCAGCGCGGAGCGGAGAGCGCAGATCTCGTCCACCAATCGCAGAATTTCCTGCCGGAAACACATACGGTAAAGGGCAATGTCGATGTCGTTACGACTGCGCGCGGTGTGGATTTTGCCGATCACCGCAGGATCGCCGAGCTGCTCAAGACTGTGCTCGACAAAGAAGAAGAAATCTTCGAAACGGCCGTCGTAGGTGGCCTTCGCAAGTTGCTCACGATCAAGCAGGTCGATCGCGCCGAGGCACACGCGAGCGTCTTCGGGAGTGAGAATCTTTTGCCGCGCCAGCATCAGCGTATGCGCGTAGTGGATCTGTAGCAGCGCTTCAGTAAAGTACTTCTTTGCGTTCCACGTTCACTCCTGGTTGAAAAGCAAGAGGTATGCGCTGGTGTGGATGCACACGCGCTGAAAGTCTGTTCGTGGTCCCGCTGCCGGCACGAGTAGATTACATCCGCAGTGCATTTTGCGCGCCGCAAGAAGCGAGCGGCTCATCCTCGATCTAAAATGTGCGCGCCGGCCGTTGGAGATGGTTTGCTCAAGCAGCCGGTGCGCGGATCAAAAGTTGATTTTCGCCCCAAACTCGATCAGACGCGCGGTCATGAGGGTTGACGTGAAGGCGCCCGACGGCGGCGTCACAATCGTTCCGCTGCTCGGGGTCGGTGCTCCGTTCGTAAGACCTACCACCGTGGCCGTCTCATTAAGCGAGGTCACATTGGAATGGCGGTTAAACACATTGGCGCTTTCCGCGAACAGTTGCGGCTGGATCCGATCGAACCAGTTCCCAAGGCCGCGGGTGTAGCGGACATCGAACTGGTAGATATCGGGTCCGCGCAAGGAATCGCGGCCCACACCTAGCGGCCGCTGGTAGGACGAAGAAAGTGTGTCGCCAGTCAGGTTCGTATTGGTCACTTCGTTCTGCACCTGGCCCGACATAAGGTTCCAGGTCGTCTCGAGAGTATTGTCGTTGACCAGGGCGTTGGCGAAGGTGGAGTCGTAGTGCACTTTTGGCGCAAGAACGGCCAGCAAGTTGAAGGCGTTGGGGCGATCGATGCAGGAGTTGCCGCGATCAAACTTGAAGTTGAGCGGATCTGTGATCACTCCATCGCAGTCGTAAGTGTCCACCTCGGCAGCATCGTCGATCGCGTGCCCGTAGGTGTAATTGGCATTCGCTGAGAACCCGCCCGCGAAGCGATGCGTGAAAGATAACAGGCCTGCGTTATAGGAAGAGTTGGCGCCATCGGTCTGCAGCGTAATGTTATTGAAACCCGGGTAAAGGCGCGTGGAGGAGTTCACCGCGCTGGAGTAGACCGGACGGCCATCGGCAAGGTGGCCAACGGGGTTAATCAGGTTCATGTTGTATTCGTATGGAATGTTGCGTCCGTTAGTTATGACATAGCCGATGGTGACCGCATCGTTCTTGCCCAGCTGCTGCGACACCTGCAGATTGCCGTTCAAGGAGTATTCGTTCTTGAAGTTGGGCGTGGTGGCAGTGATGCTCTGAGTGCCCGCGCAGGAACTACTCACCGACGTGAGGGTGTTGGGATAAGCCGGCGCGCAGGGAGCTCCGAGTGAAGACGAAATCGACGTAATCAGCGAACTCGTGCCGCCGTTGTTGTAGAGAGGCTCATACCAGATGTCGGTGGGTGGCGCCAGGTAGAAAACGCCCACATTGGCGCGCACCACGGTGGTGGGACGCACCTGCCAGCTAATGCCGAGCCGCGGTGAGAAATCGGCCTTCGACGTACGGAAACTCCGTGTGTAGATGAATGGCGCGTTGGCCAGCCCCGCCGGTGCGTTATACACATCGTAGCGCAAGCCGTAATCCAACATCAGGTTTTTGCGCATCTGCCACGTGTCCTGCGCGAATACGCCCCAGAAGTTGTCCTGGAAACCTGCGCCTGGATTGCCGACGCTGATGTTGATCTGCGTGTAGCTATACGGGTTGGCGCCCGAAGCCGCTGCCGTGTAGGCAGCGACCGACGGGAAGACGTATTCGGAGTAAACGGCTGAAAACTGCGTAAGCAACGGCCTGATGAAGTCGACGCCGAACTTCATGGTGTGCGAGCCCTTGATCCAGGTCAGGTTGTCGTTGAAGCTGGGAATCTTTTCCTGGAACTTGGTTCCATTGATGTTGGTGCCGTTGAAATAAGCGACGCCGGAAATATCGACCATCGGCCCGAGACCGGTGGTGGGTGCGTTCACGTGCTTCTCGTTGCGATACGGCCACGAGCCGCGGAACTCGTTCAGCAGGTTCGGCGTGAAGTCGGTAATGAGCTGCGCGCCTTCGATGTACGCCCGGTCGTGGAAGTTTGACGATGCGGACAGCGCATACAGACCGCCCACGTCGCTGTTGTACGGAAACTCGTTGCGAAAGTAATTGAAGCGGACGAATGCTGTGTTCTTGGCGTTAATGGTCCAGTCAATGCGCCCGTCCACAAACGTCGCATGTTCCACTTCCGGCGCTGTGCCAAGCTGCGACGCCGGCAGGCCGATCGCCGCCGCATTCGCGGGAGTAATGGTAATCGGGCTGGGCTCGCCGCGCAGAATGTACTCGTAGGACCCGTAGAAAAACACCTTGTTCCTCATGATGGGCCCGCCGATGTTCATCGCGGGATTGCTCAGAGTGGAGTCCGGCGTAGGCGCGGTCCGCGCAAGGAGCATGGGCCGGGAGTTGACGGCCGAAGGGCGCCAGATCATCTGCAGCATGCCATGAACTTGATTCGTGCCGGAGCCGGTGATGTAGTTGGAAATCAACCCGTCGGTATTGCCAAACTCCGCCTGGTAGGAGTTGGAAACCTGTTGAATCTGGGAGACGTAGGAGTTCGAAATGGCATACAGGCGCAGCCCTAACTGGTCGGATTCCGTGTCGTCCATACCATCAAGCTGGTAGTTGACCCGATCGGCCAGTCCATTCGTGTTCACATCGTCGGGAATGCCCAGCTCCTGGTTGGGAATGCCGCTGACACCCGGCTGAAACAGAAGGAAATCATAGGGATTGCGCGAGGGGAGCGGAGCGTTGGAGACTTGAGTCGTCGTGAGGTCGGCGCCGATATCCACACGGGCCGGCTCAATAACCGAGGCGTTGGCCACCACTTCCACTTGCTGGCTCACCTGTCCGGGATGGAGCTGTTGGTTGATGACCGCGGTATTGCCCGCTTCGAGGGTAATGCCCGATTGCTTGATAGGCGCAAAGGTCCTGGCCACGACCGTTAGGGTGTAAGGCCCGAGCGGAAGATTGGGAATGACGTACAACCCGCTCGCATCCGTGGTGACGACGCGGGTGAAGCCGGTGGCGTCGTTGCAGGCTGTAACCGTAGCATTTTGAACAGGTGCGCCGCTGACGTCGGTGATCTGGCCGCGTATCGCGGCGTTGATGGATTGCGACTGACCGTAAGCACCCACCCCCCCGGCGAACAAGCATGCAAAGATCAGAAGCAACAGGGAGAAGAGCGTGTGCATTCGCGATGCGACGGATTTTTTCGAGCTGCGAAGTGAATTAGACACTGGCATCCTCCTGAACCATCGGCAACATTGTTGGCTCATCCGATTAAGGGGGAAACTTTCTTTGTAAGGTTGCCTTACAAAGTACTTTCGACGCTAGCAAAAATGCTGCAGGAAAGTCAACACCTATTCACAAAACCGCCAAAAAATGTGAAGACGGCAGCCGCCGCAGGCGTCGATTTTTCTAAGCAGGGCTCTGCACTAAAGCTGCGTTCGAAGGGGCCTAAAATATCAAGACGTAAGATGCGCATATGCGGATTAGCGTTGCACGCGGGCTGCCCAATCTACTGAATGCGCGGGCTCTCTTGAGCTGCCTGAGGCGGGAAGTTCGATCGCTTCCAGCGCCAGCCGGATCGCTCCCACCAATTGCGCATCCTGGCCTAACGTGCTCAGAACCAATTGGGGGCACAGAAGCTCATTTCGGTCGAGGCGCCGGCGGGTTGCGTCATAAAGTGCGGTGCTCATTCCCACGCCGCCCCCCAGAACAAATAAAGAGCAGTCGATGATCAGCGAAATGTTGAAGATCGCGTCGGCGAGAATGTGCGAGGCTAGTTGCAGAATCTCCGCGGCGTCAGGGTTTCCTTCGCGGCCCAGCTCAAAGATTTCCATGGCCGTTAGATTGGGGGGAAACTTGCGTTGCTGCGCCTTGGCCGCCTTGCACAGCTTATTGCGCCACGCCTGCTCGATGCCGCGTCCCCCGATCACGCTTTCCAGCGATCCCTCTTTATCTAGAGCGAATGCGGTATCCGGCGTTCCCGGAACGTGCATGTATCCAACTTCGCCCGCGGTCCAATCGGCGCCGTGTACGATCTGGCCGTTCAAATAGATGCCCGCGCCAATGCCGGTGCCGAGGGCAAGAAAAACAAAGTTCGACGCATCACGCGCCGCCCCCCGCCAGTTTTCCCCCATAGCGGCAAGGTTCACATCGTTCTCGACCACTGCCATGGTGCCCAGAGCCGACTCGAGAAGTTGGCGAAAAGGCACGTTGCGCCAGTTCATCAGGTTCGGCGCCGAGATCACCGTGCCCGCATCCACGTCGGTGATGCCGGGAATGCCGGCGGCCACCATGTTCACCGCCTTCATGGGAAGGCCTGCCTGGCGCGTCAGGTGCTCCAGGCCGGAGCGAATCAGCTTAATCACTTGTTCGGGCGATGAACCGGAGCGGCTCGACGCGGACCACTTGCCCACGATGGTTCCGTTCATATCGGCCAGCGCGACGCGCAAGACGGTTCCGCCCAGATCCACAGCCAGCACATACCCGTACTGCGCGTTAAAGCGCAGCATATTGGGCCGGCGTCCACCGTTGGAAGATCCAAAGCCGAGAGATTCCACCAGCTTCTCGTCGATGAGGCGCTCGATCGCAGCGGAAACCGTGGGCGCCGTCAGACCGGTGAGCCTCACCAGATCGGCACGCGAGCACGGGGTGTTTTGACGCAGGACGCGCAAGACTTCGCGAGCGTTCATCTCTTTCAGGAGAGCCGGGCGCGCCGGCCCGACGCCGACCTGAGGCAACAAGCCGCGCTCAGCAGCCCGCTGTGTATGTTTTTTTATTTGACTTGACATAGGACCAAACACAGTTACTAAGATAACTTTATTTAGATAGTGGGCGTCAAGGCAATTTCACGACGATCCGGCGAGGCCGCTGCAAATGCAGTCTATCGAGCATTCAGCCGGATCCCTGAACCCTGGAGGAAATTAGCGCGATGAGACGGCTCAATCTGTTTTTCGGTTTTGCTTTGCTGGTTAGCCTGGCTGTTGTCGCCCTGCATCTGGCAAAAGCGCAGTCGCCCACACAGTTTGGCGTCGGACCGCGGATCTTTTACCGGCCGCTCGAAGCAGATCGTGGCGCGTCGGCGCTGTGGCAGTCCCTCCAGAAACTGCATACCCGCGCCAGCATGATCATGATCGATGCCCACCCGGACGACGAGGACGGCGGCCTGATTACCTACGAATCGCGCGGCGAGGGCGCCCGCGCGACGCTGCTCACTCTCGACCGTGGCGAAGGAGGACAGAACCTGATGAGTCCGGACCTCTTCGATGCCCTGGGACTGGTGCGTAGCGAGGAACTGCTCGACGCGACTCAGTATTACGGCTCGCAATTGTATTTCACTCCGGTGATCGACTTCGGCTTCTCGAAATCGAAAGAGGAAACCTTCCAAAAATGGGGGCACGAGAGCTCCCTCGCTCAAGTCGTTCGCGTCATTCGCATGGTTCGCCCGCTCGTTCTCACTTCCGTCTTTGTCGGCGGACCCACCGACGGTCACGGCCAGCATCAGGCTTCGGGGCAGGAGACGCAGGAGGCCTTTAACGACGCGGGTGATCCCAATAAGTTCCCCGAGCAGATTCGCGCGGGATTGATGCCCTGGACTCCGCTGAAGGATTACGCCCGGGTTCCCGGCCCGGCGCGCTTAGACACCGCCGTGGGGAGATTCGGCGATGAGGGCGCGGTGGGCTTCGGCAAAATCTTTGATTACGCAAGCGGCCAAACTTATCCCCTGCGCTTCTTCAACTACATCACCGGCAAGTGGATGGATGGCATGCTATCCACCGACCTGACAATTCCCGAGGGCCAGTACGATCCCGCGCTCGGCGGATCGTTCGTGCAGTTCTCGCGGCAAGGTCTCGGCTTCCAGAAATCTCAGGACGGCGGCCCGACGATCCCTCTGCCCGGCCCGGCCAGCACGGCCTATCATCTTTTCGGATCGCGCGTGAATACTCCGGCGGGCGGTAATTCGATGTTCGACGGCATCGACGTATCGCTGGCAGGCATCGCCGATCTGGCCGCCGGACAGGACAACGCGTTCCTCAAGACTGGTCTCGCGGAGATCAATCAGGACGTCGAACAGGCTATGCATCAGTTCGATGGGCAGCGCCTCGACGCTATCGCGCCGCAGTTGGCCGCCGGCGCCAAAGCCAATCTCACACTAATTGATAAGGTGCAATCCAGCTCACTGAGCGCGGAAGCGAAATACAACGTCCTCCATGAGCTGCGCGTGAAACAGGCCCAGTTCAACGCCGCTCTGGCCGAGTCGCTCGGCCTTTCCGTGCAGGTCGCAGTCACCCCTGCGCAACAGAGTGCGTTCAGCGGACGCGGCCCGGCCAGCACACCTCGGATGGTGATTCCCGGCCAGACGCTTTACCTCAACGTGCGTGGCGCCGATGTGGGCGGACTTCCTGTCGAGATCCGGCGGATCTGGGTCGATACGCCGCAGGGAGAAAAGTGGACCACAACTCCGCAGGGACAGGCGCCCACTTCACTCGACGCCAATGACGTGAAATCGGAGCGCTTCCAGATCCAAGTTCCCGAAGACGCCGAGTCCACCAAACCCTACTTCACGCGTGAAGACCTGCGGCAGAACGTCTACACCATCAACGATCCAAAATATCTCGATCTGCCCTTCGAGCCCTACCCGGTTTCCGGCTGGATGGAATTCGAATACAGCGGCGTGTCGGTCGAGATCGGGCAGGTGGCGCAGACCGCCGAACGCGAAGTCGGCTGGGGAGATGTCGAGGAACCGCTGATCGTGGCGCCGGCCATCTCGCTCTGGTTGCCGACTCACGCCGGGGTGGTGCCGATGAATGCGAAATCCTTCGGCCTTTCCGTCTCGCTGCACAGCAATAATCCGGGATCCGCCCAGGGAACAGTGAAGCTCGATCTGCCGGCGGGTTGGGTTTCCGACCCCGCAACAGCATCCTTCTCCATGGCCAAGAGCGGCCAGGACGAAACCGTGAGTTTCCAGGTGCGCCCTGGCGGCGTTCAGGAGAAGCCCTACCAGATCCAAGCCGTCGCTACCTGCGACGGCCGCGAATATTCATCGGGCTACGAACAGATCGGCTATCCTGGATTGCGGCCTTACAATCTCTACCGTCCCGCCGAGTACAAGACGACTGGTGTCAATTTGAAAATTGCTCCGGGATTGAAGGTCGGCTTCGTTCCCGGCACTGGCTCCGAGCTGCCGCAATCTCTGGCGTCGGTTGGCGTCCCAACCACCTTCCTCAGCCCCGACGACATCGCTACGGGCGACTTGTCGAAATTCAACGTCATCATCCTGGGCGTGCGCTCCTATTCGGTTCGACCCGATCTGTCGATCCACAACCAGCGTTTGCTCGCCTTCGTCCACCAGGGTGGGACCCTGATTGTGCAATATCAGCAGGGCGCCTACGAAAACTTTGCTCCATATCCGCTCTCCGTCGGCACTGGATCGAACTCGACGCTTAGCGACGAGGATTCCGCCGTTCAATTCCTGCTGCCCGATAATCCAGCGCTCACCTGGCCTAATAAAATCGGCCCGCAGGACTTCACAGCCTGGGTCGAAGAACGCGGCCATGGATTCGCCGATTCATGGGGTCCGCAATGGCAAGCGCTCTTTGAAATGCACGATCAGGATGAGGCGCCCGAAAAGGGTGGTCTGCTCATCGCCCGCTACGGCAAGGGCGAATACGTCTACGACGCCCTGGCTCTCTATCGTCAACTGCCCGAGGGCGTTCCCGGGTCCTATCGCATCATGGCCAACCTGCTGAGCTTGTCCGCGAATCCGGCGCTCAGCTCGGCCGAGGATACAACAGGACGCTGACACATTCTCAACGGAATGAATGGCCGGCTCGAAGAGGATGCGCGGTCGGGCGAAGTTATTGAA
>Ga0335075_10013815_pt1 | contig 12151 bp, 5 predicted proteins | sample Lox_Sample_24_FD_206723 | JGI IMG/M metagenome (GOLD analysis project Ga0335075, IMG submission 206723) | Soil microbial communities from Loxahatchee National Wildlife Refuge, Florida, United States - Lox_Sample_2.4 | ecosystem: Environmental > Terrestrial > Soil > Wetlands | place: USA: Florida... | reverse complement strand
GGTCGGGCGGACGAGCGGATCGTGTCGCGTCTGGCGCACGTTGGCGAGGTTCTCGACGTTGGCGAACAGCCGCAGGCGACCGAAGCGGCGTTCGAACAGCCCGCCGAACAGGACGTAGCCGCGACTATGGGCGCGATACGGGTTGTCGTCGAGCGATTGCCGGCCCGTGTAGTACGCCTCGATGCCGGCTCGGCCCCAGTCCTCGCCTTCCACCATCGCATTCAGCGACACGGCGTGCCGGGGCGTGAGCGCGACGTCACGACGGACCAGATCGTCGACATCCCATTCGGTGGACCGCGTCCACGCGTGCGTGGCCATCGCTACGAACGCACCGCGCCGATACCGCGCGAGCAGCTCCGTGCCCCACGTTCGCGTCGGCGACGAGGCGTTCACCAGGGCCACGGATGTGCAGCCGTACGGCGCACAGGGAATCGTGAGTTGGGCAGACCGACCCAGCGTGGCCAAGTGCACGGGATTGCGCACGTGCGACGCGAAGCCGGTGCCGGTGATTTCGAATGGCCCCCGTGTCCAGGTCAGGTCGGCGGAAAACGACCAGGCCCGCTCGGCCTCGAGGCCGTCGAGAGCGGCCAGCCTCGCCAGGCCGGTCTCGTCGGTCTCCTCCGTGAACGGCGTCGGCGCGAACGTGCCGCCGCCGGACGACACTCGCGCCGTCCACGTGGGCGACGGCTTGATCAGCACCGACACGCGAGGCCCGAAGAGCGAGCCGTATTCGGAATGCTGGTCGAGGCGCGCGCTGGCCGACACGCTGACCTTCTCGCCAAGCGACACCTGATCCTGCGCGAAGACAGCCGGGGCGGTGAACGCGTAGGCGAATCGCGACACGTCGCGCGGCGCGTAGCGATCCTGCTGCACGGCCGTGCCGATCACCCAGGTGTGCCCACGGTCGACGCCACTGACCGACGCCTCACCGAACGCCGTGCGCCGCGTCCCCCTCTCCTGCAGGTCGCCGAACCAGCGGTGCTGGCCGTTGTGCGAGAACGACCCGCGCACCGTCACCACCCGCTCGCCAGCCAGCCATCGTCCCTGCCCGCCCACGTCTGCCCGTCGCGTCTCGAGCCGTTCCGCGAACGGCGAACCATCCGGCGCCGTGCCACCATCAATCGTGCCGGCCTCCCGATTCTCGACGATGAGCCCGGTCGTGAGGAACATCGAACGGCCCGTCCCCGAGTCGTAGAAGAGCCGCGGACGCACGACGCCGCGACGATAGCCCGCCACGTCCGTCCATCGGTCGTCGTCGCGGTCCAGTCGTTCCTGCGTGTGCACGCCTCCAAGCAGCGTGCCCGACCAGCCGCGAACCGGCGCGCGGCCGACGAACACCGTCGCGTCCGCACCCTGGAGCGTGGTCGCATTGAAGAGGGCGTCGACGTGCGCCTCAGTGGGCCGGCGCGTCACCAGGTTGATGACGCCGCCGAGCGCCGCCGGACCGTAGAGCGCCGACGCCGCACCCTTGATGACTTCGACCTGACCGAGATCCAGGGGCGGCACCTGCAGCAGCCCGAACGAATCGCTGCCGCCATACAGCGGCAACCCGTCGGCAAGCAGTTGCGCATAGCGTCCGCGCAGGCCCTGCACGCGCACGTTCGCGGCGCCGAGTGACGGGGCTGTCGTCTGCACGCGAAGACCGGTCGTTTCCCCGAGGAGCATCGCGACCGAACCAGGCGTCATCAGCGCCTTTTCCTCGATCTCTTCGGCGTTGATCACCTCGACCCGCAGTGGCTCGTCCTGGATGCGACGGCCACTCCGCGTCGCGCTGACGACCACCGTCTCCTCCGCCTCGAGCGGCTCCTCCTCGTCACCGTCGTCCGATGGAGGTTGGACTGGCGCCGGCTGGCCCGGAGAAGGCGGAGTCGGTGGTGTCGGCTGCTGCGCTCGCGCGGCAGGTGCCAACGCGAGCGACACGATCAGTGCTGCGACGAGTACGCCGCGGGGGCTCATCGCGCCGACGGCGGCCCGGCGGGCACGGCACCCAACCCGGGGCCGGTCAACTGCCCGGTGCGCATCACGCCGTCCTTGATAGTGAACAGCCCCGGGAAGCGCACATCCCAGGCCGCGCTCGCCGCCGGCACGAACTGACGGGCGTTCGCCTCGATGCCCGCGTTGCCCGGCACCCGCGCCGCAATCCCCGCCGAGTGGATCAGCGAGGCGCCCGGGCACGTGAGGTCCTGTACACAGAGGAACATCCCATGCTTCTGCGCCGCTGCCGCAATCAGCATCGCCTGGCTCTGGCTCTTGCACGCCTTGAGCGCCACGCCGGTGTAACCCATCTCGCGCGCCTGCAGCAGGCTGTCGATGTCCACCAGTCCCTCGTCGACGACGACGGGCAGCAGCTTCGAGGCCTCGTGCATCACGTTGGCGCGATCCTTCATGAGGTCGCGCGACGTCGGCTGCTCCACGTACTTGATGCGGCGGAAGCCGTCGGGCGTCGTTGAAGTCGAGGAGGTAGTGCCAGTCGGCGACGCGCCGCGCCTCCATCGCCCGACGCACCACCTTGTCGATGCGGGTGATGCGGTCGAAGTCCTGGGCCCCGTTGCCGCCGTTCAACTTGATCTTGAAGTGGGTCAGTCCGTCGCGCGCGATCCATTCGTCGAGCGTGTTCGGCAGCCCGTCGTCGACGCGCGTCTTCAGATCGGTCGGCTCGATCGCGTCGCTGGCGCCCACCGAGTGGAACACCGGCGTTTCAGCTCGCGGCTGCACCGGGACGTACCGATCGAGGTACTCGCCGGCAAACGCCGGCCCCAGGTCGCGCGAAAGGTCCTGACGCATGTACTCACGCGAGTAGGTCGCGTACGAACTGAGGCCGAAGGCCTTGCCGTACGCGTCGTGCACGGCGGCGTCGAACGCACTGGCCACGACCAGCGTGGCGAGGATGGGGAGCGGCGTGGCGAGCGAACGCTGCGTCGTCACTTCACCGGCCGCACGCAGGTACGCCGGCTCCAGCACGCGCCACAAGTCGATCGGGTGGCCCCGGTCGTCGCAGTCGGCCGTGATGCCGCGGCAGGCATCGGCCAGCGCCATCATCGCGCCAAGTCCGGCATCCTGCGGCGCCGAGGGATACGCCCAGGCGTTGCCCAGCGTCATCGAACCGAAGCCCCATGACTCGCGACCAGTACCGGTCCGCACCCGGCAGCGGACGTTGAGGATGGTGACTCGGTCGACCGACCGGCCGCCGAACATGTAAGGGGTCCGGTACGCGTGCCCCTCGAAATCGTGCGTCACCTCGACGATGCGGATGTCGACGGGTCGCGCCGCCTTGACAGCGGGGGCCGCCGGCGGACGGCGCTGGGCCAGCGCGGCCATCGGCAGGACGCCTGCGCTCAGCAGCAGGTGACGACGAGACAGGGAGGAAGTGCGAGCTGGCACGCCCGCCATTATCGGTGCGATCCGACAGCCGCGATCACCGCCGACACGGCCGCCGCCTGTATGCCGTCGATGCGCACGCGCTTGCTGCGACTGCGAGCGCCGGAGACGAGCGTCACCTGGCGCCGCGCAACCCCGAACGCGTCGGCCAGCACCTCCACGAGCTCGACGTTGGCGGCACCATCGACCGGCGCGGCAGCCAGGCGAACCAGCAGCGCCTCGTCGCGGACGCCGCCGATACCCGACCGCCCGGCTCGGGGAATGCCGCGAATCGCCACGATCACGCCTCCAGCGACAGACTCGACGTTCAGTGGGTGACCTCCGGCCCTGACGCACGGAGTATGGCAGTGAATCACGCGTCTCGCTGAGGTGTGCCGCGGGGCTCGTCCTGCGTCGATAGGCTAGACTTCCAGCTGTGACGGCGAACCCGGGCGACGGGCAGCCCGGCCCGCCCACACGGGTCGGTCAGTATCGATTGGGCCAGCGGCTGGGGGCCGGCGGCATGGGCGCCGTGTACCGCGCCTTCGACGACACCCTGCAGCGCTCGGTCGCCATCAAGCGACTCCTGCCGGCACCGGGCGACCCCAATCGGACGTTGCGCTTCCGCCGCGAGGCGCGGATGGCGGCGCGGCTGAACCACCCCGCCATCGTCCACATCTACGAGATCGTCGAGACGCCCGAGGGCGACTGGATCGTCATGGAGCTGGTCGAGGGCAAGACCCTCGATCGCCTGCTGCGCGAATCCCGACTCGACCTCCATAGTGCCGTGCGCGTGGCTCGCGAGATCGCGGACGGCCTCGCCGAGGCGCATCTCCAGGGCATCGTCCATCGCGACCTGAAGGCCGCCAACGTCATGGTGGCCAGCAACGGCCGCGTGAAGATTCTCGACTTCGGGCTCGCCAAGGCCTACGACGGCGACACCGACCAGGAGATCTCCACACCGGGCACCATCCTTGGCACCTGCCATGCCATGTCGCCGGAGCAGGCGCAAGGCCACACCGTCGACCACCGCTCGGACCTGTTCTCGCTCGGGTCGCTGCTTTACGAGATGCTGACCGGGCAGTCGCCGTTCCATGGGGCGACGACGACCGAGACGCTCGCACGCATCTGCGCGTACGAACCGGAGCTGGTGTCGCGACTCGAGCCGGCAGTGCCAAGGGAACTGTCCGATCTGACGCATCAGTTGCTGCAGAAATCCGCGGCGAAGCGTCCGCAGCACAGCGGCGATGTGGCCGCCACGCTGGAACGCATCGAACGGAGCGGCCACTTGAGCGGCGGGCCTCGGCCGGCGGCAGCGTTGGCCACCGAGGTGGTCACGTCGATCGACCGCCCAAGCGCCACCCCCGTGCGCCCGGCGACGCCGGCGGCGCTGACCAGCATCGAGCGCCGACAGGTCACCGTCCTCTGCTGCGAACTCGCGGATGCGAGCCAGCCGGCGATGGAGTCGGGCCACCTCTTCGACCCGGAGATGCTCTACGAGCTGATGCTGCAGGTGCGTCCGCTCGTGCAGCAGGCCGCGCAGCGGTACGACGGATCGATCGGTCCCGCCGTCGGCCACCGCCTCGTCGCGTACTTCGGCTACCCGCAGGCCCACGAGGACGATGCGTGGCGGGCCGTACGGACGGCGCTCGACCTGGTCGGCGAAGTGACCGAGCGGCTGGACGACACACCCGGACTCGGACGGGTGTCGCCGGCGCTGCGTGTGGCCATCCACACCGGCACTGCCGTCGTGTCGACCGTGCCGCACGCGCCGGAACCCGTCGTCCTCGGCGCGACGCTGGACGTGGTCATGCGCCTGCTGGCGTCGGCCGAACCAGGCGCGGTCGTCCTGAGTCCGGCGACGCGTTCGCTGGTGCACCGCGGCGTGGCGGCCGAGCCGCTGCCGCCGTTGCCGCCGTCGCCGGGTTCGGGCGTGGCGATGGTGCCCTACCGCGTCCGTGAGGGGCAGGACTCCGGCGAAGAAGCGGTCTTCGACCTGGCGCCGCTCATCGGCCGCGACCGCGAAATCGAGCACCTGCTGGTGCGGTGGGATCAGGTCCAGAACGGCATCGGGCAGGCGGTGCTCCTGACCGGTGAACCGGGAATCGGTAAGTCGCGGCTGCTGCGAGCGTTCCGCGAACGCGTCAGGGACGCGGATGGCGGGCGGCGCGTGCGCTTCCTGCAGACGCACGGCACGCCTTACACGCAGAACACGCCGCTGCACGCGGTGGTGCAGTGGCTGCACCGGACCATCGCGTCGGAGCCCGGCACCAGCATCCAGCAGCGCCTGGCGTCGCTCGTCGATGCGCATGGTCTCGGCGAGGCGTATCCGTTGCTGGCGTCGCTGCTCGAGTTCCCGGAACGGCCTGATCGACCGCTCCGTTCGATGCCGCCGGAACGGCAGCGCGAGGAGACGCTCGACGCGCTGGTCGCGTTGCTCCTCGAGATGTCGGCCCGCGATCCGGTGGTGCTCGTCGTCGAGGATCTGCACTGGCTGGATGCCACCACCCTGGCGTGGCTCGATCGACTGGTCGACCAGACACAGGCGGTGCCGCTGTATCTGGTCATGACGCTGCGGCCGAACACGCTCGACGTGCCCTGGGCGGCGCGTGCCCAGGTGACGCAGATCACGCTCGGGGCCCTCACGCAGGACGACACCGAGCAGCTGATTCGCTCGATCACCGGCGACCGTCGGCTGGGCAGCCAGTTGCAGGAACAGATCGTCGCGCGGACCGATGGCGTGCCGCTCTTCGTCGAGGAACTCACGCGATCGGTCCTCGAAAGCGGCGAGGCCGGGCAGTCGCGCGAGTTGCCGACGACCCTGCGCGACTCGCTGACGGCGCGACTGAGCCGGCTCGGAAGTGCCCGTGAGATCGCGCAGCTGGCGTCGGTCATCGGTCGCTCCTTCTCGATGGCCCTGCTGACGGCGGTGTCGCCGCATCCACCCGATCAACTCGATCGGGAACTGCGACAGCTGGTGCAGTCGGGCCTCGTGCACCGGCGCGGGTTCGGTGCGCAGGCGCGCTACGCCTTCAAGCACGCGCTGGTCCGCGATGCGGCCTACGACTCGCTGGTCCGTCGCGAGCGGCAGCATCTCCACCTGCGCATCGCCGACGCGCTGCATGCGCAGCGCCGCATCGGTGCCGAAGACGTGCCGGGCGAGGTGCTCGCCCATCACTACATGGCCGGCGAGCAGTTCGACCAGGCGTTCCGCTGCTGGCTCGAGACCGGACGCCTGGCGATGAGCCGCTCGGCCCATGCCGAGGCCATCGGCCATCTCGAACAGGCGCTGGCCGCGCTGCAGGCGCAGCGTCCGTCCGCCGCACGCGATAGCCACGAGATCGACGTGCGCAGCGCCCTCGCCACGTCGCTCGGCGTGATTCGCGGACTGTCGTCGCCGGAGCTGGTCGCCACCTACGATCGCCTGCTGTCGCTCACCGGGCACCTGGGTGACGTGCCGCACGAGCTGTACTTCAACCTCTGGAATTTCTACGCGAGCCGCGGCCGGCTGCAGCAGGCGCTCGACCTGTCGCGTCAGCGCCTCGCGTACGGCGTCGAGCACGGCGACACCGACGCGCAGCTACTCGGCATCTACACCGCGGCCGCCTCGGAGATGTTCCTCGGCCACTTCGAGGCATCCCGCGACGGCTTCGACCAGTTGCTCGCGATCTATCCGACTGAAGGCCTGGCCACGCGAACGATCGCGTACGACATCGGCGCTGTGGCGCAGTCGCTGCTCGGCGACGTGCTCTGGGTGCTCGGCTTGCAGCAGGAGGGCGCCGACGCCTCGGAGAGCGCCATCGGCCGCGGCCGCGCCTGCTCGCCCTTCACCGAGTCGGTGGCGCTCGTCGACCGCATGATGCTGGCGGTGTCGATGCGCGACGACGAGACGGTGCAGGCCCGCGCGGCCGCCCTGATCGCGCTGAGCCAGGAGCACGGGTACCAGTACTGGACCGTCTTCTGGCAGCTGTGTCTCGCCGTCACGAAGGTGAAGGGACTGACCGCGGAAGCGGCCGTCGAGGCCGCGCTCGAAGAGGCCACGACCGCCATCTCGATCATGCGGACGGCCTACGGCAGCAACCTGCAGTGCACGCGGTACCTCTCCTGGGTGGTCGAGGCGTGCCTCGATCATGGTCGCCTCGACAAGGCGCGTGGGCTGCTCGACGACGCACTGACGCTCGCCGGCGCCGACGGCGAACGCTACTGGCTCGCCGAACTCCGCCGGCTCGAGGCGCGCCTCCGCCAGGCACAGGACGCACCGCTGGTCGAGGTCGAAACGCTGCTCCGCGCCGCCATCGACGTGGCGCGCGAGCAGTCGGCCCGCACCTTCGAGCAGCGAGCCGCGACCGCGCTCGAGCCGATTCTTCGCGATCAGGGACGCGGCGACGAGGTCGACTCCCTCCTCGTCGTCACGCCAGCGCCGCAGCGCTGACCGGCACGCCGGTGCCCGCGGCCAGCCGTCGCTTCTTCTGCAGGAACAGGTACAGGAACGTCGCATCGACGATCGCAGCGGTGCAGCCGATCGTCTGCAGGAACCTGTCGTCCGGGTAGTGGAGGAAGAAGAACACGACGACGAGCGCCGAGCCCGCGGCGCGCAGCCAGTTGGCGTTGAACGAGAAGTACTCGAGCGTCGGCTGGCGCAGCATCAGCGGAATGTAGAGGAATGAGATCGACAACTGGATCAGGTACGCCGATCGGCCGCCGACGGCGTTGTCCAGATTGTTCGTGTGCATGAAATACGTCGCAGCGCCCGCCATCGTCGCAATGAACAGGCACATCGGGATGAAGACGGCGCGTGGCGTCAGCTCCTTCACCGTCATCTGCTTGGCGCCGAGGAAGAGCACGCCGTAGCTGAAGATGATGCCGGCGTCGAGGAAGAACCAGACGTAGTTGGCGCCCTGGAACAACATGCCCATGTCGTTCTTGGCGAGGAAACTCCAGACGAACTCCCAGGCCACGTCGCAACAGCCGGCAAACACCGGCATTTCTACGTATTTCAGCGTGAAGATGTTGCGGATGTAGATGCCGTACGCGATCACCCACAGCAGGCACCCGAGGCCGTAGAAGAAGAACTCCGTGCCCGTGTAGTCCTGCCAGTTGATCCAGTAGTTGGAAATCATCGGGGGTTGTCCTTGTGCGCCCTGGTCCGGCGCGATCACTCGAAGGCCGGACCGTGCAGGTCCAGGCGGCTGAACGGTACGGAGAACTCCACTTCACCGCGGCGATCGACGGCGACCATGCCCTGCATGATCAGGTGCGCCAGCTTGTCGACCAGTGCATCGCGCTCACCGGCCCACTGCCCGATGCGGAGCACCATGGTGACCATCGACTTGAGCAGCGCGTGGCCGGGTAGCGGCGTGAAGCCGACGCGCGCGAGTTCCTCGCACGTCAGCAGCTCCGTCATGAACAGCCGTGGCGCCAGCCCGGCGCCGAACGCTCGCGCCACCGGAGGCAGCAATCGCTGCATCATCGCCAGGTTCGCGGTCGTCAATGCGACACCGGCCGGGTTGCGGGCGGCCGACGTGTTGGTGCGCCGTACGTAGGCGGTGTAGAACTCCGCCGCTTCCGAGAGGTTGGCCGGTACCAGGCTCGCGTCTTCGGGACGATCGGGCGGATGGATGCCCATGAGCCGTGCGAACGTGTGCCAGACGTAGTACAGGTCCTCGGCCTCGCTCCGTGGCAGCGTCAGCCCGAGCCGTCCGATCCCGTCCACCAGCAGGTACGAGAACGCCATGATGGTGGCCAGCATGTCCTCGTGGTTGACGGGCACCCCGTACGCCGCGCGGAACTGTGGCCGGTACTGATCGGTGAGTACGCGGATGCCCGCGTGCAACAGGCGCAACTTCTTCGCGGTGACGATGGCGCGCCCGCCGTCGGCGAACGCGTGGCCGTCCGAGACGTCGACGAGCAACTGCACCACCCCCATCAGGCGCTCGTACGGATGGCGCGCGAGGTCGCCGGAGATCGACAGGATTTCGGTGAGGCATGGCGCCGCATAGCCGCGCGGCAGGCTCGACGCGAGCAACACGACGACCGAGGGCAACGCGTTGCGCAGGAACGCCTGCCCACCCGCCTGCAATCGCTCGAGAGAGACGTCGGTCGGCAGTCCAGCCGCCTCGGACATGAACGTCTTCAGCGCCGGCGGCGCGTCGGGCGGCAGCGGCGTGCTGTTGCCTTGCAGCACGCGGAACGCCTGCCCGACCGCACGGCTGCCGCCTTCGTCACGCAGGCGCGCCACCGCGGCATCTGCCAGTGGATCGCCACTCTGGCGCAGTCCATCCAGGAACCGATCGTCGGACCACTGACTCACCGAAGCACGCGCGTCCTCGTCACGTGGCGGAGATTGTATCCGCCTGCGCGCTACCCGCTTCGGCGGACTTCGTCCGTGACGCACTCCGAGCTCCGGCGGACTCCGTGCGTGACGCGCTCCGAGTTCCGGCGGACTCCGTCCGTGACGCGCTCCGAGTTCCAGCGGACTCCGTCCGTGCCGCACTAGGAGTTCCGGCGGATTTCGCCCCTGACGCACTCCGAGCTCCCAGCGGACTTCGTCCGTGACGCACGTCGCGCCTCGACGTACCTCCAGGATCAGTTCGTAGCCGACCGACTTGTCGGTCGGTTCCTTAGCGGACCTCGACGCAGGCGTTCGTTATGATGGCGCACCGATCTTCGAGGAGCCGCAATGCCAGCACCTCCCTTCCGCGCGTTCATCGCGGCGAGCGCGCTTGCCGCAGCCACGACGGCGCTCGTCGCCGCGACGATGCCGTCCGCGCCCGTCGCGCAGCCTCCGCCACCAACGTCGGCACCGGACTACCCCGTCCAGTCGGTCCCGTTCACCGCCGTGACGCTCGACGATGCGTTCTGGGCGCCCCGGATCGAGGCCAACCGGACGACGTCGATTCCAACGGCGTTCGAGCAATGCGAGCGCACCGGGCGCGTCGACAACTTCCGGCGCGCGGCCCAGGTCCTGCGTGGCGAGCCCCTCGCCAACACGAAAGCTCCGGGCTACCCGTTCGACGACACCGACCTGTACAAGGTGATCGAGGCGGCGTCCTTCTCACTGCGCGTCCATCCCGACCCGACCCTGGACGCATACGTCGACCGCCTGATCGCGACGATTGCCGCGGCGCAGGAAGCCGATGGCTACCTCTACACCACGCGCACGATCAATCCCTCGGCGCCGCACCCCTGGGCCGGCAAGGCGCGCTGGGAGCTCGAACGCGACGACAGCCACGAGCTGTACAACCTCGGACACCTGTTCGAGGCTGCCGTCGCCCACCACCAGGCCACCGGCAAGCGCACCCTGCTCGACGTGGCGGTCAAGGGCGCAGATCTCCTCGACCGCACCTTCGGGTCGGGCAAGGCCTCCATCTGGCCCGGCCATCAGGTCACGGAGATGGGGCTGGTTCGCCTGTACCGCGTCACGGGAGAGACGCGCTACCTGGCGTTGGCGAAGTTCCTGCTCGATGCGCGCGGACCGAACCCCGGCGAGAAGACGAACCCACGCGGCCTCGAGTACAACCAGGCCCACCTGCGCGCCATCGAACAGACCGAGCCGGTCGGCCACGCCGTCCGCGCCATGTACATGTATGCGGGCATGACCGACGTGGCCGCGATGACGAGCGACGCCGCCTACACCCGCGCCCTCGACGCCATCTGGACACACCTGGTCGGCAGCAAGCTCTATCTCACGGGCGGCATCGGCTCGACTGGTGCGGGCGAGGCCTTCGGCAAGCCGTACGAGCTACCGAACATGACGGCTTACAACGAGACCTGCGCGTCGGTCGGCATGGACTACTGGAATCACCGGCTGTTCCTGCTGCACGGCGACGGCCGCTACCTCGACGTGATGGAGCGGACGCTGTTCAACGCGCTGCTCTCGGGCGTGGCCCTCGACGGCAAGACCTTCTTCTATCCCAATCCGCTGGAATCGGCTGGCCAGCATCAACGCAGCCCGTGGTTCGGCGTCGCCTGCTGCCCGGGCAACATCACGCGCTTCCTCGCGTCGCTGCCGGGCTACCTGTATGCGCATCGCGGCGACGACGTGTACGTCAACCTGTACGCGGCGGGCAGTGCAACGGTCGCGACGGGCAACGGGCGGCAGGTGCACCTGGTGCAGCAGACGCGCTATCCCTACGACGGCAGCGTCACGCTGACGGTGACGCCCGACGCGGCGCGCGAGTTCTCGTTGCTCCTGCGGATTCCCGGCTGGGCGATGGAGCGACCGGTGCCGAGCGACCTCTACACGTTCGCGACCTCCTCGTCGAAGAAGCCTCGCGTCCTCGTGAACGGTCAGGACGTGGCTCTGCATGTCGACCGCGGTTTCATGACGCTTCGCCGCACGTGGGCACCCGGTGACGTGGTGACCCTCGACCTGCCGATGCCGGCTCGACGTGTCGTTGCGCACGCCAGCGTCGCCGCGGATCGCGACCGTGTCGCCATCCAGCGCGGCCCGCTCGTGTACGCGGCCGAATGGCCCGACAACGACGGTGATGTGCGCAACGTCGTGCTGTCGGGCACCGCGCCCTTGTCAACGGCGTTCAGGCGCGATCTCCTGGGGGGTGTCCAGGTGGTGACCGCCCGCGGCACGGCGCTCAGCCGCGACGCCGACGGCGCTCTCGTCCGTCGCGAACGGACCGTGACGCTGATTCCTTACGCGACGTGGGCCAATCGCGGTGCCGGGCCGATGACGGTGTGGATGGCGACGAGCGACGCCGCCGCCAGGCCGCGGCCGTTCCCCACCGTGGCCATGCGCAGTCGCGTGTCGACGTCACCGGCCAGACGATCGGCGCACCCG
>Ga0335075_10013814_pt1 | contig 12151 bp, 13 predicted proteins | sample Lox_Sample_24_FD_206723 | JGI IMG/M metagenome (GOLD analysis project Ga0335075, IMG submission 206723) | Soil microbial communities from Loxahatchee National Wildlife Refuge, Florida, United States - Lox_Sample_2.4 | ecosystem: Environmental > Terrestrial > Soil > Wetlands | place: USA... | reverse complement strand
GGCCCGCGCGGCCGACGGGTCCGTCCGGCTGGAGATCGTCAACGACGGCGTGCGCGAGGCCGCCCCGGCGCACGGGAACGGCCTGACCGGGCTGGCCGAACGGGCCCGGGCCTGCTCCGGCGAGCTGACCGCGGGACCCCGGCCGGGCGGCCGGTACCGGCTGCTGATCGAGTTTCCCCGGGAGGCCCTGTGATACGCGTGCTTATCGCCGAGGACATGCACATGATCCGTGGCGCTCTCACGGCCCTGCTCCGGCTGGAGGACGACATGGAGGTGGTGGCGGAGCTCGACCGCGGCGACCAGATCGTGGAGACGGCGCTGCGCGCCCGCCCGGACGTCGCCGTGCTTGACATCGGGCTGCCCGGGCTGGACGGGCTGACCGCCGCCGAGCGCCTGCATAGCGCGCTGCCCGAGTGCCGGACGCTGATCCTGACCGGGATGACCCGGCCGGGCAACTTGCTGCGCGCGCTCAAGACGGGTGTCCGCGGCTTCATACCGAAGGACGCCCCGGCCGAACTGCTGGCCGACGGCATCCGCCAGGTCGTCGCGGGCAAGCGGGTGATCGACCCTGATCTCGTGGCCGCGGCGCTGGAGACCGGGGCGACGCCGCTCACGCCGAGGGAGACCGACGTGCTGCGCGAGGCCGAGAACGGCGCGTCGACCGAGGACATCGGCTCGCAGCTCGCGCTGGCGCCCGCGACCGTCCGGAACTACCTGTCCAACGCGATCAGCAAGACCGGCGCCAGGAACCGGATCGACGCCATCCGGATCGCCCGGGACGCCGGCTGGCTGTAGCGGGCCCCGGGCAGGCGAAGGCCTGGCGGCGGGGCTTGCCCGCCGCCAGGCCAGGCTGCTACTTCTGCACGTAGAAGAGGCGCTTGTTGACGAACTCGTCGATGCCGAGCGGGCCGAGCTCGCGGCCGAAGCCGGAGCGCTTGGTGCCGCCGAACGGGAGGTCGGCGCCCTCGCCGGCCGGGGTGTTGACGTTGGCCATGCCCACCTCGAGCTGCTCGGCGACGCGGGACGCGCGGTCCTCGTCAGTCGAGAAGACCGCGCCGCCGAGGCCGAAGTCGACCACGTTGGCGACCTTGACCGCCTCGTCGTCGCTGTCGACCTTGTAGACGACCGCGACCGGGCCGAACAGCTCCTCCCGGTAGGCCCGCATGTCCGGGGTGACCCCGGTCAGCACGGCCGGGGCGAAGTAGGCGCCGGGGCCGTCGGCCAGGGTGCCGCCGACGTGCAGGGTCGCGCCCTTGGAGACCGCGTCCTGCACCTGCGCGAGCAGGTTCTCGGCCGCCTTGCGGGAGACCATCGGGCTGTAGGCGGTCGGCGAGTCGTCCCCCGGCTGCCGCGGGGTCATCTTGGTGGCCCGCTGGACCAGGGCGGCCACGAAGTCGTCGTAGACGCTGTCCATGACGATCATCCGCTTGTTGGAGTTGCAGGCCTGGCCCACGTTCTCCATCCGGGTGATCCACGCGGTCTTGGCGGCGCCGTTGACGTCGTCGGTGTCGAGGATGATGTACGGGTCGGACCCGCCCAGCTCGAGCACGACCTTCTTCAGGTTCCGGCCCGCGGTCTCGGCCACGACCGTGCCCGCGCGCTCGGAGCCGGTCAGCGACACGCCGCGCAGCCGCGGGTCGGCGATCATCGTCGCGACCTGCTCGTGGGTCGCGAACACGTTCACGTAGACGCCGTCGGGGACGCCCGCGTCCTTCATGATCTGGGCGACCGCGAGGGCCGAGGTCGGGCAGTTCTCCGCGTGCTTGAGGATGATCGTGTTGCCGACGACCAGGTTGGGGGCGGCGAACCGGGCGATCTGGTAGTACGGGTAGTTCCACGGCATCACGCCGAGCACCGGGCCGACCGGCAGGTACTCCACCCGGGCGGCGTCGTGGCCCGGCAGCGGCCGGTCCTTGAGCAGCTCGGGACCGTTGTCGGCGTAGTAGCCGAAGATGTCGGTGCAGAACTCGGCCTCGCCGACCGCCTGGGCCGGGCGCTTGCCCATCTCCTTGGTGATGATCGCGGCGAGCTCGGCCGAGCGCTCGGTGAAGAGCTCGCCGACCCGCTTCACGATCGCGGCCCGCTCGGCGACGGGCCGCTTGCGCCACGCCGCGAACGCGGCCGTGGTGCCGGCCAGGGCCTGCTCGATCTCGGCGTCGGTCGCGAACGGGAAGGTCTGCGCGACCTCGCCGGTCGCGGGGTCGGTTACCTGGTAGGGCGGGGTCTGCGTCATTGAAGCTCCGTCAGTTGCGTGTCATCGAATCGATGCAAGTCACTGGTGTCGAGGCTACCGCCCGGAGATCCTCGCGGGCAGGCCCGGGGGTCGCCCGATGATCGGCTGGCCGGCGGCCGGGGTGCGGCGGGCGGGGCCAGAGTCACGCCGGACCGTTCGGGATAACGGGGTGGATCTAGCTTTTGATCTTGGTCCCGGTCAGGGCGAGCTCGTAGGCGCGGAGGCTGACGTCCGGCCCGGGCGACCAGTCGAGCTCGGGGGTGCGGCTGAACCCGGCCGTCTCGTACAGCCGCTGGGCCGCCTGCATCGCGGGCAGGGTGCACAGCCGCAGCACCCGCAGCCCGCGGTCGCGGGCGCACTCGGTGGCGGCGGCGAGCAGGGTCCGGCCGACGCCGCGGCCCTGGCCGCCCGGGGCGACCGCGAACGCGCGGACGTCGGCCTCGGTTTCGTCCCGCGCGAGCTCGCTGGTGGCGTCGAACCACTCGATCGCGATCGTGCCGAGGATGGACTGGTGGTCGACCGCCACCAGGACGGTGCAGTCGGATCCGGTCCCGAAGCCGAATCCGCGCAGCGTGTCGGCGTATCCGCTGCCCTCGGGGAGCAGCCCGAGCGACCGGTAGGCGGTGACCCGCAGCTCGCCGATCGCCGGGTGCTCGTCCGGGCGTGCCTCACGAATTATCACCTGATGGACGTTATCAGCGCCTGCGGGCTTGCGCCGCCGCGTCCCGGGTGGGGCGGTTACGCCCGCAGGTCCTTGCGGGCCTGGTCGGCGAGCTCGTGGATCTTCTGCTCGGTCTGCTCGAGCGCGCTCTCGGCCCGGGCCGTCCGCGCGGCGGCGCGGGCCTCCCGCGCGGTCGGCTTCCTCTTCGTCCCGGCACTGCTCTTGGTCCGCCTGAACCAGGCCACGGTCGCACCACTCCTTCTGGAAGTCCTGCTGGGCTACGCAGCGGGGTGCTGCGATGCAGTCCACGTCTGCCCGTGCCCGAGGCGTTCATGCGCTCGATGCGGTACGTGGGTTGAGATTCCGGCGTTGAGGCTCGTGGGCTGACAACGCGGCTACGTGCCGGGGCCGTGCCAGGAGGCGAGCGCCTCGCGGAGGCCGTCGGCCGGGTCCTCAGCGTCGGGGTGCGCGTTGCCGGCGGCCCTAGTCCGCAGCCAGCTCGTGTGGCCGTCGGGGCGGACGAGGAGCGCGCGGAGCTCCGGATGACCGGGACAGCGGCCGCGGACGAGGCGGACCCGGTCGGTCCAGCCCGCGACGCAATCGCGAAGCCTGGCCTCCCCGAAGCCGGGGCCGGGCTCACGGTCGAGGTCGAGGTCGAGGTCGAGGTCGAGCAGCAGCGGACGCCCGGCCGCCCGCGTCAGCTCGGTCGCGATGTCGGTGAGGACCGAGTCGGTCGTGATGAGCTCGAGGTTGGGGGCGAGCCGCCCGAGCCACGGATGGTCGCCTTCGCCCGGCATGTCATAGCGGGTGTCCAGGCCGGTGACGATCTCCGCCAACGCCCGGTTGCCGTCGGGGTGGCCCGCGACCCGGGCGAGCAGGTCGATCAGCGGCCGGAGGCGATCGGCGGCGCCGTCAGCGCCGTCGACGTTGTCGAGGCTGTCGACGTTGTCGAGGCTGTCGACGTTGTCGAGCAGGACCTGGGCCCGGGTGCTGGCCAGCACCAGCGCGCCCGCCGGGTGCCGTTCGGCGTGATAGCTCGCGAGCAGATCCGGCGGGGCGGTGCCGCGGACGGTCGCGGCCAGCTTCCAGCCCAGGTTGAACGCGTCGTCGAGGGCCACGTTGACCCCGATTGCCCCGGCCGGCGGGTGGATGTGGGCGGCGTCCCCGGCCAGCGCGACCCGGCCGCGAACGTACTCGGCCGCCTGCCGGGCGGCATCGCCGAACCGGGTCAGCCAGCGGGCAGCGCGCAGCTCGACGTGCCGCCCGAGCGCGGCGTCGACGGTCGACTCGAGCAGCGCCAGCGTGACCGGCCCGTCCCGGTCGGCCGGGAGCCGGCCGTCGGCGGTGATGATCCGCACGTAGCCGGGCCTGGGAATCGCGAGCACGCGACCGCCGGGGCCGTGGTTGAAGCCGAACGCGAGCGCCGACGGCTCGGCCAGCTCGACGTCCCCGAGCAGGGAGAACCGCGTGGCGGCGGTGCCGGGGAAGTCGATCCCGGCCTGCTTGCGGACGGCGGAGCGGCCGCCGTCGCAGCCCGCCAGATAGCGGGCGCTGAGCTGGTACTCGCGACCGCCGTCGGCGGCGCCGAGTTCGATGACGGTGGCGGTCACCGATGACGAATCCTGCGTCAGCGTCTGGAACTCGTGGCCCCGCCTGATCTCGGCGCCAAGATCGGCGGCCCGGGCCTCGAGCACCTCCTCGACCCGGGTCTGGGGGATGCCGAGCGTGTACGGGTGGTCGGTGCTCGCGCCGGCCAGGCCGAGCGGCACCGGCAGGCCGGAGAACGCGACCTTCGGCACCCGCCAGCCCTCGTCGATGAGCGGGCCGGCCAGCCCGCGCCGGGCGAGCAGGTCGAGCGCGCGAGCGTTGAGGTTGAACCCGCGGCAGTAATCCGGGCGCCGGGGGCTGCGCTCGATCACGACCACGCCCACCCCGGCCAGCCGCAGCTCGCCCGCCAGCAGCAGCCCGGCGGGCCCCGCGCCCACGATCAGCACGTCGGTCATCGGCGCCAGGCCGGCTCTCGCGCTCACCGCCAGTCGCCGCCGGTCGCCGACTGGGGGCCAGGCCAGGCCAGGCGGCCGTCCCTGATCTCGTCGATCGTCGCTCGCGTCCAGGCCAGCTCGGCCTGCCACGCGTGCAGCGCGCACTCGACCTCGATCATGAACAGCCGGGGAACCCGCCCGGAGCCGACCGTCTCCCCCAGCGCGGCGGTGGTCTCCTCGATCCGGCGTTCCAGGTGCCCGGCCCGCTCTGCCAGCGCCTCGGCGGCCCGGTCGGGCCCGAGCGCACCCAGGTACGAGACCGCGCCGATGAACTTCGGGTACTCGGGCACCGGGGTGCGGATGAGCTCGTCGATCCAGCCCAGGAACTCCCGGTGGCCGAGCGGGGTGAACGTGTAGACCGTCCGCTCCGGCCGCCTGCCGTCGCGCTGGGTCGCGACCGGCTCGATCCAGCCCTCCCTGGTCAGCGCCTCGACCGTGTCGTAGAGCGAACCCGAGTTGACCTTGAAGCTGCTGTCCTTGTGTCGGTCGCGCAGCGTCGACGCCATCTCGTACGGGTGCATCGGCCGCTCCTGCAGCAGGCCGAGCACGGCCAGCGCCAGCGTGTTCGCGATCTTCCGCCTGGGCACGCGCATCACCGCTTTCTATTAGCCGATTCCGACTATACGGGACCGACTAGCGGGAAGCGAGTTTTCAGTCGGTCACCGCTCCAGCGGGATCGCGATCGCAGCCGCGAAGCGCGGCGACTCGGCCTCGTCGAGCATCGCCGCCGCCGCCTGGTGCAGGCGGGGGCGGCGGCGAGGAAGTCGGGGCTGCCCGGCCGCCAGGCCGGGCCGTCGATCCGGCTGACCGTGCCGCCCGCCTCGGCGATGAGCAGGGCCCCGGGCGCGATCCCTGGCAGCACCGGCTCGTACTGCCAGAACACGTCGCTGTGGCCGGCCGCGATCTGCAGCAGCGGGAACGTCGACGGCACCGACGCCCGGACCAGCAGCGCCCGGCCGAGCATGGCCGTGACCGATTGGCCGATCCGCCGGTAGGTGCCCTCCTGGCCCGCCTCGGCCTGGCCGGTGATCACGACCGCCGCGTCCAGGTCGGTCTTGGCCGGCGTGCGCAGCCGCCGCCGGTTGAGGTAGGCGCCGCCGCCGCGGACGGCGGTGTAGGTCAGGTCCGCGGCCGGCTGCCGCACCACCGCCAGCGCCGGGTCGCCGTCCCGCACCAGGGCGACCGTCACCGCCCATTCGGGCAGGCCGTGGACGTAGTTGACGGCTCCCTCGACCGCGTCCACCGCCCACCACTCCCCCGGCGGCAGCGGTGCGGTCTCCTGGTCGTCGTCCATCCAGCCGGCCCCGGGGCGGAGCCGCTCGAGCTCCGGGCGCAGCTCCTGAAGCGCGAGGTCCTCGAGGTGACCGCCGAGGGCGGCCATGTCGGCCCGGCTGGCGGGCCTGGCGTCGGGCGAGAACTGCGCCAGCAGCTCCTCCGCGCGATTCTCGACCCCGAGTCCGGCCCGTCACGCTAGCGCGCGGGTTCGGCCGCAGGCGCGCCAACCGCGCCCGCGTCAGGCACCGCGACCGCGTCAGGCGCCGCGACGGTGACCGCCGCCCGCCGCCTCGGGATGATCAGCCCGGCCGCCGCCCCGAGCAGGGCCAGTCCCGCGCACGCGCCCATGGCCGGCCCGAACCCGTCGACGAACGCCGCCGCCGACGCGTAGCCGCCGTGGGCGGCGAACACCGCCGCGCAGATCGCCACCCCGAACACCCCGCCGAGCTGCCGGAGCATATTGAAGGTCCCGGAGGCCGGGCCGATGTCGGCCGGCCCGACCGAGGTCATCACCACGCTCTGCGTCGGCGGGATCGCCAGCGACACGCCCGCGCCCGCCAGCACCAGCGGCGCGACGAGGTCGCCGTAGGGCAGCCCGACCCGGGCGATCAGCGCGATCCAGGTCAGCCCGGCCGCGAACAACGTCAGCCCGCCCGCGATCAGAGCCCGCTCGCCGAACCGGCGGATCAGCCTGCCCGCGAACGGCGCGATCACCGTCAGCGTCGCCCAGCCCGGCACCAGCCGCAGCCCGGCCCCGAGCGGCCCGTAGCCGAGCCCGGTCTGCAGGAACTGGGCCATGAAGAACACCAGCCCGAACAGCACCGCGAACACGCACAGGCAGGCGGCGTTCCCGGCCGCGTACGCCCGCGCGCGGAACAGCCGCAGCGGCACCATCGGGTGCGCCGCCCGCAGCTCCCAGCCGATGAACGCCGCCGTCAGGACCGCCCCGCCGGCCAGCGCGGCGACGATCGACGGGCTGCCCCAGCCCACGCTGTTGGCCCGGATCAGCCCCCACACCAGGCCGAGGGCGCCGGCGGTGGCGAGCGCGAGCCCGACCGGGTCGAGGGCGACCGCCGCCCGGGTGCCCGACGGCAGCTTGAGGAGGACAAGCGGGATCAGCACGAGGCCGATCGGAACGTTCAGCCAGAAGATCCAGGGCCAGGCGATGCCCTGCGCGACCGCGCCGCCCACCACCGGCCCGGCCGCCACCGCGAGCCCGGTCACGGCGCTGAAGACGCCGATCGCCCAGGCCCGGCGGTGCGGCGGGAACCCGGCCGACAGCAGCGCGAACGCCAGCGGCAGGACCAGCGCCCCGCCCGCCCCCTGGGCGGCTCTGGCCGCGATCAGCGCCCCCGCGCTCGGCGCGAGCGCGCACGCCGCCGACGCGGCGCTGAACAGCCCGAGCCCGGCCGCCAGCATCCGCCGCCGCCCCAGCCGCTCGCCGAGGGCGGCCCCGGTCAGCAGCAGCACCGCGAAGCTCAGCGTGTACGCGTTCACCGTCCACTCGAGCGCCGGCAGCGACGCGTGCAGCCGCACCCTGATCACCGGCAGCGCCGTGGCCACCACCTGGGTGTCGAGCGACACCATGAACGACGCCACCGACGTCAGCGCCAGCACCCAGGCCTGCCCCGGCTGCAGCCGCCTGCCTTCCGTTCCCATCGTTCCTCCCGCGATCCGAAGTCGTCGGTGAGTACAGACACGGAACCGCCTGGCACCTGAGCGATGACTTTCCGCCGCCGGCGGTGTCGGTACCAGCGTGACGACCGACACCGCCCTCGACCGGGCCCGGGCCGGCGACGACCAGGCGTTCGCCGAGCTCACCGCCCCTTACCTGGCCGAACTGCGGCTGCACTGCTACCGGATCCTCGGCTCGGTCCAGGATGCGGAGGACCTGCTGCAGGAGACGCTGCTGGCGGCCTGGCGCGGCCTGGCCCAGTACGAGGGCCGGGCCGGCCTGCGCACCTGGCTCTACCGGATCGCGACCAACCGGTGCCTGAACGCCCTGCGCGACAGCGGCCGCCGCCCGCCGCCGGAGCCGCCCGAGCCGCCGTTCGAGCCGCCCGCCCCGACCCGCCGGGGCGAGCCGGTGTGGCTCCAGCCGTACCCCGACGCGCTGCTCGACGACGTGCCCGACACCGCCGTCGGGCCGGACGCGGCCTACGAGGCGAAGGAGTCGATCGCGCTCGCGTTCGTCGCCGCGGTCCAGCAGCTGCCGCCGCGGCAGCGGGCGGTGCTGCTGCTGCGCGATGCCCTCGGCTTCCGGTCGCCCGAGGTGGCCGGCATCATGGACAGCAGCGAGGCATCGGTCAACAGCGCCCTGCAGCGGGCCCGGGCGACGATGACGGCGGCGCTGCCCGGCCGCTCGGCGGCCGACCGCGAGCGGGCGGCGCTGCCCCGGTCGGCCCGGGAGCGGGAGCTCGCGCAGCGGTTCGCGGCCGCCTACGCGGCCGACGACATCGACGGGGTGGTGGCGCTGCTGACCGACGACGCCTGGTTCAGCATGCCGCCCGCCAACCTCGAGTACCAGGGGCCGGCCGCGATCGCGGGCTTCCTGGCCGACAGCGCCCGCTACCGCCGCGGCCGGACGGTCGCGCTGATCCCGACCCGCGCCAACGGCCAGCCCGCGTTCGGCTGCTACGTGCCCGACGAGCAGGCGCCGATCTCGCACCTGCACGGAATCCTGGTGCTGACCATCGACGGCAACCGGATCTCGGCGATCACGAGGTTCATCGACGGCAGCCTCGCCCCGCACTTCGGCCTGCCGCGCACGCTGCCGAGCTAGCGTCCTGACAAGCCAGGCAGATCAAATTCAGCGTTATCGAACGGTCCCGGGCTCCGCCGATCACCTGAACGAGATCTCAGTGATTTAGTCCACAGAATGGCGGTAGGTCGTCCGGCTACGACCACTGGCCAGGCTGGTAGTCCCCGGCCGGCTGGCGGACGATCACGTTCATCCGGTTGTAGGCGTTGATCACCGCGATCAGCGAGACCAGGCCCGCGAGCTGGTCGTCGTCGTAGTGCTTGGCCGCGTTCGCCCAGACGTCATCGGGCACGCCGCCGGCCCCGTCGGCGATCCTGGTGCCCTCCTCGGTGAGCTCGAGGGCGGCCCGCTCGGCGTCGGTGAACACCGTCGCCTCGCGCCAGGCGGCGACCAGGTTGACCCGGTTGGACGCCTCCCCCGCGTGCAACGCGTCCTTGGAGTGCATGTCGGTGCAGACCGAGCAGCCGTTGATCTGGCTGGCGCGGAGGAGGCACAGGTTGGCCACCTCGGCCGGGAGGGCGGAGCCGATTGAGCGGGCGGCCGAGTTGATGTGCTCCTGGAACTTCTCCCCAATGGGGCTGCCGTAGTAGTTGATCCGGGCCTGCATGACGATCTCCTCGCGTCCGTTGCGGTTACGCCTGTCTGACGGAACCGCCCGCGCGAACGTGACCGCTCAGGTCAGATCGTGCTGCGTGCACCAGTCGGCTGCGCCGCCGGCCTTGGCCTCGGCCACCTGCCGCCAGTGCGGGTCGGCCTCGATCGCCTCCTGGACCGTGGGGCGGAGCGGGAACACGCTGGTGAGCCCGGTGATCTGGATGAGCTTGAATATCCGCGGCTGGGTGGCCACCGGCGCGAACGACCCCTCGTGCTCGCGGAACCGCTTGAGTCCGCCGATGAGGACGCCGAGGCCGGTCGAGTCGAGGAAGCTCACGCCGCGAAGGTCGATGATCACGTGCCGGACGCCGACGGCGGTGAGATCCCGCATCCGGTCGCGCAGGACCGGCGCGGTGTAGGCGTCGAGTTCCCCCGCGACGGTGAGGACGACGCAGTCGCCGTCCGGGCCGATGATGTCCACCGTGAAGTCCTGCACGCTCGCCCACCGTCCGTCTGTCGATGACATCTGTCATTCTATGCATTGACAAGTAAAGCTTCAGCGCTACAATAGCGGCGTTGACGCTCGCTGTCAAAGCTGAAATGTCGCTGTCATCCCGGATAATGACAGTAAGGGGTCAAGATGAAGGTCGAAGAGGCGATCGGGAGGCAGGTCTCCCGGCTGCGGGCGCGGCGGCAGCTGTCGCTGACCGACCTCGGCGAGGCCGTCGGCCGGTATCTCGACAAGCCCTGGAGCAGGCAGGCGGTGCATCAGGCGGAACGCGGCCAGCGACTGTTCACCGCGGCCGAGCTGACCGCGCTGGCGCTGGCCCTCGACACCTCGGTGCCGACGCTGTTCCGGGCCGACGAAGAGCCGATCGAGCTCCCGGGCCGGGCCGTGTCCGCCCAGGAGTACCGGGACGTGCTGGTCAACCGGGATCCGGAGGCGCCGATCGACGGGGTCGAGGAGCTCATCGTCGCGCTGCACGACATCGGCGAGGTGCTCGCCCGCCCCGCCCTGGCCCAGCTCGCGCGCATCGGCCGGGCGGCCGAGCAGGACGACCTCTAGGTACGGTTGCGGTCATGCGGCTGGAGATGCACTGGCGCCAGGAGGGCGCGCTGTCGCTGCCGGTCGCGGTCTGGCGGGCGGGCCCCGGCCAGCGGATGATCGCCAGCGGCGTGGTCGGCGGGGGGCTGGGCGAGCGCTCGTGGGTGCTCAACGCGCAGGTGCCCGGGGGGTACGACCGGCTTGACCCGGCCGTGCACATCGCCGAGCTCGCGGCGGGGCTCGGCCTGGCCGGCGACGGGGCGGGGCTGCTCACCGCCGCGTCGGTCACCGACCTGGTCGAGTGTTCGGACGAGGAGGTGCACGCCGCCGCCACCGTCGGGCTGCGCGTCCCGACCTGGGCGGCGGCGGCCCCTGGTTCGGTCGACCCGGAGTTCGGGCCGATCAGGCGACCGGGCGCCGGACCGGGAACCGCCGATCGCGACCCGAGGCCGGCCTGGCGGCCGGGCACGATCAACATCATCGTGTCGGTCCCGGTCCCGCTCGCGGACGCGGCCTACGTCAACGCGGTCATCACCGCGACCGAGGCCAAGACCCAGGCCCTGCTCGAGGCCGGCGTCCGCGCGACCGGCACCGCGTCCGACGCCGTCGTCGTGGCCGCCCCGATCGCGGGCCAGCCGGCCGACTTCGCCGGCCCCCGCTCGCTCTGGGGCGCCCGGATCGCCCGCGCGGTCCACGCGGCCGTGCACGCGGGCGCCCTCCGCGACGCCGCCGCCCGAGCCCGCGCCGCCGCCGGCCGGGCCCCCGGCGTCTAACGCGCGCGCAACCGGGCGCCGCAAGCAGCGCTTCTTGCTGTTATCCGCGCCAGGTCGGGGCGTGAGCGTGATCACGAAGTATTTTTGCACCTATGCGACGATTTTCCTTCGTCAAAAAAACTCTTCGTGATCATGGGGGGCTGCCCATAGCGCAGACGGGGGCGGCGCCGGGGAGCGGTGGCTGGGGTGGACGCTCCGGGTGGCTGTGGTAGGACGAAACCAGGAGGTCTGCCATGGGTGCTCGGGTGCCGCTGGTGATGGCGCTTGACGACGCCGCCGCCGTGCCCGCGGTGGTGGGCGGCAAGGGCGCGTCGCTGAGCCGGCTGGCACGGGCCGGGATCCGGGTGCCGGCCGGATTCCACGTGACGACCGGGGCGTACCTGGACTTCCTCGACCGCGACGGGCTCCGCGGTGACGTGCTGGCGGCGGTGGCGGGCGTGGAGCGGTCGGACCCGGCCGGGGCCGAGGCGGCCGCCGCGCGGATCGACGAGCTGTTCGCGGGCCGGGCGGTGCCCGCCGCGACCGCGGCCGCGATCGCCGCCGCCTACGCCGACCTCGGCGGCGACGGGCCGGCCGTGGTCGCCGTGCGCTCGTCGGCGACGGCGGAGGACCTGCCCGCGCTGTCCGCCGCCGGGCAGCACGACACCTACCTGAACGTGCACGGCGAGGCGGCGGTGATCGACGCGGTCCGGCGGTGCTGGGGGTCGCTGTGGTCGGCTCGGGCGATCGGGTACCGGGCCGACCGCGGGATCGGTCCGGACGAGGTC
>Ga0335075_10013813_pt1 | contig 12151 bp, 12 predicted proteins | sample Lox_Sample_24_FD_206723 | JGI IMG/M metagenome (GOLD analysis project Ga0335075, IMG submission 206723) | Soil microbial communities from Loxahatchee National Wildlife Refuge, Florida, United States - Lox_Sample_2.4 | ecosystem: Environmental > Terrestrial > Soil > Wetlands | place: USA... | reverse complement strand
TAGGAGGAAATTGAAATGCTACGCATCGCAATCACCGCGGGGTCAGCGCTTGTCGTGGCGGGCGCGGCGTTCGCCGTGGTCGGCACGGGGCACAGTGCGTCAGCTGCGCCAGTGGCCCGGCCCACGCCCACCAAGGGCACGACCGCATCCGAAAGCTACTCGGCTGTCGCCAGGGCGCTGACTCAGGGAAAGGATGTGGAGATAACTACCGAGCTTCAGCAGTGCACGTCACCGAACGGCCAGCCCGGCCCGGATGTCATCGGCGGACTGCACATCAGCGCGTTCCAGATTGTCCCCGGCCAGTTCATCGCGTTCTCTGACACCCACCCGACGCTGGACCCGCAGGACCAGAGCATTACCCAGTTCATCCGCTACACCGTGACGCCCAACGGAGCGACGACGGTGGCCACGACGACGCTCTCTGCGAGCGGCCAGGTCGAGTCGACTGTCCAGCTGGACTGCCAGATCGGGGAAGGCGCCTACTTCAACTGGTAAGGGACGCGGTCATCGCTGGACGGAGGTGACCCGGGGTCTCTGCCTCGAGTGGATCCAGTCTGGCCGAGGGCGGCGATCGCAAACGCAGTACGTGCGTCTGCATCGTCGGCTCAGTAAGACCTGACGGTTGCACGGACCGGGGCGGACTGCCGGGTAATCTCCATTCCCGGCGTTGATGAGTATCGCGGGATCTCCAGGAGGCGGTGGCGGCGGACACGGGGGCTGCTGGGGGTGCTGGCGGGTCATCCGAGGGTTGCCCATGGCCTGTCGGAGTACCCGGGCAGGCTGGACGGTGCGGGGTACCGGCTGCTGCTGGGCCGGGGGGAGCTGCTGGCCATGCTGGACCGTGAGCCGGGGATAGAGGCGGAAGTGTTCGGCCACAGCGCAGTGCTGGGCGCGGGAGCGGGCAGCGACGCGGTGGCGGGGGCGGTGGCCGCGGCGCCTGAGGTGGCGCGGCTGCCGCGGGTAACCCGACGGTCCTGGCGCTGGCGGCAGCCGACCGGGTGTTCGCCGGCAAGCTCGGCGAGCATGACTGGCTGTGCGAGGTCCTGGAGGCCCCGCGGCTGGCCCGGGCGCTGACGCCGGGCATGCGGCGGGTTCTGGTGGCCTCCCCCCGAAATCGAAGGTGTCCACCGTCCGTTGGTGGAACGGGGGCGATACCACGCTGGCATTCGATCTCGGCGTCGCCGATGCGACGACGGATTATGTGCACGCCGCGATGGACTGGCTGCTGGCGCAGTAACCCGGCGCTGGGCGTTTCCCTTCGGCTGAAACGGGGGAGCCTGCTCGCCGCTACCGAGGCAGACCTGGAGAAAATAAAGGCGTCACCCACGGCGGGCCGGCTGAAAGACCCGGACAAGATCGGGATGCCGGGAGTCGTCCAGATCTGCAAGAACCTCAAGTACGGCGAACGGGATTTCAGGACTATCAAGATAGACGACCTGGATGTCCGGCCGATCCGGCATTACCTAGCCGGCCGTGTCCAGGCGCACCAGCTTACCCGCATGCTCGCCACATATCTCACCTGGCATCTGTGGAAAGCATTTGTGCCGCTCACCTTCACCGACGAGGAGATCCCAGCCGCCGTCGATCCGGTCGCCCCCGCGACCCGCTCACGGCAGGCCATTACAAAGGACGCGGCAAAGGAAACATCCGACGGCCTGCTACCCCGGTCCAAGCTCGCGCCTTCGACCTGCTCGGACCATCCGTGCCGACCAAGGCTCACGGAGCCAGAACCAGAGCCCTGAGCCATGCATATACCCGCAGGTCAAACCGCAGATCGACACTGGGAACGAGCCGTAAGTTCGGCCTAGAGCGGTACGCGGACGGCACCTCAGACTCCGGCCCCTGAGCCTTGGTTTCACAGCCCAAGAGGCCGAAGTTTCTGCGGGCCAGCTTGAAAGGCTCAGGCCAGCGGGGAAAACCGAACCAGATCCTCATCGTGCCAGTTTAATAGCATTTTCGTTTGGACATGCTACTCAGCCGTCAAGTGCCGGCCAGCGGACGGCTTCACGTTCGCTGATCCGGCGTTGATCAGACGTTTAGATGCCCGCCGCTAGCCTTGAGACGGACTTGGGCAGCAAAGTGGCCAGGCGATCCTTCGAGGAGAAGTTGAAGCGTGAGGAAACGAAACATGCTGCGGGGGGCGGTCATCGCGTCCCTCGCAGTCGCGGGCGCCGCTGTCATCGCACCACACGAGGCCAACGCCGCGTACCTATGCGGGCAGGGGCAGATCTGCCTCTACCAGAACATTAACGAAACAGGCAGCGTCGCCGTCGAGCCCCGCCTGAACCCGGACAGCCCCGGGTTCAACCCGAACGGCATCAGCAACTTCCAGAACAGCCACTACACGAATGGCCAGAGCCTGAATGACTCTGTCTCGTCAGTGGAGAACAACAGCGATTATGATCTGATCTTGTTCCAGAACGCCGACTACGGAGGGAACTCGGTAATCATCGCCCCCCACCAGACGGTAAATCTGACGTCTGTCGGGATTTTCGAGCCGGGGGGAGTCGTATCGGGCGATTTCAACGACGAGGCCTCCTCGGGGTATGCCTTTTCCCTTTAGTTAGAACCTGGCGGGATGGAGTCCCGTCGTGACCGGGTCCGGAGGATCCTCCGGACCCAGTCGTCTTGAAGCGGCTGCGCTACCTGCCGGTCCCCTAGCCCGGGCGGTCATCGGTGCCGGGCAGCCTGGACACCACGGACGTCAGCTTGCAAAGGGCTTCCTCCGGCAGCTGCCAGTACCTTGTGCGGTCCGCGGTCAGGTCCCGGATATGCCGGCCGTGTACCCGCAGCGCCCGGATCTCGACCCGGCGATCGCCGGCACGCTGCGCATAGACCCCGGCGACCGGGCTATCACGCGGCGATCCGCGAGACCCTTTACGGCGACGTCGATGAGGCCGCCGCGACCGCGTTCGCGACTATCGACGTCAACGGCACCGGCGGCTGGCAGGACTGGGCGACGAGCACGCCCGCGACCGACTCGCCGGCGCCGACCGGAACGCAGACGCTGTACGTGTCCTTCGCCACCAGCCCGGACGCGAACTTCATCAACGTCAACTGGTTCCTGTTCAGCTACAGCGGGTCGGGGCGGGCGTCGGGTCGAATGCGGCCTGAGCTGCACGGGCGTTGACCAAACGGTGATGGCGCGTTGAACGGGCCTTGGTTAACTCCAGGTGTCCTACGATCACGCCAGTTACCGCTCACGCGTGTGTTATGCACGTTAGGGAGTGCACCTCATGGTACCGACCAGCACCACCCCGCGTACTCGCCCGGAGCCGTCCCGGTCCTCATCCGTGCCCGACGATTGCCATCGCGCGGCACAGCGTATGCGACCGCCAACCGCGCCGGCGTATTACCAGGGGCGGCCGGCATGGTTCTGGCTGGCCCGTTTCCGTCCTGGCTGGCCCCTTTCCGCCGTGGCAGCTCGCACGCCTTACGGTGCGAGCACGCCTGACGGTGCCAGGGACAAGGCCGTCAATCCGGGAGGACTAAGTAAGTGAGTCTGCCATTGCCCGTTGTCGATCCGACTGACCCGCGGTACACGACGCGCGGCGCCGCCCGCTTTGTTCCCGCGCTGCAGGGACCGACCATCTGGGCGGCCGGCGACGTGCACACGGCGACGGCGTCGCAGACCGAGAGCATGCTCGGCTTCGTGGAAGCGTCGGTGGTGCCGCTCGGCGGCGGCCCGGTGCCGTACGTGCACAATGACTAGGCCGAGCTGTTCTACCTGCCTGTCGGGGCAGCTGGAGTTCCTGGACGGGGACCGGACCGTCACCGCGTCGGCGATTTCGTGCACGTGCCGCGGGGCATCCGGCACGCGTTCTCGAATAAGGCAGTGCATATCGCGAGGATGATCCTCCTGTTCCCCCGGTGGCCCGGAGGAGGCGTTCTTGTGGTGAACGCTGGTTTCTACCGGCCGGCGCTGCTGGCCAGGGACGTCGCCGAGACCAGCAGGCTGCTCGACGGACGATTGGAACTCGGGCTTGGCACCGGCTATAACGCGGAGCAGTTCGAGGCCGCCGGGCTGCCCTTCGGTAGCTCAGGTCAGCGAGTCGACCACCTCGAGCACACCATCGCCGAACTTCGACGGCTGGTTGAGCCTATGCCCCCGTTGCTGCTGGCGGCCAGCGGCAAGCGAATGCTGCGGCTGGCGGCGCGCGAGGCGGACATAGCCGGTTTCACGGTCGTCACGGCCGAGGACGACCCGGGGCGGCTGCTCGCGGACCGAATCGAGTTCTTGCGCGACGCCGCGGGCGACCGGTTCGATCAGCTCGAGCTCAACCTGTTCGTGTTCTCGGTGGCCGTTACCAGCGGGGGAGCCGGACCTGACGGTGGCTCGCCAGGTGCTGCCCGGCATGTCGGATGAGCAGATCCTCGCTTTGCCTGGTGTCCTGATCGGGTCGGCCGAACAGGTCGCGGATCAGCTGCTGCGTTACCGCGAGAAATACGGCGTGAACTACTTCGCCGTGCTTGAACCGCACATGGCGGAGTTCGCAAAGGTGATCCCGCTCCTACGGCGGTTTTAACCCAGCGATGCCCGCCGGCCGCTGTGCCAGCGCCTAGCTGCTGTCGAACGCGGCCTTAGCCTGGGTCAGGAAGTCGGGGGGGCATGCCCCAGTAGGAGAGGGCAGGGCCGCGCCGAAGGTACCGTCGTCGGAGAAGATCTCCAGCTCCCACCAGCCCCGGTAACCTGCCGTCAGCAGCCACCCCATAATGCCCGGTGCGACTCCGCGGCCGCGGCCCGGCAGCTCCCGGTCGAAGGAGCTGCGCTCGGAGTCACGGATGTCGCAGACCTGGACGCTGTTGATGCGGTCGGCGTGGCGCAGCAGGTGACCCGGCAGGTCGGGTTCCTCCCAGCTGTGGAACACGCTGAACATAATGCCGATGTTGTCCCTGCCGACCTGATCCAGGACCTCGGCCATGCCCTGGACCGTTGGGATCGCCGAGCGGCGGCGCGCGGCGAGCAGTTCCAGGCCGATGGGGACGCCGCTGGCGCCGGTGGCGGAGATGACCTCGATGTCCTGCCAGACGGCGGTGTGGGGCAGGGAGGTGGCGTTGACCGCGTATCGCGGTGCCGGTTGCCATCGGTCTCCTACGTGGCGGCTTGTTGGTGTTCGCAAACCTATCCGTAGCCGCTGACTGGAAAATTGACGATTCCTTGACCCCGTCGGGATTTAACAAACATAAATCGGACATCTATGTCAGTCGGGCAGTGTAGAAGCAACATGAGCAATCAAACTAACACCGCTGCCCAACTTGCTGCGTTCGTTGAACTGGTCGTCCAGCGCCTCGCATTGGCCCAGGATGTCGCCGCGGCGAAGCACGCCAGCGGTGAGCCGGTGGATGACCCAATCCGTGAGCACCAGATACTTCAGTCGGCCGCCTGCGCGCTGAACGCCACACGAGTCGACTACGGGGTGGGCGTGCAGTTCTTTCGCGATCAGATCGAGGCTAACAAGATGATCCAGTGCGGCCTGCTGCACCGCTGGGACCGGCATCCGCAAGAAATTCCTGCCTCGATTCCCAACCTGGCGGCAGAGATCAGGCCGAAGCTGGACCGCATCACCACGCAAATCGTGCAGCAATTTAACTGCATAGAGGAAATACCTCGTTTTGGGGCGGAGGAAATCACCGAAGTCATCGACGGGCGATTGTCCGCAATGTCGCCTGAGCGGCAACTGCCAGGGCTTTACCGGCACGCGGCCATCTTTGCGATGCGGTCATTGTGCACAAGCTAGCACCGAGACGAGGACGGAGGGGAAATCATGCATCCGGTCATCCTTAAGATGCTGGCCGCAGAGCACGTCAGGGACATGCGGGCGCGGCCGATAAGGCACGATAATGCCGCTGCCTGCCGCAGCCGGCGCGCGGTCGAGGCTCGTCGGCTAGCTAACCGTCTTCGCGGGACGAAAGGGCAGGCAGGGACTGACGGATTTCGATCTATGCTATTAATTCTTCGAAACCGTTGACCCCTTGCTGTCGGCGTGAGCGATGTCCCAGGCTCGCATGAGCGCATTAGTAGCAACTGCTGGAATGTCCCGACTACTACCCGGCCCGTGTCGAGCGCACGCTCCTGAGCGCGATCGCTTCGCGCATCGCCTAACTCACGGGTGCGCGTGCGGTGGTCGAGTTGGGATTGGGGTTGACGTGGGAAACCCGGCTGCTGCTGAAGGCGCTTCGCGCGCGGGGCACCCTGCAGTCGTAGGTGGGCGTGGACGTCAGCGAGTTCGCGGTTGCCGCGGCCGGGGAAGCACCGGCCGCTGAATAGCCGGGCTGATGATGGCGCGATCGTCACCCCATCCCGGCCGCGGCCAGTTGCGTCGCGTTGCGCGGACTGCCCGTCCGCAGCACCGGCTGCGGCAGCACGACTCCGGGTTCCTCCGCGAACTGGGTGGACTTGGACACTCCAGCAAGTGGCACTGTTGTCCCTCCGGCCGCTCCGATCATCCAAACATTCGATGGGTGGTTGGTACTACAGCTGTGCCGCCGTCCGCCAACCTGCCTGCTCATCGGCTGCTGATCGCCCGTATATGGCAGCTGTCTATTTTTTAACCGAAGAGGTGGCAGTTCCCGCCAATTCTGGAATAGAGGGCACTTTTTCGGTTTTTAAGGAGAAGGTTGCAAATGGCGAACTCCAAGCTGTGGACCGATGTGCGTCCTTCTGCTGACCTGGCTCGCCGGTATCGTGAGCTTGGCTTCTGGCGGGATCTTACGCCTGCGGCGGACCTGCGGCGCTGGGCCAGGGAAACGCCGGATGCAGTCGCGATTACCGCGCACCAGGCCGGGTCGGGGGTGCGGCGGTTGACCTACCGGGAGTACGCCGGTCAGGTCGACCGGGTGACGGCGGTGCTGGCCGAGCTGGGCGTCGGGCCGGGGAACGTGGTGACGGTGCAGCTGCCTAACTGCTGGCAGCTGCACACCGTCGTGCTGGCCTGCGCCCGGCTCGGCGCGATCGCCGCCCCCTTCGTGACGACGATCCGCGCTCGTGAGCTCGAGCTGATGCTGTCCCGGCTGGAACCAGTGGCCCACGTGACCATGCAGGCGTGGGACGGGTACGAGTATTCGGCCGTGCTGGCCTCGATCGCGGACCGGCTGCCCTCGCTTAAGCACCGCGTCATCGTCGGTGGCCGCGTCATGCCGGGCGAGATCGACCTTGAGCAGCGTATGGAGGAGGCTGACTCGGCCAGGCTGGGGACAGATTATTCCGCCGAGGATCCGGACCGGGTCTCGATGCCCCTGTTCACGTCGGGGACAACGGGCGGGCCGAAGGCCGCGCTGCATTCCTTCAACACCCTGTACGTCGGCTACACGCAGACGGCGATGCGAAGTGAGCTGTCCTCTGCTGACGTGCTGTTCACCCCGCATGCCCTGGGGCACATACTCGGCCAGATCTTCACTAACATGCTTCCGCTGTATCTGGGGGCGGAAGCGCTGATCACCGACACCGGGGATCCGGCGACCGTCGCCCGCCTGCTGGCGGAATACCGGGTTACCTTCGTGATTGGCGCGCCCGTCTTCATCGATGCGATCGCCCAGGCGGCCCGGCTCCAGAACCAGGGGCTGCCGTGGTTGCGGCTGGTCGTCGCCACCGGAACGACCGTTCCGGCCAGTTTGGTCAGCACCGTCAGGGACGATCTGGGAGTCACCTTGGCAGCCGGGTGGGGGATGACCGAGACCGGCGGAGCTTCCCAGACGTCTCCCGATGAGGATCCGCCGGACTGGGCGGCGCGCAGCATCGGCAGGCAGTTCGGGGGCGTGGAGGCTGACCTGCGGTGCGACGGGGAGGCATCCGCGGGTAACCCGGCGCGGTTGTTCGTCCGCGGGCCGAACGTCTGCCTGGCCACCATGCCCCGCGACAACGGCGAGGTCAGCGTCCTGGCCGAGCATGATGACGGCTGGTATGACACCGGCGACCTGGCGGTCCCCGACGGGCGGGGCGGCCTGCGGCTGGCTGGCCGGGCGGTGGACCGTATCGGCGATGGCTTCATGATTCCCGCCGCCGACGTGGAGGACGCGCTGCGCCAGCACCCCGATATCATCGACGCCGCCCTGGTCGGCTACGGACCGGGAAACGAACTGCCGTGCGCGGTCGTCGTCACCCGGAAGCCCCTGACCCTGGACGAGGTCCGCGCGTACCTGGATGGCATCGAGATGACCGAGTGGTATCAACCCCGCCGCCTCGAGCTCATAGAGCAACTGCCCCGCAACCCCACCGGTAAGGTGGACAAGCACCACCTCCGCAGCTGGCTAGCCGAGTTCTTATTTTCCTGACGACAGTTATTTCCTTAACGACAGTGGTGCCTGACCGCGATGACACGATCGGTCAGTCCTGTCCGCGCCCGTGGTCGCCGTGACCGCCAGCCCGCGCAGGCCGTCTCCATGGCGTGCCCGTGGGTCGGGTCGAGTGCTGCCATACCGCAGCGTGTCAGCGAGGTCTTCTCCCGGATGACCGAGGCGCGGGAGGTCGCCCTCGTGACCGGCGCGAGCGATTCCAGCTACGTCGGCTTCATCCCGGCGATTGGGTCGCTGCGCATCCAGGCGCTGAACCTGGAGGACGGGCCCCGGCGTCGGCGACGGCATGAGCGGCGTGACGCAACTCCCCGCGCCAGTGGACGCCGCAGCGACCTGGGACCCAGGGCCGAAAGCTCTATAGCCAGATCATCGGCACCGAACAAGCCGCAAAAGGCACCACGGTTGATCTCGGCCCGACGATCAACATCGTCCGCGACCCGCGCTGGGGCCGCGCCTTCGAGTCGATCGGCGAGGACCCGTACCTGAACGGCACGATGGGTGCCGCCGAGATCCAGGGTGTCCAGTCGACAGGCACGATGGGCCAGGTCAAGCACTTCGCGGTCTACAACCAGGAGACCAGCCGCAATACCCCGCCGACGACGCCATCGTCAGCACGCAGGCGATGCAGGAGATCTACCTCCCGGCGTTCCACAATGCGGTGCAGCAGGGCGCGGCGTCCTCGGTCATGTGCTCCTATTCCACCGTCAACGGCACTTACGCCTGCCAGAACCCCTACCTGCTGTCGACCCTGCTGCGCCAGCAGTTCGGGTTGCAGGGATTCGTCACCTCCGACTTGGCGCCACGCATTCCACGGCGGACTCGGCCAACGCGGGCCTGGACATGGACATGCCGGGCAGCAACGGGTACTTCGGTGGCGCGCCGTCCAGCGCAGTTTCAGACGGCCAGGTGTCCGCCGCCACGCTGAACTCGATAGTCTCAGACACCTCACCGAGATGTTCGCGTTCGGCCTGTTCGACAAGCCGACCACCGGATTGCCCGCCGAGGCGGCCACGACCGCCACCGACCAGAATGACGCGCTCCAGATCGCCGGAGAGGGGACCGTTCTGCTGAAGAACAGCGGCAACGTGCTTCCTCTCGGCTCGCAAGAGACGTCGATCGCCGTCATCGGGGCGGACGCGTCGTCCACGGGGGCGGAGTGGGCCCGGCTGCTCGACGACCGTGGCTTCACGCTCGACCGCGTGGTCCCAGGTCCGGCGGCGTTCTCGATCGTCGAGGCGACGCGGTCCGTCGCGTAACGGCTGCCCCACGACTGCCCCGCAAAGCGGCGCGGACGGGCCGGCCCGGGAGGCCGGCCCGTCCGCGTTCGTGCTTCAGGACCCAGTGGTTCAGGAGCCCGTGGTTCAGGAGAAGGTGGAGCTGGTGCCCAGGTCAGTGGTCACGTTGTGGTAGACGTTCTGCTGAGCACCGTTGATGGTGATGGGGCCGCCGGCCGCGAACATCCCGAAGTAGTCGCCGCTGATCACGTTGCCGCGAACGGTGATCGTCAGCGGGCTGGCGTCGCCGAGGTAGACGCCGGTGGTGTCTGTGTCGCCCTCGGATCCGCGCAGGTTGTTCTCGCCGATCCGGTTGCCGGTGACCACGTTGCCGGTGAGGTTCATCCCCGGCGCGTGGGCGTGGACATCGAACCCGGCGTGGCCGTTGCCGTCGAACGTGTTCCCGGAGATGGTGTTGTCGAACACGCCGCCGGTCGCGCCGGCCAGGATAACGCCGCTGCCCGCGGAGGCGGCCGTGCCCGTCGGGGTGCCGAGTCCGTTGTCGTTGGAGACGTTGCCGGTGACGCGGTTGTGCGAGATGCCCTTGCCGGTGTGGTCGGCGAGGGCGATCCCGCAGCCGCCGGCGTTGTTGTCGGCGACGTTCCCGATGATGGCGTTGTCAGTGGCTGGCTGCAGGAAATCGTCGGAGACGTTGATTCCGACCGAGTTGCCCTCGGACACGTCGCCGATCGCGGCCGAGCCCGTGGTGCTGTTCAGGTCGATGCCAGAGCCGGCGTTGTCCTTGGTGACGTCCCCGGCGATCGTCACGTGGTTGGCGGGAGTCATTGTCCCGCCGACGAGCCCGGCGGTGACGATGCCGTCAGCGAGCGTGCCGCCCACGCTGGCGTTTTCCACGGTGAGTCCGGTAATGGTCACGTGGGACGCGGCGACGCCCACGCCGTAGCTGTCGCCCGCGGCGTTGATGACGGCGCCGTGGCGCCCGGCGAGCGTCAGGGACTTGGTGACCGTGACGCTCTCGTCGTACGTGCCGGCGCACACGATCACGGTGCCCCGGGCGGCCACGGCGTCCGCCGCGGCCTGCACCGAGCTGAAGGCCGCCGTACCGCACGACCGGTCGGCCGTGCCCGCGCCGCCCGCCGGCGAGACGTAAACGGTGCCTGGCGACTGCGGCGAAGAACCCGCGATCGCCGCGTTCGCGATGCCAGGAGCGAGCCAGGGTAGCCCCGTCACTCCGGCCGCGACAAGCCATGTCAATGCATGACGCATGAGTTTCCCTTTCATACCCCGATTGCGAAGAAGTGCCCACCGCGCTGCACAGGCGGTGCGGAAACACTTCAATGTGACGTCTGCTACTCGACAGACGATCAATAAGCGATCAACCAACTTTGATAGATTTTGTTGAGCTTGTGCAGGCAGGTGCGAAGTCGGTGCTTGTCGACCTTGCTCATCAGGTTGCGGGACAGCTTCCAGCGTCAGGGGCCCGCGGCTGACCGGCGATCGCGGCCAGCACGGCCGAATGCTCGTTAGCCGTCCGACGTCAGCGTGGTGAGATGATGTAGGGAGACGTGGGAAATCCTGCGTACCGTGCGCTTGGAGGAGTGTCTGGATGGCATTGGGTTTCAGCTTCGCCGTTCTGGGGCCCGTGCGCGCGTGGCACGGCAGTGTGGAGGTCGACCTCGGCAGCCCGCAACAGCGAGCCGTCCTAGCCGTCTTGCTCCTGCGTGGCGGAGCGTATACGTCGGTTGAGGAACTCGTCGACGCGCTCTGGCCCGACGATCCGCCGAAGGCAGCGATCGGAACGATACGCACCTATGTGCACCGGCTGCGCAGGGTTGTGGGCGAGGAACTGCTGCGGTCGTCGGGCAACGGCTACGTCTTCGCTCAGCAGGGCGACGACCTGGACGCAGCGAGATTCAGGCGGTTGGCCAGGCAGGCCGGGCAGGCACGTGCCGAAGGCGATGTCGCTGCTGCTGCGAGATACCTGAGCGAAGGGCTGGCCTTGTGGCACGGTGTCCCGCTGGCCGGGATCGCCGGGCCTTTCGCCGAGACGCAGCGCGCGTTGCTGGAGGAGATGCGGCTGGCCGCGGCTGAGGACAACGCGGATGACAACCTGGCGCTGGGGAGGCATGGCGATGTGATTCCGTGGCTGGCCGCGCTTGCGAGTGAGTTTCCGTATCGTGAGCGGCTGCGGTCGCTGTTGATGCTGGCGTTGTACCGGGCGGGGCGCCAGGCGGAGGCGCTGGCGGTGTTCGATGAGGTCCGGGAGCTGTTCGGCGCGGAGCTTGGCATTGATCCCGGCCCGCAGCTGAAGGATCTGCACCTGCGCATCCTCAACGCCGACCCGGCCCTGATGGACGTGCCCGCGGCGGAAGCCCCGGCCGGGAACAGCTCGGCCGGGGACAGCGGGCCGCGTCGGGGCGTATCCGCGGAGGGGCGCGGGGACGTGAGTGACGACGTCACCGCCACATCTGCGCGGCCAGCCGCATCTGCGCGGCCAGCCGCATCTGCGCGGCCAGCCGCACCTGCGCGGGCGCCTCAGGCGCCGCCCGCGCAGGTGCCTTCGCCGCCGCCCGCGCAGCTTCCCCGTGATCTGCCGACCTTCGCTGGCCGGGGCGCGGACGTCG
>Ga0335075_10013812_pt1 | contig 12152 bp, 7 predicted proteins | sample Lox_Sample_24_FD_206723 | JGI IMG/M metagenome (GOLD analysis project Ga0335075, IMG submission 206723) | Soil microbial communities from Loxahatchee National Wildlife Refuge, Florida, United States - Lox_Sample_2.4 | ecosystem: Environmental > Terrestrial > Soil > Wetlands | place: USA: Florida... | reverse complement strand
ACCCATTGCAGATCTTCTAACACCAACAACAAAGGTACATGCGAAGTGATCGTCTCCAGCGCCTCGCCAATCTCGCGTAGCATTCGATCGTGAGTGGCTCCCTGAATCTCCCGCTCCAGCATATCTCGCTGTTCACGCTTCAAAAGCGCGGGATACTGTACCAGCCAAGTGGGTGCCTGTTTGGCCAAAACCTGAACAACGAGCTCTCCCTCTGACCCCTTGCATAAGTGACCCAAAGCTTCCAGCACAGGGTAGTAGGCTTCTTTGCTGCCATAACCTTCCACACATTGCCCGCGAGCCGTCATTCCGAGGGCCCCAACGGCAACCTGGCGCTGGAATTCGTCCACCAAGGCGGTTTTTCCGATTCCGGCCTCTCCCGTGACAATGACGACTTGGCGTTGACTTTCCAATGCTTTCCGGAAAGAATCATGCAGCTCCCTGAGTGGCCGCTCTCTGCCAACGAATACGCCCTGAGTCGGTATCGGGGGCACAGGGGGGGGCGCCGAGAGTGTTTCCCGAACCTGGGCAATGAACCGGTAACCGCGTCTGGGTAGAGTTTCCACGAAAGTAGAGTTCTTCGCACGGTCCCCGAGAGCATTTCTGACTTCGAGAATGTGACTCTTCAGAACTTCAGGTTGAACGTGTGTGTCTGGCCACAAGGCGTTCAGAAGTTCGTGATGTGTCACGAGTCGCCCGGAATTTTCTATAAGATAGCGAAGCACGCCGAACACCTTAGGTGATAGAGAGACGCGCTCGTCTTGCCCGGTATCCGTACGACGCCAAAGGCACTGATTGAGGGTATCCAAGCGGAATGGCGGAAAAACCTTCATGAGGTTCCCAGATTCGCCTTTCATTGTTGTGAATCGGCAGCCGCGACAACCCGATCAGCTGCTTCGAACAGCCCGTTTGTTGAACGATTAAGCATCCTCCAAAACCAAGCGGTTACCATTTTTCCACCAAAACATGACTCCCGCAACAAGGGAGTGCGCGTACCCTAGCGTTGTCGTTCTTTGTGATACGAGCGTTCGTCTGATTGATTTCGACCGCGGCATCAAACTCGAGCGCATAGACACGGCATCGATGTGCTGGACAATCAGGAGCAGGATTTAAGATTCGTGCTCGGCACAGCCTCGCAGTTGACCACGGTGGAAAGGAAGCACAGCAGCTGAAGATACGGCCTACGCCGCCGTCAGCACCCTGATTGACGATTGTTTTATTGCGCCGTCCGAAAGTGTGATTGCTTTCCGATGCTCGTTGTCTTATCGTGCTGGCATGATGAAAGGCCAGGGTTCACACGTGATTGTGATCGTGGATGACGATAAATCGGTCCAAAGTGCGCTGCAGGACCTGATTGAAGCTGATGGCCTAACGGCGAAGTGCTTTGGGTCGGCGGAGGAATTCATTGAGTCCGGCCTGCAACGGAGAGTGGCGTGTCTGATCACCGATATCCGAATGCCTGGAATGTCGGGCCTGGAGCTGCAAGCGAAGCTTAAAGCGGATGGATACAAGACTCCAATCATCTTTATCACCGCCCATGGAGATGCAAGAGTGCGGATACAAGCAATGAGAGAAGGCGCAGTTGAGTTCCTGATGAAACCGTTCGATGATCAAGTTCTGCTGAGCAGGGTCCGCGCCGCACTCGATATGTGAGCAATCGATTAGAGAGCACGGAAGGGCCGTGCGGCAAGATTGCGGGGGTCTTCTGTGAATACTTCCGAAGCCAATTCGCGCGCAGAAAGAGAACAACCCGAGCGTGCGTTTGAGCAGATCATCGGAAGCAGTCCTGCGCTTGAATCAGTACTTGAGCAATTGGAGCTTGTTGCGGCTACAGACTCCACCGTTTTGATTCAAGGTGAGACCGGCACAGGCAAGGAGCTCATCGCGCGCGCCATTCACAAGGCAAGCCCGCGGTGCGGGTGCGCGCTCATCAAGCTGAATTGCGCGGCTATTCCTCATGATCTGCTGGAAAGCGAATTGTTTGGTCACGAGAAGGGGGCCTTCACCGGAGCGATTACGCAGAAGATCGGACGATTCGAAATGGCTGATGGCGGCACGTTATTCCTGGATGAAGTAGGTGACATTCCACAGGCGCTACAGCCAAAGTTGCTTCGGGTACTTCAAGAGCAGGAGTTTGAGCGTCTGGGCAGCGGGCGCACCCATAAGGTGAACGTGCGTCTGGTCGCTGCCACGAATCGAAATCTGCTTGAAATGGCCGCCCGGAACGAATTCCGATGTGACCTCTATTACCGGCTGAACGTATTTCCGATAATGTTGCCGTCTCTCCGCGAACGTCGGGAGGATATTCCAGCTCTGGTGCAGCATTTCGTCGAGACCTTCAGTCGCCGCATGGGTAGGGAAATCCGCCACATTCCCCCGGAAACCATGATGGCCTATTTGTCGTATCCCTGGCCTGGCAACATACGTGAACTACAAAACGTGGTGGAACGCGCCGTAATTCTCGCGCAGGATGGCATACTTTCAAACACACTGCCCGCATGCGGGGCGCCCGTCGCACCTCCCACCTCAACGGGGGGTCCGTCAGCAGCCCCAGAGCCGCTTGAGCCAATGACACTCCGAAATTCCGAACGCGCGCTGATACTCCATGCGCTGCAAGCGAGCGGCTGGAGAATCGGGGGCCCAAAGGGGGCAGCCGTCAAGCTGGGTTTGAATCGAACAACCCTGATTCATCGGCTGAAGCGGCTTGGCATCGAACGGCCATTTCGGCGCGCTGCTTTAGCCGACAGCCCGATGACGCCCGAGCAGCCTGTGTCACCGGCGGGACTGTGAGAACTCGGGTTGTTTTGTTGGCACAAACGTGAGTTGCGATGCCGATTCCCTCGGGGTTCCCGACTTTTCGTTGGAATTCCTCCGGGCGCGATAATTCCCGGCATCGACCGTCATGAACCGGAGGAGCAAATGAATCCATTTCGAGCCGTTTGCGTCGTCCTCTCAACCCTTTTGGTGCCGTCGCTCTCGGCCCAAGTGAGCGCCACGGGAACGATTGCGGGACAAGTGCGAGACGGCAGCGGTGCGGCAGTTGCTAGCGCGCAAATCGAGGTCATTGAACAGGAAACGGGCATCTCTGTGGCCGCGAAAGTCGCGAGCGACGGCTATTACATCGTTCCGCTGCTCAGCCCAGGTCTTTATTCGGTGAAAGTTATGGCACCCAGATTTGCAGGCGCCATTCGTCGGGATCTCGTCCTCCAGATCGGCCAGAGCATTCGACAGGATTTCACATTGAAAGTTGGGGATGTGACGCAACAGGTGACGGTCACCGGCGCTGCGCCGCTGCTGAACACTGAGTCAGGCGAGATTGGCAGCGTTATTCCACTTCACGCCGCGGAACAACTCCCGCTTAACGGGCGGAACTTTTCTCAACTTGCCTTGCTTCTACCAGGCACAAATCCCGGCCCTGTGGGCGGTATCCGCACTCAGGGGAACGGCAATGAGACGCAACGCGCAGGGGCCGAAATCATCGCCGACGGCGGTCGCGGCAGCTTCAATACCTTCATGATCGACGGCATTGATGATCGGGACCAGTCGGTGGGCACTATCAAAGTGTTTCCAAACCTCGAAGATATTCAGGAATTCCAGGTCCAACTGGGCAACTACGATGCGCAAGTTGCGTCTGGAGGCGCAGTTGTCAACGTCGTCACCCGATCCGGCTCCAACGCACTGCACGGATCGGTATTCGAGTTTCTGCGGAACGACGTCTTGGACGCACGGCAGTACTTTGACGCAAGCAAACCGCAGTTTCAGCAGAACCAGTTCGGATTCTCCGTTGGTGGGCCGATCCGCAAGAACAGAACATTCTATTTCGGCGACTATCAAGGACTTCGCATCCATACGGCCGCTACCTCAATCCTCTCCGAACCGACGGCCGCCATGCGGGCGGGAGATTTCGGCGCCTACCCGGGGGTTATCTATGATCCGAACAGTTTCGATCCCGCCAGCAACACGCGAGCGGCGTTTGCGGGTAACCAGATTTCGCCTTCTCGTATTGACCCGATTGCGAAGAACCTGCTCGCGATTATCCCGCTGCCGAACCTGCCTGGGGTTACGAATAACCTGCGCATCAATCCGCTTCTCGTACAGGCAGAAGACGAGTTCGATGTTAGGGTGGATCACTGGTTTTCCGACCGGGACAGCGCCTTCGCACGTTATACGTACGGAGGGGCAAACATCACTTACCCGGCCACACCAGTTGTGCTAAACGGGGACATCAACCCGCTAGCGTTCGCTCAGGGAAGTTCTACTTCCGGCTCTCTCAAGTTGAACCATGCTCCCAGCCAACAGGCGACGTTGCAGGAAGTGCATCGCTTTACAGGGAACCTCCTCAATCAATTCGCGCTCGGCTACACCCGCTTTGCACTGCGAGTAACTTCGCTTGACGAGGGCCTAAATCTTGCCAGCCAGCTCGGTCTGCAGGGCGCCAACACCGGCCCCAACGCCGGGGCCATGGCGAGTCTCACCATCTCCAGCGAGTCCGGTTATAGCTCGGCCAACCTGCCGGAAGTTGTCCCGCAGAATACGTACGAACTTAGCGACACCGTCTTCTACACCCATGGCGCACATTTGCTTCGGCTCGGTTTTAGCGCCATCAACAACCGATTTGGTTTTTTCCAGCTAGGCAGTTCTTCCGGCGCGCTGAGCTTTACCGGAACTTACACCAATAATCCCACAAGCCCTTCCGGCACCGGTGCAGGCTTCGCGGATTTCCTGCTGGGCTTGCCAGTGAGTGCCAGCAAATCCGCCTTCCTGCAAGGAGCACCCTACGTGCACTATTACGAGTGCGGCGCTTTTATCCAGGATGAGTGGCACACGACCAGCCGACTCACCGTCAACCTGGGGCTCCGCTACGACCTGTTCACACCGGTGTCGGAGCGGGAAAATCGGCTCTCGGACTTGTTGTTCCCGTCAGGAACTATGCTTATCGCCGGGCAAAACGGCGTTTCATCCGGAATCCTGAACCCGCAGAAGCATGATTTCAGTCCGCGCATCGGACTCGCATACCTTGTAGGCAAGAAGACCGCAATCCGGGCAGCGTACGGGCTGTTCTATTTCAATGAGCAGGGCGTCGGCGGATCCACGCGCCTATTCATCAATTTCCCGTTCGCAGCCCAATTCAGTGTTTCGTGCAGTTCAACTACGCCCTGCCTGAGCACCTCGATGGGTATTCCGCAGACGCCCGGTGCTGACAATCTCCCGAACGCTGTATACCAGCCCATCAGCAACCTGACGCCTAATGTTGAGCAATGGCACCTTATGATCGAACGGGAGATCGTTCCCTCGCTGGTCATGCGTGTAGCCTACGTCGGCAGCCACGGCAATCATCTGAATATCAACATAAACGAAAATGTCGCATTCCCCGGGCCTGGTCCGATTGCGCCTCGACAACCGCTCCCTGACTATTCCGCAATTTCATCCTGGGAGCCTCGCGGCATTTCGAACTACGATGCGCTGCAGCTATCGGCGGAAAAACGCCACGGTAGCGGTTTGTCTTTTCTTGCCGCCTATACGTGGAGCAAGAGCCTGGACGAAGGCGGGGGAGGCAATTCTTCCACAGGCGATCCCCGCATCAATATCCAGAATCCTCGGAACATCCCAGCCGACTACGGGCTTTCCAGCTTCGACTATCGCCAACGCTTCACCTTCAGCACCGTTTATGAGCTTCCGTTTGGCAGTGGGCGCAAATTCATGAACAGTCCAAATAGGCTCACGGAGATCCTTGCAGGCGGGTGGCAGATCGCCAGCATCGTGACTGCGCAATCGGGGGCCCCGTTTTCGGTGTCTCTGGCGACGCCGACAGCCAACACCGGTACCTTTACCCGCCCTGATCGCATCTGCAATGGCAATCTTTCCGCAAATAGGCAAAGCATTGAGAAATGGTTTGACATCTCTTGCTTCGCAAACCCGCCGCCCTACACTTTCGGAAACGCGGGCCGCAATATTCTTATCGGGCCGGGCCTGTTCACCTCGGACCTTTCTGCCGACAAAGACTTCCGCCTCAGTGAGCAATTTGGGTTGCAGTTTCGATCCGAGTTTTTTAACTTTCCGAACCGGACCAATTTCGGACTACCGAATGCCAGCGTCGGTTCCGCCGCTGCTGGAACCATCACGTCGGTGGTCACGAATTCCCGCCAAATCCAGTTTGCGTTGCGTCTGCACTGGTAGCTTTGCCAAAGGGGATCTGACTCATTAAGCCCGGCGTCAGCAAGTCTGCTGTATGTGTTCATGCATTTGGGAGGGAGAAAGAGCTTATTCATAAGTGCTCCTCGCGTCCGGCGAATTCGTGAAGGCGGAACTGCGGGTCCGCCCAAGTACATTCGAGCAGTAACAGGACTGGCCTTTTCGCAAAGGGGTTGTGGCGGTGCAACAGATAGGGCTTCAACGGACGCACAAATCGTGTCAGTGCGATTTACGGTTCCGCATCGTATAACATAGTACCGCTCTTGCCCTCTGGAACAGACTGAAATTATGGAATCGCTGTCTTTCTCTCCGAAATGTTTGGGAAGGGATAATGGGCGAATCGGGGGAAGTCGTTTGCAAATGGCGAGCAGCATCTGCTATCCATTTTGTCCTCGCGCTGCTCTTCGCAGCAACTCCGCCTGGTTTCTGTGAGCGCCCGTCCTACGCTCCGACGGTCATTCGAGTGCCGGTCAATGACGCCAACGATCTCGTCTTCACCCGAATCTCCTTCGGAAAAGGACCATCCCACGGCAGAGTGCAGTCGATTGTTCAGGACCGCCAGGGATTCCTGTGGTTTGGCACCAACAGCGGCTTAGAGCGGTACGATGGCTATCGATTTAGGGAATTCCGTCACGATCCTAACGATCCCAGCAGCCTGAGGGGCAGTGTGATCCACACAATCTTCGAAGATGAGTCGGGTAAGCTCTGGGTTGGATCGGATCAGTTTCTGGACGGCTATGACCCTCCCACCGAGACCTTTACCCATTATCCAGCCACTTTTACTGGCTCAGACATGATGGCCTGGCACGGACTAGAGGATCATAAGGGAGCGATTTGGCTGGCTACATTCGATGGACTCTATAGAATTGACCCAGCTACCGGGAAATCTCGTCATTATCGGTACGGTCCCGGCGATCCCTCCAGGTTGAGCAGCAACAACGTGGCTGCGATTCTGGAAACGAGAGAAGGGACGTTCTGGGTCGCTACTCCGAATGAGATAGCGTCCATTGATCCGAACACGGGAAAGATAGGCCGGCATTTTCCCCTCCCGTCTTCAACATTCGTCCAGCCGGTCACTGTTCTATTCGAAGGTCATTCCGGTAAGGTGTGGATCGGTTCCGAAGATGGCCTGGCGGCACTCGATCCGCGAACAAATCAGCTCGTTCAGTATTCCTTTGAAGGCTCAGGTCTGGAGCGTTCACCTCTCAAAGGCGTACGGGCGCTTCTCGAAGACGAGAATGGAAATTTATGGATCGGCACAGCGAATCAGGGTATCCTGAAACTCGACCGCGAACGGAAGCATGCCTTTCAATACCGCAACGACCCCACTAATCCTCAGAGCCTGAGCTCGAACCAAGTGGTCGCGCTTTACGAAGATCGTGAAGGCAACATATGGGTTGGTACTACCGGGGGCGGGGTAAACCGCTTCTCCAGCAGACCATTGCCATTCACGCGCTACAGGCACGAGCCGGGAAATCCCAACAGCCTGGACTCGGATTACACATCGGCTGTCTACGAGGACAGCCAGGGATCATTGTGGATCGGCAGCATGGCAGTAGTGACCCGGATCGACCGTAAATCCGGGCACTATACCTTTTACAGGAAGACCGGAGGCCCCGGGGATCTTTCCAGCACCTGGGTGCTTTCGATAATCGAAGACCGCGAGGGATATCTGTGGTTCGGAACCCTGAATGGTGGCTTGGATCGATTTGATCGGCGCACGGGGCAATTCAAAGTCTACCGTCACAATCCGGCCGATCCTCATAGTCTCAGCAACGACACTGTGTATGGACTAACGATTGGTCGCAACGGAGTGCTTTGGGCCTCGACGGCCGATGGCTTTAATGCGCTCGATGAAAAAACCGGCGAGTTCCGCGTGTACCGGGTACCGGGGGATCCTTTGACCCGATACAAGGAAATTGTGGAAGACCCAACCGGAGCATTGTGGCTAGGGACATGGGACCGCGGTCTCTACCGCTTTGATCCGGCCACCGGCCATTTCACCATCTACCGCAACAACAATCGCCCCGGCAGCCTGAGCAGCAATAGGGTGAATTCAATTTGCATTGGCCGCACAGGGACAATCTGGCTTGGCACAGACAATGGTCTGGACCGATTTGATCCTGCAACGCACACCTTCGTCACATACAGTGTGAAGGATGGCCTGCCCAATGGTACGGTGAACAGCATCCAGGAAGATCGACAGGGCAACTTATGGTTGAGCACGGGTAACGGGCTCTCGCGGTTCGATCCACGCGCCAGAACCTTCAAAAGCTATTACACCTCCGACGGCTTGCTGGGCAACGAATTCTACAATTACGCGGGATCTTACAAGAGTCCGGCCGGAGAGATGTTTTTTAACTCCTATGCAGGAGTGATCGCTTTTTTCCCTGACCGACTGATTGCTGCGGACCGTCCGTACTTACCACCGGTGGTCATTACGGGGTTTCAGCTATTCGGGAGACCTGTGTCCATAGGAGATCGCTCGCCGCTCAAGCAGGCGATCTCGTTCACCGATTCCATGACGCTGTCCCACGATCAAAGCATTTTCACGTTCGAGTTTGTCGCGCTCAGCTATGCGAGCCCAGAGATGAACCACTATCGATACCGGCTTGAGGGCCTTGAGAAAGATTGGAATTACACGGATAGCGATCATCGTTCGGCGACATACACTACACTGCCTGCCGGAAGCTATATATTTCGTGTGCAAGGCCGGACGGACCGTGGCGAATGGAACCAACCCGGCGCCAGCATTAGAATCCGGATCCTTCCCCCATGGTGGGGTACGTGGTGGTTCCTGACAACCTGTGTGGTAAGTCTTATGGTTCTCGTCTCGGGTTCCCACCGCTTTCGCGTCCACATCTTAAAACAGCGCCATGCCGTCATAGAGCAGCATCAAGTCGAGATTCGCTTGCTCAACGAGCAATTGATCAAAGCGCAGGAGGCGGAACGGATGCGCATCTCCGGAGAACTGCACGACGGCGTTCTCCAGCAGATTACATCCCTTGTTTTAAGGCTAGGCAAGGTGAGAAATCAGATGCCATCGGATTCGGAAGCGAAAGGAACAGTCGCTGATTTGAAAAAGCAACTCATCAAGATCGGAGAGGACATCCGTCATTTGTCGCATGAGCTTCACCCTGCATTGCTGCAAGAGTCGGGCCTGCCGGCGGCCCTCTGTGCGTATTGCGAAGAGTTCAGCAACGTGCGCGCCCTCCGTGTGTCGTGTGAAGCGGACGAGAGTGTGGAGGAGTTGTCGCCTGGGGCTGCGCTGTGCCTCTACCGCATCGCACAGGAAGCTCTCGGCAATGCCGCCAAGCATTCGGCGGCGAAGAAAGTGGAGGTTCGGCTTACACGCGCTGACGGTCGCGTTCGACTTTCAGTCTCCGATGACGGCGTTGGCTGCGATCCCAACCAGACGGGGAAATCGGGAGGGCTTGGGGTGATCAATATGCGAGAACGTGTGCTTCAGCTGGACGGGACATTCGAGTTCGACAGCGAGCAAGGGCACGGAACCACGGTGAGGGTTGAAGTTCCTTTTCGGCCCGCGTCCTGAGTCTGCTGAAAGCTTGGTCACTGGAGCCTCCAACCGCCCGGAGGCGACCCAGCAGTGTAGGCCGATTGTCCGACGCGTCGTTTCAAAGAGCGGGCGAAGGTCACCAGTGCATGAGGCTGCGACATTCCGGATTGGAGCAAGAAAACAGTAGGGGTGTAGGAAAAGCACGCGTATGGGAAAAGCGCAAATGAGGGCGGGCATCTGGCTGGCTATCATGTTGGCGTCCAGCGTTTGCGCCTTTGCGCTCGATCCTACGCTCGACGTCAGCCAGTATCTGTGGCTGGCTACGGAATTCGGTTGGTTTCGCTTTGACGGCCTTCGCAGAGGCGGCCGGTAGATTCTTCATCTGGCACACATAGCACATTTTAGGCTTGATTTACGCGGATTCGCTGCCCAGCGGATCAGGGTCGTAACTGCTTGTTTCGGAAACCCTCCAACTGCGACGATGGTGGATTCTGCCATGCTGGACTGATTGTTGCGCGGGTCCGGAAAGCGGTGAGCAAGATCCCAAAAACTAAGATCACAGGAGCGTATGCAGGCCCGTTGAACCGGCCGGTTCCCGGCAGCCACTGCTAAAGCACGGGTCGTGCGCAGACCCACAGCGCCAGCCCTGCCTATTATCGGGCACGGCAGAACAGATTTGCCGGAACCGTACCTTGTCAAGCACGGTAGCCATCTACCGTGCGTTCACAGGTCCAGGCTCCCCCCTCGTGAGAACTGTGCCACGGAGAGGCATTCCATGGGTTGGTAAAGGGATTCTCAGTTTGATCCTACGAGGCACAGTCTCTAGCCTGAGTCTGATTCGAGACGCATGCTCAGGCTGGGATCGCACAGAAAAGCCAAATCTGCACCACCCACTTTTGGTCGTGCTTACGCCGCCAAACGGCGGCAATGGACCTATGTCGCCGTTTGTTCAAATCGATATGAACAAAGCCCGGGAGCAGACGCCGAGGCTTCAATGATTCCATATGAGCAAGCATTAGCACGAGACTGCTTCTACCCTCTGCGCCGAATTAGCTCATTTCACCATTGGGCTGACGCTCGTGGCTTTTCCTTTCTCATATGCGGTCCGGCGGCCTATGCAGAATGACAAATGGTACATCGTTCGACACGCGCAACCGTGTATGGGTTCCCGGGACTCGAACCACGATCGATCATGCGGAGGGGCCATGGCACTCGGAACCTTCGGTGGAAGCGACTGCCTTCCGATTGGGATCGTTGGCTGGGCTTACCCATTCAAGATGGCGCAATGAGCGAAGTTTACGCCATCACTCCCGCCGGTCTAAGCACTTTGGGGGCAACTCAAAAAGGGGATTTTCGAGTTGCCCCGCCCCGATGCCCTTGCGCGCGCTGGCTTCCCGCGGAAGCCCTCGGACGTCGGCGGACAGAGAACTCGCCATAACTGTTTCAAACAAATGGTTTTAATATTGGCCTTGCGGAAGTGCTGGGATGTCCCTGGAAGTGGCTTTGGCTCCTCAGGTAGGACTCGAACCTACAACCCTTCGGTTAACAGCCGAATGCTCTGCCATTGAGCTACTGAGGAACACCTTGACGTTGATGATCCCTTATCAAGTTATCAGAGCGGGCGAAATGCGTCAAAATGAGGCTGCCAGCCTGCCGGGTGCGAATTTCCGTTTCAGCACCACATGTCCCCCCCGGCCGGGAACGGTACGATGGAAGTTGCATGAGAGTTGGAAGGAGGCTCTATGTCCCGCATTTCCAGGCTCGACCGCAGCCAGGTAATCCCCGACATCGCGGCGCTGTTCGACAAGATCTTTGCCCAGCGCGGCAACGTCCCTAACATGTTCCGTGTGATGGCGCACCGGCCTGAAATCTTCGCAACCATGCAGGCCCACTTTGCCGCTGTGCTCAATACAGGTACGGTCTCGACCCGGCTGAAGGAACTGATCATCGTCCGGACCAGCCAGGTGAATGCGACACCTTATTGCCTGGCCAGCCACACCATCCTGGCCCGGGGGTTGGGATGGACCGACGACCAACTCGATCATCTCGCCGACTGGAAGCAACGCGAAGACTTTACCCCCGCCGAAAAAGCCGCCCTGCGCCTGGCGGAGACCGTTACGCGCGACGCCCACGCTGTGAGCGACGAGCAGTTTGCCGAGCTATGCGGTTTTTACTCGGAAGGCGAGATCGTGGAGCTGTTGTGCGCCATTGGCCTGTTCAACTACTTCAACCGCTTCAACGACGCACTCAGGATGGAGCCGACCCGACCGGGCGAAGGTGGTCAGCCGCGGCAATCGGAACCGGCGGCGGAAGCCGCAGCGGCGCGTTGATGCCGCGCCGTCGTTCCCGATCCTGACCTGCTCGCTATCTGACACGATCCGGTTCTCGTCCGCATCTTTTATCCAGGGAGTCTTACCCCGGAATGAAACTGAATCTGCCTCCCGGC
>Ga0335075_10013811_pt1 | contig 12152 bp, 3 predicted proteins | sample Lox_Sample_24_FD_206723 | JGI IMG/M metagenome (GOLD analysis project Ga0335075, IMG submission 206723) | Soil microbial communities from Loxahatchee National Wildlife Refuge, Florida, United States - Lox_Sample_2.4 | ecosystem: Environmental > Terrestrial > Soil > Wetlands | place: USA: Florida... | reverse complement strand
TCCCCTTTCCGCACGCCATTCAGAATCTCGAGTTCCTCGGGATGGCGTTCGATCGGAATCAGGATGGTGATTGGCTTGCCAATGACTTCGCCTGCTTTATATTGGAAAATCCGTTCGGCCCCGTGGTTCCAGCTGTTGATGACCCCATTAACGTCTTTGCCCACGATGGCATCATCAGACGATTCGACAATTGCGGCAAACCGTTCCGTCATCAAGAGGGCCAAATTGCGTTCGGTGACGTCCAGCAGCATGTTCACCGCGCCGGTAATTCGGCCGGAAGAATCGCGGACGAGCGTCGGGTACGGCAAAACATTGCGGCGGGTGCCATCCGAACGTTCAATAATGATTTCGTGCCCCCGGACCGGTTCGCCCGTTGTCAAGGTTACCGCCATCGGGCTTTCATCGGCTGGCAGCTCCGTCCCATCGGGGCGGAAAACTTTAAAGCTGCCGCACCACGATTCCTGTCCGATTTTGGGGTTGCAGCCCCACAATTCAGCGGCTGGTTCGTTAAACAGGGTAATTTTTCCCTCAGCATCCGTCGTGTAAATAGCCACCGGTAAATTGCGAACGACCAGTTCATAACGCTCCTGGCTGACCCGCAGTTCGGAGGTTCGTTCGCGGACCAGCGCCTCGAGGCTGTTGTTCATCTGCCTCAGCGCCTCTTCGGCATTTTTGCGCTGGGTGATTTCCGTCTCCAACGCAGCGTTGGCGGCGGCCAATGCGCGCGCCGTTCGGAACAAGTCCGCAAACGCGCCAACCTTTGATTTGAGGATTTCAGGGTTAATGGGTTTGGTGAGATAATCCACCGCGCCCACCCCGTAACCGGTTATGATGTCTTTTTCGTCGAGATAGAATGCCGTTAAAAAAATGATCGGAATGTTTTGGTTGCGCCTGCGCGCTTTAATGTGGCGGGCCAGTTCAAGGCCGCTCATGCCTGGCATTTGAATATCCAGCACGATGCAGGCAAACTCGTTGTGCAGCAGCGCCAGCAGGGCCTCTTCCGCCCGGAGGGCGCGATAGAGCCTCAACCCTTTCACCGGCTCCAGGACGCTCTCTAAGGCGTCCAGATTCCTGCTCTCGTCATCCACCAGCAAAATATTGACCGGATCCAGCTCCGGTTTAGGGACGAAAGTTGTGTCTGTCTCAATCACTTGCATGCTTAATTTTTCAAAACCGGCCAACTGCAAACGTGAACCCGTCCGCCGCCAACCATCCTCGCCGCCTTAATGCGCGGCCAGCGAGGCGTCTCAAGACCGTCCTGTCTTGCGCGCATCAAGAACAGGAAGTGTGTTCCCCACACGTCTTTAATATTCATTTTTACCGATGAAGCCAAACCCTCAGCAGTGAAACAAGCTGGTCCGTATTCACCGGTTTGGCGATGTAATCCGACGCGCCGGCTTCGAGGCATTTTTCCCGGTCTCCTTTCATCGCTTTGGCCGTTAGCGCCAGGATGGGCAACGCCCGGAACTTCGCGTCCTTGCGGATTTCACGAAGCGTTTCGTAACCATCCATCTCAGGCATCATAATGTCCATCAACACAACGCTCAAATCCGGCGTATTCTTGATAATATCAATCGCCTGCCGGCCGTTGGTAGCGCTTAAAACGTTCATCTCATGGTTTTCCAAAACCGTGGTCAGCGCGAAAATATTGCGCGCGTCATCGTCCACAACGAGGGCCTTTCTTCCGCGCAACGCTTCGTTGGAATTGTGGAGGCGCGACAGCATCTCCCGCTTGGCATCCGGCAAATTGGCCACGACACGGTGCAGGAACAGCGCCGTCTCATCGAACAGCCGGTCGGGTGATTGCACGTCTTTAAGAACAATGCTTTTCGCCAGAGCGCGGAGCTGTTTTTCCTCTTCCGGCTCAAGTTCTTTCCCGGTAAAGACTACGACCGGTACTTCGCGCAGAGCCGCTTCTCCCTGCATCTTTTCCAGCAGCGCATAACCGCTCATGTCCGGAAGACGCAAATCGAGGACGCAACAATCAAATTGAGAATCCATCAATTTTTGAAACGCCTCGGCGCCCGTGCCTACCGTCTCGATTTCGATGTCATTGTGCGAAAGCAACTCAACAATGCTGTCTCTTTCGGTCTTGTTGTCCTCAACCACAAGCAGCCGTTTTGCGCGAGGCGCGACAAAATTCTTGATGCGGTCGAAACACTGTTCCAGGCCTTCCGTTGTGGCCGGCTTTATCGTGTACGAAAAAGCGCCATGCGAAAGGCCGTGCTGTCGCTCTTCTTCGATCGAAATAATCTGGACGGGGATATGCCGCGTGGCGGGATCCAGCTTCAGATTATTCAGAACAGTCCAGCCGAGCATGTCCGGCAGGAAAATGTCCAGTGTGACGGCCGTCGGCAGATATTGCCGCGCCAGGGCGATTGCGGCATGACCGCGCGTAGCTGACAGCGCTTTAAATCCCTTATCACGGGCCAGACCCACGAGCACCCGCGCATAGTGCGGATCATCTTCCACAATCAGCAGCACGCTGTCCCCGGACTGGATGGCATCGCGGTCGTCTGGAATAAGTTCCTCGCGCGGCGCCGGCAGAACCACCGGCTGCGCTTCGGGTTGGCGTGAAATCTTTGTCGTTCCGCCGGAATACGTCAGCGGCAAATATAGCGTGAACGAACTGCCTTCACCCGGGGCGCTGATTAGCTTAATCTCCCCACCCAGCAGGGTCGCGAGTTCGCGGGAAATCGCCAATCCCAACCCGGTTCCACCGTATTTGCGGCTCGTACCGGCGTCCGCTTGCTGAAACGCCTCAAAGATCAATTTCTGCTTCTCGCCCGCAATGCCAATGCCCGTATCGCTGATTTCATATGCAATCACGGTCGGTGTCTTACTGAGGACCTTATGGTCATGGCTCCAGCCGGAGACCGCTGGTCCCACGTGAATGGAAACATGTCCATGGGCCGTAAATTTGAACGCGTTTGACAGAAGGTTCTTGAGAATTTGCTGCAAACGCTTCGGGTCCGTCGTCATACCCCGCGGCAAAGCCGCGTCAAATTCAATGTTGAACGGCAGATTCTTCGCTTCCGCCACGTGGCGGAAATTGCGCTCAACCGAGTCGCGCACAGCCGCAAATGCGACCTCTTCAGCGTCCACGGTCACAGTGCCCGACTCGATCTTCGACAGGTCCAAAATGTCGGTAATCAGGTTAAGCAAATCTGAACCGGAGGAATAAATGTTGCGGGCGAACTCGACCTGCTTGCCCGAAAGGTTCCCCGCGGTGTTTTCGGCAAGCTGCTGTCCCAGGATGAGGATTGAGTTCAGCGGCGTGCGTAATTCGTGCGACATGTTCGCCAGGAACTCAGATTTATATTTGGACGTCAGCGCCAGTTCCGCGGCTTTTTCCTCGAGCGCGCGCCGGGCCTGTTCAACTTCACGGCTCTTGCGTTCCACTTCGACGTTTTGTTCGGCCAATTGCCGGGCTTTTTGCGCCAGCTCTTCGTTTGTCTGCTGCAATTCCTTTTGTTGCGACTGAAGTTCCACGGTCAGTTGTTGTGATTGTTGCAGCAGGTTTTCTGTACGCATCGTCGCTTCGATCGTGTTCAACACAACGCCGATGGACTGAGTCAATTGCTCCAGAAACGTCAGGTGTGTGACGCTGAAAGGCGCAAGTGACGCCAATTCGATCACGGCTTTTGTCTGTCCTTCAAACAACACCGGCAGCACAACAATACTCGCCGGGCGCGCTTCCGCCAGGCTCGAGCCGATCCGTGTATAGTCCGATTTTACGCCCGTCAACAGGATGCGTTCCTTTTCCACCGCACATTGGCCCACGAGGCCTTCGCCAACCAGGATGCGTTGGGGCTGCTCCGCCCGCGTGGCATATCCCGCCAGCAGCCGCAGCATCCATCGGTTATCGTCGCCCATTTCCATCTGGTAAATTGCGCCCTGCTGCGCGCCGACCAGCGGCACAAGTTCCGACAGCAGCATTCGGCCTACCGTGAGCAAATCGCGTTGTCCCTGCAACATGCCGGTAAACTTCGCAATATTACTCTTAAGCCAGCCCTGCTCCTCATTGCGGGCCGTCGTGACGCGCAAGTTATCAATCATCGTATTGATGTTGTCCTTAAGTTCGGCGACTTCACCGCGGGCCTCGACGGTAATGGACCGTGTGAGGTCACCTTTGGTGACCGCTGTGGACACTTCAGCAATTGCGCGCACCTGCGTAGTCAGATTGTTGGCCAGCAGGTTGACGTTGCCCGTGAGGTCCTTCCAGGTGCCGGCGGCGCCAGGCACGTTTGCCTGGCCGCCCAACCGGCCGTCCACTCCCACCTCTCTGGCGACGTTGGTGACCTGTTCGGCAAAAATGGCCAGCGTGTCCGTCATGTTATTGATTGTCTCGGCGAGCGCCGCGACTTCACCTTTGGCTTCGACTGTCAGCTTTTGCCGCAAATTTCCGTTGGCGACGGCAGTCACCACCTTGACGATTCCGCGCACCTGGTCGGTCAGGTTGGCCGCCATAAAGTTCACGCTGTCGGTCAAGTCCTTCCATGTGCCGCCTACGCCGGGCACCTGCGCCTGGCCGCCCAATTTTCCTTCCGTGCCGACTTCGCGCGCGACGCGCGTCACTTCTGCCGCAAAAGCATTGAGCTGGTCCACCATCGTATTGATGGTGTTCTTGAGTTCGAGAATTTCGCCCTTCACGTCCACCGTGATTTTGCGGGAAAGATCGCCGCGGGCCACAGCCGTGGTCACTTCGGCCACGTTGCGGACTTGCGCCGTCAGGTTAGCTGCCATTGCGTTGACCGAGTCCGTCAAGTCTTTCCACGTGCCGGCCACACCCGGCACCACCGCCTGCACGCCCAGGCGCCCTTCAGTACCTACCTCGCGCGCCACGCGTGTCACTTCCGAGGCGAACGAACGCAATTGCTCAACCATCGTGTTGATCGTTTCCTTGAGCTGCAAAATTTCACCGCGCACGTCCACCGTGATTTTGCGCGAAAGGTCGCCGTTAGCCACCGCAATGGTCACCTCGGCAATATTTCGCACCTGACCGGTAAGGTTCGAAGCCATGGAATTGACGTTATCGGTCAAGTCCTTCCAGGTTCCGGCGACACCCGGCACCGCCGCCTGGCCGCCCAATTTGCCTTCAGTGCCCACTTCGCGCGCTACACGGCTCACTTCCGAGGCGAACGAGTTCAGTTGGTCTACCATCGTATTGATGGTGTTCTTGAGTTCGAGAATTTCGCCTTTCACGTCCACCGTAATCTTACGCGACAGGTCGCCGCGCGCCACGGCAGTGGTCACTTCGGCGATGTTACGCACCTGGCCCGTAAGGTTGTTGGCCATGGAATTGACGTTGTCAGTCAGGTCTTTCCATGTGCCGGCCACGCCCGGCACCACCGCCTGGCCGCCCAGCTTGCCTTCAGTGCCCACTTCGCGTGCCACACGGCTCACTTCCGAGGCGAACGAGTTCAACTGGTCCACCATGGTATTGATGGTGTTTTTCAATTCCAAAATTTCACCGCGCACGTCCACCGTGATTTTGCGCGACAAGTCTCCACGGGCCACAGCCGTGGTCACTTCGGCGATATTACGCACCTGGCCGGTCAAGTTGTTGGCCATGAAATTGACGTTGTCGGTAAGGTCCTTCCATGTGCCGGCCACGCCGGGAACAGCTGCCTGGCCGCCCAAACGCCCGTCCGTGCCGACTTCGCGCGCCACACGGCTCACTTCCGAGGCGAACGAGTTCAACTGGTCCACCATCGTGTTAATCGTGTTTTTCAGGTCGAGAATTTCCCCCTTCACGTCCACCGTGATTTTTCGGGACAAGTCGCCCTTGGCAACCGCCGTTGTCACGTCGGCAATGTTACGGACCTGGCCGGTCAGGTTTGCCGCCATGAGATTCACGTTATCGGTCAAATCTTTCCACGTGCCAGCCACCCCGCGGACCTGTGCCTGGCCGCCCAGCTTGCCTTCGGTGCCCACTTCGCGGGCCACGCGCGTCACTTCGGATGCAAATCCGTTCAATTGGTCCACCATCGTATTAATGGTGTTTTTCAGTTGTAGAATTTCACCTTTCACGTCCACCGTAATCTTGCGGGAAAGGTCGCCGCGGGCCACGGCCGTGGCCACTTCCGCGATATTGCGCACCTGTGAAGTCAGGTTTGAGGCCATGGAATTGACGTTGTCAGTCAGGTCTTTCCACGTGCCGGCCACGCCGCGCACTTCGGCCTGGCCGCCCAAGTTACCTTCCGTGCCCACCTCGCGCGCCACACGCGTCACTTCAGAAGCGAATCCGTTTAACTGGTCCACCATCGTATTAATGGTGTTTTTCAGCTCGAGAATTTCTCCTTTCACGTCCACGGTGATCTTGCGGGACAAATCGCCTTTGGCAACCGCAGTGGTGACTTCCGCGATATTGCGGACCTGCCCGGTGAGGTTGGTCGCCATCGCGTTGACAGAGTCCGTCAAATCTTTCCACGTGCCGGCGACGCCCGGCACTTCAGCCTGGCCGCCCAGAATGCCTTCTGTGCCCACTTCGCGAGCGACACGTGTCACTTCTGAAGCAAATCCGTTTAATTGGTCCACCATCGTATTGATGGTGTTTTTCAACTCAAGAATTTCTCCTTTCACGTCCACCGTGATTTTTCGAGAAAGACTGCCCTTGGCCACGGCGGTCGTCACTTCCGCGATGTTACGGACCTGGGCGGTCAAGTTCGTCGCCATGGAATTGACGTTATCGGTAAGGTCTTTCCAGGTTCCCGCGACGCCTGGCACCACCGCCTGGCCGCCCAGCTTGCCTTCGGTGCCTACCTCACGCGCCACGCGCGTCACTTCAGAGGCAAACGAGTTTAATTGGTCCACCATTACGTTAATGGTGTCTTTCAATTCCAAAATTTCCCCCTTCACGTCCACCGTGATCTTTCGGGACAGGTCGCCGCGCGCCACGGCCGTGGTCACCTGCGCGATATTACGGACCTGCGCCGTCAGGTTGGAGGCCATGGAATTGACGTTGTCGGTCAAGTCTTTCCACGTCCCCGCCACGCCGGGCACAAAGGCCTGGCCGCCCAGCTTGCCTTCGGTGCCCACTTCGCGCGCCACGCGCGTCACTTCAGAGGCGAACGAGCGCAATTGCTCCACCATGGTATTGATCGCTTCCTTGAGCTGCAGGATTTCACCGCGCACGTCCACAGTGATTTTCTTGGAGAGGTCCCCATTGGCCACGGCAATCGTCACATCGGCGATGTTACGCACTTGCGCCGTCAGGTTACCGGCCATTTGGTTCACAGATTCGGTCAACTCGCGCCACACGCCCGAGACTTTCTTTACCTGCGCCTGGCCGCCGAGTTTTCCTTCGGTGCCCACTTCGCGGGCCACGCGAATGACTTCCACCGAAAAGCCCGCAAGCTGTTCCACCATGCCATTGACCACTTTTGCGGTGCGCAAATGTTCGCCTTGCAACGGCTGGCCGCCAATTTCCAATGACACTGACTGTGACAAATCCCCTTTTGCCACCGCACCAATCACACGTCCCATTTCCAGAGTCGGGCGTGAAAGATCATCCGCCAGCGAATTGACGGCATCGAAGGAATCGGACCAACCGCCCACGGCGTCACCCATTGGCAAACGCTCGTTGAATTTTCCTTTCCGGCCAATTTCATTTCGCAACCGATTCAGGGAAGTGCCGAACCGATCAATCCGGCCAACGACTTGATTGAAGGCGTCCGCAATTTTACCGTCCAGGCCCGTCAAATCTCCGGGCATCCGTGTCGAAAAATTCCCGTCGCGCAACGCATTCAGAGTGGCCAGCAATTGGCGCTTGAAATGGTCATCGCCTAATACGTTGCCATTTGCATTTCCATTGGAAGTCGATTTCGTCCGCGGCCCCGCTAAATCTGTATCAGTTTTCATGTCTATATATTAATATCCAACGATGACGATTTGATGCTGCTTTCCACCCAAAATTTCCGTTTTCACGAGGCGCGAAATCCAGAACAGCCTGTGACTTCTGACCGTGTAAAAAAACTGAGCAAGCCGTTAATCTAGGCAGAAAATATGCCAGCGGATATTTTGCACGATTTGGCCCAAATCCTTTGGAAAGAGAAATGCTTTCCATGACCATGAGCCTGTTAGGGTTTTGCAAATTGCAAATCGTCTTTGCAAAGTGCATTGAATTGTTTGATTATTCAATGTGTGCAATTTCGGGCATATTTAGATTCATATGGCGACTGAATTTCAAATTGATGGTATGACGTGTGGGAACTGCGCACGGCACGTGACTGACGCCATCCAATCCCTCTCCGAAGTCCACAGCGCTGCCGTCTCACTCGAACGGCGGAACGCAATCGTCCGCTGGAACGGCTCCGAGAACATCCCGGCTGTCCTGCAGGCGGTCCATAATGCCGGCTATGCGGCGAAAGAGACGGATGGCACTTCCTCTAGGCGCCAACCTCACCCGGATTGGCAGTGGGCCTTGTGGGTTGGAGTCCTCGTCACGGGTGTTTTGATGTCCGGCGAATGGATTTTCCGGATCGACAGGCGACCTTGGTTTGAATGGCTTTCCTTTGCGCTGGCGGGAATCGTCCAGCTCTATTCCGGCGCGCAATTTTATCGCGGCGCCTGGCGGCAACTCAAGGCCGCCCGCACAAACATGGACACGCTCGTAGCTCTTGGGTCCACCACGGCATTTGCCTACAGCGCATGGGCGCTCGTTAGCGGTATGGGCGGACATTTATATTTTTTGGAGGCGGCCGCTATCATCACTCTCATCAGCCTCGGTCATTGGATTGAGGCCGGCGTGAGCGAGAGAGCCGGCAATGCCATGAAATCCCTCCTGAATCTAGCCCCGCAAACGGCGCAACTTCTCTTTCGCCAGCCGGACAGGATCCATGAGGTTCCGGTTTCGGAATTGCGAACGAACGACGAAATCCTCTTGCGACCCGGCGACCATGTTCCCGTTGACGGGATTGTCGTGGCAGGTGAATCCCTCGTGGACGAGTCCCCCCTCACCGGCGAAGCCACGCCGACTGAAAAGAACATCGGACGGGAACTATTCGCTGGAACAGTAAACATAAACGGGCGGCTCGTCATGCGCGTGACGGCCACAGGAGAACAAACAGCCATGGCACACGTCATTGCGGCTGTGCAACGCGCCCAGACGAGCCGCGCGGACATCCAGCGCCTTGGCGATCGAGTCAGTGCGGTCTTTGTTCCCGTTGTGGTGTTGGTCGCGCTGGGAGCCGGCCTGTGGTGGGGACTTGCGCCGGCATCAGCGCATTCGGTCCATCGTCTCATCTCCCACGTTCTTTGGCACTCACACACGCCGGTTGGGATTGCTGCGGGCTTCATTATCGCCGCCGCTGTATTGATCGTCGCCTGTCCGTGTGCCATGGGCCTGGCGACGCCTGCCGCGATTATGGCCGCCGCAAATGCCGCGGCCCGCCGCGGAATTTTGATTCGCGACGGTATCGCGCTGGAAAAGGCTGGTCAAATTACTGCGATCGTTTTCGATAAAACGGGAACACTGACCTTTGGCGTCCCGGAGGTCGCCAGCGTTTTGGAAGTGCAGCAGGCCCGGTTTAAACCCCAGTCCCTGGCCGCCGCCCTGGCGCGCGATTCATCGCATCCATTGAGCCGGACCCTGTCCGCCCTTTCCAGGGAAGCCATTGAACTGGCCAACTGGCGCGAAGTACGCGGATCAGGAGTGGAAGCAAATGTCCGGGACATTCCCGGAATGGTCCGCCTCGGCTCACTGCGCTGGCTGCTCACGAATGAGGTTGACCTGTCCCAGGGAGAACAATTCATCGCTAAATGGACGGCCGCGGGCGCAAACGTTATCGGACTGGCTGTTGAGGGTTATCTTCTGGCGCTTTTTGCCACGCTGGATGCCGTGAAACCGGATGCCGCCAAAGTCATCAAGCAACTGCAAGGGCAAGGTATGAAGATTTTCATGGTTACAGGGGACAATGCGCACACTGCCGCCGGTATTGCCGCACAAGCGGGAATACCCGGCGACCGTGTCCTCGCCGAAGCTCAACCTGTCCAAAAAGCGGATTTCGTAAAAAAGCTGCAGTCGGAGGGCGAACACGTCGCTTTCGTGGGCGATGGAATCAATGACGCGCCCGCTCTTGCCCAGGCCAACCTTGGCATTGCCGTCAGCCGGGCCAGTGATATAGCCCGGGAATCGGCGGATATTGTTTTGCTCAGGTCGGAAATCACCGGTGTGCCCGAAGCCCTGGCTTTGGCGCGGGCCGCCTTGCGCACCATCAAACAGAATCTTTTTTGGGCGTTTTTTTATAATTCCATTGGCGTGCCGCTTGCTTCCTTGGGCTTTGTCAGTCCGATCTTTTGCGCCGCCGCCATGGGCGTATCGGACCTGATCGTCATCGGTAACGCCCTGCGGCTAATGCGGCGGAAGATTTGGGTTTAAATTCAGGCAGGGTCGCTCTGAAGGGTCCGGCAACGGTGGTCCTTTGCCATTATGCAAGGCCGCTATTCACTATGTAGAATTTCATAATGAGTTGGTGGACATATCAACAGTTGCGCATCGGCAGCCCAAAAAACAGGCTTGCCGTAGTGGAGAAGCTTTCTCTTGAATATGATCAGAGCGCAGTCGGCCCCCTGATTTTTGCCTTAAAGGACAAAAATCCGGATGTCCGCTGCACGGCTGCCAGGGCTTTGCTTCGCTATAACGATACGAAGGCCATCGACCCGCTCATCGCCATCCTGCAGGACCAGGTCCCCCTGGCCCGAGCCGCAGCGGCAGAAACACTCGGACGCCTGGGCGATCCAAAGGCGATACCTCCTCTCGTTGCGCTTTTGCGCGATGCCGACCCAATCGTCCGCGGAATTGCGGTACGCGGCCTGAACCGGCTCGGCTGGAAACCAGCGTCCGAGTCCGATCGTGTGCTTCAAATCCTGGCCATGGGCAATCTTCAGGAACTTGTGGCCATGGGACCCGAAGGCGTCGGGCATCTTTTGGAGACATTGCGCAATGGCACCCCAAATAAACAGTATGCCGCAATCAAAGCCCTGAGCCAGGTCAGCAGCGATAGTCGAGTGCTGCCGGCCATGCAGGAAGCGCTCAAAAAAAAGGTCCCCGCGGTGCGGGCCGCCGCCCTTGGCGTCCTGGAAGGAATCGCCGATCCACAAGCATTCCCTGAAGTCGAACCGTTGCTCCGCGATGAAGCCCCGGTCGTGCGCGGCGCCGCCGTCGAAGCCGCCACGATGTGCGGAGGCCGGAGCGCCGTCCCATCGCTCCTCAAATGTCTCAAGGATCCTTCGTGGGAAGTGCGCCAGGCCGCCGCCAAATCACTTGGCGTCCTGGGAGACGGTTCGGCGGTTGAAGCGTTATGCAAGATTGTTCAGGACCCGGACCGCGACGTGCGTGAAAGCGTCATCTTTGCGCTGGGAGAGTTAGGAGATCCCCGGGCCATTCAACCGCTCGTGCTGGCCTTGTTGGACACCGAGAACACAGTCCGCAACGGCGCCTCCGCGGCGCTTTACAAAATTAACCGTCGGTGGGATGAATCGGAATCCGCTCATCGCGCGTTGCCCAAAGTCAAAGCCGCCCTCAAGCACAACGATTACTGGGTCTGTCAGGCTGCTTCAAAGCTGCTGGAACAATTTCATATTGACGTCCAAAGCCTTCAGGGCGACGCGCCCACGGTCAAGCTGGCGATGAAATCAGGCCCTTCGCCCGTCTATGCGCTCTTCGCGGATTTGCTGTTCGATCGCGACCGCGACCTGCGCCTCGCGGCGGCTGTGTCGCTGGGACGCCTGCGTGAAAAAACCGCCACGGCCATTCTCTCCACCGCGTCGCGAGACCCGGATTATAGCGTCCGGCAGGCCGCTTTGTCCGCGTTGACGGCCCTTGAATGATTCACATGACTAACGGCGCACAACATAACATATTGTTCGTGGACGATGACTCGGATTTTTTGCTCACGCTCCGCGACTTATACGAAATGATGAGCGAACGTTCGTGGCAGATCCATTCCGCCACGTCCGCCAATCAGGCGCTGGAAATCCTGGACTCTCAAAAAATTGACCTTGTGGTCGTGGATGTCAACATGCCTGTCATTGATGGCATCCAACTGATCGGCATCCTTCAGCGACGTCATCCCAAGTTGAAACGCGCGGTGCTTACCGGCCTGGCTACTCCCGAAAAACGCGCCGCCAGCCTCGCAAATGGGGCGGAT
>Ga0335075_10013810_pt1 | contig 12152 bp, 12 predicted proteins | sample Lox_Sample_24_FD_206723 | JGI IMG/M metagenome (GOLD analysis project Ga0335075, IMG submission 206723) | Soil microbial communities from Loxahatchee National Wildlife Refuge, Florida, United States - Lox_Sample_2.4 | ecosystem: Environmental > Terrestrial > Soil > Wetlands | place: USA... | reverse complement strand
CCTCGGGCACTCGCAGGCCACCTTCGCTGGTAAACTACTCCCGTCGTCCCGCTCCCCGCGTCCATTGCGTGCGCAGCGAGGATCGCCTCAATCCCTTCGAGGTGCGCGCGCCGAAGGGAGCCGAACGGATAGTCGAACCAACATGTCAGCCTCGCCTTACAAGCAACTCGAGCAGGAGTTCAAACGGCTCCATTCCTTCCGCGGAGCGCTCTCGCTGCTCAGGTGGGATGCCGCGGTCATGATGCCTCGCGGCAGCGCCGATGTGCGCGGCGAGCAGCTGGCCGCGCTCGAGACCGAATACCACGCGCTGCTCACCTCGCCGCGGATCACGCGCCTGCTCGACCGCGCGCAGGCGAACACTCAGGTGCTCTCGGACTGGCAGATCGCGAATCTCCGCGAGATGCGCCGCCAGCGCGATCATGCGATCGCCACGCCGGTCACGCTCATCTCGCGCCTCGCCCTGGCGACCTCCCGGGCCGAGGTGCAGTGGCTCGAGGCTCGCCAGCAGGGCCGCTTCGAGCTGTTCGCCCCGCATCTCGAAGAGGTGGTGAGCCTCGTGCGCGATAAGGCCGCCCTGCTTGGCCAGGCGCTCAATCTCGCCCCCTACGACGCCCTGGTCGATGAGTTCAGCCCGGGTGTCACCTCGACCGACATCGAGGGTGTGTTCAAGTCCCTCTCGCGGCGCCTGCCGTCGCTCATTCGCGAGGTGATCGGCCTGCAGGACGCGGTCCCGCTCAAGCCGCTTGCGGCGAGCTTTCGCGAGGACAAGCAGCGGGCGCTCGTCGTCGAGATCATGAAGGCCGTCGGATTTCCGTTCGACCGCGGCCGCCTCGACGAGAGCGAGCATCCGTTCACCGAAGGGGTGCCGGGCGACATTCGTGTGACGACGCGATTCGATCGCACGGATCTGTTCTCGGGACTGCTCGGCGCGCTGCATGAGACCGGCCATGCGATGTACGACCTCGGCTTGCCGCAGGAATGGCGCGATCAGCCGGTCGGGCGCGACCGCGGCATGGCGCTCGAGGAGAGCCAGTCGCTGCTGCTCGAGATGCTGGTGTGCCGCAGCCGCGCCTTCGTCGCGTATCTGTGTCCGCTCCTCGCCAAGCATTTCGGCGTCTCGGGTGCGGATTGGAGCCCCGAGAATACCTATGCGCACATCACGCGCGTGCGGCGCAGTCTCATCCGCGTCGATGCGGACGAGCTCACCTATCCGCTCCATATCCTGTTGCGCTACGAGCTCGAGAAGAAGCTGCTCGCCGGCGAGCTCGCCGTGCGTCATCTCCCCGAGGCGTGGAACAGCGGCATGGAGCAGCGCCTCGGCATCCGCCCGACGAGCGATGCCGACGGCTGCCTGCAGGACATCCACTGGGCCGTCGGCTCCTTCGGCTATTTCCCCTCCTACGCGCTCGGCGCAGTCATGGCGGTGCAGCTTTACGAGAGCCTGCGCGCGGAGGTGACCGGACTCGACGCCGAGATCGCGCGCGGGGAATTCTCGGGCCTGTTCGGGTGGCTTCGCACCCATGTGCACGGTCTCGGCGCCAAGCTCTCCGTGCACGAGCTCATCAAGTCGGCGACCGGCAAGGCCCTTTCCCCGGCACCGTTCATCCGCTATCTCGAGGGGAAGTATCTCGAGGGCGCCGCGACCATCGCCGCCGCCTGAAACGATGACCGGGGAGTCCCAGCACCCCGCCGGCTCGCGGACCGCGAAGCGGTTGCAGGCCCATCTGCGCGGCATCGTCGGCAAGGCGATCGCGGACTACGCGATGATCGCCGACGGGGATCGCGTGATGGTGTGCCTCTCCGGGGGTAAGGACTCCTACACGCTGCTCGACATCCTGCTCTCGCTCAGGCGCGCTGCGCCCGTCGATTTCAGTCTCGTCGCGGTCAATCTCGACCAGAAGCAGCCGGGCTTTCCGCCGCACGTTCTGCCCGAATATCTGGCCCCGCTCGGCATCCCCTATCACATCATCGCGCAGGACACCTACTCGGTGGTCAAGCGCGTGATCCCCGCAGGCAAGACGATGTGCGGGCTGTGCTCGCGCCTGCGCCGCGGTGCGCTCTACCGCTTCGCCTCCGAGCACGGCATCACCAAGATCGCCCTCGGCCATCATCGCGACGACATCGTCGAGACTTTCTTTCTCAATCTGTTCTTCGGCGGGCGCTTGAAGGCGATGGCACCGAAGCTCCTGTCCGAGGACGGGCGCCACATCGTGATCCGCCCGCTCGCCTACGCTGCCGAGCGCGACATCGCGCGCTACGCGCGCAGCCGCGCCTTTCCGCTCATTCCCTGCAATCTCTGCGGCGCGCAGTCGAATCTGCAGCGCACGGCAGTCAAGCGCATGCTCGAGGAGTGGGAGCGGCAGCATCCCGGGCGCACGGAGACGATCTTCGCGGCCTTGAGAAACGTGCATCCCGATCACCTCGCGGATGCCCGCTTGCACGACTTCGCCGGGCTCGATGCCGTGCGCATCGGCGCGATGACCGAGGCCGAGGAGGGTCGACTGCTCGAGGCCGCCGGGCGCGCATGAGCGCGCCCCTCGCGCGGCCGCTGCCCAACACGTACTGGCTGCTCCCCGGCAGGCTGCTTGCGGGGGAGTATCCCGGCGGCATCGACGCCGATGCGGCGGGCGCACGGCTCGAGCGGCTACTTGCAGCCGGCGTCGATTGCTTCGTGAACCTCACGATGCAGGATGAGCTCCCGCCCTACGAGGTGCTGCTGCCGCCCGGGGTGCAGCACTTCCGCCTGCCGATCCCTGACCACGGTGTGCCCGCGGAGCCGGCGCAGATGGTCGAGATTCTCGAGCTGCTCGAGCGCTCGCTGCGCTCCGGGCGCTGCATCTACCTGCACTGCCGCGCGGGGATCGGGCGAACCGGGACGGTGGCAGCGTGCCTGCTCGTTGAGCGTGGGCTCGCCGCCGAGGCGGCGCTCGAATCGCTCAACCACGCGTGGCAGCAGTGCGAACGCGCGCAAGCCTGGCCGAGCGTGCCGGAGACCGACGCGCAGATCGACTACGTCCGCAGCTGGCGGCCGCGGGCGGCCCCGCACACGGCTGCGGCCGCCGCGGCGACCGAGTCCGTGGGTGCGAGTGGCTTAAGCGGACGCTTCCGCGGCGCGCTCGTGGGTCTCGCGGTCGGCGACGCGCTCGCCGCGGCGACCGAGCAGCGCAAGCCCGGCACGTTCGAGCCGGTAGCCCAACTGCTCGGCGGCGGCCCGCACCAGCTGCCGCCCGGCGCGTGGAGCGACGATACGGCCATGGCGCTCGCGCTGGCGGACAGTCTCACGGCCTGCGGGAGCTTCGACCCGCGCGATCAGGTCGAGCGCTACCGGCGCTGGCAGGAGGAAGGTTATATGTCGGCCACCGGGCGCTGCGTCGGCATCACGGCGAGCACGGTGCGTGCGCTCGCGGCGGCACGCTGGCGGCGGCAGCTCTTTCCCGGCTCGCACGAGCCGGGCCGGCTCGATCCCGAGCCGCTCGCGCGCGTGGCACCCCCGGTGATGTTCGCCTTCGCCGATGCGCGCGCCGCGGTCCGCCTCGCGACCGATGCGGCGCGCCTCACGTGTCAGGCGGCAACCGTGCTCGAGGCCTGTGGGGCCTTCGCCGCGATGCTGCACGCCGCCCTGGCCGGCCGAGCCAAGGAGGAGGTGCTCGCGCCGGAGCGCGCGCTCGCCGAGCTCGGCCGGCACGGCCCGCGCAGCCGCCTGCGGGCGGTCTTGAGCGGTGGCTACCGGAGGAAGCAGGCGGCGCAGCTGCGCGCCGGGCCCGGCATCGTGGAGGCGCTCGAAGCGGCACTCTGGGCATTTGATTCCACGAGCGATTTCCGCACCGGTGCGCTCGCGGCCGCGAACTTGGGCGGCCGCTCGGACGTGATTACCGCCGCCTACGGGCAGCTCGCGGGTGCCTTCTACGGCGCGGCGAGCGTCCCGGCTCCCTGGCGCAGCGTCGTGGCGCGGCGCGAGCTCCTCGAGGTGCTCGCCGACCGGCTGTTCGGGCTCGGAGCGGCGGGGACAGCCGCCCCTCGCGTCGAGTAAGCTTGGGCGCCGACCTTCGGCTCGCACGCATGGGTCCCCGTTCGCCCTCACCGCCTCGCTCGCGCAGCGATCGCCCGCCGCCGTCCCGCCGCGGACGCGCCCCCGTGCGCGCCTGGACGCGCCTCACCGACGAGCAGCTTCTCGACGTGCGGCTCTGCGATCTCGGCATCAGCGTCGAGAGCTCGCGCCTCAGGCGCTACGTGGCGCGACTCCATCGCGAGCTCGAGGCGCGCGGCATCGCCTTCATGCCCCACGCGTGGCTCGCAGAGGAGTGGTTCACGCCGGACGGCGTTCCGGGCGTGGCCATTCCGTTCTGTCTCGCTCACCCACGGCTCGAGCGACTGGAGCGCCGCATCATGCGCGAGGTGGAGGGCGGCAACGCCCGCTGGCTCATGCGCATCCTGCGCCACGAGGCGGGGCACGCCCTCGACAACGCTTACCGGCTGCGCCGCCGTCGGCGCTGGCGCGAGGTGTTCGGCCCCGCCTCGCTTCCGTATCCGCGCCGCTACCGTGCGCGTCCGGGCAGCCGCCGTTACGTGCACCACCTCGGTGAGTGGTACGCGCAGGCGCATCCGACCGAGGACTTCGCCGAGACCTTCGCCGTGTGGTTGAAGCCCAACTCCGACTGGCGCAAAACTTACGCGGCGTGGCCTGCGTTCCAGAAGCTCAACCTGGTCGATGAGCTCGTGGCGAGTGTGCGCGGCAAGCGGCCCCCGGTCCGCAACCGCCACGAAGTCGACCCGATCGCGAGCGACACCCGCACGCTTGCGCAGGTGTACCGGCGCAAGCTCGCCCGCAACCGCATCTATCGCCGCGGCCTTGCCGAGGAGCTGCTGCTCAGGGTGTTCAGCGTCGAGCGCGAGCGGCGCGGTGCGATGCGCGCGGCAGCGCTGCTGCGCGCGCTCAAGCCCACGCTCGTCGCGTCGCTCCCCCGCGAGCTCGCCATCGAGCGTTACAGCGTCTACCAGATCCTGCGCATGCTGATCGAGCGCTGCGAGGCATTGCAGCTGTACGTGCGCGGCAGCCGGCGCGACGCCGCGCGGCACATGCGCTGGGTTCTCGCACGGCTCGCACGGCTTTACGTGCAGGGTGAGACGCCACCGCTTCACCTATGAAAAAACGGCGCGTCCTGGTGGTCGTGCATGCGAGTCTCGTGCCGCCGGAGAGCCTCGAGGGTCGGAGCGACAAGGAAATCGAGGAGTGGCGAACGGAGTACGACGTGATGGCGACGCTCAAGGCAAGCGGACACGAGGTGCGCTGTCTCGGGGTGCTCGACAGTCTCACGGAGCTGCGCAGCGCGATCTCCGACTGGAAGCCCGACATCGTCTTCAACCTGCTCGAGGAGTTCGACGGCATCGTCACCTACGACCAGCACGTCGTCGCCTTCCTCGAGCTCATGCGCCAGCCGTACACGGGTTGCAACCCGCGCGGTCTGCTGCTGTCGCGCGACAAGTCGCTCTGCAAGCAGCTGCTCGCGTTCCACCGCGTGCCGACACCGCAGTTCGCGGTGTTCCGCCGCGGTGCGCGCTTTCACGCTCCGCGCCGCCTCAAGTTTCCGCTCTTCGTGAAGTCCACCGTCGAGGATGCCTCGCTCGGCATCGCGCAGGCCTCGGTGGTCGAGGACGCCGCGAAGCTCAGGGAGCGCATCGAGTTCGTGCACGAGCAGGTCAAGTCGGATGCGCTCGTCGAGGAGTACATCGAGGGGCGCGAGCTCTACGTGGGCGTGATGGGCAACGAGCGGTTGCGTCGCCTGCCGGTATGGGAGATGGTATTCGGGTCGATGCCCCACACGCTCGCTGCGATCGCCACGCGCAAGGTGAAGTGGGACAAGCGCTATCAGGAGCGCTACGGCATCACCACGCGTGCCGCCGCGGATCTGCCGGCGGGGGTCGAGGCGCACCTCGATCGGCTCTCGCGCCGGATGTACCGCGCGCTCGGACTGTCCGGGTACGCGCGCATGGATTTTCGCGTGACGACCGCGGGAAACGTCTACGCACTGGAGGCCAATGCGAATCCCAATCTGGAGGCGGCCGAGGACTTCGCCGAGTCCGCGCGCGCGAGCAAGATCGAGTACCGCGAGCTGCTCGAGCGGCTCATGCTCCTCGGTCTCGGCTACCGGGCGGAGTGGCGCACGACCTATGGGTGAGCCACGCACCGGCGAACGCTGGGCCTTCCTCGCGGGGCTCCTGGTGCTGGTCGCGCTCGCGCCCGGCTGCGCGAGCGACCCCAGCAAACCCGGCGAGCCCGAGCTCATGCGCATCGATCAGTGGTTCCCCGGCCACTACAGCAACGCCGCACAGGTCGCCGCGGACCTGAGCGCGGGGCGCGCGCCGCACGAAGCGGTGCTTCTCGAGGTGATTCCGCTCGATGCGCCGCTCATCGGGCTGCACGCCTTCTATCTCGTCGAGAAGCGCGCGGACGGCTCGGGACGGATCCTCTCCCAGCGGCTCGTGCGCTTCGCGCTCGTCAAGCGCAAGCACCTCGTGAAGCTCGAGGAATCGCTCTGGTCGTTCACCGAGCCCGAGCGCTGGCGCGAGGGCGACTTGACCCCGGAGCTGTTCACCTCGCTCCAGCCGCCCGACGTGAAGCCGCTGCGCGGCTGTGAGCTCACCTGGACGCGCGCGGGTGAGCGGTTCACCGCAACCGATGACCGCGAGCACTGCAGCCACCTCTCCGAGCGCACGGGAGCGATCGTCTCGATCGATACTCGCATCGAGCTGAGTCCCGATGAGCTCGCTGTGAGCGAGCGCGAGATCGACGCGCACGGCGCGACGGTCGGGCGCGAGCCCGCAGATCCCTATCTGCGCTTCCATCACGTCGGCAGCTGATTCGAGCGGAAGTGTGATCCGCGTCACGCTGCGCCGCAGGGCGGCGTGACGCCAACCGTTTCGCGGATGCGGCGGCATTGCATAACCTGCGTCGATCCATGCCGCTCAGCAAGCCTCCCGAACCGAACCCGAACCGCGCCACCGATACCCGGCCTGTTGCGAACGGCCCGGGCGGTGCTCGACCTGCCGCAGCCCGACCGAGCGCCGCGGATCCCGCGCGTAAGCCGTCCCCCGACCCCCAATCCGGCGTCGTCACCCACGATACCCGCGGCAACGCCGTATGGCGCTGGGCCGCCTCGGTCGGCGCCCAGATGCTCGAGAGCACCTCGCGCCTGCTCAAACGGCTCGAGGTGCCCGAGCTCAAGGTGGACGAGAAGCCGAAGGGCCTCGAGCTCGAGGAGCGCAACCCCGGCGGCGGCTACGACCCCTACAACCGCGGCAAGGGCGCCGGTCGCAAGCGCTGAGGCGACCACGATTCCGCGCTCGCGAGAATCGCGAGCGCTTATCAGCACTCGAGCACGCTCGCTGCTAATCCCGGATCGCTACGCGAGTCACAGATTCCTGCGCCGTGCCGGGGTGAACTTTCCACGAGGGGTGCCGTTCTACACAATAAGAGCGAGGTGCATCAATGGCGGATACGTCGTACCTGGCAGGCAGAGAGGCTGAGCGCGGGCGGGTCCTGGAGGTCGCGAACCTGAAGGAGTTCTTTCGCGAGCATCTGCACGGCGCGCTCGAGCGCCAGCGCGTCGCGATCGAGGACCAAACCGAGCACTATGTCGTCAACCTGCTCACGCTCTTCGCCCGCGCCGATGCGCTCTACGAGAGCACGCCCGAGGGACCCCGCTTGAAACCGCTCGTCGTGATGCTCACGGAGGCGCTCGAGGCGCGCTCCCCGGGCGATCGCGAGCGCGGGCTGCAGCGCCTGGGGGATGTATCGCTCTTCGTCGCGGGCTTCTTCGCGCAGAGCTTCTCCCGCAAGCTCATCGATATCGACTATCACATCGCGATGGGCGGGCGGGCATACCGGACGCTCGCGGAAGGATTGGGACGCGGTCGCGGCCGCGCGCTCGCCCAGGTGTTCGCGGAGCTCGCCGAGAAATTCCAGCTCCTCGTCGATGCGCTCAACGAGATGAGCGAGCGCTCCCATCGGCACACGGCCCGCGACGTCCTGCGGCTGTACGAAATCTGGCTGAAGACCGGCAGCCGCCGTTCCTACCGGATACTGCGCGAGCTCGGAGTCGAGCCCACGCCCTCCGCGCGTACCGCGCAGTGATACTGCGACAGCTTCAGGAGTTGATCGGCGGGATCTACGACGTGAGCATCGCTCACGACGTGTACGACTTTCTCGTCACCGATCGGGCGCAGCTGCCAAGCGCCGCGCGCTCGCATCCTACCGAGGAACAGCTGATCGTTGCCGTGGCCGACGGTGGAGAGCTCGGCGTCTCGCTCTATCTCGATCCCGCGCTCCTCGAGCGGCTCCAGGATGCCGATCCGCTGCGCTCGCTCCACGGCGGCAACGTCGCCGACTACTGGACCGCGCTCGAGGGCGTGAGCCACTTCGTCTATCTCGCGTGGAACTGCGGACACGACAAGACCGTCTCGCTCCTCGAGCTCGAGCTGCAGGCCGAGATCGACAAGTACATCGCGAGCTACTGGCTGCTCAAGCGTCAGTTTCCGCAGCGCTTCCCCGCGGAGCTCGCGCGTCTGCTGTTCGAGCGCACCCACATCGATTCGACCCTCGCCGCCGGCCGTGAGCCCCTCTACCGGCGCGCGAGCGGCTACGCGGAACGATTCTGCCGGCGCATCGAGCAGCTGCTGCGAGTGCGCGGTGCGGAGCCCGAGCAGAAGGTGCTGGCAGAGCTGCGCCGCTTCTATCGCCTGACGGATGCGCGCAAGCTCGCGCACATCGAACGGAGCTCGTGACGGCGCTCAGTCGCTCTTGTCGCTGTCACCCCTCAGCTTGCGCTCCTCGAGCTCGCGCATGTGCTTGATCCACTCGGAGAGCCGCCGCAGGTCGCGCTTGGGGCGATGAACGCGCTGCGTGTCAGCCGCTCTGCTCGGCGCCTTGACGGGGTTTCTTTGGTAGGGATCGTAGCCGTGATCGGGATTCGGGCCCTTGACATCTTCTTCGAGCGCCAAGGGTGTACGCTCCAACCGGTCGTCCGCTCGCGACCATTCCACGCGCGCGTTCCCGCGATCGTCGTGCAACACTTTCGCGCTCCGCCTTCGCTCCGCCGTCGGCGGCTCAGCGGACGGGTCGATAGGGCGGTCGGACCTCCCCTTCCGGTCTTGCATTGAGATATGTCATAACGTGGGGCGATCCACGGCACCCTACAAGGTACGCGCTCGCCCTGCGCGTGCACCGTGTATCCGTCACGCTTCCCCGCGCGTGAGCCCGAGCGCACGCGCTGCGCGGAGCAGCCCGAGCGCGGTTTTGCCGTCCCGGATATCCCCCGCGAGCGCGCGCTCACAGGCTGCGGCGAGTGCCACCCAGTGGACCTCGAACACCTCGTCACGCTCGGGCGCCGCACCGACGGTGTCGAGCTCGCTCGCGAGGAAGAGGTGCAGCACCTCCGAGAACACACCAGGGGAGCTCAGGTAGCTTCCCAAGCTCGACCAGACGCGTGCGCTCACGCCGGCCTCCTCGGCGAGCTCCCGCTGCGCCGTCGCGAGCGGCGGCTCGCCGGGCTCGAGCTTGCCCGCCGGCAGCTCCCAGAGCCAGTCCTGCGCGACATAGCGGTACTGGCGGAGCAGTCACACCCGTCAACCGCGACCACCGCGGCACCGCCCGGATGGTGAACCACCTCGAGCTCGGTGTGGGTCCCGTTCGGCAGCACGACCTCATCGACGCTCACCCGGATGATCCGTCCTGCGAAGCGCGGCGTGCTCTTGATGAGGCTCATGAGCGAAGATTACTGTCTCACCTGCCCGCTTGCAGCGATCGATGTCCGACCACCGCGCCGTCCTCGTGATCACGGGCCTCCCCGGCACCGGGAAGACCACGCTCGCGCGCTATCTCGCGCAGCGCTACCGCGCGCCCCTCATCGCCAAGGACACCATCAAGGAGCCGCTGCTCGATGTCCTCGGGGCGCCCGACCGCGCGCGCTCGCGCACCTTGAGCGATGCGAGCTTCGCGGTGCTCTTCGCCCTCGCACGCGAGCAGCTGCGTGCGGGCGTGGGGGTGCTCCTCGAGGGTAACTTCCGTCCGGCCGAGCATTCGGCGCCGCTCGCCCACCTCGTGGCGATCCCGCCGCCCGCCGGCATCACTGCGGGCTGCGCGCAAGTTCTCTGCTGCGCCGACGAGGCGACCCGCAGTCGGCGGATTGCCGCGCGCGCCGCCGATCCCGCCCGACACCCTGGGCACCGCGATGCCGAGCTTGCCGCCGCACCGCCCGCGGATGCAATGCTCGAGATCGACGGCAGCCGCTTCGTGTTCACGGGCTTCGAGGCGAGCGACTGGAGCGCGCTCCGTGCCGCGCTCGATCGCTGGTGGGCGAGCGGCGATCGCGGCGCTGAGCGCCCGGACGGCGGCGTAGGGGCGTGCGTGCGCCCGGCGTGAGAAAGAGTCGGTAGCGCCGCCGCGCGGCGAGCCCTTATATTGCAACGCTATGTCAACTGCGTCACATCTCGCGACACTGAACGGCGCACAGCGTAAGGCCGTCACCTACGGCGAGCCGTTGCCGCAGAAGGGCGTTGCTTCGGGCCCGCTCCTGATCATCGCCGGGGCCGGCACCGGCAAGACCGAGACGCTCGCGCATCGCGTCGCGCATCTCGTCATTCATGGCGTCGATCCGGCGCGAATCCTGCTGCTCACCTTCACGCGGCGCGCGGCGGTCGAGATGCGCCGGCGCGCGCGCGACATCGTGAAGAAGGCGCTCAACGAGCCGCTCGGGGGCGTGAGCGAGACGGTCGCGCAGCGACTGTCCTGGGCGGGCACCTTCCACTCGATGGCGAACCGGCTGCTGCGCCACTACGCGCGGCACGTGCGCCTCGATCCGCAGTTCACCGTCGTCGATCGCGGCGACTCCGCGGACTTGATCGACTCCCTGCGCCAGGAGCTCGGGCTCGCGTCGAAGGGCGAGCGCTTTCCGCGGCGCGATACTTGCCTTGCGATCTATTCGCACCGCGTCAACACGCAGCGCTCGCTCAAGGAGACACTCGAGTCGCGCTATCCGTGGTGCGCGCAGTGGGAGAGCGAGCTCACCCAGCTCTTTCGCACGTACGTGGAGCGCAAGCAGCGATTGAGCATCCTCGACTACGACGATCTGCTGCTCTACTGGCACGGCATGATGGGTGAGCCCAAGCTCGCGCGGCACGTCGCCGAGCACTTCGACCACGTGCTCGTCGATGAGTACCAGGATACCAACCGGCTGCAGGCCGAGATCCTCCACGCGCTCAAGGCCGACGGATCGGGCCTCGCGGTCGTGGGCGACGATGCGCAGGCGATCTTCTCCTTCCGGGCCGCGGCGGTGGAGAATATCCTGGGCTTTCCCGATCGCTTCAGTCCGCGCGCCGAGATCGTGACGCTCGCGCAGAACTACCGCTCGACTCAGCAGGTTCTCGACGCCGCCAACGCCCTGATGGCCGAGGCGCCGCGCCAGCACCGCAAGCACCTGCTCTCCGCCCGCGGCGCGGGGCCGCGGCCGCGCTTGCTCACGGTCGAGGACCTGAAGGGTCAGGCGGAGCTCATCTGCTCCGAGGTGCTGCGGCGCCGCGAGGCCAACGTTCCGCTCAGGCGTCAGGCGGTCCTGTTCCGCAGCGGCAGCCACAGCGACGTGCTGGAGGTGGAGCTCGCGAAGCGTAAGATTCCGTTCGTGAAGTATGGCGGCTTGAGGTTCCTCGAGGCCGCACACGTGAAGGATCTGCTCGCGGTGCTGCGCTGGGCGGACAATCCCCGCAACACGCTCGCGGCATTCCGCGTGGTGCAGCTGCTGCCCGGCATGGGGCCCGAGAACGCGCGCAAGGTGATCGAGCACCTCGAGCAGAACGCTTCCGCCTTCAGTGCTCTCGAGAGCTTCAGTCCGCCCAAGGGTTGCGCGAACGACTGGCGCAAGTTGAGCGCGCTCATGCTCGCTCTCGGGGAACGCGGCCGTGAGTGGCCGGGTCAGGTCCACCTCGTGCGCGAGTGGTACCGGCCGCACCTCGAGCGCATCTACGAGCACTTCCACACGCGAGTCGGCGACCTCGACCAGCTCGAGCAGCTCTCGAGCCAGTACGTCTCGCGCGAGCGCTTCCTCACCGAGCTCACGCTCGATCCCCCGGATGCGACGAGCGACCTCGCCGGCACGCCGGTG
>Ga0335075_10013809_pt1 | contig 12153 bp, 11 predicted proteins | sample Lox_Sample_24_FD_206723 | JGI IMG/M metagenome (GOLD analysis project Ga0335075, IMG submission 206723) | Soil microbial communities from Loxahatchee National Wildlife Refuge, Florida, United States - Lox_Sample_2.4 | ecosystem: Environmental > Terrestrial > Soil > Wetlands | place: USA... | reverse complement strand
GCACACCTTCAGCGCCACGCTGAACACGACCGGCACACAATCGCTGACCGCCACCGACACGACGACAGCCAGCATCACCGGCTCGCAAACCGGCATCACGGTCAACCCGGCCTCGTTGCCCGCGACGAGTTTGAGTGTCACTGGCTTCCCAAGTTCGATCACGGCGGGCATGGCCGGCACCGTCACGGTCACGGCCCGCGACATCAACGGCAACATCGCCACGAGTTATACGGGCACGGTTCATTTCAGCAGCAGCGATCCATTGGCCGTGCTGCCGGCCAACTACACCTTCACCGCCGCCGATCAGGGCGTGCATACCTTCACCATTACGCTCAAGAAGGCCGGCAGTCAGTCCATCACCGCCACGGACACGGCGACGGGGAGCATAACGGGCAGCCAGACGGGAATCACTGTAACCCCGGGAGCAGCGGCGAAGCTCGTCCTCAGCGCGCCGTCGAGCGTCAAGAGCGGGTCGAAGTTCAGCCTGACGGTGACGGTGGAAGATGCTTATGGCAACGTGGTCACGGGCTTCGTGGGCACCATCCACTTCACCAGCTCGGACAGCACGGCCACGCTGCCGGCGAGCTACACCTTCACGGCAGCCGACGCCGGCGTGCATACGTTCACCAACACTTTTATTTTGAAGAAGAAGGGCACACAGACCCTCACTGTCACCGATACGCAGAACAGCGCCCTGACCGCGACCGACAGCATCCAAGTCAGCTAAAGGAGACGCCGGAAAGAACAACGAACTTGGTGTCAGCGGCCATGCCGCTGACACCAAGTTCGGCATAATCCACCCGCATCCGGGGAGTTGCTGCTCACCGTCACTCCGCTTCGATAGAGAATCCCGCGCTCCGGCTCACCACCCGTCGTTTTCCGCAACAAGCAATCTGATCAGAAGTTGCGGCAAGAAATCGAGTAGAAGTCTCTCCTGAGAGAGTTCTTGGCACGATGGTTGCATTACTTACAAAGCAGTAAGGTTTCCGCCGGGCGATTGACGGGCGGGAACTGCGGAACAGAGTAGGGCCGGGGCGGTTTCGGCCCAGCAAACGATCCCTCGGGGCGTCCTTCCAACGGAACGACGCCGGCAAATAGGAGGAATCCACCAATGTTGAGCATCATCCTCAACCACTGGAGCGTTTACCTGTACCTGTTCGACTTGATCGCCCTGTCCGTCCTGTTCTTCGCCGATTGGGCACGCCGGTCGTCGCAAGCACAAAATGGCCGGCCGATGCGCGGCACCCTCGCTACGGAGCGAGTAGTTGCCTCAGAACATACTGCAAGATCCCTCCGTGCTGGTAATAGCGTATTTCCTGCGGAGTATCAATACGGACGATGACCGGAAAGGCTTTTTCGCCTCCGTCAGACCGATGCGCCTTTACCGTTATTTCCCGTCCGCCGGCAAAACCGTTCTCCAGAAGACTAGGCAGACCTTCCAGGTCGTATATTTCCTCGCCGCTCAGGCCGAGACTGGAGACGGTTTCGCCGTCCTTGAACTGCAAGGGCAGGATGCCCATACCGACGAGATTGGAGCGGTGGATGCGTTCGTAGCTCTCGGCCAGAACGGCACGGATGCCGAGCAGCAGCGGTCCCTTGGCCGCCCAATCGCGCGATGAGCCGGAACCATATTCCTTGCCGGCCAGTACCAGAAGCGGCGCTTTCTCATCGTGATACTTCACCGCGGCGTCGTAAATCGACATCAGGGAGCCATCGGGCAGATGGCGCGTGACGCCGCCTTCCGTGCCGGGAGCAAGCAAGTTCTTGAGCCGCACGTTGGCGAAGGTGCCGCGCACCATGACCTCGTGATTGCCGCGCCGCGAGCCGTAGGAGTTGAAGTCCTTCACCTCGACACCGTGACTGATGAGATACTGCCCCGCCGGACTCTGCGGCTTGATCGAGCCGGCCGGCGAGATGTGGTCGGTGGTGATACTGTCGCCGAGCAAGGCCAACACGCGGGCGCCCTTGATGTCCTGCACTGACTCCGGACGTGGTTTCATGTCCACGAAGTACGGCGGATGCTTGACGTATGTGGATTGCCCATCCCAGGCGAACAGATCGCCCTCCGGCGTCGGCATGCCGCGCCAATGCTCGTCGCCCTGGAAAACCTCGCCGTATTCCTTGTGGAACATCTCCGAATGCACCGCGGAGCGAATCATGTTCTCGACCTCCATGCGGCTGGGCCAAATGTCCTTGAGAAAGACAGGCTGGCCATTGGAATCGCTGCCGAGCGGTTCGCTGTGCAAGTCGATGTCCACCCGGCCGGCCAAGGCATAAGCGACGACCAAGGGCGGCGAGGCGAGGTAGTTGGCCCGCACTTCGGGATGGATGCGGCCCTCGAAATTGCGGTTTCCCGAAAGCACGGCGGCAACGACGAGGCTTCCTTCTTCGATACCGTGCGACACCGGCGGCGGCAACGGGCCGGAATTACCGATACACGTAGTACACCCATATCCTACTAAATGAAATCGCAATTGTTCTAAATAGCGCATCAGCCCTGCTTCGACGAGATAATCCGTCACTACTTTTGAGCCGGGCGCCAGGCTCGTTTTTACCCACGGTTTACTTTGCAAGCCCTTCTCGACCGCTTTCTTGGCCAGCAACCCGGCGGCGAGCATGACGGAGGGATTCGATGTATTGGTGCAGCTGGTGATGGCGGCGATGACGACGGAGCCGTCGTGCAACTCGTGCTTTTCGTTGCCGAGCGCGACCGTGACGGGCGAGGCCGCTTGCGGCTTGGCGCTAACACGCAAGCGGTCCAGCTCTTTGGCGAACGATGCCTTGACTTGTCCCAGCGCCACGCGGTCTTGCGGACGTTTCGGTCCCGCCAGGCTCGGCTCGACGGCGCCGAGATCGAGTTGCAGCGTATCGGAGTAAGTCGCTTCCGGCGTGTTCGGCGTGTGGAACAATCCTTGTTCCTTGGTGTACGCCTCGACGAGCTGCACGAGCGTTTCGGGCCGGCCGCTGAAGCGCAGATATTTCAGCGTTTCCGCGTCCACCGGGAAGATGCCGCAGGTAGCGCCGTACTCCGGGGCCATGTTGGCGATGGTGGCGCGATCGGCCAGCGGCAGCCCGGCCAGACCGGGACCGTAAAACTCGACGAACTTGCCGACGACTCCCTTCTTTCTCAGCATCTCGGTAACGGTCAGCACAAGATCGGTGGCGGTCGCGCCTTCTCGGAGCTGGCCGGTCAGTTTGAAGCCGACCACTTCGGGGATGAGCATGGACAGCGGCTGGCCGAGCATGGCCGCTTCTGCCTCGATGCCGCCGACGCCCCAACCGAGAACGCCCAGACCGTTAATCATCGTCGTGTGCGAATCGGTGCCGACCAGCGTATCCGGATAAGCTGTCTTCGTTTCCTCGTTGACAAAGACGACGCGGGCCAGATACTCAAGGTTGACCTGATGCACGATGCCGGTGTCCGGCGGCACGACCTTGAAATTGCGAAATCCCTTTTGTCCCCAGCGGAGAAAAGCATAGCGTTCGCGGTTGCGTTGAAACTCCAACTCGGCATTGGTGCGAAAGGCCAGCGAGCTGCCGAAATCATCGACCTGCACCGAATGATCGATGACCAGCTCGGCCGGCAGAAGCGGATTGATGCGTTTGGGATCGCCGCCCATTTTCTTCATGGCGTCGCGCATGGCGGCGAGATCGACGACGGCCGGCACGCCAGTGAAGTCTTGCAGCAGCACGCGGGCCGGCATGAAGGCGATTTCTTTGCTCGGCTGCGCCTTAGCATCCCACTTGGCCAGAGCCTCGATGTCCTCGGGGCGAACCGTCAAGCCGTCTTGGCAGCGGAGCAGGTTTTCCAGCAGAATTTTTAGTGAGAACGGCAGCTGAGCCACGCGCGGATGCGCGCGGGCTACGGCGTCGAGGCGGAAGATAGTGTAATCGCGGTCGCTGACACGGAGCGATGATTGACTGCCGAACTGCTGGTCCATGATGACGGCCTTTCCCTTGGCGAAAACTGAGTGCGTTGAATGTCTTGCTGAAGGTTATTGTCGGCGCGAAAGGCGAGTGCGGCAATACGCAGCAAAGCGTTCACCGGCAAATGCAGAGCGGATGAACTGTAGCCTGCCGGAATTTAAGGTCGCCATCGGCTGTCTAGGTAGTACAATTACAGAAGACGAATTCACATCGGTCCTCGGATATGCTGGGCCGGATCACGATCCGAACTTCTCGTTATGCCACGAGAATTGATTCAAGTAGAGGAGGTCCACTGTCAGCACGCTGCGGAGGAAACATACTTTGTCTACGACCAATCCGATGTCTCGGCTCTATGGACGGCTCAGCCATGTTGGGCTGACGCGACAGTATGTCCGTAGTATAGTCTTGCCGAGCTGGTGGGACGACGAAATCGCATTGAATCCTGCCGGCTATGCTCAAGGTCTGCTCCTCCTGGCGCGACATCTGGGTCTGGATCTTTCCAGTCTGCAAGACGAGACGGCTCCGGTGCGACTCCGCGAATTCGGTTCGTGCAAATACAAGAAGCGAGAGGATGTCAGCGAGGACGAATTGGCCATGTGCCGCATGATGGTAATTCGAGCCGCCCAGCTGGCCGATGAAGCAATGGATCGCGCCTCTCGAATCGCCCCTGGAAATCCTGCCGAGATTCGCCAGGCGATCCTTGACACAGGCGCCCGATGGGTAGGTCTCCCGGAACTACTCGACTATTGCTGGTCGATCAGCATTCCGGTTTTGCACCTGGACTACTTCCCCAAGAACGCGCGCCGCCCCGACGGATTTGCGGCACGGGTGAACGGCCGCCCCGTGATAATCTTGTGCGTCCGGAAAAAACAACCGGCCTGGCAACTGTTCATCTTAGCCCACGAATTGGGACACATAGCATGCAATCATATTGTCGGAGATGGAGCGTTGCTCGATGACCGAGTAGACCAAGAGAGTTCCGACGTTGAAGAAATGGAGGCCAACAGCTTCGCCATCGAGCTTCTCACGGGTTCGCCGCCGCGGCGGTTTCGAGCCTCCGGTCGATGGCCGAACGCCCAGGAACTGGCCAAAGAGGCTCAACAAATCGGCCGTCTTCAGATGATCGATCCCGGACACGTCATTCTCAACTACGCTCATAACATGGGAGCGGATTTCTTTGCTGTGGCGAGCGCGGCCTTGGCACGATTGGAACCCGATGCCGATGCGACCCAAATTATCCGGGCGGCCCTCGCCGACCGGCTCGATTGGTCTCGGCTGCCCGAGGATAGTAGTGAGTTCCTCATGCGCGTGACGGGGCACGAGTACGCCGAATGATCTGCCTCACGGACAACGATATTATCCTGAAACTGGCCTACTGCGACCTACTGTCGGAAGCGATCACTGCTTGGGGAATAACTCTATCCGATGTTTTCGTTCTGAATTCAGCCGTTCACGTGCTTCTCCGTCCCCAAAAGCCAGGCAAGGGAAAGGTCAAACCGAGCGAACCGGAATACGAACGGCTCCGGGCATTTTTTGACGTAGTTCGGTTAATCGACATAGCTCCGCCGGTGGACGAACAATTAGCGTTCAACGACGTCATGGGGATCGATCCCGGAGAAGCCATACTGTTTTCGGCAATGGGCGTCTACGCGGATTGCATCCTGGCCACGAGTGACAAGCGGAGCTTGATCTCACTCTGTCGAGCCGGTGGAGAGGTCTGCGGCCGAGTTCGCAATCGGCTGAAAGGTCGGGTTGTTTGCTTCGAGCAGACCATCCTGCGCACGATCGACCATGTGGGATTCGCTCCGGTCCTAGCGAAAGTTGTCCCCGCTCGCCACTGCGACACCGCCTTGCGTGCCTTATTTGGTTCCGGCCTGTCCGCAACCGAATCCGGGGTTCGGGAGGGGTTATCGAGTTACATCGATGACCTCCGGCGGCAAACACTTGACATACTTGTACGCTAATCTTTCTTCTCGTTTCCACGGATGGCCGCTTCAAGGCAGTTTATTGATACACAAGCCCGAAGCGCCAGTGAGAGAAACGTCTCCTCGCTGGCGCTACGATTCCACTACATCATCCAGCAGGGCAATGGCCACGATTTCCGCACGCACCAACAGAAGGCGGCGGCGATTGCGCTTGATGCCGGTGTTCAGCGAAGCAGCGACATAGTTCTCGCGCGTGGTGTCGCTGTCGCGCAAGTCGTGGATGTCGGCGTTGCGCAGCTCCAGGAAATTCGCATCGATGCGTTGGAGCGTGCCCAAGCAGACAAACTCGCCGCGAAGATCAATCACCACCTGCTGGTTCAGGAACTCTTCGATCATCGCGCTCACCCGATCTGTCCGAGGGATACCCGGCTTGGTTCGCGATTACTATTGTAACGGAAGACCCTCGGAACGACTCGCCTCCAACTGCACACGCATTCATGCCAAAACCACCCTTACCGGCCGCGGAGCGATTTCATCAAGCCGCCTTGGCCCGCTTGCAAAATCTGCTGGATTCCCAGCGCGACGCTCTCGACCGCGCCGCCGAGCTTTGTACCGAGGCCATCGCCGCGGACGGTTTGGTGCATCTATTCGGTTGCGGCCACAGCCGAATGCTTTGCGAAGAGATGACGCCGCGCCAGGGTTGTTTCGTCGGCTGGCACACAATCGTTGAATTGGCCCTGACGTTTCACAACCTCATTGTCGGTCCCAACGGTCTGCGCCAGAGTCTGCACCTGGAGAAGACGCCGGGTTACGCCGAGCAGATCCTGCGCAACTTCGCCTTTGGGCCGAAGGACGTGCTGATCGTCATTTCAACGAGCGGCATCCGTGAAGTCATCATCGAGATGGCCGAGGGAGCGAAGCAGCGCGGTCTGTCTGTCATCGGCATCGTCAGTCGTGTACATTGCGAACAAGCTCGGCCGGCCCATGCGTCGGGGAAAAAACTGATCGACGCCGCGGACGTGGTTCTCGACAACGGCGCTCCGGTCGGCGATTGTTTGCTGGAGCTGGAGGGTTGCGAAAACAAGACCGGCCCGTTTAGCACGCTGGGCGGCGGCATGGTGATGAACATGCTGCGCTGCGAGGTGGCGCAGCGATTGGTGCAGCGCGGCATCGAGCCGGTGTTTTTGCCGAGCCATCAGTTCGCCGGCAGCCGCACGGTCGAGGACCAGTTGGAGTATTTCTACGCACAGTATGCGAAGCGCGTGGCACCACTTTACGAACGGCAAGGTTGAATTTACGAGCCGGAAGCGTAAGCGACGGCTGTTTCCGTCGCTTACGCTTCCGGCTCGTAAAGGCGAAGCATCATGGGACAACTCCTGGGCAAGCGCTGTCTGATCGTCGGCGGCACGACTGGCCTGGGTCGCGCTGCGGCCAAGCGTTTCCTTGAAGAGGGAGCGAAACTCGTCATCGCCGGACGCTCGGCAGATAAAGGCGAGGAGGCGCTGACAGCCTTGCGCTCAGTGGGGCCGGTCGTTTTCGTTGCCTGTGACGCCGCCGTGCCGGATCAAGTGGAGCGCCTGTTTGCCGATGCCATCGCTTTTCTCGGCGGACTTGATGTGCTATATCACGTTGCCGGCATCAGCGGCCGGCGCTACGGCGATGGTCCCTTGCACGAATGCAGCGACGACGGTTGGCATGCCACATTGGAAGCGAATTTGACCAGTACGTTCCTGACCAATCGCGCCGCCGTGCGTCAATTCCTCCAGCAAGGCGGCCCAGCTGCTATCCTAAACATGGCGAGCGTGCTCGGCTTCGCTCCGGCGCCGCGCTATTTCGATACCGTCGCTTACGCTGCGACAAAAGGCGGCATCATCAGCATGAGCCGCCTCGCCGCCGCCCGCTATGCGGCGGACGGCATCCGCGTCAACGTCCTCGCCCCGGCGCTCATCGAGACACCGATGTCGGGGCGAGCCGTGAACGATCCGGCCATCCGCCACTACCTGCGGAGCAAGCAGCCGTTGTCCGCCGGGCCGGGACAGCCGGAGGATTGCAGCGAGGCGGCCGTTTTCCTGTGCAGCGACGCCGCCCGCTTTGTCACCGGCGTGGTTCTGTCCGTGGACGGCGGCTGGTGCGTCAGTGAAGGACAATATCAAACCGGCGAACGGCCAGTGTAAGCTGGCTGGTAGGAGCAAAAAGTGCGGGAAGAGATCGTCACGCATGCGGAAGAGCTGGCGGCCTGTTGTGCTGAGTTGGCGAAATATCCCCATTTCGGATTCGATACGGAGTTTGTGGGCGAGGACACTTACCATCCGAGCTTGTGTCTGGTGCAAGTGGCGACGCCGGATTGTCTTTACCTCATCGATCCGCTGACGGCCGGCTCGCTCGATAGTTTCTGGCAGCTCGTCATCGATCCGGCCCGCGTCGTTGTCGTCCATGCCGGCCGCGAAGAAGTTCGTCTGTGCCGGCTCTGGACGGGACGCACGCCCGGCAACCTCTTCGACCTGCAATTGGCGGCCGGCCTGGCCGGACTGGCTTATCCGCTCGGCCACGGGACGCTGGTCAATCAAGTTCTCGGCGTGCAGATGGCCAAGGGCGAGACGCTCACCGAATGGCGGCACCGCCCGCTCACCTCCGGCCAGATCCGCTACGCCTTCGACGATGTGCGCTACCTGTTGCCGGTATGGCAACGCCTGTCGGCGCAGCTGGAAGAGCGGGGCCGAACCGACTGGGCGCGCCAAGAGTTCGCACGCTTGGCGCTGAACGCGGCGCCGGAGGAGCCGGACACCGAGAAATGGCGCAAGCTACGCGGCCTCGGCTCGTTGGACCGCCGCCGTCTCGCCATTGTCCGCGCTCTGTACTACTGGCGCGAGGAAACAGCCGCCCGCACCAATCGCCCCACTCGCGCCATTGTCCGCGATGACCTGCTGATAGAAATTGCTCGCCGCAATCCGGTGCGCGAGCGCGATCTGCATGTGGTTCGCGGTCTGCCGCGCCGCGATCTGGAAGCTATCCTGCAAACCGTCGCCGAAGCAAGAGATCTGCCGATCGAACGATGTCCCGCCGTATGCGGCCGCGAACAAGATCCGTCCCAGGTCGCGCTGATAACCAATGTGCTGACCGCTGTTCTCGGCGACGTGTGCGCGCGTCGCGGCCTGGCACCGAACCTCGTCGCCAGCACTAATGATGTGAAGTTGCTCGTCCGCGCTCGCCTCGCCGGTCAACCGCTGCCCACAGAGTCGCTGCTAACCTCCGGCTGGCGCAACACGCACATCCTGCCCGATTTGCTCGCCGTTCTCGACGGCCGGCGGCTGCTGCTCATCGCCGATGTCAGGGCGGAGGCGCCGTTCGACTATGACGATAGACCAAAGACGAATTGACGAATCAAGTGCTGGCGCTGTTGAAGAATGGCAGGGACGATATAATGGAGAAAAAATGTTGAGGGTATCCTCATGAACGCGATTCGCATCCGCAAAAAATTGGATTCGGAAACTCTGAATCTGCCGGAACTTCGGTCCTTCTTAGGACAAACCGTCGAAATTATCGTGTTGGCGGAAGAATCGGTTCCCGACCTTCGACCTGGCGCCGGCAATTGGGAGGCGGCCCTCACGGCGGTGGAGGAGTTGGAAGATTACGATTTCGATGCTGTCAAGAGGCAACGCGAACACGACATAAAACACGCTAAGGATCACCTGCCATCATCCTGGTTGATGCCGGAGTGCTGATCGATTTTTTGCGAACCAAGGAGCCGAAGTTGGGCCGCTTGTTTCGCTCCGAGCCGGTCGCCATTTGCGGTGTGAGCCGCGCGGAAATCTTGGCCGGCGCTCGTCAGCCACAGGATCGCCTAAGGCTGATGCAGTTCCTTGGAGCTTTTCAGCAAGTGGCGACCCCGGAGCCGCTGTGGGATCAGGCCGGCGACACCTTGGCGGCACTCTACGCAGTCGGCATCACGGTTCCTTTTCCGGATGCCTTGGTCGCCACTGTCGCTATCGAGAACGATCTCGAAGTATGGGCACGCGATCCGCACTTTCCGATCATGCAAAAGATCCTCCCTCATCTCAAGCTCTTTCAGGAACCGCCTTGAACACGACAACGTGCCGGCGTAATATCAGCCGCCGTAGTTCTCCGGCAAAGCGGCGGGATGCCGGCCAGCGCTGGGCGCCAAACATTTTTAGCAGCTGCCAACCCACTCCCTTACGGTCGCGGCTCAGCCAAATCCTCTATCCTCTTTCCCCTCGTATCGATAGGCTAAACGCTGAACTCCGCGATCTTCCGGACCCAAGGAAAACTGTCGTGCCCGTCATCCGCACCGACAATCTCATCAAGCACTATGGCCGCATCGAAGCGCTACGCGGCGTTTCGCTGACCGTCCAGCGCGGGGAAATTTTCGGACTGCTCGGTCAAAACGGCGCCGGCAAAACCACGCTGGTAAAAATTCTTCTCGGCATCACCAAGCTCACGGAAGGCGCCGCGCAACTGCTCGATCGGCCGGCCGGCACTACTTCCGTGCGCCGCCGTGTCGGCTATCTGCCCGAAGATCATCGTTTTCCCGACTATCACAGCGGCGCGAGTTTGCTCGATTTTTATGGCGCGCTTCTGGAAGTTCCCGCCGCCGAGCGCCGCAAACGCATCCCCGATGTGCTGGAGCTGGTCGGACTGAAAGGACGCATGCACTATAAAATTCGCACTTATTCCAAGGGCATGAAACAGCGCTTGGGCATCGCGCAATCCATCTTCCACGATCCGGAAGTGATATTTCTGGATGAGCCGACCGATGGCGTGGACCCTGTGGGACGGCGGGAGATCCGCGCGATCATGCAACAACTCAAGGAAGAAGGCAAAACCATCTTTCTCAACTCGCACTTGCTGGGAGAGGTTGAGCTGATTTGCGATCGCGTGGCGATCCTGCAACAGGGCGAAGTGGTCCAAGAGGGCACCGTCGCCGAATTGACTCATTTGCAAAATCTGTTCGTCCTCGGCCTGGCTTCGGGGCAAGCGTTCCCGTGCGAGGACGTGCGGAAGCAGGGCTACACGGTTAGCCCCAGCGGCGATCTCTGGGAGATCGGCCTGAGCGATGGGCAGAACATTGATCCGGTCATCGACATGCTGCGGCAACGCGGTCTGAGTCTGCGTCATCTGGTGGAAAAACGGCAAACCTTGGAAGACTTGTTCGTCCAGACCGTAGAGGCGGCCGAGCCGGGCGTGGACCGCATCGCCAGCCATCCCCGGCGGCGCCCCTCGGAACCGAGAAGATCCCAACCATGAAATTTCTGGCCATTCTCAAAGACTCGTTGCGCGAGGCGCTGGACACTAAGGTGTTTTACGTCATGGTGGGCATTTCCCTGCTTACCATTCTCTTCATCGGCCACATCGCCTATCGGCCTGTGTCCGTGGAAGAAGAAGTCCGGGACAACTTTTTCCGCTTGAACTGGCTGTTGCAGCGCTCCTTTAATAAGGCCAAACAAGGAGCTGAAAAGGGCAAGCAAGCCGATAAGGGGAAACAAGCCGAAGCATTGGCGAACGCCCTCCCTCCCGCCTTCGATGTCGAGGACTTTGAGCAAACGAATCCCGGCGCCGTCCAGCCCTGGCAGACAGGGTATCGTTTTTATCTCACACTGAGATTCGAGGACGAGCAAAAGGTCAAGGCCGCGCGTCTCTTCGAGAAGCTCCCTCTGGTCGGCAAGAAGACTTCCACCGGCTTCGAGCGGCAAATTCAGACGCTATGCCCTTATCTCAAAAACGTCAAGGTCGCGGCCGCCGAGCCGAAAGCGCCGACGGAAATGCGCTACCTGGTCACCGCCGACAGCACCTCGCGCTATCAAGATTGGCCGCACTATCCCGTCGTCTTTTTCGCCGTGCCTGTCCGCGTCCTCCACTTTCCGATCAACGCTTACGTTCAGTTTTGGGAATCGTGGATCATCAACTGGATCGGCGCGGCCGTGGCCTTGCTTCTCAGCACCATCATCACCGCTTTTTTCATCCCGAACATGCTGCGCAAGGGCACCGTGGATCTTCTCCTCGTTAAACCGATCTCGCGTCCGGCCTTGCTCTTGAACAAGTACATCGGCGGCCTGCTGTTTATTTTCCTCAACACGGTTGTCGTGGTCGCCGGCATCTGGCTCGTTCTGGGATTGCGAACCAACCTGTGGGGAATCGGCTTCCTTCTGAGCATTCCCGTACTGACGTTTCAGTTCGCCATGTACTACGCGGTTTCGACGCTGTTCGCCGTGCTCAGCCGCAGCCCCATCGTCGCCATCCTGATGACCTGCCTCTGTTGGTTTGTTTTCGCCATCATCGTCGGCCA
>Ga0335075_10013808_pt1 | contig 12153 bp, 8 predicted proteins | sample Lox_Sample_24_FD_206723 | JGI IMG/M metagenome (GOLD analysis project Ga0335075, IMG submission 206723) | Soil microbial communities from Loxahatchee National Wildlife Refuge, Florida, United States - Lox_Sample_2.4 | ecosystem: Environmental > Terrestrial > Soil > Wetlands | place: USA: Florida... | reverse complement strand
CGTCGTAGAGCGGTCGCAGGAAGTCCAGGTCCATGTGCGCGTCACCTCCAGTGATGAGTTTGCCCCGGCCCGGCCGGCCAGCCACGCCCGGGGCGGTTCCGGGCGCCGTCATTCCGGTATGAATGGGCCGCGTCGCGCTGGGTAGCGGCAGGGCATCGGAGGCCGGGGCTGCTGACCGGTGCGGCCGAGAGCAGGCGCTGTGATGCCTGTGCGAAGGGTGATGACAGCGGTACTACCAGCGGTACCAGCCGACGCGCCGTCCCGCCCCGGGGCGGGACCCGGAGCCGGGTCTCACTCGTCGATCGCGTTCACGTCGCTAGCCAGCACGGCGTCCACGTCGTCCAGTTCGGACAGTGCGGCGGCCAGTTCGTTGACCGAGTCCCGGCCGTGCACGTGCAGTTCGACCTGCACCATGGGCCGTTCCGCAGCGGAGCCCCCGGTGCCGTGGGCAGGCTGCCGGTAGCCGAGCGATTCGGTGGCCACGTCGTCGATGGCGAACCCGCGGGTGGTCGCTTCGCGCAGCACGTCGCGCAGGATGCCCCGGCCGTCCGGATAGCGCACCCGCAGCGCCGAGATCGCGGTCGCCGAGCGGGGCAGCCGGTGCGTGGCCATCGGGAACGCCACCGCCACCAGGAAGTAGATGGCGGTGGCCAGGGCGGCCAGCACTGGCAGGCCAGCCCCGGCGGCCGAGCCAATGGCCGCGGTGACCCAGATCGAGGCGGCCGTGGTGAGGCCGCGCACCGAGTCGCGCCGGACGAAGATCAGCCCGGCGCCGAGGAACCCCACGCCGGTCACGATCTGGGCCGCCACCCGGGACGGGTCCAGCACCACCTGGCGGGGAACCAGCACGTCGGTGAAGCCGTACTTGCTGATCAGCATGAACAGCGCCGCTCCGACGCCGACCAGGGTGTGCGTGCGCAGCCCGGCGTTCTTCTGCCTGATCTCCCGCTCCAGGCCGATGATCGCCGACAGCACCAGGGCCAGGCCGAGCTCGCCGGCTTGCAGCCAGCCCTCGCCGTTCAGTGCGTGTGGCGCAGCGGCCAGCGGCAACTGCGGATCGAATGCCATCACCGGCCGCTCACTACCCAGCAATCGGGCCGGTATTACCGGGGCCGCTGGGCGGCCGGCCCAGAGTGAGTGGTTCAGGAAGGTTGACGTACCTGCTCGCGGGGAGATCCCTGGGGCGGTATGGGCCGGCTGCAGGCCGAAGTGGAAGCGGTGTTGGGACTTGGCAACTACTGACCGGGAACATCAGCGGGCTGGTCCGCTGAACGCGGTGTCAGGGTGGGAGAGTGCCCGCGAAGCGCCGCACCAGACTGCCGAACTGCTGGCCGCGCATCTCCCCGCGGGCCTGCCGGTGCTGCCCATGGTGCGGATCGCCGCCTGCTACCGCGCGGCCGGCGGGGGGCCGCCCGGCGGCGGCTGGTTCGATGCGGTGCCACTGGCTGGCGGGGACGTCGCACTGGCTGTCGGCGCCGTCGCCGGTTCCGGGATACCGGCTATCGCGGGCATGGGCCAGCTGCGCGCCGTGCTCGGCGAAGTACTGACCACCGAGCACGACCTGACGGCCGCGGCGGCCCGCGCCGACCGCTTTGCCGCCGCGGCGCCCGGGCTGCGCGGCAGCACGCTGGTGCTGGCCGTGCTCAGCCCGGCCAGCGGCACGCTCCAGTACGCCACCTGCGGCCAGCCGGCCCCCGTGATCGCCGGGGCTGATGGCCGGTCCCGCTGCCTGCCGCCCACGCAGGCGGGCCCGCTCGGTACCGGCGCCATCCGGCCGCCGGCCAGCGCCCGGCTCCAGCCGGGTGACCTGCTGCTGCTCAGCAGCGGCGCGCTGGCCGCCGGGCCCATCCAGACCCTGGACGAGCACATGGCCCAGCTCGCCGCCGCGGCCGCGGCGGCACGCGCCGGGCGCTTCGCCGGCCGCGACGGCCCGGTCACCCGCGCTGACCGGGTCGCCCGGCACACCGCCGGGCTGCTGGGGAGCCAGGCCGCCCAGCCGGGCGAGGTGGTCACGCTGGCCGCCGAGTGGCTGGCCGCCCCGGTTGCCGGGCTGGACCTGGAGCTGCCCGCCACCCTGCCCAGCCTGCGCACCGCCCGGCATACCTTCGCTGAGTGGCTGAGCCAGCTCGACCCGCTCAGCCAGGACCAGGACACCCTGCAGCTGGCGGTGGGGGAAGTCGTCAGCAATGCCATCGAGCACGGTTACCCGGCCGGCCAGCCGGGCCTGGTCCGGCTGGAGGCGGTGCTCGGTGCGGACGGGCAGCTGGAATGCCGGATCGGCGACCGGGGCTCGTGGCAGGTGCCCGACCCGGCCGTGCCCGGCCGCGGCTCGGGCCTGATGCTCGTCGGGCGGATGGTCGACCAGATGGACGTGCATCATCAGCCGCAGCCGCCGGGCGCGCCCCGGGGTGCCCGCGGCACCGTGGTGACCCTGCGGCACCGGCTGCGCCGGCCCGCGGCGGTGACGGCTGCGGCGGGCCCCGCGCTGGCCGCTCGCCGCACCGGCGCCCCGTTCGAGGTGGACTCCGGGGTGGACGGCGCGGTGGTCTGGGCCAGGGTGTGCGGCCCGGTGAACCAGGACACCGCAGGCCGCTTCCGCTCCCAGCTGCTCATCGCCTGCCGGGGCGGCACCCTGCCGCTCCGGGTGGATCTCAGCGCGGTCAGTTACCTGGGCCGCGCGGGCATCGCCGCCTTGTACGAAGTCACCGAGCAGCTCGCCGTCTACCAGCAGGAGCTGTCCCTGGTCGCGGCCCCGGGCAGCGTGGCCGCGGCCGCGCTCGGCCTGGCCGGCCTGCCCTATCGCGGGCTGATGTCACCAGGTGGTTAGCCTGCCTAACCCAGTGCCTTACGGGCGGTGACCAGGTCCGCGACCAGGCCGGAGGGGGTGCGCGGCACTACTACCCCGATCGGCACCTGGCGGAAGTTGGACGCGTCGGTGGAGTAGGCGCCGCGGCTACCCCGGGGTGAGGGCGCCAAACCGGCCGGCCAGCGGCGCTGTCGTCCTGGCGTGCATGGGCCAGTTCCACCTGGGTAGCGGCGGCAGCGGCACCGGCCAGCGGGGCCAGTGCCCGCCGGAAACGGAGGACGAGTGGTGACGCGGTACGGCTATTTCCTGGCCTCGGAGGAGCACTCTCCGGGTGAGCTGGTCCGCCAGGCCAAGCTGGCGGAGCAGGCTGGCTTCGATGGCCTGTGGATCTCGGATCACTTCCATCCATGGCTGGACGAGCAGGGGCAGAGCAGCTTCGTCTGGTCGGTGATCGGCGCGATCTCGGAAGCTACCGCGCTGCCGGTGACCACCGCGGTGACCTGCCCCACGGTGCGGCTGCACCCGGCGATCATCGCCCAGGCGGCGGCCACGTCAGCGCTGCTCAGCGACGGCCGGTTCACCCTCGGGGTGGGCAGCGGCGAAGCGCTGAACGAGCACATCACCGGCGCCCGGTGGCCGTCCGCCGAAGACCGGCTGGACATGCTGGAAGAGGCCGTCGGGGTGATCCGCGAGCTGTTCACCGGCCAGCTCATCACCCAGCATGGCACGCACTACACGGTGGACACGGCGCGGCTGTACTCGGTGCCCGGTTCCCCGCCGCCGGTGTTCATGTCTGGTTTCGGGGAGAAGGCGGTCCAGCTCGCGGCGCGGATCGCCGACGGGTACATCTGCGTGCAGCCCAACGCCGACCTGGTCCGGCTCTACCGGGACTCTGGGGGCGGCGACCGGCCGGTACAGGGCGGACTGAAGGTCTGCTGGGGGCCGGACGCCGGGACGGCGCGCAAGACCATGCACCGGCTGTGGCGGACCGACCAGATCCCCGGTGAGGCCGTCCAGCTGCTGCCGCTGCCCCGGCAGTTCAGCCAGCTGGGCGAGCTGATCTCCGAGGACGACATCGCCGCGCCCTGCGGGCCCGGCGTCGAGGACCACCTGAAAGGGATCCGGGCCTATGCCGACGCCGGATTCGACGAGGTGTACGTCGGCCAGGTCGGCAGCGAGCAGGACGGCTTCTTCGAGTTCTACGCCGAGCAGGTGCTGCCGCGCCTGCGGGAGGAGTGAGGGGAGATGACTGGAACGTCGCTGGCTGGCCTGCTCCGTTCTGGAAGCGGCGCACGGCGGGTACGCGTCCCGGCGATGTGCGGGGCGGCGCGTTCCTGGGCGGGGGACGCGCGGTCACGCCGCGCCGGGATGCCGAGCCGGATCTTGACCGGGAATGGCCAGCGGCGGGCGGTGAGGTGTGGCCCAGCCAGGCGGGGGTAGCGGCGTCCGCACCAGGCATAGTCAGCCCAGCCGGAGGGAGCAGCCATGGCTCGGCAGCCCACACCACCCGAAGACGCCGGGCATCAGGCCAACCGCAACCAGGCACGGCATGAGCCGGTGCCCGCCAGCCCCCAGGACGAACGCCCGCAGGCGGCCGCCCAGCGGAGCGAGGACCTGCAGCGCCATGTCGAGCAGCGGCCCGGGTCCGCACCGGATGAGGACCGGACGCCCGCACTGGACCGGCTGGCCGCGGCGGAGCCGCCTGGCCAGCAGGCACCATCGGTACCTGGCGCCGCAGCCGGAGAACTGATGGGCGGCCCCGCGCCGCAGGGACCGGTGGCCGATGCGCCCGGAGTGCAGGTCGCCGGGGCGGATAACGCGGACGGCCGGGTCACCAGGGTCCGCCGCGTGTCCAATGCCGTGCCCGGGAAGCCCGATGGCGAGGTGGATACCCGGTCCTGAGTAGCAGCCGGGGGTATCTGTCCAGCTGGCGTGGCGGCCTTAGAGCTTCTGGTGCACGCGGACGACGGTGCCGGCTGGGCTGGAGTGGATCTGCAGCAGGTCGCTGAGCTGGTTGGCCAGCCACAGGCCGGCCCCGCCGTCCGGGGCCGGGGGCAGCCGGCCGGCCAGCGGCTCGGTCAGGTGCCCCTGGTCGGACACCTCGCACAGCAGCCAGCCGTCGTCCGTCCAGACCCGCAGCTCACCCTGCCCGCCGCCGTGCTGCAGGCTGTTCGTGGCCAGCTCGTTGATCGCGGCCACCAGCGCACTGGCCTGCCGCTGCTCCAGTCCGGCCCGCTGCGCCTGGGCGGTGACGAACGCGCGCAGGCTGCCCAGGCCGCCGCGCTGGAATGCGATGCAGGGCGCGTCGTCCGGGCTGGCCGGCAGCGGCCTCGCGTACGGCTCGGCCAGGTCGATGGGCTGGAACTCGGCGGAGGCCCGCAGCTCCGCGGACCCGTCACCGGTGAGGAACGGGTGGCTGCGCCGGGCATCGTCGATGACCGGCGCGGGCAGCGTCGCCAGGTCGTAGGGGCAGAGCACGCGCAGCGGCGTGGCCGGGTCGAACGCCACATTGAGCAGTTCTTCATACCGCTGGCACTCGGCCAGCTCGGCAGCGGACCGGCCGGGGAACACCGCCTCGGCGACGCCGCGCAGCTGGCTCGCGTCGGCGTGCCCGTCGGCAAACCGCCGCCACACGCCGATGAGCCGGCCGGGGTTGCCGCCAACGTCGGTAATGTCGGCGAACTCCACCTTCTCCGCGGCCGGGCCGAGAGCGGCGCGCACCGCAGTGATCTTGGCTGGGGTGAGCAGCACGAGGACCGGTTGGCCCGCGACCACCGCGGGACCGGCGAACGACACGATGCCGGGCAGGAATTCCCCGGTGCCCCGGTACAGCAGGGCTTCGTGACGGTACCCGCCCGGGAGGCCCAACTCCGGCTGGTCCGGTTCCGTGCTCATCCAGCTTTCCTCAGCATTGTGGCGTCCGGCCGCTCAGGGCTGCCCTGATCCCAGCCGCGTCGAGTCCCGCCGCAGCGCATTCTACGCTGCCGGGCCGTCCTGGGCCGCCGCCGGTCTCGGCGTGGCCGGTTAGGATGTGCCGGCCCGCATCTCGATGGTGGTACCGAGATCGTTGGCGGTGATCTCCACCTCGCGCATGGTGGCCCGGATCAGCCTCAGGCCGTGACCGCGGTCCCGGGCCTGGCTCGGCGGCCGCCACCGGCCATGGTCGGACACGGTGATGAGCACGTCCGAGCCGGTGACCTCGACCTGGAGCCGCACAGTTCCGGCGGGCGCGCCACGATACCCGTGCTCGATGGCGTTGGCGCACGCCTCGCAGGCTGCGATGAGCACATCCTGGCCGACCAGCGAGTCAATGCTGAGCCGGTCGATCCACGCGCGCAGCTGCCGGCGGACCGTGGCGAGCTCGTCCGGGTCGGCGGGGAAACTAAGGCTTAGCGGGCTCGGCCGGCTGTACAGCAGCAGCGCCACGTCGTCTTCGTAGCCCTGTCTCGGGGCGAGGCCGGTCATGAGGCGCTCGGCTACTTCAGCCACCGGTGTCTGGCGGCCGTCCCGGAGCAGGGCCGCGGCCCGGCCGGTGGTCTCGTCGAGGTCCAGGCCGCCGCGCTGCTCCACCAGCCCATCGGTGTACAGCAGCAGGGTGGCCCCCTGCGGGACGTGCACTACCGCTTCGCTGCGCGGCCGGTCCGGCGCCAGCGCCAGCGCAGGCGAGAGACCCTGGTCGAGGAATTCCACCCGGCCGTCCGGAAGAGCCAAGATCCCGGGTGGATGCCCGGCACTGGCGTAGCTGAGCTGCCCGGTCGCCGGGTCAAGGACCGCGCAGAACACGGTGCTGCACAGCGCGTCCGGGATGAGCGTGGCGAACTGGTCCAGCGCGGTGAGTGCCCGGGCGGGCTGCTGCACGTCGAGCAGCAGAGCCCGGCACGCGCTGCGCAACTGGCCCATCACGCTGGCCGCGGCCAGCCCGCGGCCGACGCAGTCGCCGACGATGATGCCGATCCGGCCGTCCGGCAGCTCGGCGATGTCGTACCAGTCGCCGCCGATCTCCAGCGGCGGCGTGGCGGGCTCATAGCGGACCGCGAACCCGGGCGGCAGCCGGGCCGGACCGAGCAGGGCGTGCTGCAGGGCCAGTGCGACCTCACGCTGCTGGTCGAGCAGGCGCACCCGGTTCAGCGCCTGGCCCAGGCGGCCGCAGAGCAGTGCCAGCAGGGTCCGGTCCTCCGGGCCGAATGGCGCGCCGCCGTCCCGCTCGATCCACAGCGCCGCCACGTTCCCGGAGTACTCGACGGCCGTGCCGGCCCCGGCCGAAGGGCCGGCGGGCGCGGTGATCTGCAGGAGTGGCTGGCTGCGCACGGACTCCAGCGCGGCGCGCAGCCGCACCGGCAGCTCATCCCATTCGGTGCCGGCCGGCTCGGAGATGAGCGCCGGTGTGCCGTCGTCCCCCCAGATGGCGGCCAGTACCCGGGGGGCGCCGAACTGGCCGCGCAGCTCGGCCAGCCCGGCCGCCAGCACGCCGTCCCCGGTCACCGCCGCGGACAGGTGGCTGGTCATCGCGGCCACGGCCGTCTCCTGCTGGGCGGCGGCGCGTTCGGCGGTCACGTCCCGGATCGTGCCCACCAGCATCCGGGCCCCGGTATCCGGGTCGTCCACGGCGCTGAAGGTGACCGCGGCCCAGATCTGGTGGCCCTGGGTGTGCCGGAGCGGCACGGTGAAGCGGCCGGTGTGCTGGTGCTGAGTGCTCGCGTACGCGGTGGCGACCAGGCGATGTGCTTCCGGGTCGGCCGCCTGGTCGGGCCACCAGAGCCGGGGCAGCTGCCTGAGGTCCGCGTCCAGCCCGAGACCCAGGATGTCGCGGAACGCGCTGTTCACTTCCAGCACCGTGCCATCCGCGCTGGCCAGGAAGAACCCGTCGTGCAGCGATTCGGTCAGCGCGGACCGCCAGCGGGCCTGCCGGGCACGCATCCGGGTCAGGTCGATGCTGGTCCGCACCCGGGCCAGCAGCTCCTGGGCCGCGAACGGCTTGACGAGGTAGTCGTCTGCGCCCGCGGCCAGGCCTTCGACGGCGGCTTCCTGGCCCGCCCGGGCGGACAGCAGCAGGACCGGGACCCCGGCCGTGCGCGGGTCGGCGCGCAGCGCCTGGACCAGGCCGAGGCCGTCGATCTCCGGCATCATCACATCACTGACGATCAGATCGGGCGCCGTGGCCCGGACCGCGTCCAGCGCGGCCCGCCCGTCGGCCACCGCGGTCACCTGGTAGTGCGGCTGGAGCAGCCGTTGCAGGTAGTCGCGCATGTCGGCGTTGTCGTCGGCAATCAGCACCGACCCGCCCTGGGCCGCCGGCGCGGCCAGGGCGTCACCAGCCGGGCTGGGCTGGCTGGGCTGACCCGCCTGGGCGGCGGCAGCTTCCCTGGGCAGCCAGCGCAAGGCCTCTTCGAGGAACGAATCGGCGGCCGCTGGGCCGGCCGTCTGGCCGGCCGGGAACACGCTGCCTTCGGCCAGGTGCCCGTGGCCGAGCGGGATCAGCACGGTGAATGTGCTGCCCGTGCCCGGCTGGCTGTCCGCGGTGATGCTGCCGCCGTGCAGCGCAACCAGCTCTTTGGCCAAGGCCAGGCCGATGCCGCTGCCTTCGTTGGACCGGGCCCGGGGGGTGCTCCCGCGATGGAAGCGTTCGAAGATGTGCGGCATGTCCTGGGCCATGATGCCGATCCCGGTATCGGCGACGCGCAGCACGGCCTGGCCGTCCTCGGCGGCCAGGGACATCCGTACCGAGCCGGACACGGTGTACTTCAGGGCGTTGCTCAGCAGGTTGAGCACCACTTTCTCCCACATCTCCCGGTCCACATAGGCCGGCTCGCCCAGTGGCGGGCAGTTCACCTCGAACGTGAGGCCAGCCCGCTGGAACGCGGCCCGGAACACGCTGCCCAGGTCAGCGGTAAAGGTGGCCAGGTCGACCGGCTCGAAGTGGCCGCGGCTGCGGCCAGCCTCGATCCGGGAGAAGTCGAGCAGCGCGTTGACCAGCTTGCCCAGCCGGAGCCCATTGCGGCGCACCACGTCCAGGTCATCCCGGACGGTCACATCCGCGTCCTGCAGCCGGGACCGCAGGTCCTGCAACGGCCCCATGATCAGGGTCAGCGGGGTGCGGAACTCGTGACTGATGTTGGAGAAGAACGCCGTCTTGGCCCGGTCGAGTTCGGCCAGTTCCTCGGCGCGCCGCTGCTGGGCCTGGTACGCGCTGGCCCCGTTGATCAGCGATGCGGTCTGCCGGGCGACCAGGCTCATGAACGTGCGGTAGTCGCCGTCCAGGCGGTGGCCCGAGCTGGCCGCGACGGCGAGCGCCCCGATCGACTCGGCGGCGGCAAACATCGGCAGCACCATGCCCTCGGCAGGCGGCTCGGGCCAGCTGCCCCCGGGCAGCTCTCCCACCCGGTCGGCCAGATCGTGTACCACCAGGGGCCGGGACTCGTGCAGCGCCTCGGCCAGCGGCCAGCGCCCGGTCCCGGCCGCCGCCTCGGCCTCCGGCGTGACGCTGGCCAGGCTCAATCCGGCCGCGCTGCCGTCCCGCAGGTACAAGGCGAAGTACGGTACGTCGGCCTGGGCCCGGCGGAGCGACTCGCTGACCAGGCCGCAGGCCTCTTCGACCGTGCGGGCCGCGCCGGCCTGCGCACCCAGATCCTGCAGTACCGCTAGCCGCCGGGTCCCGATGACCCGCTCGGTGGTCTCGGTGACCGCGGTGAACACGCCGCGGACGCTGCCGTCCTCGTCATGCAGCGGGCTGTAGGAGTACGTCCAGTACGTCTCCTCCCAGTAGCCGTGCCGGCCCATCGGCAGCAGCAGGTCCTCGGACCAGGTCGGCTCGCCGGTCTCCAGCACGCTGTGCAGCATCGGCCCGACGATGTGCCAGATGTCGGACCACACCGCGGCGCCCGGCTCGTCCAGCGCGGGGTGCTTCCCGCCCATCAGCGGCAGGTAGGCATCGTTGTAGATCATCCGGAGGTCCTGGCCCCACCAGACGATCATCGGGAACCGGGACGTCAGGCAGATCCGGGTCGCGACACGCAGGCTTGACGGCCAGTTTTCGGCCGGCCCCAGCGGGGAACGGGACCAGTCGTGCTCGCGCATCTGGGTGGCCATCACGCCAGACCCCGGGAACAGCGGCTCGGGGCGCACGGCACCAGTCATCGGCCCGACTGCCCCTCCTGCTTAGCGCCGCAGCGCGCCCGCGGGACGGCCTGGCGGCTGGCTGGGCTGCGCGGCTCGTCTGTGACTTGCGCCGCGATCGACACGGATAGGATAATCACCGGCGCCACTCGTCAGTGAAAAGCGCCTGGTCCGTCGGGCCAGGCTGGGTCAGTTTCCAATCTCGCGCAGGCGGGTGATAGATCGTGAAGTCAGGGCATCTGCCGGTGAACTGGCACGGGCAGCTCGCAGTCATCACGATGCCCGAAGAAATTGACATGTCCAACGGCGCCGAGGTCCAGGATGGCCTGCTGGCCGCGCTGGGCCAGCAGCCCGCCGTGCTCGTGGTGGACATGACCGGGACCACGTTCTGCGATTCGGCGGGGGTGCGCGCGATCATGCTCAGCCACCGGCAGGCCAGCGGCCAGGGTAGCGAGTTGCGACTGGTCATCAGCTCGCCGGGCGTGCATCGGGTGTTCTCCATCATCGGTGCGGGTGACCTCGTCCAGATCCACCCGGACCTGGCCAGCGCGCTCGCGGCCGGCCAGGACAGCGAGGGGCCTGCTCAGTCCGCGCCCAGCCCGTAAGCAGACCGGCCGCCCGCCGCCGGACCGTGCACAGCTGATAGCGGGGGTGTGTCACGTCGCGGCAGGTACCCGCCGGGCCCGGGACTACACATGATCGGCCCGCCAGAAGCAAGGCTTATCCGGGCGCGTCCAGCAGGACCACTCCGGGCGCGGCGTCCCAGCCCAGGATGTGCATGAGGTCGCTCAGCGGGGTGGGCGGCTCGGCGATCACCACCTGGCCCGCCCCCGCCCCGGTCGCCCCGCCGGGGCCGGCCACTGAAACGATCATGCGGAGCCCGCCCAGATCACAGAACTCCACCCCGGCCATGTCCACCCGTACCGCGCCGTCCCCGGCCATGGCCGCTTTGGCCAGCGCGCGGCGGAGTACCGGATAGGTCGACTCGTCGATCACCCCGGCCAGCCGGAGGGTAGCCGGGGGGCGGGTGAAGCGGGCTGCCAGCGGACTCTGCGGCTCCTGGCGGCCGACGGAGTCGGACCATGCGTCGCTGGCTGGCTGGCCACAGGTCGCTGAATTCATGGCAACTCCGGCAGCGCCACTCCAGGGTCCCGGCAGCTGAGCTGACACCGCGTGCGAGGTCACTTTCAGCGTACTCGAGCGTACAGCCGCGGCCTAGAACCCGCTTTCGCTCCGTACGCCACGGTCCGCGGGCTCCGGCGTGGCCCGGATTGCCAGTGCCGCGCATAACAACCCGTTTCGTGGTCAGGGGAAGCGGGTCAGCCCGCAGTGGCGGGAGCGAGGCACTGGGAAAGGAGCGCGCGCATGATGACCCGCCGCCACGGGCCACTGACGGGCAGCTATCCGGCCGCGGTGGCGCTGGTCGTCTTCGCCCTGGTCCCGTTCCTGCTGCTGACCGGGGCGGTGCTGCCGCTGGCCCCGTTGATCTCGAAAAGCCTGCACCTGAGCACGGCCGCCCTGGACATCACCATCGGCCTGTCCGACGCCGGGTACGCGCTCGGCACGGTGCTGGCCGTCCAGTTCGCTGTGCACCTGCCCGCGCGGCGGATGCTGCTGGGGTACGTCTCCGCGTTCCTGGTTGCGGCCGTGCTGGCGGCCTGGGCGCCGAACGCCCCGGTGTTCATCGGCGCGTTCATCGGCGAAGGGCTGTGCACCAGCCTGATGCTGATCGCGGCGGTTCCGCCGCTGGTCACCGGCTGGCCAGTGCGGAAGATGCCCTGGACCGGGATGATCATGAATCTGTGCATCTTCGGTGCGGTGGCGATCGGCCCGACCGTTGGCGAGCTGCAGGCGGCCACCGGCAGCTGGCGGCCGCTGCTGTGGGTGGTGGCCGGGGTGGCCGGGCTCGCGCTGCTGTTCGCCGTGCTGACGTTCGAGGATCAGCCCGCCCAGGACCGCAGCGCGCCATGGGACCTGGTCGCGATCGGCCTGGCCAGTGCCGGCTGTGCCGCCGCCTTCTTCGGTGCTGCGCGATTGCAGGCCGGCCGGGCGGCTGAGCCAGCCGCCCTGGTGCCGCTGCTGGCCGGCCTGGCGATGATCGTCGCGCTGATCGTCCACCAGTACCGCAGCAAGCACCCGCTGATGCCAGTCCGGCAGCTCGCCACCACGTTCCCGGTGACCGGGATCCTCATCGCGCTGTGCGCCAGTTCCGCCGCGGTCGGGCTGACCGACCT
>Ga0335075_10013807_pt1 | contig 12153 bp, 9 predicted proteins | sample Lox_Sample_24_FD_206723 | JGI IMG/M metagenome (GOLD analysis project Ga0335075, IMG submission 206723) | Soil microbial communities from Loxahatchee National Wildlife Refuge, Florida, United States - Lox_Sample_2.4 | ecosystem: Environmental > Terrestrial > Soil > Wetlands | place: USA: Florida... | reverse complement strand
GCCGCCGCGGGCCCGGGTGGCAGGCTCAAGTTTTACTGGGCGGTCAACGGGACGGCGACCTGGCACCCTGAGACGGTGGCGGGCGGTGGCAGTACGTTCTCGGCGCCGTCGATGACGGTGAACGATAACTCGGTAAACATCAGTGCGGTGGGCCCGGGTGGCACGCTCAAGTTCTTCTGGGCGGTCAACGGCACGGCGACCTGGCACCCCGAAACGGTGGCGGGCCCCGGCAGCGTACAGTAACCCGCTCCGCATCCAGGTGACCTGGTTGATGGTCCGTTGTACATGGTCTAACTGGTACGGCGGGCCATCAACCAGGCCAGGAGTGCCACATGCAGGGAGGTTCGTGACTCGGGTGAGCTCAAGTCGGTGCCGAGGGTCCGCTCGATCCGGCGAAGCCGCTCGTAGAACGTGGGCCGGGCCAGGTGGGATGCCTTGGCCGCCTCCGCCTTGTTGCCGCCGGCGGCCAGGTAGGCGGACAGCACCTCGATGAGCCCGGCGTCTTGGTCGCGGGACAGCAGCGGGCCGAGTTCACGCTCCATGAAGGTCTGCAGCCGCGGGTCGTCGCGCAGCAGGTGCAGCAGGCCGCGCAGGCGCAGGTCGGGCAGCCGGTAGAACAGCTGCTCACTGCCCTCGAAGCGCGCGAAAGCCACGTCGGCGACCTGGCCGGCTTCAAGGAACGACCGGCGGACGTCCCGGATCGATCCGGCAGCAGCGCCGACCCCTATGACCACAGTGCCCGCACGTTCCCTGATCCGTGTGGCGAGCCGGGCGAGCGCATCGTCGGGATCGGCCTGCGGGCCGAGCGAAAGCATGGCCCCGGCGCGGGCGTCATCCAGCGTCCCGACCAGCGCGGGGATCCGCTCGGCCCGGCACGCCGCGGCCGTCGCGTCGGCCAACTCAAGCACCCGCGCGTGCACCGACACCCCAAGCGCCGACACCCCAAGCGCCGAAACCCCGAGCGCCGAAACCCCGAGCCCGGAAACCGCGGAAACCTCGGACGACCCGAGCGAAGAATCGCGGAACCGCAGCACCAGGGCGACGAGCGGGCGCCCGTCGACCGGTACGCCGAGCGCCCGTGACCGCACCGCGGCCTCGGCCGGATCGGCGTGCGCCTGGGAGATGATCTCGCTGATCAGCGTCCGGTGGGCCTGCCGCTCCACGCTCTCCCTGTGCCGGGTGAGCAGGCGGCCGAGCGCCAGCGTGGTCGCCGCCCGCTCGAGAAGCACGGTGTCCGCGGGCAGGGGCGGCTCGGAACAGACCAAGATCACCCGCCCCCAGTCTTCGCCGCGGGCGCCGACCGGCGTCACCAGCCACCCCGACGCCTCGTCAAAAGAAGTCCGGCCCCGCGAAACCACGGATCGGCTCCGCGCGGCGAAGCCGGCCAGCAGCCGGCCCGGATCAGCCCCGGCGGGCGAGAAAGCCAGCACCCGGTGCGACAGGTCGGCCAGGATCACCGGCCGCCCGGCCAGCGCCGCCGTCTGCCTGACGATTTCCTCTGGCGTGGCCCCGGCCACCGACAGCTCAGTGAACATCTCGTGCAGCCGTTCCGAGGCCCGCAGCTCCTCGAGCTGGGCGTCGATGATCCGGGCGTGCACCGCCTCGGTGATCTCGATGAACGCGACCTCACGCCGGAAGGCGATCAGCGGCAGTCCGGCCCGCTCGGCCGCGTCGACCAGCCCGGAAGGCAGCGCCTGCGCGTAACGTCGGCCGAGCTCAACGGCCAGCCCGGCCACGCCGATCTCGGCCAGTTCGGTAACGTAGGCAGCCAGCAGCCGCTCTTCGTCAGGGAGCGCGATCCCGGTCGACAGCACAAGCTCGCCGCCACGCAGCAGCCGGGCCACGTCGGTGAGCTCGATCGCGTGCACCCACCGGACCGGCGTGTCCAACCGGGAAGCGCCCGCCACCACGGCCGGAAGGCCGCGACGGCACGCCTCCATGGCGAGCACTTCACCCAAAGACGGCAGCACTTACACACTGTAAAGCCAACACCAGAAATGACAACACCATGAAACTTCCGAAGCCCGAGCCAAGACGAGGAGAATGATCAGCATGTCTGAGCTTCTAGCCCGCCACCGCGCGGTCATCCCCAACTGGGTTGGTATCTACTACGACGAGCCGATCGAGATCGTCAGCGGCAAAGGCTGCCGAGTAACCGACGCCCAGGGCCACAGCTACCTCGACTTCTTCGCCGGCATCTTGACGAACATGCTCGGCTACGACGTTCCCGAGGTCAGGGACGCGATCGAGCGCCAGATCGCCACCGGGGTCGTGCACACCTCGACCGTGTACCTGATCCGCAACCAGATCGACGCGGCCGAGAAGATCGCCAGGCTCTCAGGGATACCGAACGCCAAGGTGTTCTTCACCAGCTCAGGCACTGAGGCGAACGAGACCGCGCTGCTGGCCTGCCTCACCGCGCGCAACGCCAACCAGGTCCTGGCCATGCGGGGGAGCTATCACGGACGGTCGTTCGGCGCCGTCTCGGTGACTGGTGTTGCCGCTTGGAAGATGTCGAGCCACGATCCGTTCGGTACTCATTATCTGCACGGCACCGACCGGCACCTCGGCCCCTACGCCCGCCTGTCCGACGCCGACTACACAAAGGCCTGCGTGGACGACCTCAAGGCCATGCTCAGCGCCGCAGTGCACCCGGCCGACGTCGGCTGCCTGCTGGCCGAGCCGGTGCAGGGCGTGGGCGGGTTCACGATGCCGCCCGACGGGCTGCTCGGCGCGTACAAGGAGGTCCTCGACGAGCACGGCATCCTGCTGATCTCCGACGAGGTGCAGACCGGCTGGGGCCGCACCGGCGCGCACTTCTGGGGCATCTCCGCGCACGGGATCACCCCCGACGCGATGACGTTCGCCAAAGGGCTGGGCAACGGCCTGACCATCGGCGGCGTGGTGGCCCGCGGCGAGCTGCTCGACGGGATCCGCGGCAACGGCATCTCCACCTTCGGCGGCAACCCGCTGTCCACCGCCGCGGCCAACGCCACCCTGGACTACCTGCTGTCCCACGACCTGCAGCGCAACGCGGTGGTGACCGGCGAGCTGATCATCAGCGGCCTCAAGGAGGCCGCCACGACGCTGGATATCGTGGGCGAGGTGCGCGGCAAGGGCCTGATGTTCGCCGTCGACCTGGTGGATCCGAAGACCAGCAAGCCAAGCCCTCCGCTGGCCGCCAGGATGCTCGAGGCGACCAAGGCGCGCGGGCTGCTGATAGGCAAGGGCGGCCTGTACGGGCACACGCTGCGGATGGCGCCCCCGCTGACCCTGACCGAGGCCGAGGCCAAGGAGGGCCTGACCATCCTCACCGACGCGCTAAGCGCAGTGAACGAAGAGGCAACGAGCAAGTGAGCAAGCACGCGAGCGACGCGCGCTTGCGCGCGGAGAAGCGAGCAATGAAGCACTGCACCCACTGGATCGGCGGCAAGCCCGCCGACGGCGAGTCCGGGCGGCACGGCGACGTGTACGACCCGGCCACCGGCCAGGTCTCCGGCCAGGTCGACTTCGCCGGCCCAGCCGACGTTGACCTGGCGGTACAAGCGGCCAAGGACGCGTTCAAATCCTGGCGCCGGGTCTCGCTGGCCAGGCGCGCCTCGGTCATGTTCGCGTTCCGTGAGCTGGTCCGCGACCACGCGACCGAACTGGCCAAGCTGATCACCGAGGAGCACGGCAAGGTCGCCGCCGACGCGGCGGGCGAGGTGGCGCGGGGCCTCGAGGTCGTCGAGTTCGCCTGCGGCATCCCGCACCTGCTCAAGGGCGGGTACTCGGAGAACGTGTCCACCAACGTCGACTCGTACTCGATCCGCCAGCCGGTCGGCGTTGTCGCGGGCATAACGCCGTTCAACTTCCCGGCCATGGTGCCGATGTGGATGTTCCCGCTCGCGATCGCGTGCGGCAACACGTTCGTGCTCAAGCCGTCGGAGAAGGACCCGTCCGCGTCGCTGCTGCTGGCCTCGCTGTGGGCCGAGGCGGGCCTGCCCGACGGCGTGTTCAACGTGGTGCAGGGCGACAAGGTGGCGGTTGACGCCATCCTCGCCCACCCGGACATCCAAGCGGTCTCCTTCGTCGGCTCCACGCCGATCGCCCGGTACGTCTACGAGAACGGCACCAAGGCAGGCAAGCGCGTGCAGGCCCTTGGCGGGGCCAAGAACCACATGGTGGTGCTGCCCGACGCCGACCTCGACCTGGCCGCCGACGCGGCGGTGTCGGCCGGGTTCGGCTCGGCGGGGGAGCGCTGCATGGCGATCTCCGCGGTAGTGGTGATCGAACCGGTCGGCGACGAGCTGATCGGCAAGATCAAAGATCGCGTGGCGAACCTGCGGGTCGGCCCCGGCACGGACGAACGGTCCGAGATGGGGCCCCTGGTCACCGGCCCGCACCGCGACCGGGTCGCTTCCTACCTGGACAGCGGCGTCCGCGAGGGGGCCACGCTGGCCGTGGACGGCCGCGCCCATCCCGTCATCGGCGGCGCGCAAGCCGGGTTCTGGTTGGGCCCGAGCGTCCTGGACCACGTCACCCCGCAGATGAGCTGCTACACCGACGAGATCTTCGGCCCGGTGCTCAGCGTGCTGCGCGCGCCGTCCTACGAGGAGGCAGTGGACCTGGTCAACGCCAGCCCGTACGGCAACGGCACGGCCATCTTCACCAACGACGGGGGAGCGGCCCGCCGGTTCGTGTCCGAGGCGGAGATCGGCATGGTCGGCGTGAACGTGCCGATCCCGGTGCCGATGGCCTACTACTCGTTCGGCGGGTGGAAGGCATCGCTGTTCGGCGACACGCACGTGCACGGCACCGAGGGCATCCACTTCTACACCAGGGGCAAGGTGGTCACCTCCCGCTGGCTCGACCCGAGCCACGGCGGCGTCAACCTCGGCTTCCCCGTTAACACCTAGGGAGGGGCGGCCGTCGCCCGCACGCCGCGGGCGGCGGCCTGCTGGCGCCGGTACTCGCCAGGCGCGCGCCCGAACGCCCGGCGGAACGCCTTGGACAGCGACGCCTCGCTCTCGTACCCGACCAGCCGCGCAATCTGACGGACAGTCTTGTCGGTCGTGGACAGGTACCCGGCGGCCTGGCCCAGCCGGATCCGGCGGCCGTGCTGCACGCCCCCGGGGTGGGGTTAGCCTCACCCCCACGCGGGGGGTCCGGATGATGGCGGCCCGGCGGGTGTTGGCATACCGTCAGAGCCATGTTCCTGCTCCGCGACCTGGTGTCGGCGCGCACGTGGCTCGCCATGACCCAGCACCTGGCCGGCCTGTTCATCGGGTTCGCGGCCGTCTTCGTCTTCGCGTTCGGGCTCGCATTCGGCTTCGGCGGGATCTTCTTCGGGCTGGCCGGGCTGCCGCTGCTTGGCGTGACGGTGCGCCTGGCCGGCTGGTTCGCCCGGGAGGAGCGGGCCAGGTTCGCGCTCCTGCTCGGCGTGAGGGTGCCGGCCTGGCCCGCCCCGGGTTCCGCCGGGCGGACCGGGTTCCGGTGGGGCATCATCCCGCGCTGGCGGATGTGGACCGACTCGGCGACCTGGGCCGAGCTCGGCTACGGGCTCCTGCGGCTGCCGGTCAGCGCCGCGGCGGCGGCGGTCAGCATCGGCGTCTGGGCGGTGGCTCTGGTCGCGCTGACCCTGCCTGCCTATGACCAAGCTCTGCCCAGCGGTGGCCTGGTGATCGGCGGCGACGTGGTGCGCGGCGATCTGACGCTGACGGTGTCCGCCACGATCGGCTTCCTGGCGCTGCTCGCCGCGCCGCAGCTAACCCGCGGGCTGGCCGTCGCGGACGGGGCTTTCTCCCGGCGCCTGCTCGGCCCGCACCGTGACCTGGCGGCACGGCTCGAGGAGCTCGAAACCAGCCGGGAGCGGGTGGTCGACGCGGCCGAGGCCGAACGGCGGCGGATCGAGCGTGACCTGCACGACGGCGCGCAGCAGCGGCTGGTCGCGCTGGCCATGGAACTCGGCCGGGCCAAGGCGAAGTTCGCCGACGACGTGGACGCGGCCAGGGATCTGGTCGACCAGGCGCACGCCCAGGCCAAGGAGGCCCTGACCGAGCTGCGCAACCTGGTCCGCGGGGTGCACCCGCCGGTGCTGACCGACCGCGGGCTCGACGCGGCCCTGTCCGGCCTGGCCGCGCTGTGCCCGGTGCCGGTCGACGTGCAAGTCGACGTGCCGGTGCGGCCGAAGTCCTCTATCGAGGCGGTCGCGTACTTCATGGTGGCCGAGGCGCTGACCAACGTGGCCAAGCACTCCCGCGCCAGCCACGCCAAGGTCGTGGTCGAGGGCCACGGCTTCCCTGGCACGCTCACCGTCATGATCAGCGACGACGGGATCGGCGGCGCGGACATCCGCAGCCCGGGGCTGTCCGGGCTGGCCGACCGGGTGTCCGGCGTGGACGGCCGGATGTCGGTGGAGTCCCCGGCCGGGGGGCCGACGATCATCGCGGCGGTTCTGCCATGCGGGTAGTGATAGCGGAGGACTCAGTCCTCCTGCGCGAGGGGCTGACCCGGCTGCTGGTCGAGGCCGGCCACGAGGTTGCCGCGGTTGCGGGAGACGCCGAGGGATTCCTGCGGGCGGTGAGCGAGCACAACCCGGACGCGGTTGTGGTCGACGTGCGGATGCCGCCCACGTTCACCGACGAGGGCCTGCGCGCCGCCCTGGTAGTCCGGGACCGATGGCCCAAGATCGGCGTGCTCGTGTTGTCCCAGTGGGTGGAGGAGCGGTACGCCACCGAGCTGATCTCCGGCCGCCCGCACGGCGTCGGTTACCTGCTCAAGGACCGGGTGGCCGACGTGGCCGAGTTCCTCGACGCGCTGGCCCGGGTGGCCGACGGCGGCAGCGCGCTCGACCCCGAGGTCGTCTCGCAACTGCTGGCCCGCAGCCGCCACCCGCTGGGCGGCCTGACCCCGCGCGAGCGCGAGGTCCTCGCGCTGATGGCCGAAGGCCGGACCAACGCCGCCATCGCCGAAACGCTCGTCGTCGGCGGCGGCGCGGTCGAGAAGCACATCAACAACATCTTCACCAAGCTCGGGCTGGCGCCCGACGACCGCGACCATCGCCGCGTGCTCGCCGTGCTGCGCTACCTCGGCACCTGATGAACGGGGTATCACGATGACATTCGTGTCGACGACCGGGACATCCCGGGCGGCCGCGCCGGGCCCGACTGGCACCCTGCGCATGACGCCCGGCCGCTGGCTGGCCCTGGCGATCGGCGTGCCGGTGGCCCTCACGCTGATCGGCTGGACCGGCTTCAGCCTGGTCACCTCGTTCGCCCGGGGAAGCTACACGTTCAGTGACGAAATCCCGGTCCAAGACCATCAGGTCGCGCTGCATATGAACAGCGGCAACGTCACGCTGCGCGAGGGCTCGGGCGGCAGCACCGCGTGGCTGACGGGAGTCGTACAGTACGGCCTTGTCCGCCCGGGCATCAGCGAGTACACCTCGCCCGGCGGCGGCACCGACCTGGACGTGAACTGCGACGGCATTGCCGCTGGTAACTGCGGGGTGAACGCCACGCTCGACGTCCCGGCCCAGATCCCCGTCGCGCTGTGGAGTAACGGCGGCGACATCACGGCGTCCGGCTTCTCCAGCGGCGTGACGCTATGGGCTGCCGGCGGCAACGTGTCGGCCAGCAACCTGGGCGGCAACCTGCGGCTGAACACCGGCGGCGGCGACCTGACCGGCACCGGGCTGAAGGGCCAGATCCAGATCACCGCCGAAGGCGGCAACGTCAGCGCCAGCTATCTGGACAGCACCTCGGGCCCTGTGCAGATCAACACGGGCGGCGGCGACCTGACCGCGAACGGCATCGAAGGCGACGTCTCATTCACCACCTACGGCGGCAATGTCAACGGCGACGGCCTGGTCTCGCAGCAGGCCATCATCCAGTCCGGCGGCGGCGACGTGGCCCTGGCCTTCAGCCAGCCGCCGCAGAACGTGCAGATCACCGCCTACGGCGGCAACGTCACGTTGATCCTCCCGCCGGCCGGCACCGGGTACGACATCTCCACCACCGCCGACGGCGGCAACACCAACATCGCGCAGAGCCTGCAGAACGGGACCTCCCCCGACAAGATCACCATCAACAGCGGCGGCGGCGACATCACCGTCAGCCAAAGCTGATCAGCGGTTGAGCCTGACGGAGCTGACCAGGGCGGTGACGTTTGAGGTGCCGAGGTTGCTGGGGACCGAGGTGTAGAACACCGCGGGAGCCAGGCCCGCGCCGCGGTCGACGACCACCACGGCGGCTGCCTCGCTGGTCCACGCCAGGTCCTGGTTTGCGGCGTCGGGGTAGGTCATCAGGAACGTGACCTCCCAGGCCCGGTGCCCGCTGACCGTTATCGCGGAACTGCCCTCGATCGTGCGGTCATACCGCAGCCCGCCGTAGTAGGCCGGTTCGAGGGCGTTGGCCAGGCTCATCGTGACCGGCTCGAGGTCACCGGGTCCGGAGTACGCGAACTGCTGCTGAAGCAGGCCCGAGCAGGCATCGCCATGCCAGTCGATGTACGTCCCGTAGATGTCGACGCGTCCAGCCACCGTGCTCTCGCCCGCTGTCCAGCTGAACATCGGCGTGTTCAGGTCGGCCGGGCAGCCCCGCTGCCACGGGGAGGCAAGCAGCCGGTAGGACAGGCCCGAGGAGCCGTCGTTGATCTCCGGCACATTTGCCGAGCTTTCCGACGACCTCGCCCTAGCTGAGGGGCGGGCGGTCGGGTGCGTGTGCGCGGTCAGCGCAGCGGGCCCGGCCACCGTCGGCTCCTTGGAGATCTCCTTGACGAACCCGGCGATAACCAGCAGCGCCGCGGCCGTGACCAGGGTAAACACTCCCATAGTCCACTGCTGGCGCCGCCGTCGGCGCCGTCGGCGCCTGGCCGCGGCGGCACCGCGTTCAGCTGCCCACTGGCTCAGGGAGCTGCGGGGATCTCGCGGGTTCCAGCCAGGAGGGCCGGCCGGCGGCATCGCCATGCCGACAGCGTAAACGCCGGCTTCTTGCTGGGGAATACAGACCGGCACCAGTGTTTTTTGGTACGCGGACCATGGACGTAAGCCACGAAACTACGGCAACCTGCGCCTCAGGGGACAAGTGTCAACCCCGAGGAGGAGCACATGCCGATGCCCACCGCGCTTGAGATAGCACGACGAGCCACGCTCAAGCCGGTAACGCTGATCGCTGAAGACATCGGCATACCTCCCTGGCTGGTCGAGCCGTATGGCGAGTACGTCGCCAAAATCAGGCTGGACGCGATCGAAGCGCTCACGGACCGGCCGAGGGCGCGCTACGTGGTGGTGACGGCCGTAACCCCGACCCCGCTGGGCGAGGGAAAGACCACCACCACGATCGGGCTGGGCCAGGCGATGCGGCACATAGGCAGACAGGCTACGGTCACGATCCGTCAGGCGTCGATGGGGCCGACGTTCGGGATCAAGGGCGGCGCGGCGGGTGGCGGCTACAGCCAGGCCGTGCCGTTCGAATCCCTGAACCTGCACCTGACCGGCGACATGCACGCTGTGACCGCGGCGCACAACCAGCTTGCCGCGATGGTCGACAACCACCTCTACGCCGGCAACGCGCTCGGCATCGACCCGCACAGCATCAGCTGGCGGCGCGTGGTCGACGTCAACGACCGGGCGCTGCGAAATGTCGTCATCGGTCTCGGGTCGGCTGGCGACGGCGTGCCGCGGCAGACCGGGTTCGACATCACCGCCGCCTCCGAGGCCATGGCCATCCTCGCGCTCTCGACTTCGCTGCAGGACATGCGTGCACGACTGGGCCGTATCGTCGTCGGTTACACGAAAGCCGGCCAGCCGGTCACCGCCGAGCAGCTCAAGGCCGCCGGAGCGATGACTGTGATCATGCGCGACGCGCTCAAGCCCAACCTGGTCCAGACGCTTGAGAACACGCCGGTGCTGGTGCACGCCGGGCCGTTCGGCAACATCGCGCACGGTAACTCATCGGTGGTGGGAGACCTGATCGGCATCCACGGCGGTGACTTCCTGATCACCGAGGCCGGGTTCGGGGCGGACATGGGAGCCGAACGGTTCTTCAACATCAAGTGCCGGGTTTCCGGCCTGCGGCCGGACGCCGCCGTGGTGGTGACCACGGTGCGCGCGTTGAAGGCGCACTCAGGCAAGTACCGCGTGGTGGCCGGGCGACCTCTTCCTGAGGAGATGCTCGCGGAGAACCCGGCCGATGTGGACCAGGGCGCGAGCAACCTCCGCAAGCAGATCGAGAACGTCAGAGCGCACGGCGTGACGCCGGTGGTGGCAATCAACGCGATGCCGGGCGACTTCCGGTCCGAGCACGCCGCCATCGGGGAGGTTGCCGCCTCGATGGGGGTGCGGTCCGCGGTCTGCACGCATTTCGCCGACGGCGGCCGCGGCGCTGCCGGACTGGCCGAGGCTGTCGCGGAGGCGGCCGAGGAGCCGGGAGAGTTCCAGTTCCTCTACCCATCGCGGGCGCCGCTGCGAAAGAAGATCGAGACGATCGCGACCAGGGTCTACGGAGCCGACGGCGTCGACTACTCTGCTGCCGCGGCCAAGCAGCTCGACACGTTCGAGCGCAACGGATTCGGCCACCTTCCTGTCTGTATCGCCAAGACCCAGCTGTCCCTGTCCGCCGACCCCGCGCTCAAGGGCGCGCCGACCGCGTGGCGGCTCCCGGTGCGGGAGGTACGCGCGTCGGCAGGTGCCGGGTTCATCTACCCGATATGCGGCGACATGCGGACCATGCCAGGTCTGGCCTCGAACTCGGCTGCCGAGCGGATCGACATCGACGCCAACGGCGAGGTGGTCGGCCTTGCCTGACCAGCAGCTTCCTGGACGTGCCACGGTCGGCGCTCGCGACTGGCAACTGTCAATGCAGTTCGGCGAGCTCGCTCGTCATCGTCACCGCGCTGGCTGCCAGGCGATTCCACTGCGGATTGCCGGTGGCGCGCGCGATGCCGTGGAACGCCGGCAGCGACCAGTAGCTGGGATCGAGGCTGAGCGAATAGGCCGGCGGACGGTTTATTGGGCGGCGATGGCGGCTAGCACGTCGAGCTTGGCTGCCCGGCGTGCGGGCCAGCTGGCGGCGATCAGGCCGAGCACGGCGGCGATGACCAGGAACAGCACGAGTTCGGGGACGGGGACGACGGTCCGGTTGATGCCGGAGTTGCGTAGTGAGGAGACTAGGGCGACGCCCATGCCGGTGCCGATGATGATGCCGATGATGGCGCCAAAGATGGCCAGGATGACGGCCTCGGACCGGATCATCGTCTTGACCTGGCGGCGGCGCATGCCCACGGCGCGGAGCAGGCCGATCTCGCGGGTGCGCTCGAACACCGAGAGCATGATCGTGTTCACGATGCCGATCAGCGCGATGAGCACGGCCAGGGCAAGCAGGACGTAAACCAAGTCGATGATTTCGTTGATGGTGGCAACCTGGGACTGTTCGTACTGGGCCCTGGTCTGGACCTGAACGTTCGGGTAGCGGGCCAGGGCGGTGGTGACGGCATTGTCTACCGCGGTGCTGCCGTTGGTGTCCAGCAGCAGGGCGCCGGGCGGCTGGGCCGGGTAGTGCGCGGCGAAGAAGGCCTCGCTGACCAGGTAGCTGCCGGCTAGGGCGTTGGCCTGGTAGATCCCGCCGATGCGCAGCGTGGCCGGGCCGGTCAGGGCGAACCTGGCCGGGACGGTGTCACCGACTGCTAGATGGTTGTTGTGCGCGGTGGTGGTGTCGATGAGCATCTGGCCGCGGGCCAGGGCGGCGGCGCTGCCGGAGGTCATCTGCAGGTTCACCGTGTCGGCCAGGTGATCGGTGGACACCGCCAGCAGGTTGGATTGGGTGCCCTTGAACACGAACTGCCCGCCGTAGATCGCGCTGGTGGCGGCGACGCCGGGGACGGAGGCGGCGATGGACGCTGCCTTGTCGCTGAGTTCCCCCGTCCCGGTGGGGGTCACGATGAGGTCGGCGCTGACGGCCTGGTCGACGTCGGCGGTGGCCGATCTTGAGGCTGAGGCGCCGAATACTGACATGGCGGCGACCAGGGCCAGGCCGACCATGAGCGCGGAGGCGGTCTGGGCGGTGCGCCGGGGGCTGCGCATGGAGTTCTCCCGCCCCAGCTTGCCCGGTTCGCCGAGGATCCGGGCCAGCGGGCGGCCGATTGCGCTGGACAGCGGGCGGGCGATGGCCGGGG
>Ga0335075_10013806_pt1 | contig 12153 bp, 8 predicted proteins | sample Lox_Sample_24_FD_206723 | JGI IMG/M metagenome (GOLD analysis project Ga0335075, IMG submission 206723) | Soil microbial communities from Loxahatchee National Wildlife Refuge, Florida, United States - Lox_Sample_2.4 | ecosystem: Environmental > Terrestrial > Soil > Wetlands | place: USA: Florida... | reverse complement strand
GCGCTCTGTGGCCTACCCGGGGTGCAGACCGCTATGAGCACAGCCATCGGCGAGCCGGCGCACGATCGGATTATCGCGGCCGCGGTCGTCCCCGATGCGGCCGACGACGACGAGAACGCCGAACGACGTTGCCGCGCAGCGGTAATACGTCAGGCAATGGAAAGGGCGCATCAACACCAGACCGTCGATCTTGATAGCGAGAGCCTGCTTCGATTCGCAGCAGCCGCCCGCGCGGCCGCGCTGATGAGCATGTGCGCGGCGCTGAGCACCGCGGCCCGGCGGGGGGAACGGCTCACCATTGAGGAATTGGCTCGGAGGTTGTCGCTGCCGGACCGGCTGCGCCGCTTGTTGCGCCGGTGGCTTGAGGTGCTCGCCGATGACGGCCGGGTGACGATTCATCCGGAGCCAAGCCTGGAATTGGCGGAGAACCAAAAGCTTTCGGATTGCGCGACACAGTGGCAGCAGGTGCGTGAATTGGGTGCGGCGATCGACTACGGCGACGACTTGCTGGCGTACGTTGGCGAATGCATCCAGAACCTAACCGGCCTTCTGGCGGGCACCGTCGACCCGCTCGGATTGCTCTTCACGGAGGGCACGGTCGACACGGCGGTGGCCGCGTACCGCGACAATCTGATCAGCAGGTACACCAACCAGTTGGTGATATCCGGCGTCACTGCCCGAGCCGGCCGGGCAACTCCGCAACGACCGCTCCGGATCTTGGAGGTCGGAGCCGGCGTCGGTGGTACCAGCGCGGGTCTTATTACCGCGCTTGACGGCTATCACACGCACTACACGTTCACCGACGTTTCGAACTTCTTCCTCAATCGGGCGCGCAACATGTTCGCCGATCACGATTTCATCGACTACCGGATGTTCGACGTCAACCGTCCGCCCGCCGAGCAGGGCTTTGCCTCAAGCTCGTTCGACATCGTCGTCTGCGCCAATGTGCTGCACAACGCGGTCAACATCGATGTCACGCTCACGATGCTGAACCGTTTACTGGCGCCTGGCGGGTCACTGGTCTTCATCGATTCGACCGCCGTCAACCACCCGTTGATGATCTCGATGGAATTCAAAGAGGGCTTGCACGGGTTCACCGATGCGCGTGCGGGGACGAATGCTGCCTTTCTCACCTACGCGCAATGGCACAGCGCACTTGAGCGGTCACCGTTCGGCGAGGTGCACAGTTTTCCGCCGGCCGATCATCCGCTGGCATTGCTCGGTCAGCACGTGTTCTGGTGCGAGTCCGCATCGAGCGCGCAGTCGCTGCGCCCCGTCGAGGTGATTGAGCGGGTCCGGCAGCTATTGCCGAGTCACATGGTTCCGCAACAGCTCATCTGCCTGCCTGCCTTACCGCTGACGGCAAACGGCAAGCTCGACCGCAAGACGGTGACGGCCGAACTGGAGTCGCTTCGGGCCGCGGCCCGGGTTCGTAGCATAGACGCGACTGGGCAGTCGGGCGGCCTCGATGAGATGGAGTCCCGGATCGCGGTGATTTGGGCTTCGGTGCTCGGGCTGGGGTCCGGCCAATCGTTGTCGCCTGCGTCTGACTTCTTCGCGCTCGGCGGCGACTCGCTGCTGATGGCCCAGGCGATCGGGCGGATTCGCCGCGACATCGACGAGGCGGCCGGGCTGGCCTGGGACGACCTGCTTCGTGCAATGGTCTCCAATCCCACCCTGGCCGGAGCCGCCGACGCCGTGCACCGGCGCGCCGCGCGGTCGGGGCCAAGTCCGTCCGGACGGGATGCTGCCGTGGTCGGCTCGCCGCTGGTGTATCTGGGTGCGGGCCAAGGTTTTACCTCGGCCACCGAGATCGCGGTATGTGTGCACGACGGGAGTGGGGGACTGGCTCCCTACGAACAGTTAGTCCCTCATCTGCGAGCGGCAGGGAACCGGGCACCCGATTTGTATGGCCTACGGAGGGTGCCCGGAGATGGCTACGCTCAGATCGCGCCGGCGGAGCTGTTCACAACGTTGGCCGCGCGCTACAGCGTTCCAATTATCGCTTTGGCGCCCACCAAGGTTCACCTGCTCGGTTACTGCATGGGCGGGTTGTTGGCTGCCGAGATCGCGAAGTGTCTGGAAGAGTCCGGCATCGTTGTCGGCACCGTGACGGTGGTCAGCTCCTACCGTGTCCCGATGGACGTCGAAGACGACGATGTTCTCGACTACTGCTTCGCTCAGATCATGGGTGTTCCGCCCAGCGCTTTGGGGATGCAGGTCGACGACGATGCGGTTCGCGGCGCGTTCAGCCGGGCCAGGGCCCGCTATGGCGACGTGCTACCCGCGGGCGCCCTGCGCAGCGCGGCCGAACCCGTGCTTGCGGCCTGCCTCGAGAGGAGCGCGGCACCCGGGAAAGCACGGCTGAATCTGTTGGCGGAATCGGGCGTTCTGGGCGGGGGGTGGGACGTCGAATCCCTTGCCGACCTGCGATCAATTTTCATACACAGCCTGCGGGCGGTGGTGCACGGGGCGGCCGAGCCCTTCCTTGGCGACATCCACTTTCTCCGGCAACGCGGTGACATCCATTTTCTGCCGACGCTGCAGGAAGATATGACCGCATTCTGGGCGGACTACTGCCTGGGCGAGTTGACCATTAGCAACATCGATGGCAACCACTTCGACTGTCTGACAGGTGAAAACGCACAATCCGTTGCAAGGCTGCTGATGGACTGCTGGACCCCGGGCAGATGAACGACGTCCAACGCGTCTTGCTGTTTGGTGGCACCGGAGCAGTCGGGGCAAGCTGCCTCGATCTTCTTACCAAGAGCGGGGACATGTCCCTGTTGATCGCCGGTCGTGACGAAGCACGGCTGCGCGAAGTGGCCTCGACCGTCCACGCAGATGTCGAGATAATCCGGGTCGATGTAGCCGATGTGCCAGCCGTTAGCGCCGCGGTGGCGCACTGCGACGTCGTGATCAACTGCGCCGGACCGTCACAATGCCACAGCGACCAGGTTGCCGCCGCCGCCATCGCCGCCGGGGTGCCCTACGTTGACCCGGGCGGTGACCACGCTCTGCTCGGCCGGCTGGCCGCGGCGTGCACGGGCGTTCCCGTTGTGCTGCAAGCAGGTGTGCAGCCCGGCCTTTCCGGATTGCTGTTGCGTGTGCTCGCGCTGCACAGGTCCGACAAGATCGACGATGTCACCGCGTGGTGTGGCGGACTGCAGCACCTGACGGCGGCGTCGGTGCTCGAGTATGCGGCGAGCCTGCGCGACACCGACAGCCACCCGGGTGCTGTGCTGCGCGACGGAGTGATCCGGCGAATCGGTCACGATGAGCTCAAATCACCGCCGACACAGTACTTCCCAGGGTCAGTGACGGCGCGTCCGCATCTCGATGCCGAGACCGTGGCGGTAGCGGCGCATCTCGGCGTCGGAAACGTCTGCTGGATGAATGTATTCGACGGTGTGCACACGACGTTGGCGATGCAGCAGTTGGCGGTCGACGGCGACCGTCGGGGCGGCGAGGCCGACCTCGGTGATGTGTTGACGGCGGCCAAACTGGACCTGTTCGGCCGGCAACAGTACTTTGCGATCGTCGCCACTGCTCGCGGCCTTGCGGGTTCGACGACCGTTGCGTTCACCTGTCCGGACAGTTACCGCGTCACCGGAGCCTTGGTTGCGTTCGCCGCTCAACGCGTAGCAGGCCTGCCCGCGGGCGCGCGGGCGTTCTGGAGCATCGACGAGCCGCAACGGGCCCTGGAATTCGTGACCGAAGTGGTGCCCGAGGCGGAGGCAACGCTTGTCGATGACTCGATGGTCGGGGCTTTGGACCAACGGCAGATGATCGAGGAAGGCTCGTTGTGAGCGCATTTCGACGGCCACGGGCTGTTGTCGTCGGAGCGACATTCGGTGCGGTCTACGCCGAGGCCTTGGCGGCAGCGCATTCACCGGTCGAGTTGGTCGGATTGGTTTCCAACGGGTCATTGGCGTCGGCGATGCTGGCAGACCGTCTCGGCGTGGCACTGTATGTGGGGCTGGACAATCTGCCTGATGTCGACGTCGCATTCGTGGTGGTCCGCGCTGGGGTGGTGGGCGGAGACGGCACCCATATCTGCGAGCAGTTGCTCGGACGGGGCATTCACGTGATGCAGGAGCAACCCGTGCACGCCGACGAAATCTTGTCGTTATTGCGCGTCGCGAAGTCGAATTCGACGTTCTATATGGTGAACGACTTCTACAGTCGTGTCGCGTCAATTCATCAATTCATCTGTGCTGCACAGGCTCTAGGCAAAATATCGCGGATTCGCTATGTTCATGCTCGTTCGTCGATCCACGTCGCCTATCCGTTGTTCACCGTTCTCAGTCACGTTGTCGGCCCCCTGACGCCGGCGCGGATCATGGTGCCGCAACGCCCGGAGAGCGCGGAGAGTTCGTTTGTTGCGGGTCGCATCGTGCTCGGCGACGTGGTCGTCGACCTGCTGATACAAAACGAGCTGTGTGCCAACGAGCCCGACAACCACGCGCGGCTGATGCACACCATCACGGTCGGATCCGATGCCGGAGAGTTGGTTCTTGCCCACACACATGGGTCGACTCGGTGGCACCCGCGTCCTCGCGTCGAAGCCGCGGCGCGGCAGATCGCGGAACCTGTCGGGGTCAGCTTCGAGCCCACCATGGCTGAGGTGCGAAACCAGCTGTGGCCGAACGCAGTTCGCCTGGCGGCAGCTGATTTTCTTGAAGCGGTCAACCGTTCCCGCTCCTTGATGTCGCAGAGGTTTGTTCGTGCGATCCGGTTGTGGTCGGATTTCACCTCGGCCATGGGGCCGGCGACGTTGATCGACCCGACACCGCCGGTAGTTGTCTCGCCTTCGGAATTGATCGCCGATTCTAGGCGCCGACCGTTATTAGAAGGCGCGCTCTCTGACGATCCGCGCCAAATCGATCCCATGAACGCGGCGCACAACAGGTAGTTGGGCCAACGCCGCAGCGATGAGGATGCCGCATGCGACGAGCACGGGAGTCGTCGGCTGCATTTCGAGTCGCAGATGGTAGCCCAGACTGTGATAGGTCGACAACAGACGATCCGCCAGCAGCACGCCGCCCACCAGCCCGAACGGAACAGCGACAAGGGCGAGGATGAAATTTTCGGCGGCGATCAATCGGGAAAGCATGCCGGCGCCGACGCCCTCGGCATGCAGCCCGCCGAGCTCACCGAGTCGTTCGGACACGTTGGCGGACATCGCGTTGTACAACATCAGGGCGGCTATGACGGCGGCGAAGAGGAACATGACGCCGGTGAGGGTGTCGTAAAGACTGAACGCATTCCGCATCGTCGACGCCAGCGATGTCGTCGACCGGTACGCCACCACTCCCGGTATCGCCGCTATCCGGTCGCCGGCCGCACGCCCGTCGGTTCCGGGCTTTAGCTTGACCAGCACGCCGTTGCCCGACAGCGCACCGGTTGCTGTTCGCAGCCGGTCCATCGAGATGTACACCACCGGTGAGAACGGTTCGTCGACGAATCCCGCCACACGCTCGGACAATCGGAGCCCGGTCTGCGCCAACACCACCTCGACGCGGTCTTGTAACGACACAGACAGCATGTCGCGCAGGCCAACCCCGAGCAGGACCCCGTCGCCGGGCAGTCGGTCGGCTCCCGATTGCGCTGGGAATGTGTGCATTTGGGACTGCGTTGGCAGCCCGATCAGCATGGTCTGGTATCGGTGGTCGTCGCCCGCGGAAACGGTGACGCCGTATGAGCTATAAGCCTCGGCCGCGACGATGTCGTGGTCCGCGCGCAGCTTGTCCAAGACCGCGTCGGTCGAACCGGACACCACGACTTCGCCGTCCTGACGCTCGATCTGCCCGAACTGACGGTCGACGATTCCGGGAAGTGTGTCGCGCATGCCCGCAAACACCATCACCAAGATGACCGAGACCGCAACGCCGACAGCGGTGAACGTGGCTCGTTGGCGATTCCGGAGGATGGCTCGCAGCACCATCCGCCACCGTGCAGGTACTCGCCCTGACAACGGCAACACGCGTTCGATGACGCTGGGATGGCCTCGATCTGTGGGCGGAGCCACACGCATGGCTTCCGCGGGTTGCATGCCGGCGGCGGCGTTGGCCGGCGCCACCGCGGCCAGCAACGCGACAGCGACCGCGGCGACGGCGGCGACAAGATAGGTGAGCGGATGCAACGCGGTGACGTGCATCGGTAGTGAGATCGCCTGAGTGAACTTGTTCGTAATCCATTGCCCCAGTAAGTAACCGCCGAATAACCCGGGTGCGACGCCCACCGCGGCACAGGCGAGACCGTATCCCAGGTAGTGTCTGCGCACCGCGTCCGCTGACAGTCCGTTAGCGATCAGAGTGCCGATGAGAGCTCGCTGTGCTGTGACAAGCCGTGAAAGCAGCACATAGGTGCCGAGAACGACGACGGCAAGGAACAGCCACGGCAGGAGCCGGGCAAGGGAACCGAACTGGACGACGTCGTCCCGCAGCGTGTGATAGGACGCCTGTTGCTGGCGGGGAACGAACTGGAGACCGGCTTTTCGCGCAAGCTCGCCCGTTGCCGCGACCAGGGCGTCGACCGAGGCGCGGTCACGCGCGTAGACGACGATCTGTTCGACGGGCTGCGACAGCGTGCGTTGCAGGTCGTCGTCGGGAAGGAACACCACACCGAAGTCTTCGGGGGTGGTCAAGACGTCCTGGGCTGAGCGTGCGGGCCAGAGGTATTCGGTGGACAGGCCCGAGCCCGCGACCGTAACAGGCTGCCAGCCTTGCTGTCCCAGCAATTCGACGGTGTCACCGGGACCCAGGTGATAATGGTCGGCGATGTGCTGCTCGAGCACGAGCTGCCCGGCGTGAGGCAGCGTGCCCGTCCGCATATCGAGCAACGACACGGTCGGCTGGCGCGAATCGGGCACGCCGACAGCGCGGCCGTAAAGAGCGTGTCCGTTCAGCCGGATGCCGACGTCGGCCTGGTGACGAACCTCGACGATCGGACCGCCCGGCATGTTGGCCACGGTGTCGCGCAGGCCGACGGCACCCGGCCCGCTCACGATGGCGTCCGGCAGCCGCTGTGCAGCGTAGGCCCGGTCGAAGGATTGATCGAGATTTCGGTAGCTATCGGTTGCGCCGATGAATACCGCCACGCCGATGGCCATGATTGCCGCGATCGCCGCGAAGCGCCACCGTTCCCGCCATACGTCACGACGCATCTTGCGACGAAGTGTGCGGCTCACCAGGCTAATTCCGATGCAGCCAAAGGATTTTCGACTATCTCAGACTTGCTGATTGCGCCCGAATGTAGCCAGAGGACCCGATCGGCCATGCGGGCGATCTCGGAGTTATGGGTTACCAGAATGACCGTCTGCGCACTGTTTCGGGCCAAGTCGCTGAGGGCGGCCAAGACTTGGCGGCCACTGACCGAATCGAGGCTGCCGGTCGGTTCGTCGCAGAGCAAGAAAGGTGGCTTTTTGACGATCGCCCGGGCGATCGCCACTCGCTGTTGTTGGCCCCCCGAAAGTTGCGCCGGGAAGCGGTCTGCGACCTCGCCGACACCCACTCGGTCCAAAGCGGCACGACTGCGTGCATGCGCATCGGGCCCGGTCAGTTCCGCAAGGAGCTCGACGTTCTCGCGCGCCGTCAATGTCGGCACAAGGTTGAAGAATTGGAAGACAAAGCCGACGTGTTCACGCCGATACTGCGTGCGCAATTTGCGGCTGAGCATTCCGATATTCCGGCCGTTGACCTCGATCGCTCCGTCGGATGACTGATCGATACCGCCGATGATGTTGAGCAGCGTCGTCTTTCCCGATCCCGACGGGCCGAGTAGCACCACGAATTCGCCGGCTCGAACTTCCAGGTTGACCGCGCGCAGAGCCTCTACCCGGGTCGGTCCCGAACCGTAGGTCTTGCTCACTTCGACTAAGCGCAATGCGGGTGATGAGCTTCGCGACGAGATTGCATCGCCGACCTGTGGCTTTGCGCCCATGTCCTCACTATTGCATTTCGATCGGTGATTCTGGCCGAGACCGATCACGGCTTACCAACGAAGTGGCGCCCTGCTACCTCTATCCGGCAAAGGTGATCAAAGGGATCGCCATTTCAGCCGCGGTTGCCGAGCCATGGAAGCCGATCATCTTCGCCACTTCCGGTGGCTCATGAGCGCCGGCCAGCACCGCGTCGTCACCGAGGCAGCTGACGACGACATCGCCGATCCGCGGCAGATGTTCGTTCCGCACGGAGCCGAACAGCCCCGCCGCCACCGCGTCGTCGCGGGTGCGCACCTCGGCCCGCCCATCCAGCAGCTCACTCCAGGCGGCGATCACGTCGGCTGTCGCGCCCGGCTCGGTGTGCAGGTAGCGCACCCGTGGGTCGCCGGCGACCACCCGCACTCCGGCGCTCAACCGCGAATCGGCGTCCAGGTCGATCCGTCGATCTGGCGGCACGTTCAACCCGCCGTGGTCCGCGGTGACCAGCAGTGCGGCATCCGACGGCAACGCCTCGAAGAGTCGGCTCAGCAGGGTATCGACATAGGCCCCAGCGGCGTGCCACTCGGGCGAATCGAGACCGAACAAGTGCGCCGCGGTGTCGAGCGCGGCGGTGTACGCGTAGACCGCTCCGGGCGCCGCGCGCAGCTGGTCGATCACCAACTGGGCGTAGTCGTCGTCAGTTCTCGCGCCGACGAATTGGGCGCCACGATATGCCGCCTCGGTGAGGCCGCTGCCCAGAAATGCCGCGGGCAGCACGGCACGGGCACCGACTCCGGCCGAATGCAGACGTTCGAACCATGTTGGTACGGGCTGCCATTGACCGGCCGGCGGATCGTCACGCCAGAAGATGTGGTTGAGCACCCGGTCGGAGTCAGGCAGCTTGACGGTAAAGCCCAGGACCCCGTGCTGGCCCGGTGCGACCCCGGTGCACAACGACGCCAGGCTCGTCGGTGTGGTCGACGGGAAGGTGCAGACGAGTTCGTCCAGTTGCCCAATCTCACCGGACAGCACCGACGCCAGCAATGGAGCGTCGACGGCCAACTCGGGCAGCAGGTGCCAGCCCATCCCGTCGACAAGGAAGACCACAACGCGTCGCACTTTGCCGACCCGATCTATCACCCCCAGCGCATCCTGCGCTCCGTCGACAGACAGCAGTGCGGCCGCGGCGGGCAGCACATCGCAGATTGAACCTCGCAGCGGATCGCCGGGTGACAAACGGTGCACCACGTCAGTCTGACAGCGTCCGATCCCGTCGTTGGTTGGGATTTACCATCGGCTGCGTGATACTGGTGAGGTGGCCAAACCCTCGCCATTGGACCCGGCCGTCACCGAGCGGATCGGCGAGCTGCTGCGGGCCCACGGGCTGCGCCGGATGGCATCCCGGATCGCGGTCCTGGCCGTGCTCGAGCCGGCCAACACGCACCTCTCCGTCGCGGAGATCCATCAGCGAGTGCGCGACTGTCTGCCCGTCGAAGACGAACTGCCTGACTTGGCGACTATCTACCGCACCGTGACCACTCTGGTCGACCAGGGCGTGTTGCACGCGCTGGCCCTGGAGAGCGGGGTCGCCACCTACGGCCTAGCCGTCGACCCGCACCATCACGCGGTCTGCACGCAATGCGGCTCGATCATCGAAGTGCCCGCTGGACACCTGGCCGCTGCGCTCGAGCATGCGATAGCGGGCAGTTCTTTTCATCTGTCCGAGCGCGCCGGCCTCACCCTGCACGGCCTGTGCCCGCGGTGTCAGGTCGACCAACCGGGGGACACCCGCCAGAAGCGGTCACCGCGAACCTAGACGTGCGCCAGCCGCAGTCGGCTCAGCCGGTTACTGCGACTCGGACTCGGCTTTCTTGACCACAACGACTGGGCACGCCGCGCGCGCTGCGCATGCCTGCGAGACCGAACCCAACATCAGTCCGGCAAAAGATGATCGCCCCCGACCGCCGAGCACCAGCAGTTGCGCGCCCTTCGCCGCCTCGACCAACGTCTCGACGGTGTCACCCATCGCAACGAGCGTCTCGAGCGGGAACTCCGGCGCAGCGACTATCTCGCTGACTGTCTTGACCAGGAACTCCTCATAGGTCAGCTGCAGCTCTTCGCGATTGAACGCGGCAGGGTTGGTCAGGAATGGTAGCTGCCAGGCAAGAACGACGCACACCTCGGACTTCGGATGAACCGCTGCCTCGTCCAGCGCCCAACGGAGCGCTTCAATGCTCTGAGGCGATCCCTCGACCCCGACCACGATGCGGTAGCTCATGCCGCCTCCACCTTTGAGCGAAGGGATGCTCGAACGTCTGCGCCGCGGGCTTCCTCCGATAGGTCTTCCAGGCTTCTGCCCTTGGGCTCGGGCAGCAGCCAGGCCGTCACCACGGCACCAGCCAGTGCGACCACGCCGGCAATCACCATGGCGCCTCGCATTCCCAACGACGAGGCAAGGAACACCGGGAACAGATAAGCCCCGATGAACGCTCCGACTTTGCCTGCACCGGCCGCGATTCCGTGCCCGGTGGTGCGCACCTCGACCGGGAATATCTCGGCGGGATAAACGAACGTTGTTGTGTTAGGGCCGAATTCAGTGAAGAAGTAGCTGACTCCGTAGAGCAGCACGAACGGCACGACTGCCTTGGTCACACCAGGTAGCAGTCCGATCGCCAGAAACGCCAGTGCCATCATGACGAATCCGAGTATCTGGATCGCCCGCCTGCCGGTGCGGTCCAGCAACGCGATCGCAACGAAGTAGCCGGGAAGCGCGAAAACAGCGAAGATAGCCAACTGGATCAGCACGTTGTGCAGTTCCGCGGCGTGGGGCTTGAGCAGCGACAGAATTTCTGGAGTCGAAATGCTGTTGCCGTAGTAACAGAAGTCCATCAGTGCCCACGCGGCAGAGGTGCCGATCAGCCACCTGAGCATCCGGGGATTGCGCATCAAGTCTTTGAAGCCTTCGAGGGTCCCTTGCGGCGGTTTGACCTTCAGGTCTTGCGCGGCCTCCCGTGCCGACGCTCCCATTGCGGCTGTGATCGCGGCTTGGGCTTCTTCGACCGCGCCACCGGCGAGGGCGAATCGCGGAGTCTCGTGAATTTGCCGCCGGAGGTAGAACACCGCAAGCCCGGGAATGGCGCCGATTCCGAGCAGAATTCGCCAGGTGAGGTCGTTGGACATGCCCGACGCCAACAGTCCCGCCGCGATCAGTGGGCCGACGACAAGACCAAGGCCCTGCATTGCGAAGACCAGTCCGACCATCTTTCCCCGGTCCCGCTTGCCGGAGTATTCGCTCATGATGGTCGCGGAAACCGGGTAGTCGCCGCCGATTCCGATGCCCAGGACGACCCGGCACACCAATAGGAACAACAAGTTCGGCGAGAACGCCGATGCGATGGCTCCGATGGCCAGGATCAGGACCTCGTAGCCGTAGATTCTTTTGCGGCCGAGCATGTCGGCGATACGGCCGAACAAGATGGCCCCGAAAGCCGACGCGATCAGCGTGGCAGAGTTCAGCCACGATATCTGGCCGGTCGTCAAATGCCATTCGGGTTTGATCAGATACACCACAATGCCGATGACGAAGAGGTCATATGCGTCGGTGAAGAAGCCCATGCCCGAGATGAACATGATCTTCAGCTGGAAGCGCGAGATCCCACTGTTGTCAAGGTCGTTGAATGCCACACCGGCAGAGTGCGACGCAGCGTCTTTGCTCATTCGGCGGACGCTACTTATGTTCTGGGAACGCAGATTTACACCGCGCTGACGATCAGCTGCTGTGTGGCTGCGACTTTACTGGGAGCCGCGCCAGCCGCTGATTGGTCACCGCGAGTTGGCGCGTGGTGCTGTCGGCCAGCGCCTGGATCTGTTCGGGTTGTAGGCGACCACATAGCCGGTCCCAGTGGATCGCAACGTCGTCGCCGACCGCCACGTCCGGTATGGCGCTGTACCCGTCCGTCCACACCTCGATCCGGCGGGCCGACGGCTCGGACAATTCCAGGGTGTCTCCGTCCCAGGCCAGTCGACGGCACGACACCTCGATGTCATCGCCGTCGCTAGAAAGAACTGTGCCCCAGGTGATCCGGCAATTATCCAGGACGCCCAGCGGGTGCTCGTCGAGTCCACGACCGAGCAGTCGCGACCACGGATAGACACCGAACACGTGGAAGCAATGGTTGGCAGCCGCCTCGCCCGCCAAATCCGCATTGAGGTGCCCCCAATAGCGGCCT
>Ga0335075_10013805_pt1 | contig 12154 bp, 10 predicted proteins | sample Lox_Sample_24_FD_206723 | JGI IMG/M metagenome (GOLD analysis project Ga0335075, IMG submission 206723) | Soil microbial communities from Loxahatchee National Wildlife Refuge, Florida, United States - Lox_Sample_2.4 | ecosystem: Environmental > Terrestrial > Soil > Wetlands | place: USA... | reverse complement strand
CGCCCGCGCGTTTGCGATCCACCTGATCTGGCGCCGGGTCCTGGCTATCGACCTGGCCGAGCCATTCGGCGACAGTTCCCTGGTCTGGCGCGGCGCAGCCCGGGGCGGGCGATGAGCGGCGAATACCGCGGCCCGTTGGAGCTGTCGGCGGGCTGCCCGATCATGCTGGCGGGTACCCAGTGGCGGGTGCAGGAGTTCGAGCCGCACACGGGCCGGGTGCTGCTGCGCCATAACGACGGGCGGGAGCTGGCCACCACGATCCGGGCGCTGGTCAACCGCGGCGACTGCCGGCCGGTCCCGGCCGGCGACGAGGACCTGCCGCATAGCCGGGGCCGCCAGCCGGCCGGGCTGGAAGATCTCACCGCCCGGCAGCGGGAACTGGTCGCGTCACGCTACGCGCACCTGATGGAGGCCGAGACCGGCTACCGCAGCGGCAGCCCGCTGCACGCCCTGCCCGGCGAGCCGCGGCCGGCCTACGATCCGGCAGTCACCACGCTGCACCAGCGGCGGCTGGCCAAGGTCGCCGAGATGGCGGCGCTCGGCGCCGATTCGGCCGGGATGCTGGGCCTGGCCCGCATCAGCGAACGCACCCTGGCCCGGTGGGCCGGCCAGTGCCGCCGCTACGGGATCACCGGATGCATCGACGGTAACTGGCTGCGCCGCGGAGGCGAGCGGCCCAGCATCACCGAGCAGGTGCGGGAGGCCATCTACGCGGTGCGCGGCGAGTGCCTGCACCGGTCGCGGGTTTCGATGGCCACCAAGGACAGGCTGATCCGCCAGTACGCCCGGGAGAAATTCGGCCCCGAGGGGGCGATCCCGTCCTACTGGACGCTGCGGCGGACCTGGGCAGAATGGTTCGGCCCCGGCGGCGCCCGGCAGCGGTATGCCCGGTCAGCGGCGAAGCTTCCGGTCACCGGCGGGCACGTGGTGATCCACCGGCCCGGACAGGTGGTCGCGCTGGATACCAGCCCGCTGGGGGTGAAGGTCCGCGAGCACGTGTTCGGCGACCCGGTGACCGCCTCCTTGACCCTGGCGCTGGATCTTTACACCCATTCGCTGGTCGCGTTCCGGCTCACCCTGGTGTCGGACACCTCGGCCGACGTGGCGATGCTGCTGCGCGATGTGATGATGCCGCTGCCGCTGCGCGAGGACTGGGGCCAGGACATGGAATGGCCGTATCCGGGCATCCCGGCGTCCCTGGTCGCCTCCTTCGCCGGGCACAAGGTCGCGGGCCTGCCGTTCTTCGCCCCCGAGACCGTCACTACCGACCACGGGTCGGTCTATAAGAACCATCATCTGATCGAGGTGCAGCGGGTCATCGGCGCGAACATCGTGCCGGCCAGGGTGCTGCGCCCGACCGATAAGCAGGCCGTGGAACGGGCATTTTCCGGGATCCAGTCGCTGCTGCTGGAGATGCTGCTGGGCTGGCGCGGGATCGACACTGCTGACCGGGGCGCCGATCCCGAGGCCGACGCGGTGCTGACCCTGGCCCAGGCTGAGCACCTGGTCGCGACCTGGATCGTGAAAATCTGGCAGAACCGCGAGCTCGGCGAGTACGCCCCGGCGTGGGATCCGGGCACCCGGCACAGCCCGAACACGCTGTTCGCCGCAGCGATGTCCCAGGGCGGGTTCGCGCTGCAGATCCCTTCCCCGGACCTGTATTACGAGCTGCTGCCGGTGCACCTGGTGAAGATCCACGGCCGCCGCGGGGTGAAGATCCGCGGGCTGTGGTATGACGGCCCGGCGCTGGACCCCTACCGGGCCGGCCCCTCGCCGCAGGGCGGCGCGGCCAAGGGGAAGTGGAAGATCCACCGCGAACCCCGCGACCGGCGCTGCGTCTTCTTCTGCGACCCGGTCACCCACGGCTGGCACACGCTGCGCTGGACTGGGCTGCCGCCGGGGGGCGAGGTGCCGTCCTTCAGCGACATCCGCGCCGATGACCTGCTGCGCGCCGCCCGCGCGGCCGGACTGCGGCCCCGGTCGGACGCCGAACTGCTGCCGCTGCTGCTGGACCTGATCGGCGGCCTGATCCCCGTCGATGCCTGGCCGACCCAGATGAGCAGGCAACAGCGCACCGCGCACGCCCGCGAGAGCGCCCAGGCCGATCAGGCCGCCGCCGACCGTCCCGCTCCCGCGGAACCAGACGCCGCGACGGCAAGCCGTGACGGGAACGCCGACGCCGCGGTGGTGCCGATGCGGTGGCGGGATCAGGCCCGTGATGCCGCTTCCGCGGTGGACGCCGAGCGGCGCCGCCGCCGTGAGCAGGCGGCCGGCTCCAGGCCCGAGCCGGCCCCGCTGATGCGGGACGCGCTGCGCCGCGGCAGCATGCTCCGCATCCCGGACGACGATCCCGGCCGGCCACGGGGCACAGCCGACAGTGCCGGACAGGAGCGGCTGTGAGGCCCGCGTCCGGAGAAGGCGCCGGCGATCTTGCCCCTTTCGTCCTTCCCGCGCCGCCGCCAGCACGCGAGACGCTGGCCGGATGGCAGCAGTGGCGGGCCAGCCGGGGCTCGTTCGTCCCGGCCCCGCGGCTGGACAAGGCTGCCTGGCGGGCACTGCCGCCGCAGCGGCGGATGCTTTATGACCTGCACCGGGCCGCCACGCACGCCAACCTGCCGTTGCAGCAGACCCCGATGAGCCAGGCGGTGACCAGGGTGCTGCGCGGCAGGATCGAGTCCAACGCGCTCAAGCACAAGCCGTCCACCCGCGCCGGGGTGATGATCACCGGCGGCGGATACCAGGGCAAGACCGAGACCGCGTGCGAGGTCGCCGCCGGGTTCGAGGACGCCTGGCTGGAGCTGCATCATCACCTCAACCCTGCCGCGGTGCCCGGGACCCGGGACCTGCACGCCCCGGTCGCCTACGCGCAGACCCCGGTGACCGCCAAGCCCAAGAGCACCTGCAAGGCGATCCTGGGGTTCTACGGCGCGGACACCAAGAACATGGACCTGCCGGACCTGGTCCGCCAGGTCGCCGCCTCGATCCGCGCCCACGGGACGAAGGCGCTGCTGCTGGACGACATCACCCGGCTGCGCATGCACCGCGCTGATGACCAGGACGTGCTGGACCTGATCCGCGCGTTCATGAGCATGCACGTCACCCTCGTGCTCATCGGGGTGGACATCCCCGGCTCCGGGCTGCTGCGCGAGGGCCGCCCCGGCCCGAGCACCGGACAGTGGACCTTCCCGCCGTCCCGGCACGCCGGCGTCCATCAGCTGGAGGCCACCCAGACCGAGCGCCGGTTCGACCTGGTCGAACTGGACCGGTTCCGCTACGACACCCCCGCCCAGATCACCGCCTGGACCCGGCACCTGGCCGGCATCGAGCAGCAGCTGCGGCTGATGGACGCCGCCCCCGGCATGCTCACCGACGGCACCATGCCCGAATACCTCTACCGCCGCACCAACGGGGTCGTCGGCCTGCTGGAGCGGCTGATCGAAGACGGCTGCCGCGAGGCCATCGGCACCGGAACCGAGCGGCTCGGCCAGGCTCTCCTGGACGACGTGGCGCTCAGCCTCCCCGACGTCGGCGGCCGTGACGGCGGGGCTGGCGAGATTCCCGCCATCCCGCCCGGGCCCACCCCGCCTGACGGCAGCGGGGCCAGGAAACGCAAGCGTGGGCGCAACACCGTCTTCGACGACCGCAGCCCGGCGGCCGGGACCGGATCCGGATCATGACCGGGGAGCCGGCAGGCACGCTGATCCCGCTGCCGCGCAGCCTGGACCCGCTGCCCGATGAGGCCCTGCCCGGCTACCTGCTGCGGCTCGCGCACCGGCTCGGGCTGGCCCCGGCCCGCATCATGCAGCTCACCGGCCTCACCGCCAGCCACGACGGTCACCAGCCGGCCCGCCGGAGCCTGATGCTGCACCTAGACGAGGCCCTGGCCGGCGCCTTCGCCCGCGTCACCAGGCTCACCGCGGCCGAAACCGCCGGACTGTGCATGAGCAGCATGTCCGGCCAGTACCCGTGGGCGGCACCGCGGATCACCGCCGACCAGTGGGGCCCCCGGTCGCTCGCCAGCCCGTGGGTGTTCACCTCCGCAACCCGGTACTGCCCGCAGTGCCTGGCCGGAGACGGCAGCCCCATCCAGCAGCAGCACGGCGGCGCCTGGCAGAAGGCATGGAGGCTGCCGGTCGTCCTCGCCTGCCCGGCCCACCGGCGGCTGCTGGAACACCTGTGCCCTTCCTGCCGGCAGCCAGCCATGTCCGCAGCACCCGGAGCGCCCGCATGGCTGGTCCCGCGCGCCCGCGACTGCGGCCTGCACCCCGCCCAGTGCCGGGCGGTCCTGCCACCGCAGGCCGCCGGCCGGCACGCCCGTTCCTGCGGGGCCAGGCTCGACGCCCCGGCCTGGGCCGGCGAGGACCCCCGGGCTCCTGACGACCTGCTCGCCCTGCAGGACCGGCTGCTCCAGATGCTGCACCCCGAAGGGCCAGCCACTGTCATGAGCATCGGACAGCTGGCCACCCCCGCCCAGTACTTCGCTGACCTACGGCTCGTCTGCAGCCTGATCAACGGAGCCTGGCCGCACAGCCAGAACCTGATCACCGGCCCCGGCATGACCGGGTACCTCGATCAGTACATCGCCGGCACCGGCGGCGCCGGGCCCCGGCGCCACACGCTCTGCGACACCCCGCCGCTGGACGCGCGCCCGGCCGCCGCCCTCATCACCGCCGCCGCCCGCATCCTCGACGGCGGCGGCCTGCGGGCCCTCGGCGACCTCCTGGCCCCGTCCCGGGACGGCGCCAGCCGCAAAAGCCCCCGAGGCCGGTGGATCCGGCACTACCACCGCGCCGGGCACCACTGCTCCGGCGGATTCCGGGATGCCCTCGAGCCCCTGGTCAACAGCTTCCAGCGCACAGACCGGCGCTCACGCGGACGCCGGGCACCCGCCCCCCAGATCACTTTCGCTCCCGAGAACGTCCCCGAGCACCTGCAAGACGACTGGTACGACCAGCACTTCCGCCGCATCAGCGGCAACACCCGGCTGCTGCGCCGCGCCGCCGCCCTCCGCCTGGTCCAGATGTCGGCAGGCGGCTCGCTCGCCGAGGCGGCCGCCTTCCTCGGCATCGACCACCGCTACCTCAAGGCATCCCCCGGCTCGGCAGCCTTCACCGACGACCCGGCAGACTTCCGCCTCGCGGTGCACGCGCTCGCCCGGCAGCTCAGCGCCACCCCCGGCCTGATCAACTACAAGCACCGCAGGGACGCCCTCCGCAACTGGTGCATCGACCCGGCAACCTGGCAGGACATCATCAGCCAGCTCCCCCCGACCAAAGGGCCGTTCCAGCCCGAGCTCAGCGACTGCAAGCGCCAGTTCGCCTCCGAGGCCGTCTGGGCACGCATCACCCAGGGCGAGCACCTCCTGGCCCCCCGGATCATCGAGAACCAGATGTCAGCAGGAGACCCCACCTGGCACCGGCGACGCGACAACATGTGGCACTTCTACAACGCCAGCCCGGCAAAACCCCACTATGCCGCCCTCAGGAAAACCCTCAACGTCCTCGCGGACAACCTCGCCGGCCAGGCCGACAAGCGCTAGACGACGAATGACCCCACGCCGATCCGCCGGCAGCAACCCGGGATCAAACACGACCACCACTGCGCGCCAGGCAGGCGATCAAGGACAACGCCAAACTCGATGCCCAAATGCCAAACTCATTGCTCAGTCACAGTTCGCGGCGGCGGACGACATCCCGAACGACAAGCGGGCGGTCCAGGCGACATCTTCACTGGATCCCTACAAACTAACTGACATCGCGTTGCCAGTATCGTGGTATTATCTAAATATCGAACCTGAGGTGACGGCGCATCACCCGGATCGATGATCCGCACAAACCCACAGATCGGAGCACCCATGAGCGCGGCAACGATTCAAGCCTCATCTGCTGGAGGCGCAACCCCAACCGTCACCCGGCTGCGGCTGGCCGCAGACAATCCAGGCAACCCCGGAACCCCAGTCGACACAGCGGCGGAGCTGGCCGACCAGCCAGGCAGCCCGGTCGATTTCAACCACTACATCGTGCCGGGTACCGGCGGTCACGGCCGTGCCCGCGCCGACGGACTTCTCGCGGTGGCGCAGACCTTCGGCTGCAAGATCGCCGTATACGGCTACGATGCCACCCGCAACGACAAGTTCCTGATCATGACCGGAACCCGACCGGGCCCTGGACGCGCTGGAGGTACTCCTCCCGTCGATCGCCATCCAGATGGAGCAGAACGCGAGGGCAGCGGTCAAGAAGTACGCATCTCTGGTCTGCAACGCGCTGCCCCAGCTGAGCAGGAAGGTGCAGCGGCGCACTCTGGTCATGCCGTACTACCGCGCATTCCTGCGCGGATACGGCCAGGCCGTCGCCGAGACGATCAGCGCCCTGCGAACCAGCAAGATCCAGACCGGAGACCCGGAACTCAGCCGTATCCTGGCCGCTGATCAGGCCAGGGTCGAGGAGGCGTTCAGCCGGGACTTCCCCGATCGGCAGCCGCTGCGGACCGAACGCACCGGACACCGGATCGGTATGCGAGCCGGACACCGGGCCGGGCGAGAGGTGGACCTTGGCGACTGCTACCTAGTCACGCATGACCTGGTATTTGCGCTGCTCTGACCAGCAACGATAGGCAGGCAAGCGGCCCAGGGAACGCGAAAGCGCTCCCCGGGCCGCTCTGCTGTCTGGGCGGACGGCCGACGAGCCCGCGTCGCCGCGGGCGGCACACGCCGGCCGTCCTGGGTTCCGCACGAACCCGGCGGAGCGGGGGCGCTTAGCGCCACGCCTCGCTACTGGACGATCATATTGGGATGCCATCGCGACGGCCGGACGACCAGATCCCGCCCGGCATGACGACGTTGCGCATCTGGGGGCCAGGACAAGGGCGGAGCGCCGACTACGTCAGGCAGAACTGGCGTAACCGTGATGATTTTCCGCAGCCGTCCGGCATCCTCCCGGCCCGCGGCCGCCACGGCGGCGGACGCGGCGAGCTGCTCTTCGATCAGGCCGAGCTCGATGCGTGGCTGACCGCGCAGCCCGACCTGGCCGCACCGGAACGGATCGACCCGGGCACAGTCCAGAACCCCGATGATCGGATCACCCTCGGCCGGTTCGCGGCTCTGATCGGCAAGGACCGCAAGACCGTCACCCAGCATCGTGACCGGCCCGGCTTTCCCGAAGCCGATGCGAACAGCACATACCGGACCGGCGACTTGCTCGATTACTGGAACTCGCGCCCTGGCCGCCGCGGACCCTCACGCCCTCGCTGACGGCCCGATGTCATCTGACATCAATCTGCCACCGGCTCTTCAGCAGCGGAACCGCAAGCGGGGTATGGTCCCGGCTCCCTGACGTGTCATGCATATTGACCGCTCCCCTTCAAATGAGCACGATCTGTCACCTTAGGCACCTTCAGAACCGTGAATAACTAGGGCATCCGGAAGTTCTGATCCCAGGGAGGTGGTCCGGATGGCAACTAAAACCCGGTACACGCAGGTACGCGGCCACTGCCAGGAGCTGGTCGCAACGCTGCGGCTGCCAGGCATGTGCAACGCTGAGGAGTTCGCCGACGCGGTGGGACGGCGCACCCGGACCAAAGTGCAACTGCTGCCGCTGCGGCTCCCGCAGGCGTGCCCGGCGCTGTGGCTGGGCTTTACCGGCGCCGATCGCCTCGGCTACAACACGGACTGGCCCGCGCACGAGATCAGCCTGGCAGGGCACGCGTTCGGGCACCTAGCCCTCGGACACTGTGACCAGGTGCGTGACGGCGGCCAGTTCGCGTGCACGACCGGCAGGCTCGGCCGGGACGACCGCGGCCTGCTGCGCCAGCATCTGCACGATCCCGCGATCAGCCGGGTGTTCAGCGACGGCGAGGAGTACGCGGCCACGGTGTTCGCGCGCGTTCTCGCCGAGTCGCTCGGCATCCGGAGCGGGCCGCCGGACAGCCACGGCATGACCGCACTGACCTGCATCGGATGACCGCAGAACGGGGGTGGGTGTCATGGAACGCACGCGAAGGCTGTACGCGTGCTGCTGCCCGGCTGGTACCGCGGCGGTCCCTGGCACGTTCAGCCTGACCGGCCTGGCCGGGTTCGTGAGCGAGCGGCGCTGCGGACGGCCCGTCTACATGGGCACGCTGCGGACCGGGCCGAAGTGGGCACGAGCCTGGGTCGCCGGACAGGACGCGGACTGGATCATCTGCCGGCGGGACGTGCCGTGGCGGCAGCGGATGTGGTTCACCGCGCACCAGGCCGCGCACCTGCTGCTCGGGCACCAGGGCGAGAGCGTGAGCTACGCCGAGTTCACCGAGCTGCTGTTCCCGGAACTGGTTCACGCACTGGGCACGACGGCGACGTTCGGCTTCGCGACACCGGGAGAGGAATACCAGGCTCGAGCGGTCACGATGGAGGTCATCGCTGCTGCCGGGGCGTATCACAGGAGATGTTCTGAAAGAAATTCCAGGATTGCCTGATTGGCCTTGATGTCGTTGTCGCGGCTGGTGAACCCGTGGCCTTCGTCCCCGAAGACGACATAGCGGGCATCGGTGCCGTTGGCGCGGGCGGCGTCGATGATCTGGTCTGATTCGGCTTTCGGGACGCGGGGGTCGTTGGCGCCCTGGATGACCAGCAGCGGGGCGGCGATCTGGTTAGCGTAGGTGAGCGGGGAGCGGCGGCGCATGTCCCCGGCATCGGCGGGATTATCCGGGTTGCCGAACATCGCGGCGATCATCGCCGACCAGTCCGGTGGCATGGACCGGGCCAGCGATTCAATGTTGGACGGGCCGCAGACCGAGACTCCGGCCGCCCACAATCCCGGCAGCCGGGTGATGCAGGACAGGGCGGCGAACCCGCCGTAGCTCGCCCCGTACACGCCGATCCTGCCCGGGGCGGCCCATGGCTGGGCGGTGAGCCAAGCGTGCGCCGCGGCGAAGTCATCCAGGTCGATGCCGCCCCAGTCGCGGTAGATCCGGGTCTGCCAGGCACGCCCGTAGCCGGTGGAACCGCGGACGTTCGGCGCGAGGACCGCGATGCCGCGGGCGAGCAGGCACTGGTACAGCGGGTCGTAGCCGGGGCGTTCCTGCCATTCCGGGCCGCCGTGAATGGACAGCAGGACCGGGTGCGGCCCAGGCCCGGCCGGGCGGTGCAGCCAGGCGGGGATCAGCGTGCCGTCCTTGGACCGGTACCGGATCAGCGCGGGCTCTGGCGCGCTGCCGGTGCATGACCGGGACGGACGCGTCTCGGTGAGGTAGCTGGCCGGCTGATTGGTGCCAGGCCGCAGCACCACGACCGAGGCGGGGCGGCCCGGTGTGTCCAGCCGCACGGCCAGGACGGTGCCGTCGGCCGACAGGCTCATCGAGGTGATCACCCCTCCGGGGGCCGGCGGCAGCGGCAGGCTGGCGCCGTCGCGGTGCGCGCGCAGGACCGAGTAGCCGTCCTGGTTGACCGACCACACCACGGTCCGGCCATCCGCCGAGGCCGCGATGTTCTCGATATCCCATGGCGGGGAATCGACGACCGCCATGCCGCAGTCGCTGATGCAGAACCGGGCGAGGCTGACGTTGTCCTGACCGGTGCCGGTGGTCAGGACGTAGAAGCTCTGGCTGTCACCGGCCCACGGTCCGGGGTAGTAGTAGCCGCCGGGCAGGCCGCCGGTCACCAGGTCCAGGGGGGTGCCGGGGGTGCTGGCCGGGGCGAGGTAGCTGCCGCATTCGGTGTTGGAGGCGAGCATGCCGCCCAGGACGTGCCTGCCGTCGGGGGAGATCGCCGCGGCGAAACCGTGCACATTCGCCGGGCCGTGCCAGCGGATCTCCGCGCCGTCGGCCAGGTCCCAGGCGATCATGTCCTGGACAGCGGGATCTTCCCCGGGGCCGCTGTACAGCAGGTACCGGCCGTCCCGGGTGAACGGGGCCTTCTCGGCGAGGTAATGCTGCCTCGTCCCCTTGGAGGTCATCACCGGCTCCCCGCCGCTGGCGGGCACGAGGTAGACCTGGTACTGCTCGTCGCCCTGGGTGTCGGCGGTGAACGCGATCTTCTCCCCGCCGGGCGCCCAGGCGACCTCGCGGACCGAGCGGTCGGTGAAGAACGTCGGCTGGTTCGCGGGTCCGCCGCCAGCTGGCTGGCTCCACAGGTTGAACTGGCCGGACGTGTCGCTGGCGTACGCAACCGCTGTGCCGTCGGCTGATACTGACAGTGACCACCTGCCCAGCCGCTGGCTCGGAAGGTAGTCCTCGTAGTCACTCATGCTGTCCCCTCCAGGTTGCCGATCCATCCGCGCTGGTGCGCGATGATGCCGGCGGTGAACCGGCTCTTGCTGGGCACGTTCAGCTGCTGCATGATCGCGTCGACCCGCCGGGACATCGTGCTCTCCTTGACGCCCAGCCGGTGCATGATCGCCTTATCGTTCAGGCCCTTGGCCATCAGCTCCAGGACCTGGAACTGTTCCCGGGTGAGCGGGCAGTCCGGCGGAGCCTGGCTGATGCCGAACGGGGTCGCGGTGGCCCACTTCAGCTCGAAATAGTCGCGCAGCGCGTACAGCACCGGCACGTCGCTGCCCCGGATCAGCACCGCGCCGGCCTTGGCGTCTGCCGACATCGGCAGCAACGCGACGAACACGTCCCCCAGCTTCGTCTTCATCGGCACGACTTTGACAATGCGTGCTTCCTCGCCTTCGGCGACGGCACGCTCGATGGCCTTGAACACGGCCGGATGCTCGACCCCGGCCTGGTCGTAGATGGAGCGGAAGCGGACCTTGCCGCGCATCACCTGCGGGATTCCCACTCCGTAGTCCTCGGTGATCGGCATCTCGGTGCTGGTGTTCTCCAGCGTCATCCAGTCGTGGTGAGCGCCGTTCATCAGGTCGCTGGACAGCGCGATCCTCTCGTCCATGTCGGTGATGACCCTGATCGCGTGCCGGGGGTCCTCATCACAACCGCCGCCCCGGCTGGGCAGGGCCTCGCGGAGCCGCTCGAGGCAGGTCATGATCATGTCGTGGTCCTCCGCCGTCCTGGCCTGGATCTCGGCTAGGACGGTCATCAGCGCCATGTCGAGTGATACCGGCTGGAACGAGGCCGGGCCGGTCGGAGTGGGCGGGACGACGTGGGCTAGGCCGCGTTCGGTCAGCTTGCGGACCAGCTCGGCGCTTCCCAGGCGCTGTTCGGCCAGTTCCTTCGGCACGCCGCCGGACGTGTGGAGCATCTCGTAGCCGTCGGCCACATCGTCGGGCAGGCCCAGGCCGCCAAGCGGCCATTTCTCCTTCCGTTTCCTGGCATCCGGCATCTCTGCCACCCCTCCCCGTAGCTGACTGCTCACAGCTGGTGTTACCCAACGTAGCGCGCCTAGTGCACCGCGACCACGGGGGAGATGACAGATTGCCGTCAAATGAAGGCTATCCGTCACCGAAACGCGTTAGATGGCCGATCGCCTGCGGTACACCAATTCCCACACCAGCGCTCTCTGGGGAAGGAGGTGATCGGGATGTCTGGGATGTCCATACCGCGAATTGACATATCCGCCGTGAACTGGATCATCCGCCGCGTCGGAATCGGCGTCGCGCTGATCGCGATGATCGTCGCTGTGGTTGCCATCGTCGCTAGCCTGCACGCAGCCAGGCACGGGATGCCGTTGGGAAGCGGCCTGATCTGGGTTAAGGAGTAACGCATGTGAGGGGTGTCTGGCCCAGGCGGGTCGGTGGCTAGAGTTCAAACTCAGCCATCGGCCCGCCTTTTTGTCTGGTAGCACCCGCTATCACACTTTTCAGTACCTTGCCGCCTCCGGTTGGAAGACTGTTCGCATGGAAGACGCGACGAGCCCGCGGCAGAACACGACCCATGACTGGGCGGTCACCGTGGACGGCGACCATCTCGCACATATCCGCCCTCGTCTTTCCGAGTTCCCCTGTGACCTGAGGCTTTCCGGCTGACGTGTGGCGGCATGACGCGTGTGACGTGAATGGCGTGCTGTCGGGTGGGTGATACGACAGCATCGGCGGTGCTACCACATCACCGGTTACCGGGAGTGCCGCCGATGCTGCCATCGGGCAGCCTGCCCATGCCCGCGGAGTGGCGCGGGCTGCTGGAGGAGCTCGCGCCCGTGTTCGCGCGCCGGTCGACGCACCGCCTGTTCATGGCGCTGGCCTGCGGGCTGATCCTGGCCGGCCGGGGCACGGTGACCGGGATG
>Ga0335075_10013804_pt1 | contig 12154 bp, 12 predicted proteins | sample Lox_Sample_24_FD_206723 | JGI IMG/M metagenome (GOLD analysis project Ga0335075, IMG submission 206723) | Soil microbial communities from Loxahatchee National Wildlife Refuge, Florida, United States - Lox_Sample_2.4 | ecosystem: Environmental > Terrestrial > Soil > Wetlands | place: USA... | reverse complement strand
GCGCCTGCGCGCTGCCCTCCAGCCGCGCGCGAACGATGGGGCATTGCGTCTCGCATGGGCGGCGGCCATCGATCGGTCGCGGCCGCAGCACGTCGCCGCAGAAGCGTCCGACGACCTGATCGGCATCAATCTTCAACAGCCGCGCGGCCTGGGAGTTGAGATAGCGGATCCGCCGATCCCGGTCGACGGCATACACGCCTTCGACGATGCCGGCGAGCACCGCCTGAGCCTCGGCCTCGCGCCGGCGCAGCGTTTCAGTGAGCGCGAGGAGATTGCGGCGCATGTCTTCCATGGTGCGAGCGAGCGCGCCGACCTCCGCGGCGCCACCGGGCGGAATGGAGGCGGCAAAATCTCCGTGTCCGATGCGTATTGCGGCGTCGGTGAGGGCTTTCACCGGTGCCACGACCCGATTGCTGAGAATGACTCCGGCGAGGATGGCGAGAGCCGCGAGGATCATCGTCGTCAGCACGAGATGGCGGATCAGGCTGGTGGTCGAGCTGTCGATGACCGCCGCAGGCAGCACGGCATCGATGAAGCCAATCGCCTCGTCGCTCGATGCGAAGAGCGGCACGCTCGCAGCGTACAGGCCAACGGAATTGATACGCATGACTGCGGAGTGGCCGTCCGCGAGCGCGGCCGAGTACAGCGGCGTGAACGCATCGACCGGGCCGCTGGTGTAGGAGCGATAATCGACGAACCGAATCTGCATCCCGACGCGGTGGGTAAGCTGCTTTGCCAGCCGCTCGTCCATGAGCCGCAGCACGTAGACTCTCGTGTCCGGCTGTCCCGCAAGCGGCGCGTCAGCGCCGAGAACCGGCACCCGCCGGTGGGTCGGCAGGGCGAGAAACGACGGCCCCTGCTCGGCGCTCTCTGCGAGGATGCCCTGCCAGTCGAGCGGCGGTCCGATCGCCGCCAGCACCTTCGAGCCGGCGAGCACGGCGCAGGAGTCAAGCTGCGAGGTATCGCAGAATCTCCCGAGGAACGGCTGCACGGCCTCGTCCCGTCCCTCCTGCAGCAGCCGCTGCAAGGTCGGCCGCTGCGCGAGAATGCGCGCCGAGGTCAGCGCATCCTCCATCATCCGCCGCACGTCTTCGTGCGCCGCCGCGCCCGCGAGCAGCACGCGCGCCTTGCCCTGCTCGTCGGCGAGCTTGTGCAGCATGCCGGCGGCGGCGGCCGAGAGCCCGATACCGACGAGAAGAACGATCGCGACGTGCGCGGTGATCATCCACCAGCCGAGGCTGGCTTCAGTCGGGTCCGGCCAGAGTGAGCGCAGCCGAAACGGCAGCGAGGCCCGCATCGCGTCAACGCCCCCGATAGCCGGTCCGCTCGACGACCGACTTCAGGGCGAGGGTCGCGAGCGCCAACAGCGTAAGGAGCGAGGCGACCGCGAACGCGCCCGTGAAATCGTAGTCATTGTAGAGTGCCTCGATGGCGAGCGGCATGGTGTTGGTCAGGCCCCGAATGTGCCCGGAAACGACCGATACGGCGCCGAACTCTCCCATGGCGCGCGCGTTGCAGAGAATGACACCGTAGAGCAAGCCCCAGCGGATCTTCGGCAGCGTCACCCGGAAGAAGGTCATCCAGCCCCCTGCCCCGAGAGTGATCGCAGCCTCTTCCTCATCGTTTCCGAGCTGTTGCATGAGTGGAATGAGCTCGCGGGCGACGTAGGGGAAGGTCACGAACAGCGTCGCGATCATGATACCCGGAACGGCAAAGATGATGGCGATGCCGCGATCCGCGAGCCAGGAGCCGAACCAGCCGCTGATGCCGAAGACCAGCACGAAAAGGAGTCCCGAGATCACCGGCGAGACAGCGATCGGCAGATCGATCAGTGTGACGAGCAGGCTCTTGCCGCTAAACTCGAACTTGGCGATCGCCCAGGCGGCGGCAAGCCCAAAGACGGTGTTCACGGGCACCACGACCGATGCCGTAAGGAGGGTCAAGCGGACGGCTGCCCGCACGTCCGGCTCGGCGAAGGTCTCGAAGTAGTATTGCACTCCCTTGCCGAATGCACTGACGAACACCACGATGAGCGGTGCAAGCAACAGCGCCGCAAGGAACGCGACCGAGATCAGGATGAGACAGCGGCGCGCGAGCGTGCTCAAGATCGTCTCGCGCCCCGGGCGGCCCGCGAGCTCCGCAACTGTGCCTGCGTGCAGGTCGGCCATCAGCTCGTCCTCAGCACGAGGCGCCGCCGCCCCCAAGCCTGCAGCAGGTTGAGCGTGAGCAGGATGCTGAATGAGACCGCGAGCATCACGAAGCCGAGCGCCGCTGCGCCGCGGTAATCGAATTCCTCGAGATGAATGACGATGAGGAGCGGAGTGATCTCCGTCTTCAGCGGCAGGTTGCCGGAGATGAAGATCACCGAGCCGTACTCGGCGAGCGCGCGCGCGAAAGCCAGCGTGAAGCCGGTGAGCAGGGCAGGCAGCACGGTCGGCACAATGACCCGCCGGAAGACATACCATCGGCCGGCTCCCAACGTCTCGGCCGCATCCTCGAGCTCCCGCTGCACTTCGTTGAGCGCCGGTTGCATGGTGCGCACCGCGAACGGCATTCCCATCAACGTCATCGCCAGAATTACCCCGATCCACGTATAGGCGACCTTCACGCCGGCGAGCTCGAGGTAATGCCCCAACCAGCCGCTCTGGGAAAAAACCGTCGTGAGGGCAATGCCCGAGACGGCGGTCGGCAGCGCGAACGGCATATCGATGAGCGCATCCACGAGTCCGCGCCCGGGAAACTCGTACCGCACCAGCGTCCAGGCGATGATAAAGCCAAAGACGAGGTTAACTCCCGCCGCGAGCAGTGCGCCGCCAAAAGAGAGCCTGTAGGAAGCCAGCGCCCGCGGGCTTGCGACCACTTGGAGGATGTGCGCGACGGGGGTCGATGCCGTGAGCCACACGAGCGCGGCCAGGGGCAAAAGCACCATGGCGCTCAAGAAGAATGTCGTGAATCCGAGAGTCAGACCGAACCCGGGGAGAACGGTGGGATGCGTGTCGCTCATCGTGGGCGACTCAGGCCGCGGAGCGGCTCTGCGCGGAACTCTCCTGGAGCCGGTGCACGATGAGCACCGGCCAGCGCGGCGAGGCGAGCAAAGAGCCGAAGCGCGCCGACAGCTGCTGCGGGTGAGACAAGCCGATGATCAACATCTGCGCCGGCGACTGCTCGAGTCTCTGGGCGAGCTCACCGGCGGCCTCGCCGTAGCGCAGCTCCGTTCTCAGCTCGAGGCCGTGAGCCGTGCGTGCTTCCGAGCGTGCATCGAGCAGGCTGCGGATCCCGAGCGGCCTTTCTCCCGCGGCGCTCTGTTGGGCCATCACATCGACATAGACTGCCTCCGCTGCTATTTGGCGCAGGACGCTCGCGGAAACGGCGAGCGTGGGCCGCCGTGCGGCATCCCCCGCCCAGTGGATGAGGACGCGGTGAGGAACGCCCGCACTTTCGGGAAGAACGAGAATCTCCTCGGCCCCGTGCGCGAGCAGCCAGGACGCCTCATCCGCGACGCGCGCGCCTGCGCCGACGACGGTCGTGCCAAGAAACGAAGCGGTGGATGCTGCGTCGATCGCATAGTCCCCAAGCCGCGGCTCGAGTCGCGTTCGAATGCGCGTCTTCATCCGGCTGGACAGGTCCGCGAGCAGCGGATTGCGGGCGAGCGCGGCAGCGGCCGGCTCGCCTTTGGCGCAGATCGTAAAGCTCGATAGCGGAGTCGGCAGGAGATGCACGCGCCGAATGCCGAGCGCGACCCTGTCGCCCGATGCAAGCTCCAACGCCCGCTGCTCGAATTGCGCGCGCGTCGCCTCCAGAGACGTTCCGCCGTCCCGATCCGGCTGCGCAAGCAGTGGCGTGTCAGGTCCGGCCTCCAGACGAACGCGCACCCGCTCGATGGGGCCCGTGCAAAGCACCTCGGCAACAGTCGCCTGACCGAGATAGCCGGAGGACAGCCCTTCCCGCGAGCGCGCGATCTCGATCTCCTCCGGTCGTACGACAGCGACGACCTCGCGCTCGCGACCGGCGGCGCCGGGACTGGCGCCACGCGCCGTAATCTGTCCGTCGCCGCAGAATATCCCGTCCGGCGTCTGGCGCGCGAGCAGGAGATTGGCCGCACCAAGAAACGTCGCGACAAATCGTGTGGCCGGCCGCGTGTAAAGATCCGTCGGGCGCCCAGTCTCGAGCAGCCGTCCGAGATTCATGACTCCGATCCGGTCTGCCATCGCGAATGCCTCCTCCTGATCGTGCGTCACCAGAATGGTCGTGATCCGAAGCTCCCGCTGCACCTCTCGGATGGTGCGTCGCAGCCCTTCTCTGATCTTCGCATCGAGCGCACCGAAAGGCTCATCGAGCAACAGCACTTCGGGTTTGTGCGCAAGCGCCCGCGCGACCGCCACACGCTGCTGCTGTCCTCCTGAGAGTTGCGCCGGCAGTCGATCGTCCATTCCCTCGAGCGCCACGAGGCGCAACAACTCCTGTCGCCGCCGGCGACGCTCGGCAGCGCGTGCACGCCTCACGCGCAAAGCGAACTCGATGTTCTCGGCGACCGTCATGTGACGGAAGAGGGCATAATTCTGGAACACCAACCCAACGCCTCGGCGCCGGGCCGAAACGTGCGTGACGTCGCGGCCGTGCAGAGCGATGCGCCCGTGATCGAGACCGCAGAGGCCGGCTATCGCGCGCAGCAGCGTGCTCTTGCCGCTGCCGCTCGGGCCGAGAAGCACGAAGAACTCGCCGTCGCCGATCTCGAGCGACACGTCGTTGACGACCGGGACGCCCTGGTAGCGCTTGGTGAGCTGATCGAGAGTAATGGACACGCCAGGGCATCGTACCGGCGGGGTATCACTGCGTCAGTCTCGGACCGGTTATCGCCCGGTGACAAACCGGTGACAGCCCCTGGGCTCGGTGCTCGGGACGTACTCGCAGCTTCTGGACGGTGATCGTCTCCCAATGATCCGCCCGGCTCATCGACTCACTCCGGCCCGCCTGGGCCGCTCGCTAACGCTTGAACCCGGACTCTGCCGATTCTACGGAACTGTTTATGCCAATCGTGATCAGACTGCCCCGTATGCGCTCTGCCAAAGCAACCTGAATGCCAGCGCTGGTAACCGTACGCGGGGAAGCGACCAGGGCGCGCATCGTTCAGGCGGCCGCCGAGCTCGTTGCCGCTCGCGGCATCACGGGGACGACGCTGGAAGAGGTCATGAGCGCCAGCGGAACCAGCAAATCGCAGTTCTATTCTCACTTCGCCAACAAGGACGCGCTGATACTCGCGGTAGTGAGCACGCAATCCGAGCGGGTTCTCGGATTCCAGGCGTTCTCCCTGTCGGGGGTCGACTCGCTGGAGCGCCTACGGCAGTGGCGCGACCAGGTCGTCACACTCAATCAGGCAACCCGTGGGATCGGCGGCTGCCTGATTGGGTCCCTGGCGAGCGCGCTGGCGGGTCGGTCGGAGGAAACCCGAGAGTCTCTTGCCCAGGGCTTTGTACGCTGGGAATCCGACGTGCGGAGGGCTATCAAAGCGATGCAGGCTCACGGCGTCCTGAGCGCAAGCGCCAATCCGAACGATCTCGCCACGGCCGTGGTGTGCGCCCTACAAGGAGGACTGCTTCTTGCCCAGGCGACGCGTTCGATCCGACCGCTGGAACTGGCGCTCGATATGGTGCTCGACCATATCTCCGCGTGTTCGGAATCTGCACCGTTTCGATGACCGTTGGGTTGGCACCCGCGCCGAGAATCGCCGTTGCAGCGCACATGAAGAAGAACGCTCGTTTGTCCCTGTCCCTGGTTGCGCTGCTGCTCGCCAACCTCGCATCAAGGGCCGCCTCACCGACGCTGGAGACGCTCACCTACCACGAAGACCCCGCGCGGCGCGGCGCGTTCGTCGTTCCGGCGTTGAACTTCAGCCTGGCACGGCGTCTGCGCCTCGATCGGAGCTTTCAGCCTGACATCGCCGGGCACGTCTACGCCCAACCGCTTTATGTTCGCGGCGTTTCGGGACCGCCGGTGCTCCTCGTGGCAACCGAAAGCGACACGGTCTATGCGCTCGATGCGGTGAGCGGCAGGACGCTCTGGCAACGCACCCTCGGGCGCCCCGTGAGGCTCGGTTCACTCCCCTGCGGCAACATCAACCCACTCGGCATCACGGGTACACCGGTAATCGACGCCGCGCATCGGGCGCTCTACCTCGATGCGATGATGCAGGATCCGCGCTCCGGCGCGCCGACACACGAGCTGTTCGCGCTCTCGCTCGAGAACGGCGCGACGCTGCCCGGCTGGCCCATCGATGTCGCCTCGCTCCTCAAGCGGCATGGATTCGCGTTCGATCCAAGCGTGCAGAACCAGCGCGGCGCGCTCATGGCGCTCGGCGGCCGGGTCTACGTCCCCTACGGAGGCAACTCGAACGACTGCGGCCGCTATCACGGCTGGGTGATCGGAGTGAGCCTCGACAATCCGCGGCGGTCGGTGATCTGGCACACGGCGGCGTGGGGCGGGGGCGTCTGGGCCCCGGGCGGAATCGCCTCGGACGGCCAGGTGCTTTATTTCGCGACCGGCAACACCATGGGGGCGCATACCTGGGGAAATGGCGAAGCGGTGTTTCGCCTGCCGCCCTCTCTGGACTTCTCGGGCGCCCCGCGCGAGTTCTTCGCCGCGAGCAACTGGCGCCAACTCAACGCGGACGATGCCGATCTCGGCGGGACCGCGCCGGTGCTGTTTGATATCGGGGAGCACCGCTACGCCCTCGCGCTCGGCAAGGACGGCGAGGCCTACCTGCTCGATCGGGGCGATCTCGGCGGGTTTGGCGCGAGCCTTGTGAGCGAGCGCGTCTCGACCTGGCGCATCATCACCGCAGCGGCGGAGTATCCGGATGCCGGGGACGCGATGATCGCTTTCGAGGCGCCTGGCAGCGACTGCCCCACACCGGCGGCACAAGGCGACCTCACGGTCATCGCCGTATCCCCAGGCGCCCATCCGGTACTGCGCACCGCGTGGTGCGGACTTGTGAGCGGTCGTGGAGCGCCGATCGTCACGAGCACCGACGGCAGGCATGATCCGATCGTGTGGGTGCTCGGCGCCCAGGGTGATGAGCGCCTGCACGCCTTCCGGGGCGATGACGGCCGAACGCTCTATATCTCGCAAATCCTGCCGGGGCTACGGGAATTCGCGACACCCATCGTCACGCAGCATCGGCTGTACGTGGGCGCAGACAACACTGTGTACGCCTTCGCGTTCTAGTCGCGAATTCAAGCGGTATCTGGTGGGCCTGACTGTCTCGCAAGCTGGCCTTCCAATCGGGCCGGCAGCGATTGATCACGATCGCGACCCGCTCACGGTATGTCGGTGACGCCCTTCACCGACGCGCTACGGCCCATAGTCCCATTCCCCAAGTTCGGGTGAGCCCCTCGGTCGCGTTCGACTAGACATTGGTGAACGTTCCGGCCGGTCGAATGCTCAAACCAGTCACCCGTTGCTTGGGCTGCTATTCACACTCTCGACCCCCTTGCGGTCACTCGCCACTGTCCGGTCTCGGGAATCGCGGTATTCTGCCATCGATATGGGTCTTGTTCTAAATATTGTCGTCCAGACGATCGTCTGGTACGGCCTCATGGGAGCCATCATCTTCTGTGCCGCCGGCACGACGGACTATGTCGGCGGTTGGCTCTATCTCGGAGAAATGCTCGCGCTCTCAGTCGTTTTTGGAGCCCACATGGTGCGTGTCGATCCCGAGCTGTTCAGAGAGCGCCTGAGGCCGCCTGTGCAGAAGGATCAGCCCCTCGCGGATAAGCTCATCCTCATCCCTTTTCTGCTCCTTGTGTTCGGAGCGATGGGTTTTATGGCGGCTGACGCCGCGCGCTGGCGCTGGTCCATGATGCCACCTTTCGTGCAGTGGGCAGGATGCGGCCTCCTGCTGGCGGCATTTTCGTTTATATATTGGACCCTGCGCACGAACAGCTTCGCGGCGCCCGTCGTAAAAATACAGAAAGACCGCGAGCAGGTGGTCATCACGACGGGCCCTTATGCCATCGTCCGCCATCCGATGTATTTCGGCGCGCTCTTCTACTTTGCGGGCACCTCGCTCGTGCTCGGCTCGTGGTGGGGGCTTGCAACGGTCCCCATCTTCACACTCTTACTCGGCATCCGAATCGGCATCGAGGAAAAGACACTGTGCACGGGTCTAGAGGGCTATGGCGACTACACACACCGAGTACGCTGGCGGCTGATTCCGTTCATCTGGTAACTTCCGGCAGAGAGAATCGGTGCCCTATGAGTTGACTTTCACGTCCCAGACGCGGGGTAGCGATCGTGCTTTGGTGCCGCAGTGGGGACATCGAATGCGGCCTGCGAGAAAAAAAAGCGGGCCCCATCAACAATAATGGCGCTGCCCTCGCGCTCGCCCATTGCGGCGGGATGATTCGTTCAAGAAAAGCGAACAGCGGCAACATGGCCGCTAGTATCAGGAAGGCAATTAGCGATTTTCCCTTGGGGCTAACCGCACCCCTCAGCTTTACCCTGCTGTAATTAGGATCGACAGCCTCGGCCGCCTGAAGGGGCTGGCAGTCCTCACAGACCGAGTTTACTCCGGACCGCCGAATGGCTGCTTCCTATCAGGCGTTCTTGCGTGATGAAGTACCGCCATTGGCCGCGAGGGTGAATTGCCGACGCCGAACCAGACGGCCGTTATAGTCCCCGAGGAGGGCACGGACCACCGGCGGACAGGCTGTGCGCTCAGGATCGGGTGGGCTCAGGCCGGTCTTGTCACTCAAGACTGATCGATTTACTATACACATTAGGAGGTGTATAGATGCGTACTAATATCGTGCTCGATGACCGGCTCGTAAAGGAGGCGATGCGGCTCTCGAAGGTGCGGACCAAACGCGAGGCCGTGGATTTAGCCTTGCGGGAGTACGTCTCGCGTGGGAAACAGCGAGACATTCTGGATCTGCTCGACGAAGGCTTGATTGCGCCGGACTATGATGTTCGCGCCGTGCGGCGGCGCATGACCAGTGATCCTCGTTGATTCGACCGTCTGGATCGACTTGCTGCGTATCCGCGAAACGATGCCGGTCGTGCGGCTGCGCAAACTCCTGGAGCTCGGCGAGGCCGCCGCTTCACCGGTCATCGCGCAAGAGGTTTTGCAGGGAGCGACGGATCCGCAGTCTTTCAGGAAGCTGCGCAAGTACTTCATGGGGATTCCGCTGCTGGGCGCACATCGAATGGTCGAACTGCATATCGCAGCAGCAGAGCTCTATGCGCGCGCCCGCTGGCGCGCAATCACGCCGCGAAGCCCGCACGATTGTTTGATCGCTGTCACGGCACTCGAGGAGGATGTACTGTTGTTACACGATGACAGTGATTTTGAGCGCTTGGCCACCGTCGAACCTCGACTCAAGCTGATACCGCGGCAGTAATTGCCTCTGGCTACCTACAGTCCCTTCGCCGCGACCATCCTCTCGATCACCTTCGCCTTGTGATCGACGACGAGATGGTTCTTCGTGTCGTGAATGGTTGCGCGGCCGGCCTTCAGGTCCACGTCGGCCCATTCCGGCGACAGGAGCTCGTCAGAGAGAAACCGCGTCCGACCGCTTGATTTTTTTTGAGACGGATGTCGCCGACCGGATTGCGGTCGATCAACCGACGATCCTTCAGGGCGAACGAGAACACATGTGAGAGCGTTGCGATATAGCGATTGACGGTTGCACCGCTGCGCCTGTACTCCTTGGGCGCGATCATCTCGCCCGTCCTCTTGTCTTTGCGCGGCTTGCCTCGAGTGAAAGTCTCGGCCGCGCAGGCATCGCGGGCCTTGGAGACGGCGTCCACTGTTATTTCGGCGACACTCTTAGCGGCGAATTGCTTCGACCACCAGTTGAGCCGGCCGTGTAGGGATCAAACCTACGACCAAGAGATTAAGAGACGCCGAACCTGCTCGCAACTGCTCCGCGGCGCTCTGACAGACTCTTTGCAACCCCTTGTTTTCCAGGTTTGTGTGCTGAGGCAAGAGGCGTGCCAGCGAGTGCGGACGAGTACGTCACTGCACTGAATTTGCACTGAGCGCCAACGGACTTCGGGGATTTCGCGCATTAGGTCTTCGGTGCAATTTCGTGCGGCGCTGCGCCCCGTCTGCCCTGGAGCCGGCGTAGACCCGGGTGGACGATCACCGCCGCTGGCCCGTCGCTTGACTCCTCCGCACCCGGGCACGGAGCCCTCCGAAGTAGCTCGCATCCGCCACGGCGCTGGGTGGCGATGCTGCTCCGGCCAGCAGAAGCTCACGCAAGCGCAGCCGATCCTGATCCTTACGGATCAGTTCGCACACGTACTCGCTGCTAGTGTCGTAACCGCTCTTGACCTGCTCATCGACAAAGTCTTTGAGCTCATCAGGGAGAGAAACTTTCATGGTGCCCACTGTCCGAATCTAGTTCCTTTCGCAAAATTTGGCTAGCGCCGGTCCATTAGGAATCGCGGCGGAGGCGTTGGCCCCGCCGCCAGGCACGGCTGGCGCCCTCCCCTGGCACCCGGCGCGCGGCTTGGCACGGCCGCTTAAGCCCAAGAACCTAGCCAGCAAGACCGGCTCGTGAATCAGTACTCCTCCACACGAAGAGTCGAAGATAGCGACCGAGTGCACGTTCGCCGCTCGGCACCGGCGCGCCTACTTGATTCGATAGTTGAAAGGTCTGTTTGAATCAACGAGCCGCCGAATGGCTATCCTGGGCAAGACTCCTAACACCTCGCAAAGCGTGGCGCCCTGGTGCGCATCGCCCGCGGCCTTTGCGCAGTGCCGAATGGTGAGGTTTCCGCTCATCGGAGCCTGCCCGAGGTTGCGCGCACGTCCCTGCAGGAGTCATATGCCTGCTCAGTGCGCTCCGGTTCCATGGGCTCACTACGCGGGCGCCGCCGGAAGTCTGGCTGGCACTACGCAATCACGCCTGGAAGCCGCGCGCGACACCCTTCCCGGCGCGGACGGTGTACTGCTCCGGACCCGCTCTGACCGAAGGGGTCGAGATGCACACGATCGATGGCGTGCCAGTACCGGATCTACTCCGCGGCCAAGACCGTGGCCGACTGCTTCAAGTACCGCAACAAGATTGGCTCGGAGATCGCGCTCGAGGCTCTAAGGGATTACCTCTAGATGCATCGCCGCGGCGCCGATGCGCTCTGGCGCTTCGCCAAGACCTGCCGGGTCTCCAATATCATGCGCCGCTAGCTGGAAGTGTCGATATGAAGGACGGGGAACCGAAGCATCGCGCGCGCTATGGTGCATTAGTTGCACCGGTGCACAGAGTGCACTAAAATGTCTCATGCCGACCGTAAGGCGCTTCGAGCGCTGCCGAATCACCATGTATTTCCAGGACCATGCGCCAGCGCATTTTCACGTTATCACGAACAGCAATGAACGCGTCACCGTGATCATCGAGTCCTTGGCAATCTTGGCAGGTGATGCAGATGCACGCGACATCTCCGAAGCGCTGGAATGGGCGAAGAACAACCGCGAGACGTTGCGCGGTCTTTGGCAGGAATACTCGGAGTGACCCATGAGAATTGACGAAGGCAAGCTGCCTCGAATGAAGAGCGTCAAGGTCGTCGGCGACCACGCGGTAAGCCTGCGCTTTGAAAGCGGCAAGAACTTCACTGTCGATTTGCGCGAGATCGTATACGGCTCCAAGGGACTGAGGAAGTTGCGCGACGTCGAGGTCTTTGCGCGAGTCAGTCTCGGGGAAGGCGGTCATAGTCTTGAATGGCCGGGCGCGCTGGATATCGGCGCCGATACCGTTTGGGAGCTCGCACTGCGACAGAATGGACACGCCGACGCGGCGGAGTTCATCCGTTGGCGTTGGAAACACGGATTGAGTCTTACGGAGGCGGCCGAAGCGCTCGGCATGTCGCGTCGACAGATAGCCTATTACGTGAGCGGAGAGCACGAGGTGCCACGAACGGTGCTGCTTGCATGCAAGGGCTGGGAGACCGAGCGCCAGGCGGTGGCGTAATCTGACTGACTTGGTGGTCAGCGGGCTGCGGCTAGAGGCTCGTCGTGCGGTGACGCAACAGTACGCGTGCAGTCGGCCAACAAGAGACGGTCACAGGCTTAACCTGGTTGCTCCAGACCGGCCGTTCAGAGTTGGCACAAGAAGTGCCCTCTTGCCGCGGCGCGTGGGCAGTGGTTGAATGGCCCGGT
>Ga0335075_10013801_pt1 | contig 12157 bp, 8 predicted proteins | sample Lox_Sample_24_FD_206723 | JGI IMG/M metagenome (GOLD analysis project Ga0335075, IMG submission 206723) | Soil microbial communities from Loxahatchee National Wildlife Refuge, Florida, United States - Lox_Sample_2.4 | ecosystem: Environmental > Terrestrial > Soil > Wetlands | place: USA: Florida... | reverse complement strand
CCCTTGAGTCCCTCTTCGATCATGCGATTGACGGCGTTAACGCCGCCCCCGCCGATTCCGACGACCTTGATGACCGCCAGATAGTTCTGCGGTGCTGCCACGAGGAGGGTACCTTTCCGCTCGCTTGCTACCTTGCCCTGGCGATCGCGCTCGCGGTGCCCGCTCACGCGGCGCGCCCTGGCGCCGGCCCTGCTGGCTAGACCACCCGCGCTCGCCCCGTTGCTAAGCCTACGGAATTCGCGGCCATTGACGACGGCCTGGCGCCAACACCGTTAATTGCGTAACCGCAACTTGGCGGCCGTCAGGTTTAACCTTCAGGTTGAGATTTAGAGTTTTATCTTCCTAACGATTGATAGGGACAGTAGGGTGGCCAGGCAGCGTGGTCAACTAGCCACGCGGCCCATGCTCGCGTGTCGCGGCACACATCAGCGGAAAGGCGCTATTGCCATGCGCGGGAAAGCGCCGCCGCGACGCGATCGGCGCGGGCTCACTTGGTCACCACGGTGCCGGGAGCGCTGACGTCGACATAGCCCGCCTGGCCGGGCAGCAGGATGGAAAGCTCACGGTTCTTCTGCGCGGCGTTGCCCACGCTTCCCCACTGGACCGTCTTCCCGTCACTGAGGCTGAGCGTCACCTGCAGCGGCCCCGCGGGCGCCGCCGCCGCTGTCACCTCCGCGACCTGCCGCGACAGCCAGGGCTGCAGCTCCGCGAGCACGGTGGCGGCCGCGATGGCCTGCGGGTTGCCGCGCAGGCCGGCGCCGGACAGCGAGGTCACGAACACGGGGAGCGCGGCGGGCTTCGCCTTCGTGTAGTGGACGAGCACCCCGGTGGGGTCCACGAGGTCATAGCCGCCGCCCGCCATCTTGACCGCCATCGCCGGAACGCGCTCGGTGACCGTGATGACCAGGCGGTCCGGCCAGTCTTTGCGCACGGTGGCGGACGCCACCAGGTTGATGGCCTCCACCCGCCGCGTCACGGCCCCGACGTCCACGCTCAGCAGCGGAGTGCCTGGTGACACGTCCGCGGCGGCGATCACTTGCGCGGGGGCGAGCAGGTGCGTGCCCGTGACGGTGACCGATCGAACCACGAGCAGCCGGTTGCCGAGCAGCGCCCAGCCGACGCCGCCCACGATCGCGAGCCCGGCCAGCGCGAAGAAGGCCGCGCGCCAGCGGGTCCTTCGCCGGCGCGCCGGCCCGCGCGGGCGCGCGCCAGGCCCGCCGCCCGCCGGCCGCGCCGGCCGGTCAACGGGCTCGGCCGCCGAGGTAACACCGGCGGCCGGCGAACCCGCCCCCGTGGACGCGCCCGGCGGCATGTCGCTCATTGGCCGGCCGTTCCCTGCGAGCCGGGCCCGGGCGACCGGTCCGCGATCTCGGCCAGCACGAGCGGCCCCATCCGGGTGATGTCGCCCGCGCCCATGGTCAGCACCAGGTCTCCCGGCGCGGCGAGCGCGGCGACGACCTTGGGCACGTCGTCGAACCTGGGGACGTAGCGCACTGTGCCCGTAACCACCGGGCCACTGACCACCGGGCCACTGACCACCGGGCCGCCCGGCACGGCGTCCGCGACGAGCCTGCCGGTCACCCCTGGCTCCGGGTCCTCGCGGGCCGCGTAGACGTCGAGCACCACGACCTCGTCCGCGAGCCCGAGCGCGGCGCCGAACTCGGCGGCGAAGATCCGGGTCCGGCTGTACAGGTGCGGCTGGAAGACGGCGATGACCCGGCCCTTGCCGCCCGTGTCGCCGGTTCGCGCGATCTCGCGAGCGGCACGCAGGTCGGCGGCGAGTTCGGTCGGATGGTGGGCGTAGGTGTCGAGCACCCGCACGCCGCCGGCCTCACCCTTTGGCTCAAGCCGCCGCGCGGCGCCACGGTAGCTGGCGAGCGCGCCGGACGCCCGCGCCGGCGAGATCCCGAGCTCGACGGCGGCGCTGAACGCGGCGGCCGCGTTCAGCGCGTTGTGGCGGCCCGGCACGCCAAGCCGCAGTTCAACATCCATTCCATCGAACGAGTTCCGGTTACTCGCGTCGCCCGCCGTCGCGCCGTCATGGATGGTCAGCGAGGTCTCCATGCCGCTGACGGTCACGTGCGCGACCCGGTAGTCAGCGTCGGGCGACTCGCCGAACGTGACGACCCGGACCCCGAGCGCGCGCGCCCGCTCGGAGAGGTCCTTGGTGCCGGGATCGTCGGCGGAGGTGATCAGCACCCCGCCCGGCTTGACCCTGGTGAGGAAGTCCGCGAATGACGCGCGGTACGCCTGCTCGGTCCCGTAGTTGTCCAGGTGGTCGGCCTCGACGTTGGTGACGACCGCCACGTCGGGCGCGTACATGAGGAACGACCCGTCGCTTTCGTCCGCCTCGGCCACGAAGTCGCCGCCAGGGCCGTCGGCGGCGCCCGTGCCGGTAGCGGCGAGCAGGCCGCCGATCGCGTAGGCGGGACCCGCTCCGGTTTCGAGCAGCACGGTCGTGATCATCGACGTCGTGGTCGTCTTGCCGTGAGTTCCCGTCACGGCGATGACCCGGCGACCGAACATCAGCGATGCGAGCGCGGCCGCCCGGTGCAGCACCCGCAGGCCGCGCCGCCTGGCCTCGGCGAGCTCGGGGTTGCTCTCGCGGATCGCGCTTGAGACGACCACCGTGTCGGCGTCGCCGAGCTGGCCGGCCGCGTGGCCGACGTGCACCCGGGCGCCGAGCGCCGACAGCTCGTCCAGGGTCGCGGACGCGCCGGAATCGCTGCCGGAGACCTTGGTGCCGCGGTCGAGCATGATGCGGGCGATCCCGGACATGCCCGCGCCGCCGATGCCCACGAAGTGGACCCGCCCGAGCTCATCAAGCGGCACCGGCTCGGTGGGCGTCACCAGGCCCATGGCGCTTCCTCCTGTCCTAGCACCCCGTGAACTGTTAACGATATCGTTAACAGTTCACGGGGGAGTGGGTTTGGCGGGTTGTCGATTGGCGTCGGGGCGGGAGCTGGTGCTACCTGGCGTGCCGGTGACGGCCTCCGCCGGACGTGGGCTGGCCGCCAGGCGGCTGCGGCCGGTGCGACTCGGGCTGCGGCCTGCGCGGCTCGCCCGACGGTGACTGCCTGGTGCTGTGCGGGGTGAACAGGCTGCCCGCCTGGGCCGCCTGCGGCCCGGCGGGGCCGACCTGCGGCGGCCAAATCGCGGGGGGTTCGCCGCCTTCCTGCCCGGCCGCCCGGCCGGGCTGCTCCGCCTTGCCCGCTCGCTCCGCCGTGACGATCTCGATGACCGCCTTCGCCAGCCAGCGGTCCGCGTCCTTGCGGCCCATGCCGGCGGCGGCCTCGGACATCGCGGCCACCTGGTCGATGTTGGTCAGCACGGGCAGGAGCGCGGTCCTGATCCAGTCCGCGGTCAGCTCCGCGTCCTCGACAAGCAGGCCGCCGCCGCGCTGCACGACCGGCAGCGCGTTGAGTCGCTGCTCGCCGTTGCCGATGGGCAGCGGCACGTAGGCGGCGGGCAGCCCCACGGCGGTGAGCTCGGCGCAGGTCATCGCGCCCGCGCGGCACAGCGCGAAGTCCGCGGCGGCGTACGCCAGGTCCATCCGGTCCACGTAAGGCAACGTCACGTACGGTACCGCGGTGCCGCCCGTGGACAGCGGGCCATCACCCGACTGGCTATCGCCGAGGTTCTTCGGGCCGGTGACGTGCAGGACCTGCACCCCGGCGCTCCTGATCGCGCCCACGGCGCCGACCAGGGCCCGGTTCAGCGACTTGGCGCCCTGCGAGCCGCCGAAGACGAGCAGGACCGGCAGGTCCGGCCGCAGCCCGAAGTGCGCCCGCGCCTTGTCGCCAAGCGCGAAACGGTCGAGGTCGGCGATCTGCCGGCGGATCGGCACGCCCAGGTACCTGGCGTTGCGCAGCTTGGTGTCCGGCTGCCCGGTGAAGACGTTGGTGGTCAGGTGCGCGCCGAGTCGGTTGGCGATGCCGGCGAACGGGTTGGCCTCGTGCACCACGATCGGTACGTTGTGCCGCTTCGCCGCCAGGTAGGCGGGCGTGGCCACGTAGCCGCCGAACCCGACGAGCACGTCGGCCCCCACCCGGTCGAGGATCTTCCCGGTGGCGTGCACCGCGCCGGCCAGCCGCCCGGGCACGGTCAGCAGCTGGGGCGTCACCGAGCGCGGCAACGGCACGGCCGGGATGAGCTCGAGCTCATAGCCGCGCAGCGGCACCAGCCGGGTCTCCAGGCCCCGCTGGGTGCCGAGGCAGGTCACCTGAATACCGCTGCCCGCGTCCCGCAGCGCGTCGGCGAGCGCAAGCGCAGGCTCGATATGACCGGCTGACCCCCCGCCAGCTAGCACCACCCTCATCGCATGCGCTCCCTTTCCCGCCTACTCTGCTAGCCCGCTCGCCCCGGGTGCGCCCGCGCATACCTACGGGCTGCCCCGGCCGCTCCCTCGACTTAGCCAGCTTAGGGCGCGGCCACCTGGGGAGGAGCCTCTTGCGGCCAAAGCCTGCGCTGCTCCTGGTTCGCGCCGTGCGAACGACATGAGCATACCTAGCCCGACCATCGTCACCAGCACCGACGACAGCCCCTGGGACACCAGCGGCAGCGGCACGCCGGTGATCGGGAACACACCGATCACCGCGCCGATGTTCACCACTGCCTGGGCGACGATCCAGACCGTGATCGTCCCGGTCAGCAGCCGGCTGAACGTGTCGGGGGCGCGCCGCGCCACGCGCAGGCCGGCGAAGGCGAGCCCGCCGTACAGCGCCGTGACGCAGAGCGTGCCGACCAGGCCGAGCTCCTCGCCGATGATCGCGAAGATGAAGTCGCTCGTGGACTCGGGCAGCCAGCCCCACTTCTCCCGGCTGGCGCCGAGGCCCACGCCGAAGATCCCGCCGGACCCGAGCGCGTACTTCCCCTGGGTGGACTGGTAGGTGACGCTGCTCGCGCTCGTGCCCGTGGTGTCCCAGAATCCCGTGAGCCGCTGAACTCGGTAGCTCTCCGTCACCACGAGCAGCAGCAGCACGAGCAGCATGAAGATCAGCAGGCCCACGAACACGCGTCCCGGTGTCCCGATGAACCACAGCAGCGCCAGGAAGATGACCAGCAGGATGGACGTCGTCCCGAGGTCGTGGCCGGCCATCACCAGCAGCGCGAGTACCCCGGTGCCAGGCAGCAGCGGCAGCAGCATGTGCCGCCAGTCGGCCAGCATGCCGAGCTTCTCCTTGCGGGCGAGCAGGTCGGCGCCCCAGACCGCGAGCGCGAGCTTGGCGATCTCCGACGGCTGGACCGTCAGCGGGCCGACGGCGATCCACCGGCTGGCGCCGTTCACCGACTCGCCGACGCCGGGGATGACGACCAGGAAGAGCCCGATCGCCGACACCGCGAGCAGCGGATACGCCGCCGCGCGAAACAGCCGTGGCTGGCAGCGGGCCGCCACCCACATGATGGGCACGCCGACCAGGATGCCGGCGAGTTGCACCGCGAAGTCCTTGTACGGCGACTCGCCCTGCGAGAGGTCGGCCACGGACGCGGTCGACAGCACCATGACGAGGCCAAGGCACAGCAGCAGCGTGGTGATCCCCGCGATCAGGTAATACGACGTGAGCGGCCGGTCGAGCAGCGCCCGCGCCGCCCGCGCCCGCTCGCCGACCCCGGCAAGCCCGTCAAGGACCGCGCCACCGACGGTGACCGGTCTGGCGACGTGACCACCGGGGGTCTCGCCGTCCTCCCCTTCGGGCGCGTCCTGGTCCGGGCTGGTTCCCACGCGGACATACATGGCTTCTAGTTTCTGCGCTCAGGTCGCTGATGCCCGGAACATCCGCCCGCGTGTCGCGCGCGGATTTCCGTGTCAGCGACGTGTGCGCGGCATGTCAGCGGGGGCTGGCACGCTCGGTGGCATGACTGAACTAGCGATTGAAGCCACCGGGCTTACCAAGTCCTTCGGCGACACGAAGGCGCTCGCCGGGGTAGACCTCGCGGCGCGCCGCGGCAGCGTGCTCGGCGTGCTCGGGCCGAATGGCGCGGGCAAGACCACGGCCGTGCGCATCCTCGCCACGCTGCTCCGCGCCGACGCGGGCAGCGCCCGCGTCAACGGGTTCGATGTGCGCACCCAGCCCGACAAGGTGCGCGAGAGTATCGGCCTTACCGGCCAGTTCGCTTCGGTTGACGAAGACCTGACCGGCATGCAGAACCTGGTCATGATCGGCCAGCTCCTTGACCTTTCCAAGCGCGCCGCCCGACAGCGCGCCGACGAACTGCTCGCCTGGTTTGACCTCAGTGAGGCCGCGAACAAGGTGGCCAAGAACTACTCGGGCGGCATGCGGCGGCGCCTTGACCTCGCCGCGTCGCTCGTGGGCAGGCCACCGGTGATCTTCCTTGACGAGCCCACCACGGGCCTTGACCCGGCCAAGCGCGAGGACATGTGGGACGTGGTCCGCAGCCTCGTCAGCGACGGCTCCACCGTGCTGCTCACCACGCAGTACCTCGAGGAGGCGGACGCGCTCGCCGACGAGATCACCGTGATCGACCACGGGCGGGTGATCGCGCACGACACGCCACACGAGCTCAAGCGCGTGGTTGGCGGCCAGCGGCTGACGGTCCGCCCCGCCGATCCGGCCCGGCACGACGACCTGCTCGGCGTGCTGCGCGAGATCAGCGGGCAGGCACCGGAGGACGACGGGCGCGGCACGGTGACCGTCCGGGTGGACGGCGACGACGTGCTGCCCGACGTGGTGGCGCGGCTGCGCGCCGCCGGGATCGCGGCCGAGGAGTTCTCCCTGCACCTGCCGAGCCTGGACGAGGTCTTCTTCACCCTCACCGGGACCAGGTCCCACGACGACAACGAGGAGGCCCTCGTATGAAGAAGCGATTCTCGCTCCGGCACGCGCTCGTGCTGTGCAAGCGCAACCTGATCAAGCTCACGCGCACGCCTGAGCAGCTCATTGACGTCACGCTGCAGCCGATCATCTTCCTCGTGCTGTTCCTCTACGTGTTCGGCGGGGCGATCAGCCACGGCTCGCAGCATGACTACCTACAGTTCCTGCTGCCCGGCCTGATCGGCCAGACGATCGCGATGAGCAGCATCTCGATCGGGCAGAACATGAACGCCGACATCGGCAACGGCGTGTTCGACCGCTTCAGGGCGTTGCCGATCGGCCGCTCGGTCCCGCTGGTGGGAGCGGTACTCGCCGACTTCTTCCGTTACCTGGTGCTGTGCGTGATCCTGGTGGGCTTCGGCTATATCCTCGGCTTCCGCATCGCGACCAACCCGCTGATGCTGCTGGCGGCGCTCGGCATCGCGATCTGCTTCGCCCTGGCGTTCGCCTGGGTCTCGCTGTGGGTCGGCATGACGGTGCGGACCGCCGGCGCGGTGCAGGGCGTGATGTTCCTGCTCATCTTCCCGCTGTCGTTCGGCAGCAACGCGTTCGTGCAGGCCTCGACGATGCCCGGCTGGCTGCAGGCGTTCGTAAACGTGAACCCGCTGTCGCATCTCGTAGGCGCGGTACGCGGCCTGCTGCTCGGCGGCCCGGTCGCCACGCAGATCGCCTGGACGTTCGCGTGGATCCTCGGTCTGCTGGTGGTGTTCTTCCCGCTAGCGCTGCGCGGTTACATCCGCCGGACGTGACTATGGTCCGGCGGACGACCCCCTGGGCCCCGGGCACGCGAGAGCTTCGCCTCTCCGTAGCTTCCCCGCGGGCGGGCGCGCGAAAAACGCGCGCCCCCCGCTGTGGTTGCGGTTAACGGTTAAGAGGACACCCTAAGCCAGCGAGGCCGGGTTGAGGAACTCGATCGCCGCCGGCCGGCCGAGCCCGCTGCCCGCGGCATAGGCGGCCTCGTAGCCATCGTCGCCGAGGGCGACGCGCAGCAGCGGCGCCAGGTGCTGCACCGCCGGGTCGGTCGGATCGTGGGCGCCGCGCACCGCGGCGCTCGCGCCGAGCAGTTCCGCTGCCCGCGCGGGCTGGCCGAGCGTCATGGCAAGCTCGGCCATCGAGCCGGACGCCTGGGCCAGGGACGGCATGTCATCCGCCGCGATCGCCGCCTGGTACGCGCGGTCGGCCTGCTCACGGGCCAACCGCAGGTCGTTGTCGGCGATGGCGATCGACATGCCCGTGGCCGCGACCATGGCCGCCAGGTGCTCGCGGGCCGGGTGGGCGGGAGCGAACCGCGCGAGGTGCCGCTCGGCGGCCGCCTGGTGCGGGCGGGCCGCGTCGACATCGCCCCACCGGACCTCGAACGCTGCCCACCAGGCCGCGGTGATGCCACGGTCGATTCGCGAGCCCGCCGACTCCGCGGCCGACCGCGCGGCCGCGGACAGCTCGCGGGCCTTCGCCAGGTTCCCTTGCCTGGCGGCCATCTCGGCCAGCCGTAGCCGCACCTGGACCAGGTCCTCCTCGTGCCCGAGTTCCGCGAGCAGGCGGCCGGCCTCGTTGTAAATAGCGATCGCGCCGTCCAGGTCGCCGTCGAAGGTGGCGATGTCGGCAGTCATCCGCAGCGCCATGGACAGGCCCCACCGTTCGCCGAGCGCGCGGAACCGCTCGACCGCCTCGGCGGTGTAGCAGCGCGCCTCGTCGACGTTCCCGTAGTTCTCCGCCATGCCGGCGGTCATCAGCGAGGCCGTCGCGCTCAGCCACTCATCCCTGACCCCGCGCGCCTCGTCGAGGTAACCGCGCACGCGTTCCTCATCCTTGATGAACACCGCGTACACCGGGCGCATCAGCCCGGCGACCGGGTACTTCTCGATGTCGATAGCGTCAAGCTGCTCGGCCAGGCCCGGGCGGGCGGCGGCCGCGCTGACCGAGGCCTCCGGGTTCATGACGCTGGTCACCATGTGCAGCGCCTCGGCGATGGCCCGCAGGCCCGCGTCCGTGCCGCCCGGCACCTCGAGTGCCTCGCCCGTCCACTCGGCCATGTCCGCGTCGTAGCCGAGCATCAGCGCCATGATGCTGAGCGCCACCGCCAGGCCGAGCGCGCTGTCCGCCTCCTGCGCATCGCACCAGTAGCGCAGCGCGGCGAGAATGTTGTCGCGGTCCGCCCGCAACCGCGCCAGCCAGGTCAGCTGGTCACGGGTAAGCAGTCGAGGCGTGGCATCGGCCATCAGGGCGGTGTAGTGCGCGGCGTGCCGCCGCCTGAGCTCGCCGACCTCGCCGCGCCCGGCCAGTCTCTCGGCACCGAACTCGCGGATCGTCTCGAGCATCCGCAGTCGCGTCCCGTCCGCGAGCGGCTGCAAGAGCGACTTGTCGACCAGGGACGACAGCAGCTCATCCATCTCATCGCCGGTCAGTTCCGCATCGGCACACACCTCCCCGACCGCGTTCGGTGTCGCCCCGGCGGGAAAGACGGAGAACCGCTCGGCGAGCAGCCGCTCGGCCGGGGTCAGCAGCTCCCAGCTCCACTCGACGACGGCCCGCAGCGTACGGTGCCGTGGCAGCGCGGTGCGGCTACCGCCGGTGAGCAGCCGGAACCGGTCGGCCAGGCGCACGGAGACCTCGGCGAGCGGCAGGGTGCGCAGCCGGGCGGCCGCTAGCTCGATCGCCAACGGCAGCCCGTCAAGCCTGGTGACGATGTCGGAGACCAGCGGGCGTGCCGTGCCGTCCAGCGTGAAGTCCGGGTTGACCGCGGTCGCCCGGTCGGCGAACAGGCGCACGGCGGGATCTTCCGTCAGGGGCGGCACGACGAACAGCGACTCGCCGGTAACGCCGAGCGGCTCCCTGCTCGTCGCCAGGATCCGCAGCATCGGGCAGTAGGCGAGCAGCGCGTCCGCGAGGTGGGCGCACGCGTCGATGAGGTGCTCGCAGTTGTCGAGCACGAGCAGCGCACTGGCGTCCGTGAGTCCCTCGAGCAGCCGGGTGCCCGCGTCGCGGCTGGTGACCCGCTGCGTGCCGACCGTGTCAGGGAGCAAACGCGTTTCCCGCAGGCCGACCGCGCCGAGGACCGCCTTCGGCACGTCGGCGGCGTCGGTGACCGAGGCGAGCTCGACGATCCAGATCCCGTCGGGCGCGTCGCCTGCCAAGTTGTCGCGCACCTCGGCGCCGACCTCGGCGGCCAGCCGCGTCTTGCCCGCCCCGCCGGGGCCGACGAGCGTGACGAGGCGGTACCGCTCCAGTGACTTCCTGACCCGGGCCACTTCGTCCTGGCGGCCGACAAAGCTCGTGAGCTGCGCCCGCAGGTTCGTGCGCACGCGCGCGGCCGGCTCCGGCGCGACGGCGGCCTCGCCGCGCAGCACCTCAAGGTGCACGGCCTGCAGCTGCGGGCCAGGGTCGATGCCGAGCTCATCGGCGAGCCGGGTGCGCAGCGCCGCGTAGGCGGCGAGCGCGTCCGCCTGGCGCCCGGTCGCGGCGAGCGCGCGCATCAGCAGCCCCGTGAGCTTCTCGTGCAGCGGGTACTCCGCGACCAGTGCCTCAAGCTCGGTGGCGCGGGCGGCGGCCCGGCCGGCGTCAAGCTCGCGGGCGAGGAAGGTGACCTGGGCGTCTAGCCGCAGGTCGGCAAGACGGCGCGCGAACGGCTCGGCGAAGCTTCCCGCGTCGGCCAGCGCCGGACCGCGCCACAGCGCCAGCGCCTCGGCCAGCGACCCCTCGGCGACGAGCCGCTCAAAGCGCAGCGCGTCCACCTCATCCGGCGTGACCGCCAGCCGGTACCCCGCCGCGGACTGCTCGACGGCGGCCGCTCCGCCAAGCACCCGGCGGGCACGCGAGACGAGGGTCTGCAGCGCGTTCGCCACGTCGCCGGGTGGCGCGAAGTCCCAGACGGCCTCCGCGAGCGCGGCGGTGCTCACCGGCTGCCCGCCCGCCAGCGCCAGCCGGGCGATCAGGCCACGGAGCCGCGCGCCCGCTATGGCGACCGCGGCACCGCCGTCGTCATGGACCTCAAGTGGCCCGAGTATCGCGACCCGCACAGCTCCATTGTGCCCGCGGAACGCGGTCCGCGTGGCCAGAGCCCAGCTTCTTGCTGTTATCAGGCGAGCGGCCGGCGCGGCGCGCGGGCGGCAATGCTAGCCGAAATTGTGAAATATCCGGGAATGTCGTGGCGCGCCAGCGCCCGACATTCCGGACGGCGACGCATCTCGGGCGTGATCATGGCCGCCGCGTCGGCGAAGGCGACGATCTTGGCCGCCGCGTGCGCGGAGCGCCAGGGCCTGGCACTCCGGATCGGCGCGGGTGGCGGCTCCCGCACCGTGGGCGGGAGCCCTCCGGTCACGGGATCCCCTTGAGTCATGGGATGCGGCTGGTGGGACCGCGAAGTCGTTCGGGAGAATGGGCGCGTGGAATTTGACTTTGACTTTTCCGTTGAGTCGCGGCTTGTGCACGGGGGGACCGGGCGGGCGGAGGGGGCGCCGCTTGGGCCGCCGCTGCTGCCGACCAGCGTGTACGTCTCGCGGGGGGAGCCGGGGAGTGATCCCGGCAGTGGGCCCGGGTACGGGCGGAACGGCAATCCCGGGTGGGCGGCGGTGGAGTCCGCGCTCGCGGACCTGGAGGGGCCGGGGGCCGTCGGGGTGACGTTCGCGTCGGGCCAGGCGGCGTCGATGGCGCTGATGCTCGCGCTGGCCGAGGGGCGGGACACGATCGTGTTCCCCGACGACGGCTACTACAACACGCGCGCGCTGGCCGGCCGGCTGCGGCCGTTCGGCGCCCGCGCCGTGGCGGTCGACCTGCTCGACCTGGACGCGGTCGGGGCGGCGCTGCGGGCCGGGCCCGCCGTGCTCTGGGCCGAGACGCCGACGAACCCGCTGCTGCGCGTCGCCGACCTCACCGCCCTGGCGGCGCTGGCCGGGGCGGCCGGCGCGCCGTTCGTCGTGGACAACACGGTGGCGACCGGCCTGCTGCAAAAGCCGCTCGGCTTCGGGGCGGCGGCCTCGGTGTACTCGCTGACCAAGTCGCTGGCCGGCCATTCCGACGTCCTGGGCGGGGCGGTCGTCACCAGGGACGCCGCCCTGGCAGCGGCGGTCCGCGCCTGGCGGACCGACGGCGGCGCCATACCCGGCCCGTTCGCGAGCTGGCTCGTGCTGCGCGGCCTGAAGACGCTTGACCTGCGGATCACGCGCGCGTCCGAGAGCGCGCTCGCGGTCGCCGCGTTCCTCGCCGCCCACCCGCGCGTGACCGCCGTGCACTACCCGGGGCTTTCGCCGTCGGCGGCGGCGCTGAAGCAGCTGCCGCGCGGTTTCGGCCCGCTGCTGTCGTTCGAGCTTTCCGGTACGGCCGCGGAC